>Ga0315314_1000288_pt1 | contig 63132 bp, 61 predicted proteins | sample TDP9_MG_FD_203631 | JGI IMG/M metagenome (GOLD analysis project Ga0315314, IMG submission 203631) | Freshwater sediment microbial communities from Lake Towuti, South Sulawesi, Indonesia - TDP9 | ecosystem: Environmental > Aquatic > Freshwater > Lake > Sediment | place: Indonesia: South Sulawesi...
AGCCTCGCGTTTAGGCGTGCTGCATGGATGCCTATCTGGTCGCATTGCGCCTCGTTTGCGTCTTGTGCTCTTGCGGCCACTATGTACTTCCGGGCGGCTTCTCCTCCTCCAGTCACGACGACGATGCCTAGACCTTCTCTGCGGACATCCTTCAATACCCGTGCATACGCCTTGACTCGGTCATCGTCAAGTTTGTCTCCAAACAGGAAACCGCCGATCTTGATGACAACCTTCACTTGGTGGCTCCTCTGTTGATATTGTCGGGGCAATCTGCTTATATAACTGAGTTCGGGTAGGCGTGTGAGGCGTCTGCTTTGCAGGCTCAGTCACAAGATTCAGTTTCAAGATTCAGATTGAAGCGGACGCTGGATCAATTAGCCTCAAAGGAGGGCCGTGGGACTGAGCTCATCACCCTGTATGTCCCTCCTGACAGGCAAATTCACGAGGTCATAGGTCAACTCCGCGAGGAATACGGAACAGCTTCGAACATAAAGTCAAGAACCACGAGGAAGAACGTTCTCGACGCTATTGAGAAGACGATGCAACGTCTGAAGCTTTTCAAGCATCCTCCACCAAACGGCCTGGCAATTTTCTGCGGGGCCATTCCTCAGAACGGGCCTGGAACAGAGCGAATGGAGACGTATGTCCTTGAGCCGCCGGAGCCCATCCGCGTCTATTTGTATCGATGCGACAACAGGTTTCACATCGAGCCTCTCCTCGAGATCCTCAGAGAGAAGGACACATTCGGAATCATCCTAATTGACGGAAACGACACTCTGATAGCGACCCTGAGGGGCAGGCAGATAAACGTCGTTAAGGAAATGACCTCAGGGATCCCAGGAAAGCACAGGGCCGGAGGGCAATCGGCACGTAGGTTCGAGAGGCTGAGAGAGGCCGAAGTGAACCAGTACTACAAGAGGGTGGGAGGTCATGCCAACGAGATCCTTTCACAGGTGCCGGATCTGAGGGGCCTGATCGTCGGCGGACCTGGTCCTTCAAAATACGATTTCGAAGACGGAGATTACTTGAATTACGAGCTTAAGAAGAAGATTGTGGCAACCGTTGACACCGCTTACGTCGGCGACAACGGCATCGACGAAGTTCTAGAAAAGGCGCCTGAGATCCTTCGCGGAGTCCGCTACTCTGAGGAGAAGAGGCTTGTACAACGGTTTCTGTACGAGGTGGGACATGACACGGGTCTGGCCACTTACGGTGAAAGTGAAACTCGCAAGGCGTTGGATGCTGGACTTGTCAGCGTCCTACTTCTCTCAGAGAAGCTTGACATCACTCATGTTACCATCAAGTGTCATTTCTGTGGATCCATGGAGGATCGGCTCATCCTTCCTCAAGAGATGGCCCGGCTAGAGCAAGATGTGTCGTCATCTCAGTGCAGGAAATGTAACAACGCCACGCTTAAGGTCGAGAAGAAAGATTTGCTTGAAGAATTCGCTGAGATCGGTGAGAGCAAAGGCGTGGATGTCGAGATAATATCTGCAGAGACAGAGGAAGGCCAGCAACTCCTCAAAGGTTTTGGAGGAATCGCGGCCGTACTGAGATATGCCAAGGCGGCGTCCAGATGAGTGAAAGGACTGACTGTGTTGAGTTAAGCTGGCTAGATCATTACAGGGCCAGTGCGCCCGGAGATTTACAGAGGCCTGAAGGGAAGGAGGAGTACGGCGGATGAAGATAGAACCGATTATGGGCAGGAGATCACAAAGCGTGATGTCATTCGCCGAGACACGTGGTACTAGAAGAGTTCTGCCGCCAAGTTTGCTCATTAGTGATCGCCCTGGGATTCGAAGGTTTGAGGATCTTGAGCCAGTCCTCTACGATGTTAGCTCGTGCAGAGGTATGAATCCGGAATCGCCAGTATACGAAGTCTACAGGGACTTAGGTGTGGGAGAGAGAGGAAGAGAAATCCTTTCGAAGCATGGCATAAGGTATGACGCGACCGTTCCGGTCGAGGCATTCTTCGACGGCCAATCTGCCATCAAGTGCCAGTAGAATTACCGACTTCATCTTCACCGGGGTCTCAATTTGACATCTCGTCGCCTCTTCACACTCAGATGGCTTCTTCTGTGGCCGACGATAGCGAATCCAACCTTACTGGGATCCCTGTCTCCAAGCGGGCAGCTCCTCTCGCAGATAAATCACGGGATGTCAAGCCGAATGGGAGGAAGGCCACAGCAGATCTTCTCTCTCCATGGATACTAACCCCCTTTCGCAAGGTGAGAGCCCCCTCCGCAATCACAGCGATCAAACATTAATATCTCGTAGGTCGTCAAGATAGCAGGAGAAGGGTCACGAAGATTGTCAAAGGAAGGAGCCCGAAGTAAAGCTGATCCAGCCGACAAGATTGAGCAACTCATCAACGAAGCCAAGAAGGCCAAAGCAGAAACAGATTCAACAAGAACCCAAAGAGGGGAAAGCGAAAAGAAAAAGATAGGTGAGGATACAGAGACAGGAGAGGAAGAGCCAACCCTCAAGAGAACGTTGAAGAAAGAGATCCTTGTCACACTCACCGAGACAAGCAAGGAACTCTCGCGGATAATCGGAGTCCTCAAGGGTGAGCAAGCCCCGCCAACAGAAGCACAGATACTTCCAAAATACTGCTGCTACTGTGGCCGTGACCTCCTCCCCAACGCGCTGTACTGCGATCGATGCGGAGCAAGCGTGAAAGGCGCCTAGGTAGGAGCCGCGTGACGCCAACACTGTGCGGGTATCCTTCTTTTCTTCTTCAGAACCACATGGGCAGTCGATTCAGCAAGCGGAGCCGTCGAAGAGGGAGCATAAGCTGCTAGAAAGCCTGAGATCCACACGGATAAGCCGTTCACCAACCGCAAGATCGATCTGCCATCCGAAAAACCTCACGGCAAGTCTGCCCTACCAACCCGTCAATCTAGAACTGCAAGAGAGAAAGATTATTTTATCAGCAGGCCGTTGACCTCGACAGAAGCAGGAAGAGCCGGGATCGCCTAGAGATTCAACATCGGATCGGGCAACCAGGTAGGGCGTCGGCTTGCTAGCCTAGGGCAGAGAGCCGATGATCCTTATGGGTCACGGGGGTTCAAATCCCCCTCCCGGCGCCAAACCTCGGGTTCAATGCCTGATGCTTCTGCGGTTTCTCCGCTTTAAATAGGCTCAGGATAGACCCGATGGCGTCCCAGATGCGTGATGGACAGATAGATTTGCATGATTATGGGAGGCGGCTTGAGCGCGCCATCCGATTTCTGAATGCTCATCCAAAAGTCTCGAAGAAGAACAAGGAGAAAACCCTGCAGTTTCTGGAAAGGTTGAAGGCTGAAGGCCTAAGCCTTGCGAGGCAAACAAGATACGTCCAAGTATACTAGATGGGCAATACGTCCCGGCACAGATCCCGCAACTACTGAAATGACCATTCCCGTATAGCTATGACCAACAAAGACAACATCGCAGAGGCCTTCGTATTCTAATATATGGTAGGTAGTGGAAGTCCAAATGCGTAATGGTATCTCTTGTTGCTCTCATTTCCGCTGAGTCCACACGTGAAACTTTCGCCGTTCAACAACATTCAGTCCAGCAAACGATAACAAAACCGAGCGAGTGATACAAAGTGGCCCAAGCGATAGGAGTTGACGAGTTCGATGTCGTCAGGCAAGGCCGGCCGGCGGTCCGCTAAGAGCTGGCCCGACTTAGTTTCCTCTTGTCAGCAGAATTGTACCAGCCGAGTGTTGTACATAAGGCTGTAAACTCAGAAGATTCCCTCCCCGCCGACCAGACGCAAAAGCCACTGAAGACATATTAATACTACGCGCCCAATTCTTGAAATCTCTAAACAAGCGAAAAAACCTAGCACGGGAACAGAAGAGAGAGGTAACGCCAGTGCGAAGTATCTTCGGTAGGGCGAGCGCTAGTTGCTGGGCACAGCTTCTCCTTCTGCATATCCTCATTGCGATCTCGTACAGTAGCTTATTCGCAGGAACGGTTCAAGCGGGTACGACAACGTATTTTCCTTCCAGCTCGAACATCTTGACCGGCTCGCTTGTAAGCGGCGACGTGACCAGCCTCGTCAACGTCGACGCAAACTACTACATCGTTGGAAGCGCAAGCTCAGCCACTACCACCGTGCCATACAACCCCACCGGCTACAATCTGCTAGGGTCCACATTTCTGGTCTCGGGCTCTGTATCTGACCTAGTGAGCAACAACGGAGTCTACATGACCTTCCGCAGCTACGCAAGCCAAACTTCAACGACATCTGCCAGCAGGGCATTCGTCGGTTATAGAAGCAACACAGGAACTTTCGGTTTAGTCTCTCCAAAAACGAGGAGTTGGAGTGGTACAGCGTGGGATGTAACCGAAACCGAACTACCTACAGCAGATAACCCCGTCAGATGGGTTCGAGTTGCCCACTGCCCCCTCATGAGTAGGTACTACGAGAAGGTTATCGTCACACTATCCGATGACGGATACTTAGACGCCTACGTATGGATTGGAAGCACTTAGTCCGCAACCAACAACATTGGGTTTGTCAGGACGATCACAAACGGCACTTGAGTGAAAAGACAAGATTGGTGTCAAGGTTGAAGCGGCTGCGCAGCAATGTCCGGAAAGCAAATTGTGTTCCGATACTATTCATAATCCTAGGTTTAACCATCTTCGCTTTCCTGCCTTACACCCGTACTGTTCACGCTTCGACTACGACAACCTTTCAGTGGCCAGCACCTGGCACAGCTGACAATTACTTAAGGCAAGACGCTGCGACTACTAACTATGGCGGTGCCACCAACATTGATGTGGAAAGCCGGGATGGCGCGAGGAACAGGAGATCTATTCTGAAATTCGATATGAGTACCATTCCCACTGGCGCGACCGTGATCTCGGCCACCCTATCCCTATATTATTATGACCGGGGCCCCTCTGCTCCGACGGGTAGAACCTATTGGGCCTACCGAATCACACAGACAGCTTGGACCGAGGATCGCTCCACTTGGAACACATATGATGGTACGAACAGCTGGGCAAGCCTGGGCGGGGACTACACAACCACTAACGGCGCTTCAACAACTGTCCCCGGAAGCTACGGCTGGATGAGCTGGACTGTGACGGCTCAGGTGCAGTATGCTATGAACAGTGTAAGCAAGGTAGCTCACTTTCTGATCAGAGATGCGACTGAAGATTCCGCCACCAGATATCAAGCATCGTTCTATTCAAAGGAATTCGGTACACCAGCTAGCAGGCCTAAACTGGATGTTACATACGCGGTCATCGACAGAATAGTTTTCACCACGGCAGTACAAGTCCTTACAGCCGGCACTTCTTCAGCAATCATGACGATTCAGACAAATGATGCGTCAGGAGCTGTCAACGTTCCTTCAGGCACCACTATAAGATTGACATCAACGTCGGCAGGGGGACAGTTTTCAACATCTAGTGGCGGTCCATGGTCCAGCACCTTGGACCTCACGATCACTGCTGGCTCCAGCTCCGCCAGCTTCTACTACAAGGATACTACTACTGGCACCCCAACAATCACCGCTGCTGAGAGTCCGAGCCAGGGCTGGACTGATGCGACGCAGCAAGAAACAGTTAATCCTGGTAGTCTGGCCTCGTTCACGATGAGTGGTTACCCGGTTTCGGTGACTGCTGGACAGAACTTTGGTGGTAACAACGTCATAGTCACGGCTAAGGATGCTTACGGTAACGTGAAGACTGACTACACTGGCCAGGTGTATTTCGCCTCAACGGATCTGCAAGCGGTTCTCCCATACACTTCTGGAAGCAAATACACATTCGTCGGTGGAGATAATGGTGTTCACACGTTTGCTGGTACCGGTTTCACCTTGAAGACAACGGGCTCCCAGTTCATAACGGTGACAGATGGAACCATATCTGCGACAAGCTCTTCTATAACAGTTAATCCGGCAGGTGTCAACAAGCTTGTAATGACTGCTTACCCGTCCTCTGTGACCGCGGGTTCGTGGACGACCGTGTATACGGTTCAGCGACAGGATCAGTACGGTAACCCTGTCACTTCAGGCTCAACCACTGTGAATTTGGCTTCATCCTCAACCGGGGTGAATAAGAAGTTCTCTGAATCGGTTGGTGGGCCTCCGGCTACTTCTGTGACGATTCCGGATGGAGCCAGCTCGAAAGACTTCTACTACTACGACGAGAAGGCTGGTTCATGGACGATATCGGTTTCAGCCACAGGCCTAACAGGCGACAGCAAGCCGCTGACTGTCAATCCTGCTTTGCTTCACCACTTCACATTCAATACGATTAGTAGTCCACAAATTTCTGGCATAGCTTTCAGCGTGACCATCACGGCTAAGGATGCTTACGAGAACACGGTTACCAGTTATGCTGGAACCAACACCCTAAGCGACACGACTGGAACCATCAGCCCAACCTCTACAGGTGCGTTCACAGAAGGCGTATGGACTGGAAGCGTCAGTATAACGAACGTCCAGAATGGCGTGACTATAACAACAACAGGCGGCGGAAAAACTGGAGCGAGCAATCCATTCGATGTCTGGGCGCGATTCACCACGATAACGGTCACCTATCGAGTAACGACAACTGTCAGTGCGATAACGACCCTTACCATAATAGGTCTTGAACAGGTGACGCAGACTGTGACAACAGCGATCAGTATAACTACTACTACCAGTAGAACGGTGACTAGTCTGGCGACAACAACTGCAACAGTCACAGGTCCAACGATCACTTCAATCTCTACAACTGCGACAACCATCTTGGCGACGAGCACGACAGTGATCTACACGACTGCTCTGGGCGAGCCTTTCGTGCTTACTGGTTGGCTGGTGATAGTGGGGATTGGTGTTGTGGCTGCGATCGGAGTGTCTGCAGCGGTTGTTTTTGGGAAACGACGTGTTGAGGAGCCAAGGATGCCTGTGCGGCACGCGCGCGTTCTCCTACCTATCCTGTGCCCGAGATGTCGAACTGTTAATGTGCCGATAGCAAGCTTCTGCGTCAACTGTGGGTATGCGTTCGAGTAGGTGGCGCTCCTCCAAGATGATTGTCCCACATTTTCTGCATAAGCGTAGTTTCTTCGTCGTTCTAACTTTTCGAGTAGACTGCTCTGTATGATGGCTATTCCCCCACACACTATCACTACCCCAAGAAGCGGCAGAAAGTTCTCCTTTATCACAGACGGTTAGATTATTCCTCTATCCGCTGATGGCATCTCTTCATGCTGCTTCAACCGTCTTCCATTAGCTCAGCTTCGCGCCAGAGCTCGCCGTAATCATCTCTGGAACAGTCGCCTCAGCGCTACTCGGAGTAGCATTCTTGACCCCGCTAGGAGCAATTCTAGGCGCATGTACAAGACGGAATAGGAACGTGCGGAGTCTTGGAAAAGTCGCTGCAAGACGCATTGAACCACGCACGGTCCTGCATGAATTCTATAAGCGTTTCTTCTACCAATAGAACATCTGAGCAACTCTTTCTTAGACCTCAATCTTCTGCACGTTGGAGGTATTCGCATCTAACAAGAATCGAATTCCCGCGGGCCCGCCATTCAGTTATCTACAACGTTTCCCGAGTTCGCAGATTTCTCCTCTACTGGTGTGGGGCCCGGTGGCCGCGCTGTACTTCTGACTGCGCGTCCTTGTCAAGCGGTGTGCAACTGAGGCGTTGTGGTGTGATGGTGTCAACGATGTATCACTCGTTTGAGCGGTAGCTAGCGCCCTAAGGCAACTGTTAAGTGGCGGTTAGGCGCATACGTACGGTGGAGCCTGTAGCTGGAGTGCTTGTAGAGTTCAGGACTTGACCCCGAGGTCTAATGCCCCCTCCCGGCGCCAAGCCTACGGTCCTAACCCTGTTGTAGGACGATTTCAATTCTGCTCGCTTCACATGATCTATGCTCTTCTTAGCCATTCTCTGTAGAATACGTCTGTTATGACATAGCTTCCATTCATTCTTTCTAGAAGACCTCTTTCGACAAGATACTGCGTAGCCTTCTGAACATTCGAAGGGGCCCCGAGCGAGTGCCCCGCAATGAATTCCCTTGAAAAGACTTTGGCTCCTCCGTCGACTGCTATTCCTCTCAGCAAAGCTCGCTGAGTACGTGGGAGCGACTCCCAAATTGTGGCAAATGCATAGCTCTGGGAAGTAAGCACATTCTGAATGGCCTTCGCAATATGGGACTCATCCACCTGTGATTCAGAGTCAAGTAGGTTCCATATTTCGTGACAAAGCTGTTGTGTGTAGTATGGATGACATTCGGTGAATGAGAGTATCTCATCTGCCATGTTGTCAGAAATGCGAATCTTGCCAGATTGGAACTTACTGCAGATGAAATCCTTGAAATCACCGGCCGGGATTGTACTGAGATACAATGGCTTTGTCTTGTCAGCGAAGATTCGGTCTAGTAGATGCTTACGACTCCCAGCGAAGACATATGCCACCTTGGAGTGATGTTGGATTCTGCTACGGATCTCCCGCTGCATTTGTTCTCCGTCCAAGTTTTCTATCTCTTGGAATTCATCGAAGGCGACTACTGCTGACCGCTTCTTCCTTTCTGCCAGCTTCTGGGGTGCATCTAGGACCGATTGCAGCAACGCCTCATCGTCTTTACGGGTTCTTCTTAGTTCGATTTCGATTCCGGGCACGCCATTAGGTCTGATTACGATTTTCGGCGTCGGAATGATTTCTCTGAGGAATGAGATGGCCTCCTCGAGCTTTCCTCTTGAGGCTTGTGAGAGCGCACCAGCGTAGATCTCGATGAATCTGGCCCGCGATGTTGCAGGGAATAGGTCTACGTAGGCCGTTAGAACGCCCCTTGTCTGGAGACGTCTGAAGACCTCGAGTACGAGTGATGTCTTCCCGTAGCGTCTTGGAGAGGCGATTATGATGTTTGTTTGACCTAGTAGATCTCTTGTGAGTTCATCTATCTCGCGCTGTCTATCTGCAAAATCTCTCCCTGATACTACGTCGCCAAAGATGAACGGGTTCTGCATTGGATGCACTTCTGAGTGTAACGCTAATTGGCATAATGATTATTATACTTTTTTGTGTTACGCCTACCAGTGTAAGACCAGTCAAACGAAAGTCAGCAGCGCTACATGCTAGTCGTCTGCAAAGGCCCAGCCACGCAAGTACGCAGGCAGGAACACAATAGCAATAACGATAACCTGAGAGGCAATAACTAGGCGCACTCAACACGATCCTTTTCGTGCCGGCTTGGGAGAATGGCTTCGGTTCTATCCATAAACAGCAGTCTTCACAGCTTCTGTTACGGCCCTAGATTTTCCACTCTACGCCCCCTATCACATTCGTCAAGGTGGAAGGCAAAGGCCTGGCGATTACCAATGGTGGAACAGGGATGCAGCCTTATGCGAACGGAATCATCGCACTCACGACCGACAAGCCGCAAAGCTGGCTGACAGTCTACGACAACGCGAGGAAAGCCAAAGCAGAACGCTAAACCAAGGAAGAAAGACAAGACCGAAAGGCCTCTACAGCGTTTCCTTGAGAGATCGTGTTCACCAAACTCCTTCTCCTGACAACGCAATCTTCAGAGGAGGGAGAACTCCCTTACTCAAACAGAAAGAGCTGAGTCTGGAACAATATCGATAGGCCTACGAATCTCGCACAGGTGATTGAGAAAACTGCGCGGAGACTTTAAGATTTCTGTGAACCGATCTTGCCCATCATCCATCCAATCGAATGCTAAGGAATATTATATCACTTAGTTTCAGCATCAGCGAAGTAACGGAGTTGAAGGATTTGAGAACGGAATACTACCTAGACAGGAAAAAGGAAGAAGAAACGGAGATTAAGGCTCTCACAGCGTCGCTACTCATCGATGGGACCGGCGGGACCCCGGTCAAGGAGGGAGTAGTCATCGTTGAAGGAGAAAAGATCACCAAGATCGGATCGGAAGGTGAGATCCAGATCCCGTCAGGGGCTAAGAAGATAGATTTGGGCGCAAGAACAATTATGCCAGGGATGATCGATGCTCACGCTCACATAATGGGAACCAGAAGCTACAGCCCGGCTGAGTTCATTACAACGCCTCACGATCTCATGGTGCTCCGCGCCGCGGAAGACTGCTTCAAACTATTGAAGGCTGGATTCACGACGGTGAGAGATTGTGGCAGCGGCATCGCGCTCTCATTGAAACGAGCCATTGACGATGGTATCATGCCGGGGCCGAAGATCTACGCTGCTGGCCGACCGCTTTCTCAGACAGCAGGCCACGGCGACATTCACTACCTTCCACGAGACGAGGTCATCAAACATGGTGTCTTGCTATGCGACGGACCGGACGACTGTCGTAGAGCAGCACGTGAGGCGTTGAGAGACGGTGCTGACCTCATCAAGGTCTCGACCACCGGGGGAGTTGGGTCAGAGAAGGATAACCCATGGGAGGCGCAGTTCACAGTTGAAGAGATAAAGACGATTACCTATGAGGCGCACAATGTTGGGAAGAGGGTTGCTTCTCACGCTCAGGGAGCCTCAGGGGTTAAGAACGCCATTTTCGGGGGTGTTGACACGATTGAGCACGGGTACCTCCTAGACGATGAGTGTGTTGAGTTGATGCTGAAGCATGGGACCTACTTTGTCCCCACCTTCGCCTTGGTGGAAGTATATAGAAAGGCACTGGAGAAACCATACGACATGCCGCCATGGAGGCTACGGAAACAGAAGATGTGCATGGAAGAAATGCCAAAGAGCCTAATGAAGGCATACAAGGCAGGTGTAAGGATCGCCACAGGTCCGGATTACTTTGGACCACCTCTCAGAGCACACGGAGACAACGCTGACGAACTACTCGCCATGGTCAAGTATGGCATGAAGCCTACGGACGTGCTTGTAGCTGCAACAAGAAATGGCGCCGAATGTATCGGCATCGAGGACACTGCAGGTACGCTTACCCCTGGAAAAACTGCAGACATTATCGCAGTAGAAGGCAACCCGTTGGAAGATATCCAAGCAGTGAAGAGTGTCGCCTTCGTCATGAAGAAAGGCTCTACATTCCTCCGCGCGTAGAGTCTTAGGTAACTCAGGTAACGGAGTCCCAGCCGAAGAATCGATATGCGCCTCCCTCATTAGGAGCGAGAGCCTTGATATCCGCATGTGACAGCGAACCAGAACAAACCGTTTATGACTCATCCGGCGATATCTCTATTGAACGAGGCACGTGGGTGAAGCGCTATTGATCCCAGGCGAAGACCTCAAACGGATCCAACAGGAGCTTACCAGTTTTGATGAGGTTCGTGAGAAAGTGCTTGCGGCCTCCCGAGTAGCTACTAGGCTGTCTGACTGGTCGATTATCCAGATGCACAGAAAGGAGATGGACCGAGCGGCACGCTCTCTCAAAGACGCGAAACGATCGCTCTCACAGATCAACACCCTTCTGGAAAAGACTCCAGAACTCAAGCAGTCCGGTAGCGTTCTTGTGGCGTACCAAGAGTACGCAGAGGCGATGCTCCTCTACGGCCTGCTCAAACGTAGGAAAGTGGCCTCACTAAGAGAAGTGGGCGTGGAACCGGTACCATACCTTCTAGGCGTTCTGGATTTGATCGGCGAACTTAGGCGACTTACTCTCAACCGTCTCAGAAAGGGCAAGACAAGCGAAGCGGAGAAGACTTTGAGGACAATGGAGGAGCTCTATGAGAACGTCTTGTCCTTGGATCATACGGCGATCGTTCCGACCTTTCGAGTAAAGGCTGATGCTGCTAGACGGATCATCGAGTCAACTCGCGGAGATGTCATTACTGAGGTTCGAAGAGTATCGCTTGAGAAAGCCATCAGGAGCCTCCATGGCGAGATCAAGAGGAAGAAAGCTACCCCTTCTTAGCCTTCTCGGTATCAAGCCTAAGTGACGGTACGCTCGGATTGAGGTTGACCTGTTCAGACACTGACAGAAGGCTGTTGGTCAATCCACCTACAGGATTCTCCCTACTGCAAGCCTCAGAGCTGCAGGCGAGACTAAAGAAACTCATTAGACGAAGAAGCCATCTTCCAAGAAGAGTGAAGCTTGTGGCGGGTCTGGATTCAGCATACCGTGGCAAGTCATCGTTCGGAGCGGCAGTCACTGTGGACCTTGAGACAATGAAAATGAAAGAAGCCGCTACAGTTCGTGGGGAGACCGTTTTCCCTTATGTACCGGGATTTCTCGCTTTCCGCGAGGCCCCGATCATACTCGCCGCAGCAACGAAACTTAAGAGTCGACCTGATGTCTACTTGGTCGACGGACAAGGGTACGCCCACCCCAGAAGATTCGGCTTGGCTTGTCACGTCGGAGTAGCTTTGAACACCCCAACAATTGGAGTTGCGAAGAGCAGGTTGTGCGGAACCATCTCGGGGACTAGGCTGAGGGACCGGGGAGAAACCATAGGAGCGATCCTTCGAGGAAGATCTGGAAGGCGATTCTATGTCAGCGTTGGACACAAGATCTCACTACGAGACGCGATCAAGATAGCCTCTCGATGCTTCGCTGCCGGATCTCTAGATCCAATCAGTTTGGCGCATATAGAAGCAAACAAGCTGAAAGAGGCGATCGCATCATGAAGCCCTGGCTTCTAATCACTCTCTACAGGTTGGCTGAAGTCACCTCTCGCCCAAGTGAGCCACACACGACCGTGAACATTGCCAGCAGACTGGGCTTCTCACAACAGACGGTCTCCCGACACCTGATAGAACTTGAGAATCAAGGCATGATCAAACGAGAGAGAGCGACAAGGGGCGAAACCGTTCGAATAACAGAGAAGGGGATGCAGGAACTGAACAAGATGTATCTCACCTTGCACAGAATCCTTGAGGGACCGAAGACAGAGCTGACGGTCGAAGGAGAGGTCTTCTCCGGACTGGGGGAAGGCGCATACTACGTAAGTCAACCAGTATACCTGCGACAGTTCCAAGAAAAGCTCGGCTTCACCCCATTCCTTGGAACTCTAAACGTGAGGCTGAAGAAGAAGCATCTCAAAGATCGAAGCCTCATGGATTTGCTAAGCTACGTCGAAATCCAAGGATTCAAGAACGGAGGAAGAAGCTTCGGAGCAGGAAAGTGCTACCGGGTAATGCTCAATGACGAAGCAGAGGCGTCTGTCGTAGTAGCCTTGAGAACTCACTACGGAGAGGATGTTCTCGAGATTCTCGCGCCGGTTAATCTACGAGAAAGATTGAAACTGAAAGACGGGGACACCGTCAAGATTAGCTTCATGCGTTAGGACAAGCGTCACTACTCTTGTTTGGCTTTCCTGTCAAGTCCTATTAGTTCTAACCAAAGACCGTCCGGGTCTCTTACGAAAGCCAGCCTGTACCCGTCTTCAGAGAACGGTTTGACAGCAACCTTCGCGCCTTTCGAGGTTAGCTCTTTGAACCGTTTGTCGACATCTACTGCCCAGAACGCCAAGTGATCCAGCTCTGAGCCTGAATCATAGCGCTCATAGTACTTTGCCTTGGGAGGATAATAGTTGAGTTCTAGAAGCTGTCTGGATCTTGGGCTTCTCAGTTGAACGAAGATTCCTCCGGCCTTCATTCTCCCTCTCAAGGTCTCACGCATTCCCATCATCTTCTTGTAGAACCGCAGGGACCGCCCCAGATTCCGGACGCGAATTCCAGTATATCCAAAACGCATTAGGACCGCGCCTCTACGAGTTGTTCCTTTCAAGCTCTATGACTCTCCTCTTAATCTTGGAAGAGCTATCTATGTCATCTGCGGAAAACTTCTTTGCTTCAAAGATCTTGATCTTCAGTCCCTTCTTCCTTACAATCTCCTCAACTGACCTCTTAATGTCTGACTGGTCATAGCCCACAGCGATCACATCAGGCTTGAGCTTCTCAATGACAGCCTCATAGTTCGTATCCTCGAAGCCCAAGACCGCGTCGTCTACTGGCTTCAAAGCTTCAATCAGTGCACGTCTCTGATCTTCAGGCACTATAGGCCTCTTGCCCTTACGCGCCTCAATTGTCTTGTCTCTGGCAACTATCACGATGAGCCTAGCGTTCTTTCCTCCAGCCTTCTTTGCCTCTTCAAGAAAGTCCAAGTGACCATAATGAAGGAGGTCGAAGGCTCCTGTTGCAAGAACGGTCTTCCTCCTCAATGCCTACCGCCTCTAGTCCCGGGCCAAGTGAATTGCGCCGCTCCTAACAGTCTAAGAGCATCTAGTAAACCTTCAGCATATGAAACAGCTGCAAGAGCGGTTGAGGGCCTCTCCTTGAGATAATGCTTTGCATCATCAACATATGACTTAGCAGACTCAACGATTGACCTAACCGACTTCTCGTCGATATTGTAGTACGTTTTGGAGATCTCTATCTCACTTAGAACCGTTCTGATTGATGTCAGATACTTTCTCGCTTTTTCGCCTGGATTCTCTACCAAGGAAACCTACCTTGAGATCGCAATCTCCGAGAGCCTCTCAACCCTCGCACCGGTCTTAGAGTTCATGTCGAAACATAACCTTTGAGGACCTCCGGATTTGCCCCTGCAAGAATCTTCAACGCCTCAGCCTCCATAAAGTGAAGGCGGGATGGTATGATAAGGCTGTGCGGAGGCCCACCGAAATCATAGTCTAGAAGTTCGCTCATTCTTGCGGCCTTAACAGAGGCATTGTCTGCTCCTGCCCTCGCGACCCCAACTATGAGCCCGCGTTCACCGAGGACATCCTCTTCTCGTTGAACTTCGACTTTCCGGATATATTGAAGTCCTTCCCTGATCGTCATGTAATAGTTTCTCTCAGCTACTATGTCGAGAAGAGCCAATGTGTGCAAGCCAACGCCGAGGTTTGTCTTGAGGTTATCATAAGGAGATTCGGGAAGCTTTCCTGTCTCTACGCGAGGTAGAGTCACGGTTCTGCCGAACTTGTAAGCTTGGAGACCTGTTAGGGCACATATGCCTGAGAAGATCGATGTCCCTGGGATTACCTTGGTCTCTATTCCTGCCTTCTCTGCACGTAGACGTAGATCTAGGTGAGTCGTGGCCACCATTGGATCGCCTGGAACTAGGAACGCGGCTCTCTTGCCTTTGATCTTCTCCAAGATCATGTGCTCAGCGTGCTCCTCAACATCGCTTCTTTCAAGTACTAGTATCGGTTTTTCTGTCAGTCTTTCCAAGTTCTTGATGTCAAGTTGGGGCATCAGGCTTGTGTAGAATTCGGCGAAGACACAGTCCGCTTCTCTAACCAGATTGAGACCCTGCAGCGATATACCGTGTTCGTCGTTTAGGCCAAGGCCGATAAACGTGAGGTGGCTCAACTTTCGACTCGCTTCAAGTGCATGAGTTCTGGTTCACAGGTTTATCTCTTGCTGAATATCTCAGCAACGTCGACGTTCCGAATTGCATCACGCCCACTGTTGAGACAGCGCGGAAAATCTGGAGAGAGGTAGAAACAGGGGCATCTCACCAAAGGATTATTTAGGCGGAACCATTTCCTAGAAAAGACTCGTCAATCGACAGGGCCCGTAGCTCAGCCAGGTAGCGAAGAGAACCGGTAGCATTCGCCTAAAGCAGCAGGCTCTTAACCTGACGGTCAGGGGTTCAAATCCCCTCGGGCCCGCCATGAATCCGGTTCATATCCGCTCTGCTTTTATATAGGCGACGCCCTGCTGTAGGCAGGAAGACCCATGCCAAAAGGTGTGGTGACTTCATCTTACGACTACCTGCTTGAAGACAAGGACTTCAGGCGTTGGTACGAGAACGTGAGCCGTGGAAGCATTGCCACCGGGCACACGTGGCTTAGGAGAGTTGGCTTTGTGCACAAGAAGTTCCATAAAACTCCGAGGCAGATTGCTGCGATGCCGCCCAAGGCAGCAGCCAACTTCCTGCTTGACATCGTCGGCATTCTGGAAAAGGAGGGCAAGGGCGGAAGCTACATCTCCAACGTCATCAAACCGCTGAAGAGCTGGCTTGATTTCAACGGCAAACCAGTCCAGCAGCGCATCAAGATTCGAGGGCGCGACGACCTGGTGCGTTTTGCTGACGAGAGACCGCCAACCCCTGACGAGCTCCGCAAGATATTCAACATGGCAGACTTCAGGGCAAAGGTCGCATGCGGCATCGTTGCATTCTCCGGAGTGCGGCTGGAAATCCTGGGCGACTACCTTGGCACAGACGGGTTGAAGCTCAAGGATTTTCCTGAGTTGGCCATGGGCAGGAATTCTGTTGAGTTCGAGGAAATCCCCACAATGATTACGGTCAGGAAGGCCCTTTCAAAGACGGGCAACCAGTTCTTCACTTTCTTGTGTGACGAGGGCTGCGAGTATGTCGCACAGTATCTTGAATGGCGAATGCGTAAGGGCGAACAGCTCACTGCAAATTCCCCGCTCATCACTCCGCTTCAGAGCACTCTTGTCGGAGAGCACATACGCACAATCAACATCGGGGACCTGATGAGGAAACCAATCAGGGCCGCAGGCTTCCAGTGGAGACCCTATGTCTTGAGAAGATACTTTGACACAAGGCTCATGATTGCGGAATCGGACGGCCTCATCATCAAGGACTACCGCACGTTTTTCATGGGCCATTCCGGAGACATCGAGGCAGTCTACACAGTGCAGAAAGCGCTTTCCCAGGATGTCATAGGGAAGATGCGTGAGTCCTACAGGAAAGCCGCGGAAAAATACCTGACAACAGCAAAAAAGGAGGGCATGACCGAGGAGAGAGTCGTAGAAAAATTCAACGAGCAGTTTCTGAAAATGGCCGGGTACGGCGACGAGGAAATTTCGAAGATGAACCTCGCAGAACTCACTCCAGAACAGATTCAAGAGCTCGTGCAGAAGAAAAGCATGCAGGCTTTGGGCCTCAACAATGGCAGGCAGAAGATAATTCCGAAGAACGAATTGCGCTCGTATATTCTTGATGGATGGGAATTTGTCACAAACCTATCCGAAAACGAGGCAATCGTAGCACTGCCGAAAGACTAGAATGGCAAGATTCGATTACCTTCTTTTGGGCGGAAAAAACGGGGAATAAACTCGGGGAGCCCCCTCTCCCCCTCAACTTTCACCAACTCGGATTGCGATTGCATAGGTGTCACCTACGTCCTAGTTCCTGTCGCAGAAGCTTTGCGTAGACCGCAATCTTAACTAATGCCTCCTTTCTGGGTAAGTAATCACGCTCGGAGAGAATGAGCATTCCCACCATGCTGTTTCTTGGGAGCATGCTTTCCGCAAGACGCTTCAATTCCACAAAGCTTACAGCCTCTTCAACAACTTGCATGGCTTTCATTCACTCCCTCAGTATTCCTCGTACGAATTCCGAGAGACTGCGTGCTTGTCTCTATCCTTGACAGTAGGCAAGTTCTTCCACCTTTCACAAGAACTATGGAGCGCTTAACGCTCGCAGGAAATGTGGGGTAGCAGCCGTAGCTAACTACCCTTTCACAATCCATAAGAAGAAAACTCAAAAAACAACAAGCAAGCTAAAGAATAGTTTTGAGCCTTAGGCGGCTGTCAGCCGTGGTTCACAGGCTTTCTTAGAAGGACCGAGAAAAACTCATTGCATGTCTTCTATCCATTTTCCAAGACATTCTAGACTGCACCATTCCCCTAAGGCCGCACTAGATGGATATGCCAGCTCTTGACGCAGAAATAGAGCTCCCTCTGTTGGTTCTCCGTTCTCATCGAATATTCTCTTGCTGCAGGTCATGCATTTATCGCCATGATACTGATTCTCTTTTAGTTCTAGTTCCATTAACATCACCTCATGTTTTTGATGCTCAGCAGGTTATCAGCCTGCGTTCATCGCATTCGAGTGAGTGAAGAGTCAGGTCTGTTCTTCACCAGCCGTTTGGATAGTGAACGACCTTCATGTCTTCTGCTCTCCAAATTTCAACCGCTTCGTCCTTCTCATCCGTGATTTCCACGAACTCGTAATCTTCGGCATCCGTTGCATTTTCTTCCAAATCCTTGACAAGCTTCAGTGCCCATTCCCTTGCATCTTCTCTTGTCTGAAAATACTTGGTGCATACAGGCACTGGCTCAAGTCCCCAAGTCGTGGCTTCAAAATACCTCACCTTGAAGAACTTCGGTTCAATTTCTCCTCTCTGCATTTTCACCACCTCTCATTTTGAGCCTCAGACGGTTATCAGCCGCCGTTCATCGGCCAGACCAAGAAGAAATAGCTTATTGCACGTGTCCTCTTTCTGCTATCTGGTGAACCATCTGCCGTATCTCATATCTCGGTCTAAACTGGAACATTTCGTTGCTGTTGAATCTCAGCTTGTTCTTGTCCACAGTCACAGAATATCTTGAGCTGCTGTTCAGGTATCTTATGCCAAAACGCACCTTCTTCCTGTTTTCGTTCATGAGCCACATGAATTCTGCCTTCAGGCTTTTCTTGAGATGGTCCAGGATTTCGGAATTTACTGATTTTTCTCCTGAATAGATTTCCAACGTTTTGAGCCTTGCGTTGATGAAGGCGCAGACTCTCCTCGTTACTACTGTTAGTTCGTTTGCTCTTTTCAATATGTCGAGTATTCCTACCAACTCGTCTTCTGGCAGAACCTTTCCAAGCTTTTTCACGAGCAGATCCTCAAGCTTTTCGCTGCGGCAGTATTGTATGAACACTTCATCGTTGTTGTACTTGCTGGGTTTTGGCTTGAAGTTGCAATCCTCTGTTGCTCTGCATATCTGGTAAACGTCTGAAGTCTCTAGGTTTCCGATTTTGTACAAAGATATTATTGCCATTCAAATCACCCTTATTTTTGAGCCTCGGATGGTTATCAGCCATCGTTCACAGGCTTTTCTTCCACGGTGTTGTCAGTTTCTCAATCGGCTGGCGGTCTTTATCCAGCCGTCCTGTGACTTATCATCAGACTTAGGCTCGCATCATCTTCTTGAGCTTAAGTTTCTTCAAAGCTTCCGTAACGAAGCGAAGCTCCGTTAAGTGCATCGAACGAAGCGTAGTTTTGCGAAGTCTGTCCTTAGTTCTTTTAGCAGGGCTTTGCTCTGCGTGGTGTGAAACACCAAAAGAACATAAGAGACAGTACGAGCATAGTGAAGTGAAGATGCACTAGGAGCGAGCGTAGTGTTTACGGAAGTTGTATTCAACATAAACTCCTAGCTTGACTGCCTCGCAGCCAGCTCGATGTCTTTTGCTCTCACGGTCTTTCTATTTGCGTGCTTTGCGAAGACTATAGCCTCTCTTCCGAGCTTTGTTCCGATATCCTCCAGGACTACCTGCAAAGCTTTCACGGCATCATCGCCTACCCTCTCAGCTCCAGCTTTCTTCAGGATCCGCTCCACTGCTGCTTCGGAAATCTCTGTCAAGAAAAATCCCCTTGGGTGTGTCCCAGTGCGTTTGTAAGATTGGGTAGAGCTGTCAGTTCCGAAAGCAGCACCACCCTCGCTTTTCCCTCTAGTCCTTGCTTGGCAAGAGCTGTCTCGATTTGCTTCCTCAGGCTTTGACTCTCGCAGGCGAGGACAACCTCCAGGCCTGCCTTCAAATTCTTCTCCAAGTTTTCCAACGCATTTCTGTCGTCCCGCTGGACCTCTATCGCAAGCTTTCTTTCAACAACGATGTCTGCAGTCTTGCCTTCTCCAAGCGCATATTCTTCCTCTACACGATACCCCTGCTTTCTAAGCAGCTCCGCAACCAGCTTCACGTAATGCCTGTGAACTATGGAGCCCCTTCGCTTTGTTTCTTCCACTGCCCCTAGAAGTCTTCTTCCTTTTTCACTGAGCTCTAATGCCTTGCCCCAATACCTTCCCTGCAAATCCAGCAGCTTGGCTTCTTGTATCATCTGCTTCTCTTTCAGCTGCTTCTGTACCTTGTTTCCTTGATATTCGTTGATTCCCAGTCGCTTGTATCGCTCTGTCACCCTGCTTATGTCGTTCTTCAGTATGTCCTCTAAGAATTCTTTCTCAAGTTCAGTAAGTTCTATTTTCTCGTTTTCTTGATTTTTGTTATTTTTTGTTGTTTTTTCGTCTTCCTTACTCCCATTCAAAATAGCCCTAATCGTGACGGTCTGCGGCGAATTAGCCCTAATTTCGCCTAATTCCGCATAGAAGTCCTGCATTGACTCTTTAACCAAGGGGTCGGTCATCGAACCTTTTGCAATCTCCACCTTGGGTATCTTGACAAGGAATGGCTCAGTATACCTGCCCTGGAGCTTGACGATGGCTTCCCCGACTTCGAGCTTTGTCAGATAGTCTTTCTGTTCGCATTCCAAATTCAACACATTACACATCGTGTTCACATCATGCGGCTCCTTGAGGTTCAGGCAAAGGGTTGTGTAGGTGTTCCCAAGGGCCGGGATTGAAAGAAGGCTGGGATTCTGGTCGATTATTATCATGGCTTCACCCAGTTCCCTGATTTCTCTGAGTATGATGTCAATGACGGTTTCTGTTCCAGAGACATACTGGAGCTTTCTCGATAGAATATGATGAGCTTCTTCAACGATGCAAACATGCTTCAACTGCTCCCTTTTGCCTTCGGCCATTCTATAGTGGTGAATCCACAGCAGCAGAGCTTCGGTAAGGAAGACTTTCGAAGATTCTGTGAGTGCATCCAGTTCGAGAATCACGTTCTGCTCTAACAATTCCTCTACCGCATAGTGCGTGACATTCAGGATCCTGTCTGTCTCACCAAAGCATAACGCTACCACGGCCCGATTTGCCGAGGCAAGCCATTGCGTTTCCCTTCCAGTCGATTTGTAGCCCCGCAGGTAATCGTGCACATGCCTGAAAGTGGGCCAGTTGTTGCTCCCATCGTAAACGCCGAATTGTCGATAGATTGCGTCTAATGCTCTTGTAAGAATGTAGATGACACCTTCGCCAAGGAAGTAAGCATGGCTTATGATTTCAATAATCTTGGAAAGCCAGACCGAGGGCGATGTGCCTTTGGGTGGAATCAGCGGGTTGAAATGAAACGGGCAGAGTTCTCTTCCGACCGTGAATACAAGGATCTTCTTGCCAGCCGAGGGAATCAGGTCGCGGTAGTTTCTCTTCCAGTCAAAGACAAGAAACGGAATGTCTATTGCAAGAAGTTCGTTGACTACCTTCAATGAAGCGTTCGTCTTGCCAGTGCCAGCACATCCTGCTATTAGCATTCCACGCATAAGCTCTTCCTTGGACAGCCCGAAAGGATAGAGCAAGGTTTCACCATAGAGTATTGTTCCCAAGGAGATGTCGCCTGCAATTTCGCGGGGCGACGGGCATTCAAGCACAGGCTTTTCTGAGAGAAAGGACTCCTCAGTCACTGTCATCGAAATCAGCCGTTCGACGGTTTCTCGTATTCTGGTTTTTTTGTTCTGGTCGTTGGTAACATAGTAAGCTAGAAGAAGCTCTTCGAGCAAGTCGCGAGATTCCCCTGTCTTCTTTACCAGCTCACATGTCCGCTCAAACCACTCATCAGCCATTCTCAACACTTCACTCAATTCCTTTTGGCTTCATCCAGTAGGGAAGTTCAACTCTCGATCCACCAAACCTATTCGGGTCTTCTCTCGCCCATGTCTCAGGTGGATTGAATATCTTCCAAGTCGTCCTCAGTTTGAGCTCACGAGCCAATTCTTCAAACTCACGAACCGCATCAACGGTGCTGTAGTATTCCTTTGCCCGCTCAAGCAGCTCAAATCCCTGTTCGGTTAGCCTTACGCCCGTTATCGTTCCACGTTTTTTTGATTCGGTGATGACAACCCACCCATTCTCTTCGAATTTCTTGAGCCTTGAGCCTAGAGCTGGCCCCCTCATCCCAGTTGCTTCCTCTATGTCGTAAAGATAGAGCCCCATCGATCTCGACAGAAGTATCTTGAAGTCCGTCCACGAAAGCGGGGGCTTCTTGCAGTCTACACAGAAGGCTCTGGCTGCCTCCCAAACTGAACATCGACGATGAAGGAGATGACCGCAACTTGTGCACTTGAGCTTGGGTCCTTCTATCTCCTCTCCGCACTTGCAGAAAGGTATTCTCTCAATATGTTGCCTTTCGCCTGATACACCTTTGACGTATTCTTCTCCTCCAAGGGAAGTCCCAACGGGAACCTTTTCACTTCTGTAAATCGTCTGCTGCCCGCTGCCAGACTGCAGCATCTTCTCGATTGCCTGGAGCCTTCGGTCGAATGAGCGAATAAGCTCAAGCAGCTTGGCGTTTTCTTGGTTTGCTTGACCTTGGGTGGGACGCGAGGGCCCAAACATCTCATAGACCTCATGCTTCGGCAGACCTGTGATTTCCGCAATCATTTGAATCAGGTCATTCGATCCCTTTGGTCTATTTTCACTACTCATAATTCCATTCTCCGTTACTCACGCTGGTACTTGGATATCGAACGTGTCTTCCTCGAATTCTTGTAGACCTCGACGGCTTCTTTGCTTAGCACGGAGACGAGATTCTCAGATTGCTTGAAGTGTACGACCTGAACTGCTTGGCCAGCTTCCTCGATGTGATTGCATCTTGGGCAATGCCATTTTGGCGCGCTGTATGACTTGAGGCAGTTGTAAGAGAGATAGAGTCCGCACTTTGAGCAGAACTTCATTGCGTTTCAACCCTCCTTGAGTTGCCGGAGACTTGTAGAGTAGGTGCAATCACCCTCGGAGCAGGAGTTGAAACAGCGAGGGCTTGGTGTCTGAGAGCCCAGACACCGTGATTCTTGTTGAGCCTCTTGAGTTCGGCTTTTCTCGTTGTTTGCTTCCAGAGCTTTCTTCTTAGGTACTTGGAGAAAGCATCTCTCGTTCCGAGCTCCAGCTCTTGTATTGGATTTGGTCTATGTCTCTTGCAGCAACTTTGACGTTGCACGTCATCATTCCGCTCGGCCTCGAGTTCAGCTAGCGTCAAAGGGTAGTAGCCTTTTTCGCTGAGCATGCGCACGAGGGGACAAGCGAAGCGATACTTCTGCCAGATCACTTCACCTTGGGTGATTGCTGGCTCGCCGTTGATTTTCACTGCAGAGGTGTAGGTTGAGATGAGCTCTTGAGTCTCCAGGTCATAGATTCCGGATCGAATTGCTTCGTCCAGCTCTTTTCTAAGATCTCTTGCGGTTGAATTTCGGGACATTTCTTCTCAAGAGAGCGGAAGCCCGCAAGCCCTTTTAACCGCTCCCGACTGAACAGTCAATCTACGTGATCTGTCAGATTGGCAATAAGCAAGTGAGAGAAAATAGCTAACTTGATCTTACACGAGCCAACACATAGAATGGCACGGGTCAACATGAAGAAAGAAGAAGAAAAGGGACTCTTGACCAGAATGGTGATTGAATCTGGCGGCTCATTCAAGGTAACGCTGCCCAAAGACGTGGTCAGTAGGCTTGGATTAAAAGACAAACAACTGCTGGCTTTCCTCATAGATGATATTGTTCGACTGGCTAATCCCGAGAAGCTCGATCAAACTGCTTTGAAAGCCGAAGAAGCCATGTTCGCCATGAACCTGGTAAACAGGTTTGTCTCGCTCAGCAGGGAGCTTCTCAATCTCTACAGCAAGCGGATAATAGAAGGACAAGAATCCCAAGACGATCTTCGCCAAAGAGCGGCTACAGAAGAAGAGATGAGGAAAATTGTGAGGCTGTTGAGGGAAATGAAAGGGAAGGCCAAGGAATTTGGGGTAGCCCTCGGACTGGCGGACTGGGCCTCGCTCGACTTGCAAGGACTTACCGCAGTGTTAGACATCGCCTACGAGGAGGAGAGAAGGGAGGACCTTCTAAACACAATAAACGAACTAAAGCAAGAGACAACTCATCTCAAGGGAGTGCTAGCAAGACTCGAGGAAAGACGTTCTGAGGGAATGGTCCGAGACGATGAATATGGAGAGCTGAAGGATCTACATGAAAGGCAATTAGCCGAAGTTGAAGCTACGTTGGAGGCGGCGACAAGCCTTCTCTGCCAAAAGTAGCAGATGACATTTGGGCACTCCAAGGGCGATAAGGAGCCTCATCTTCGCGGTACCGACAACCTTCATGCCAGGCTTGATCGCAGGCCTCGTATTTACAACCGCACTTCCGCTCGACTTTCCTCTGGTTCTCCTCATCTTCTCACTGCCAGCGATTCTATTCTTGCCTTACGTCTCTTTTCGCATATGGAAGCTTTCCGTCGACCCTCTTGGTTTCATTCTGGCAAGGGTCAAGGCGACCAAAGCTGAACAAAGGCTTGTTGAGATTGCGAACAGTGCCGCATCCTCTGTGGGAATTGAAGCACCGAAGACGCCGAAGATTTTTGTCGGACAGGGCATCGTCTATCCGCTTTCTCTCGGAGTTCATGAAGAGGAGGCTGCATGCATTCTTCCGGAAAACTCTGTGAAACTGGAAGCTGAAGAATTAGAAGGCGTCCTCGCGCATGAAATGTGGCATGTGAAGCTCGATGTTGAAGCCATCTACGTTGAATATGTTGCGAATTATCTGAGCGTCAAGTTCTTACAGGCTTCTATCGTAAGCGGCGTCGTTATGGCCAGCTTCTTGGCTTTAGCATTGTCTGACCCGAGTCTGCGTACGATTTTCGCAATCGACCCGATCCCGGTCTTCGTCCTTGTGTTCCTAGCAGTCTTGGTGAATTTTGTAGCTGGAGGCGTGTATTTTCTTTCCACTTCGGCACTCTTAACAGTTCAGGGTCTTCCCTCGTTTACGCTGCTGATGTATTACAGAGAGTTTATCGCGGACCTGCTTGCTGCAGCCAAAACTAGAAAGCCTGCGGCGTTGAAGAGGGCTCTGTTAAGACTTACAGCAAGCTCTCTGAGAAACATGCCCAGAATGGAGCTTGGGGAGAAACCTGCCTCTGGTGTGGAAGTGGATTTGCAAGTCTTCTTCGAGAAGCTTGGTTTGCAACGAAAAGACAGACTATTCGAGCTCGAAACTGCTTATCCCGCTATCTCAAAAAGGTACAGGTTTCTTGGCCTAGCGGATAGGTTGGTTAACGGCCATGTAAAATTGAAGCTTAATTGGAAATTCCACAGCCGGTTCGTGTATGCGATTTCTGCCAAGTTAGTTGCCCCTGTTGATAAGAGCGTTAGGGACAGCTTCTTGCGGTACGTTGAGACTAGGGAAGATTTCAATTTGCTCGAATGTGCCAGAGAGATCAATGCGAGACTAAGTGACACTGCCGTCGTGTTGTTGGGGCTACTGCACATAGGCGTGCTAGAAGTGACTTAGCCCGGTCTAAAGCATTTGTAAGGATGTCATGCTTCACTTGGGGATTGCCATTTTCACTGAAGATCTTTCGTGTGTTGTGCTAGATTTTCTCGTAGGACTACATGAAAGACGTTAGCCGATGTAGCTAGGCTCTTTTGTGGCCCTAGGCTTTTCGGCAGCTTCAAATTCTTCGAAGTCCATCTCTGTTAGTTCGCCTTTGTATCTTTTCAATTTCTCCACCAAAGACAATATGCTGCCTTCAATCAGTTTCTTGTCTTCAGAAGAAAAAATCCCATAGATCATATTTATGCAGTCCTGTTCTGCCATTCTTCTGTCGCTCACGTAATGGATTGAAACAGCATGTAAAGTTTCCATCAGGGATTTGTACCATTCAAAATGTTTTTCTGGGTCATAGATGCTGCCCAGTGCTTTGACTATATTTTTGAATTCTCCAATCAATATTTTTTGCGTGCCCTTCCATATTTTTGTGGATTCCATTTTTCGATAACCCGTTTATCTGACCAGGCATCTTGGATTGAGACCATTTGGCTTCAACACGAGGCGTCAGCAAGCTAATCTTTTAGCTGTCCACCAACTTCCACGTATCTCTGTTTTATCTTGTCGAAGAATTCCTGTGTTAAGTCATCCTTCTTTTCGACGGTAATCTTGGGAAACTCCTGCCAGGTTCTTGCCCCTGCGATTGTGACATACAGGTGGAACATCGACCTCCTTGGGATGAGCGTAGCAAACCTGCGACCTCTGTAGAAGAAACCAAGCCAGTACTGAGCGGGTTGACATTCTATTCCTAGACCAAGACCACGAATCCTTTCTATCACTTCGAGACATAGCTCTCTGAGCTTCTCATCTGCAATTTTGTTGACATGGTCGTCGAAGGTCTTTGGCTCCTCGAAGATTACTGGTGCTTCGACCGCAACGTCGAAGAAATACGGTGCAACTTCACCTGTTTTCTTTGAACGCAAGTACTTGAACTGTTTCAAGCTGACCGGATAGTCCTCGTCTATGTACTTCACACACTTCTTCAACGCATCAGAAAAGCTGGGAGCGACTAGCATTATTCTCGGTGGAGAGGCCTTGTCAATCTCTATGTCTTTCTTGTCCTGCTTAAGCCTCTTGGAGTAGAAGTTCGCGAAGCGATCCTTGTTTTCGTTCACATAATCAAGATACTCCAACGCCTGCAGCAGCATTGCATCGTCTTCCCTGTTCTTGAGCTCCATCACCACGAAAACTCCGTCCTGGTCAACACAAAGGATGTCCAGCCTGCCGCCTTCTGTTTTCCGTTGGTGGTCAAGGTAAACGAGACCTGACTCTACCGAATCGATATGAGAGATTGCGAGCTCTTCCAGCTCAGCCTCGTCCTTAACCTTGATCTCTTCAAAGGTCATGAAAACTCGAACGAGAATAGGGCTTGAGAACTCTTGAAGTTTTTGGGCCAGGAACGGGAGCAGCAATAAGCTAAGAGAATTCGAATATAGTATCATGAGAGTTTACGGAAAGCAGTACGAATATCTTCCCTGTCCATTTTGCGAGAAAGGCACCATCAGCTGCGTGATGATTCCGGGAGCAGTGAGCATCAAGCGAAATATTACTGCTCGTTAAGACTGAGTCCCCTTCTACGCGTGAAACGGAGCTATGTCTCCTCATCAAGGCTACTATCTCAAGAACGGGGTGACCCTCTTCCAGCGGACACTGAATCGGCCTCCTAAGCCAAATTTCTCCCACTCACCTATCAGGCCGAGTTCTTTCAAAATGCGAAGAATGTCCTGCAAATCCCTAAGCACATTAGTCTGCGGAGTCGCAAGCTTGTCCTTGATCATCGCCTTAGCTAGCTCCTCCTTAAATTTGGCGACGCTAACGAAACCACCTCGTCTATCATTCAATTCCTGAATTAAACCGAGAATGTCGAGGTAATTTGCTCGAAGTAGAAAGCATTTTGTCAACTCGTTTTGAAAGGCTCTCACATCATCGTGACCGAGCTGTAGCAGGCTGAGGCCTTCTTTGGTTAACCTCCAGCTAATGTCGATGAGCCCTAAGTCTCTGAGAAGAAGCTGCGTGTTTATTATCCAGCCAGTTTTCTGTTTTTTGCTTCGCAAATCTCGCATCTTGTTCAGTGTTTTCCAGATGGTGTCCCTAATCCTGTCTTTCTTCTCTTCTCCGTATACCGCTCTAAGAACCTCCAGAATCTCATGCGGCTTCAGGTCTCGATAGTAGCCATACGATCTTTCTCTCGTCTCAACTCTCGCAGGTCTGCTCTCTGGAGCCTTTCTGAGAACATGAATCTCGCCCGTCTCAAGAAGGGACAACATGCCGATCCTGGCTACAACAAAGAACTTGCTGAATTCCTTCATTTCTTTGTCAGGAATCGCCAGATAGGAAAAGTTTGACAACACGGTGTATGCGACCGCTTGACCCAATCCGGTCAGGTATTCTCTTCGGTCAGCATCGCTAGGCTTACATTCAACGTAAGCTGTTTTGAGGCTTTCGTATTGGGCAAGCACATCCGGGTCTGGAAAATCTCCGCTTCCCCTTTTGACAAGAGTCACATCCTTCTGGCTTCGGAACCATTTAGCTACAAACTTCACCGCCTCTTCATGTTCCACATAATCACTTTTTGAATATCAAGACAAAGTCGTGAATGCAGATGAAGAAGTTGCTCCTTAGCGAACGAAACTTCATTATGTTGATCTGATTCCTTCTCGATGTGGCTTCCCTCGTCAGCTTGATGACCTTCTGATGGAATTTGAATCCGACATCAAGAGCTCCTTTCATGAGGTGGTAGTCCAGGGCAACTGTTTCGCCGCCTTTCTTGAACGCCTCGCCGATCAGAACGCAAAGGAACCGTCCACTTTTGAGAACGTCGTGAACGTGGGCGAACACTTCCCTCATTCCCGACAAGAACTCGACAAAGCCTGTGTCCGAAAGATCGCCCCGAACCCTTCCATATTCATCACTATAGTTGATGAGGTCCCAGTACGGTGGATGAGTGAAGACCATGTCCACCGAGTTTGGTTCCACATAATTTCGCAGGTTCCTCGCGTCATCACAGATTATTCTCTGTCTGTCAATCCAGTCATTGTAGTGTTGATCCAAACCTTTTTGGGAAAAATTCTTCTTTATCAGTTTGACAATGCTGGGATTGATCTCTATTCCTATCCCCCTTCTTTTCAACCTCGCGCAAACCACTAAGGTTGTTCCCCCGCCCACAAACGGATCGAGGACAACGTCATTCTGTTTGGAGAATCGCAAAACACATTGTCTGACTATCTCAACGGGCGAATTGCCATGTATGCAGTATTGTGTCCAACCATACGGATCTCTTTCTGGAGTATCCCAAACACTAAAGAACTGCAGCCCCTCTTTCTCATACTCCCTCCATTTTTTGGGGTCTAGGTCGTTTACATCGGACACTCAATTCCTCTTTGCACTCGAATTGAAAAATTCCCTAATGGTAATATTGGACTAGCTAGAATATATTTGTGAACTGGGAATCGATCATGCCTACCGTAGAGAGAGTTTTGCTCACAATCTCAAAGACATACGCTAGCGTAGACTCAAGCGTCGGAGATTTGATCAAGCAGAAATTCGGCTTTGAGAAAGGAACAGTTGCCGCAAGAAGGTATCGGGAATCTGGAGAGTGGGTCGTACAAATATATTGGCATGATGTTGGTAGCGAAAGAAGAAAGAATCTTGGCAAACTGAAGGATGTTCTCAAACAGATCGGAATTGAAACCTCACAAGAATTTTAGTAGCCCTCGGTTGCCTTCGACCATCCGATGTGCTGTAAGTTTTTCTTTGATCGCTTCTAAGAAGCTTGATTCCTCTGGGAGTTTGGTTGTTGGTCGACTGTAAGCTTCGAGAAGCTCTGCCCGTGCAGCTGAAGAGATGCCCCTCATCTTGAGACGATAACGGCCTAGAGCATCATCATAGACGAACTCGTATACGATGAAAATAGAGTCACCAGTATCGGGACCCCCATGCAGTTCTAATTGAAACCTCTGAGTCCAGTTCTCATAAATCATGTCCTGCATTACCCAAAGGTATTTCTTATTCCACTTTGCGAACAGTTGCCCTTTGTTGAGGCACTGTGTAAAGAACGTCTTGATTTGCATGTAGCTATTCAGTCCATAGCGGTAGTATGTTTTGGAGAATTTCCCAGTCCTTTCATACTCCTTTATCGCATTTGTCAGAGCACCGGTACTCGTAGTCTGATTTGCCTGAATCTCTATCGGAGCATAATCGAGTATGTCTCCAGTTTGATTCACCTTGACTGCAAGCCAATCTACTCTGCCAAATCCCTTAGGAAGCCCTACTTCTGACAAGATCGCTTTTGGTCCATCCCTTCCTAGTGCGACCTCTGCAGCGTGTGTGAGCACTTGGCGACGATCTTCGAGAAAGCGGTTTGGGCATATTATGCTCGCCCTTCCCAAGTGCGAGACAGCGCAAGATCCTGTCGGAGGTTCGTTGGTGCGATACAGCTTCTTTGTGCACAGGCTTTCTGTGAATGGACATATGCGCGTCTTCCTGTAATGCAGAGCCTGAGCTGACTTGTCCTCTGGCACAAAGCCGAATATCTCTATGGGAATGTGGTCTTCTTTTCTTATCGGGTGCAAGCCTTGCTAAGTTTGCTCGGGCAAGGAGAAGAGCTTTATGGTGCAAGTGGCAGAAGTCGCTTGTCCTCAACCTTGACCAAGGGACAAGCTCTAGATCAGGCAGAGTGAGAAGATGTGCCCACTGAGATATCACCCTGCGACTACACGGCATTGTCACGTATGCGCAGTCCTAAAGGACTCGCTTGGCACCCCTGTTGTCGAAAAGTTCTATCCTCAGCAGAGAGCAAATGAGGTCGCTAAACAAAGAGTACATAATTGGTATGTTTTCACCTTGTCGTTCTCCCCACGGTTCGTGACCTACGAACTCAAGAAGAAGCACATTCAACACGGCGATGCTGTGCTTGACCCATTCGTGGGCATGGGGACAACATTGGTCGAGTGCAAGCTGAACGGAATAGATAGTATGGGGATCGATGCGAATGATTTCGCAGTCTTTGCATCGAACGTTAAGACTGACTGGGATGTCGACGTTGAGCAGCTAAGGCGTGACTTCCTGGAAGTTGATAAACTGGCAGCACATGATATCAGCAATTATCGATGGTCTGATTTGCAGCGTTCGATAACAGAATATGTCGCGCCAGGAATCGACGCATCTCACGTACTTTTAGAGAGGCCCGAGTTGCTGAGAGAAGAGTATGTTAGCCCTAAGCCTTTGGCAAAGCTCCTCGCAATTAAGCGAGCTATCTCCTCACTTTCCGACGGTAAGAGTAAGAATCTGCTTAGGCTTGCACTTGCTGCTATTCTTATTCCATCGTCAAACGTGAGGTTCGGACCGGGATTTGGTCTGACAAAGCCTGTCGATGATGTGGATGTGATGGGTCTTTTCAGGGCCAAGGTTCGAACTATCATCTCAGATCTTGAGTGTGTTCAAGGCATGCCTACGAAGGCAGGAGTGCTAGTGAAAGTTGGTGATACGAGAAAACTCTCCGAATTGATAGGGAATCGCAAGTTCGACCTTGCGATAACTTCTCCGCCCTATCCAGGAGACCACGAATACACAAGGCATACTCGACTCGAGCTAGCATTCCTCGATTTTGCGAGCAGTGTTGCTGACCTTCGCACAATCAAGAAGAGGATGATAAGGGGCTCGACTAGAAATATCTACCACGATGACAATGAACGCCAACTAATAATGAAATTCGAGAGAATTGTTGATCTGATGAAGAAGATTGACAGAAGGGTCAGAGAAACCAAAGGAAAGAGCGGATTCGAAAAGCTCTACGGGAAATTAGTTGGCGAGTACTACGGTGGTATGTACAAATGCTTGCAAGAGGTCTACGACTGCCTTGAGTCTCGAGGAACTGCCGCTTTCCTAGTCGGAGACTCTCATGCGTTCAAAATGGTTCATATTGAAACTGCAAAGTTACTGGGCGAGATCGGGCTTGATGTGGGCTTCAAGAAGTATGAGATTGAATTGTGGCAGAACAAGAGGAGCACTTCACACAGCTTGCCTCTGCCTGAGAACATTCTCGAACTGTACAAGTGAACTAGAAGTGGCTGATGCTCGTTTGTCCTTTCGGGACTTTGGTTAGGGTATAGCCCTGAGATTTCACCACATTGAGAGCTGAATCGAACATCATCACTATGCACTTGCTATCATCAATGAACTTTACTGCCAACGAGATTACTTTAGCGTTGAAGATTCTACGTGCTGTCTCGGCCTGACGCCTTATCTGATCTCTGTTCACCTGCTCTACAACACCAACGACTTCTATTGCCACAATCTCCTCCTCCATGGTTGCGTAGATATCATCGATCTCGGTTTCACCCGACTTTGCATGAGACTGGACGCGGAATGCCGGTTTCCCAAGGAATTCGGTCATAATGCCAGCGTAACCGATGAGGGAGATGTGGCTCTGTTCATCATCCCTAAGAAACCTGAACACAGGCTCAGGCAGCTCCACCCTTCTCTCTTCAAAACGGACATCCGGCAGAGTCACAAACTGACTTTCTTTCGAGAAGCAATAACCGCCTTCAATGATTCCAAGCGAGAGAAAACCTTTGCCCCTAATCTCTTCAGGAAGCTGGCCTCTTCCCTTGGCGTAATAGTAGTACAGATCTGGATGGTTCGCAATGCCGTGCCTCTGGCAAACTTCTCTGAATACATCCATCGGCACATCCAGTCTGTCCAGTCCCTCCCTGTAGTTCTCGTTGAAGATTTCGAGTATCGCTGACTCGTACTTGCCTGGCTTCAATGTTGTTTGTAGATACTTGGTGGTGCCCTGCGTTATGGAGATTTCGGGCCTTGGGCGCCTAAGAGCCCATCTCAAGAAACGAGAGCTTGGTCCAATCAACAGTCGGCCTTGTCTGATTCAGAAATCGCTCTCTGAAAATGTTCAGTCCGAGGGAATTTCACGTAAGCCCTCTTCAGTCCACTAGTGTTCTGCCGATCCTACTCAATAAAGCTGGCGAATACACGCATCGAGCTCTGCCTAAACAGTAATGTGACTATTGACTGAAAATCGTCGCCGAAGCCGAACAAAAGTAAGGTAGCCACGAGCGAGCGGTCCTCCCCCCCCCTGAGAGTTACCTTTAAATACTCTCTTTCCCATAGTTCAATTAGTTCGATAAGTATGAAGCAGATGAAAAAGGCAAAAACGTTCGAATTATTTGAGAAGGCTTACGAGAAGGGATTGAGGGGGGAAGTCGAGAGTTTCCACGTCTGGCTCAGAGCTAGGAAGATAGAACCCGCACTGTTCGATGCAAATCAAATCGGCAAGTTTCTCTTGGAAAACTCAGCCGCAACAACAGACAGGGAAGCTGAGCTCCAGACAATAGCAGAATTCGTTGGCTTCTTCGAGAAGGAGAGAGAAGGCCTCTATCACCTTGCCGTAGTCGGTGTGCGAGGCTCAGGTAAGTCTCATCTTCTGCATGCAGTAGGAGTTTCGCTTCAAGAAATCGGTACCAAGCTGAAACTGCGCCTTATTGATGCGACAAAGTTCTCTCAAGTTGAGGAAGGTGAAGAGGAGCAACAGTACTTCTACAAGTTTCTCGATGAGCTCAAGACCGAGCACTATAACGTTCTTTTGATAGACTCGTGCGAACATGACAAGAATATCGAACAATCCTTGAAGGAAATCATTCGTATCTTAAAAGAGGGGGTCCTGCTTACAGCGTGGACTCCACAATTCTGGGACCATGTCAGAGAGCGAATGGAAGATATCGTTCCTACAGCCAAGGAGGTTGAACTGACTCCGCTGTCAAAACAGAACACTCTGCGCTTGGTCCAAACAATACGTGAATACACTAGCAAAGGAAGCCACAAGACATCTCAACAGGTCTGTGAAAGGATCTACGGGTATTCCCGAGGAATACCTGGCACAATCATTTCACTTCTCTATCAGGCATTCTATGAGAGCTTTCTAAAACACAAGAAGGATGTTGATGTGATGTCGGTTGACGAAGCCGCCGAAGTTCTTGGCATAAAGGGCATTCCAGAAAAATTGAAAGACCTAGCAGATCATCAAGTGCTGATGCTAAAGCACATTCTTCTAAACCACGACGAACGAGGCACACGACCTACGAGCTTGGTAGAGATTCTAGGAAAAGACAAAGCCACCATTTCCTATCATCTCGGCACATTGTACTCTGAAAAGCTCGTTGTCGTTGAGAAAGTCGGGCGGTCCTCTTTCTACAGAGTCAGACCAGAGATAGAGCCTTTCGTCGAACTTAGAGTTGCGAAAGAGGGTGAGTTTCTTGCCTAGTTACACGATTGCACTCATTCCAAGGAATGTAGCTAAAGACCCTTCACTGCTTAAGAAAGCGAAGTCTCTAGACATTGAAATGAGCACACTCGAATTCAAAGAGGGAACAATGCCCGACACTGCTCAGCAAGTTGAAGGAGGAGTTGTCTTTGAGTTGGGATTCGTATATTCACGCGAGTACGAGGACATCGAAGAAGGCAAACTAGTAAAGAAATCGCAAACTGAGCTAAAGAGAGTACCCGTAATCATCTTGGACTCCGGTTTTCTGTTCGTCGGACAGACAGGCCTAGCTGAAATTGCTCAGCGTCTACAGTTGCTCATAGAGTCTAACTTCCTGCCAGGGTTGATTGCGTCCAGAATAAGATTCAATGAAAGCGTGCTCCAAGCCGTTATTGAATCTGCGCCAGACGTGATCAAAGTTGATGTAAAACCTTCCAAGAGAGAGGAAGCTGATCTGATTTCCGCCACAAGAAGGGCATCTGTCACTGAAACACCCTTCTGGTCTCACTACGGAAGAGAGCCTTTAGATTTCGTGAAGGTCATTCTGACACAGCTAGAGTCGGAGCCCAGAGTCGGATTCCGCAAGAATGGAGTAGTAACAATACATGCTGCTACTGAAACTTTCGCCTTGGTCCACCAGGCCGGGATCTTAAGGTATGTTGCTGAAAGAATCCTCGGCCCGTACCTTGTTCGAACTCTAGGACCTACCTTTCAAACCAAATTGGAGATGAGACAATGAAAGTGCTCAATCTTTTCAGGTCAAAAGAGCCAACCCCAGAAAAGCCTAAAGGATGTTATGTCAAGTTCGAACGCCTCTCCATTGAAAAGCAAACTGACCGACGAGCCTTCCTACAGTCTATAGTCACTACCTTAAACAGGAATGGTTACGACGCTGCGGTAGCCCCGACGAACCTTCCGGATTTTGACATAGTCATCCTGAGGGATGCTATCGAAACCTCCCGTGTGTTAACAAGGTATTCTGATCTCGGCCCAAGAATAATTCATGCAGATTCTATTAGTGCAAGTACAGTCGAAAAGGCGTGGCAGAACAGAGTTAGGACAGAAATAATCAAGAAAGGCTTTCTCAAAACTGGAGACCGTTACACGCTCGAGTCTGACCTGAAGGACACGGCGAGTGAATACAAGAGAGCTTATCGAATACAGGCTAACATCATCGCTGGCCTCCCCTCGGTGTGGGTAGACCCGAGAACGAGAATAATGCTGCCTTTGTCTGATACTCAGATAGATGAAGCGGAGTCTATGGGTGACGAATCTGAAGTTAGGGTAAGAGTCCTTCCCTCGTGGACATACGGCATATTGACAGGCAGAGTTGGAAAACGTGCCAAGGACATGGACTTCCCGCTTGGTAACAATGTTCTGAAGACACAGGATTATTGGCGCTTGAAGCACGGCGTTAGTTTTGTCGATCCTGACGAAATAATGCTCTATGTGCATGTGCCAAGCTTTGGGAAGACTTTGCCCTATCCGAAGTCCTGCGTTTTCGGTGAATTCAAGCGAAAGACAGAGCTACCTAGTGATCTAAAGAAGCGTCCTGATATTCGCGTTTCCGGAGCGAAAGAATTCCTGAAATACATAGACAATATGTCCTTCCTTGGGCAAACGGTTTCATTCGAAGGTCCACACACTCCGCTCAGTTTAGGTTATGCTGAGTTCACATATCCCTCTCATGATGTTTTCCAAGTAATCGTCGGCTCAAACAGGCAAACTTCGATTCAAGGAGTGCACTCAGCTCTGAAGCAATATGGTCCCTACTCCGGGAGGCTTGACGGTCGATGCATTGTTGTTCATTTTGGCAAGAGAGAAGAGGTTGCCCGAGGGATTGGCATTATACAGTCGATGTATTCAAGATTGAATCTAGGACAGCTCAACCTAGTTACGGAAGTTGGGGACAACGGCTTCATAGACACCAAAGGTGAATCCGTAGCTGACTACACATCAGCCATAGCACAACTCCGTACCCAACTTATGTCAAAGCCCACGAAAGTGCTTGCCCTTATTGTCTTGCCGGATGTCTACGCATCCGAAGTCTACTATAAGGCCAGAGGCAAGTTCTTCGAAAGAGTGTTCGGCACAGAACCGTTCCCAGCACAGGCCATCGCATATGAAACTATTGAAGAAATGCTCGCTGAAGAAAAAAGAGCTTATCCCATTTCTGTAAACACTGCTTCACAATGCTACGTAAAATTCGGCGGAACTGGAACGGCCGTGTGGATACTCAAAGACCCTGCAGACAGCGCCATCCCAGGGATAGCCCCAGGTTCTTCTTGCTACGCGTATCATGATGTTTCACGCAGACCGAAGATCAAAGCCTCGGCCACAGCATACAGCGCACTGACCGATTCCTTCGGCAGATATATTGCCACAGGCACAAGACCGATAGGAGGAGAAAGACTGACGCCTGCAGGTTTCTATGATATCCTTGTTGAGCTAATACAGAAAGTTTCTATGTTCACACAGAAGTTTGGAAGCGTCACCGCGGACAGAACGTTCAATTTCAAGCGACTTGTCTTCGCAAAGGACGGCGTTGTTTACGACGAGGAGGCTGAAATGATGGAAAACATTGTCCTGAATGGAATCCCGGAGGAAAGAAAAGAACCCATCGCGAGCCTGCTGAAGAGAATCGCTGTTTTTCCGAAGAGCTTGGTAATAGACGTAATTGGAGTTAACAAGACACCGAACAAAAGGCTCTTTGAAAAGACTGATGGTAGTTATGAAAATGTGCGCGACGGCACGGCTATCGCGTATAGTGACAGTGAAGGTCTCCTCGTATCTTCGAGCTCTCTCATCGGTACGGCACAACCAATCGAGATTTCGCTGAAAAAGCACCTTAACCTAAATGCTCAATCTCCCAAGCCGCACATCAAACAGATAATGGACGAATACTACAGGCTTACACATCTCAACTGGTCTTCAATATTCAAGCAGGGCAAATATGCTCTGCCTCAGATACTCACTCAGAATCTTGGAGAGAACATCTCCGCAGGAGTGTTAGTTCCAGATGATATGGTCTTGTTGTAGTAGGTGTTTAATGTGATAGGCGAAGTTGTCAAGAAAGTCATCACAAATTTGGATGGTATGATGGGAGAGAGTAAGCTAGGAGAACCATTTCTCAGCAGCCACAACTACAGGACCCATCCGTTCAATATAGGATATTTCAAACCGATCAAGCTCGCGAAGTCAGACAGAAAACTTGCTTTTGTAGACGGCGGAAACCAGGAACTTTTGATTGCGCCAAACTTTTCTATCCAACTAAACAGGGTCTACTTCAACATATTCGAAGGAAGGACGAGAATCAACAACTCGAGCATACCTCAAGCTATCGAGTTCTTCTCAGCCACCTTTGCAGTTTTCAAGAAGAACCAAATCTATTTTGACACATCGATTTTTCCTGTTGACGACAAGTTCAGTGGTCTGGTGCCTAACGAGTCAGACTTGTCCTTCAGCTCAACAGACAGAAGGCTTATGGTCGGGAGCTCAAGGGCTGATATATCCAGAGTTGCTTCTATCGCGAGAAGGTTTGCTGAATGGAAGTTTTCTCGCCATGTTGTTGAGAATGAGTTGGAGAAAGGAGACGTGCTGGTCATGGATGGCACGCTTAGGACAGCGTTTGTGAACGAAGCGAACTATGCCAGAGAAGCGTACAAGATTGCGAAGAAGAAGGGCGTTATCTATTCAGGCCTGTCGAAAACCAGCAGGCTCTTCACTACAACCGGATTGTCGCTGCTTGGAGCGGTGAGGAAACTCGCGCAGGATTCAAAGGTTGGTCCGCTGTGGTACTACTATCCGATAGCTGACTCACTAAGCCCAGAGCACGAGGCAGCTTTTTTCATCGTAAAACTTCACGAACAGGCTCAAAGAGTATTTCGTTACGAAATTTACGGAGAGCAGGCCAAATCCCTTACTCCAGAGGAAATCACCGAAGTACTTTCTCAACTTTGTATTAACTCATGTGATGTCAGCTTTCCAGGATATCCGTACGGCCTCATAGATGCTGATGCCAACGCACGAGTCAGATATGATGAGGTTGAGACCTACCGCGTCATGTTGCTCTCAGAGGTGTCGAAACTTGGCTCATGGTCCAAGTTTTCGAGGCATATGCAATCCGAGGATGCTCATAGCATTCTGAACATGCTTAGGGGGTGAATTAAATGACAATAGAATTATGTGGTCAGATAATAGCGGGTCTTGTTGGAAAGATCCTCATTCGTGAAAAGAGCGGGCAGAAAATAGAGCTTGGCGACCTCCTAGTAGCGGAAGACAAGGAAGGATACTTGATACTGCAGGTGTTCGATCTTCTCTATGGTAGCCAGATCACGCAATTGGCTCGGGAACTAATCGCTGGCATGAAACTCGAGGGAATGGGCGCGGGGCTTGAATTTCTGGAGCCGCAGTTGAGGAACTACATCATAGCTGAAGCTAAGGCTGTGTTGAGATTTACAGACAAGCCACACGTGCCAAAGGTCCTACCAGAATTCTTCGGTACTGTAAGGCATGTCATGTCAAAAGACCTAGAATTCCTAGTTAAACCACCCAATCCAATCTATCTAGGAAAGGTGAGAAGTGGCAGCAAGATCATTGATGTAGATGTATACCTGGATGGCTTAGAGGCGATAAGCCATCACATCTTGATTCCTTCCACAACTGGAAGAGGAAAGAGTAATCTTGTCAAGGTCATGCTCTGGAGCATCCTTGGTCAGAAGAGATTCGGAATGCTTGTTCTAGACCCACACGACGAGTACTATGGAAGGAACGCGAAGGGGTTAAAGGACCATGGTTCTGCAAGAGAGAATCTTCTCTACTACTCCACCAATCCGCTTCTCGGAACCAACACTCTTGTATTCAACTTGAGTCGCATGAAGCCAGAGCATTTTGACGGCATAGTCAGCTTTAGCGATGCTCAACAAAGGGCTATCAGACTGTACCGAGACGAGTTTGGGGACGAATGGATAGAGAACATCGTAAAAGGCACTCAAGTAAAGGGCGTTGACCCGAGAACACTAACTGTTCTGCAGAAGATCATTCAGACTGCTTTGTCCGTGTACATGAAGAACGGGGACATTGTGTGCGCCAACAGGGTGTTCAGTGATACCGCCGGCGCATCTACTGTCACAGAAATTGTTGAGGCACTACAGGATGGAAAAGTCGTCGTTATGGACACATCGAAATTGGGCGACGAGGCAGAACTTCTCATTGGAAGCATAATCGCAAACGAGATCTTGCGCAAGTATCAAGACTACAAGTCAAAAGGAGAACTCGAGGACAAGCCTCCTGTCAGCGTTGTTATCGAAGAGGCACCTAGAGTCTTGGGAAGCGAAAAGCTTGCGACTGCAGGAGACAACATCTACAGCAAAATAGCTAGAGAAGGCAGGAAGTTCAAGGTCGGCCTAACTGGTATCACCCAACTGACCAGCGTGATTCCAAAAGACATCCTCAGCAACATGAACACGAAGATAATCCTTGGAAACGAGATGGCGCCGGAAAGACGCGCGATAATCGACAGCGCAGCCCAGGACTTGGCCGAGGATGACAGAAACATAGCGAGTCTGGACAAGGGTGAAGCAATAGTCAGCAGCATTTTCACGAAGTTCGCGGTTCCGATACAGATTCCTCTCTTTGAAGAGTTCATCAAATCAACCAAGGCAGGTCAGGCAGAAGCCTCTGCAGAGAAAGTTGAATACGTAGGGTGAGATGAATGTACAAGTTTGCTCATTTTTCAGATGTTCACGTAGGAGCTTTCCGCCATCCAGCGCTTCAGAATCTTGTTCTGCAGTCATTCAAACAGGCAATTGATATCTGCATCAAGAAACATGTGGATTTTATAATCTTCAGTGGCGACCTATTCGATTCCAACCTTCCGGACATGGGAATAACCAACGAGGCGGTCAAGAAACTCCGGGAGGCCCGTGATAACGGAATTGATATCTACGCAGTCTACGGCAGTCATGACTTCAGTCCAACACAGACTTCCATTGTCGATATTCTTGAGAGCGCGGGCCTCTTCGAAAAAGTAACCAAGGGCGACATAGTCGAGGGAAAACTCAGACTGGACTTTCAGGTCAACAAAAAGACTGGAGCCAAAATCGTAGGAATACACGGTCGAAAATCTGGCATAGATAGAGAGTATTTTGAGATATTGGACAGAGAACATCTGGAGAAAGAGCCAGGATTCAAAATTTTCGTCTTCCATGGCGCAGTGACAGAGTACAAGCCCGCGACTCTTGCCGCTGCCGAGTCAATCCCGGTCTCAAATCTCCCACAGAAGTTTGGCTACTATGCTGCAGGCCATCTTCACGAAATGTGCCAAGGAACGTTGCCAAGCTATGAGCACATTCTATATTCAGGTATCCTGTTCGCGGCAGACTATCGGGATCTGGAGCAGAACGCTCAGGGCACGGAAAGAGGATTCTTCATCGTTTCATTTGATGACAAGGTTAGAGATGTCGAATTTGTGAAAGTCCCTCTATGCGAGTACTCTTTCATGCAGTACGATGCAACAGGCAAGAACGCCTCGAAAGTTCAAGAAGATCTGTTTGATGCGGCTAAGGGGCTTGATTGTCAAGGGAAGCTTGTCCTCCTAAAGGTAAAAGGCGAGATGTCCGGAGGCAAGACCTCTGACATCGACTTTGCCGCGATTGGAAGAACAATCGAGGAAAAAGGAGCAACCCATGTTACTGTCAACCATTTTGGGCTGACATCGAAGGAGTACGTTGACATCAAGGTTGCCGGACGAGACATTCACGACGTAGAAGTCAGACTATTCGAAGAAAACATCGGTACGGTCAAAGTCAGCCAACCCAAGCTGAAAGGCAAGTCCGGGGTACAGCTTTCTCTCGAGCTGCTCAGGGTTCTTAGACAAGAACAGAAAGTCAACGAGCTGAAGAAGGACTACGAATCCAGAGTTGTCGGAACTGGACTTGAAACCTTGAAGCTGAAGGAGGCCGTCGAATGATACTCAAGTCAATCCATCTTGTCAACATAAGAAGCTACGAAGACGCAAAGGTTGAGTTTCCGCTAGGCACAACACTGTTTGAAGGCGACATCAGGTCTGGCAAATCCACGATTCTGTATGCAACAGAATTTGCGCTTTTCGGTTTAGGATCGCTGCGTGGAACCTTCCTTCTCAGAAACGGAGCAAAAGAAGGCTCTGTGACCCTTGTCTTCGATATAGACGGTCAGGAGTACGAAGTATATCGAGGCCTAAGAAGAAGAGGAAAATCAGTCCATCAATCTGACGAGGGTTACATCAAGGGACCAACTGGTAAGGCATACCTATCTGCCGGAGAACTCAAAGAGAGGATACTCCAAGTTCTCAACTTCAATGAGCCACCAGATCCAAAAGCGCAGAGCGTGATTTACCGCTATGCAATCTTTACTCCTCAGGACGAGATGAAAGAGATTATTACCAAAGACGTTGACAGAAGGCTCCAGACCCTGAGAAGAGCCTACAGAATCGAAGACTACAAGATTGCTTCTGTAAACGCCTCCAACTTGACAGGAGTGATAAAGGACAGGAGTACGTGGCTGGCTGGTCAGACAGCAGATTTAGATGAAAAGAAGGTGCAGCTAGAAGAGATTGACAAGAAAATTGACGAGGCTACCAAGAGCTTGGAGCCGTTGCATAAGGAAGAGGAGAAACTCAAGGCTCAGCACGAAAAGAAGCAGGAGGAGCTAAAAGAACTACAAGAGGTCAGAGGAAAGATCAAACAGGTCGAGGCGCAAATACCAGACATCAGAAAGCAAATCGAAGAAAAGACCACACAAAGAAGTGAATGTGACAAGGAAATACAAAAGCTCACCAAGAAAATCGAGAAGGAACTTCAACCGACAATCACAGAGCTCAAGAAGATAGAGCGACCAACCTCGAAGACGAAGGAGCAACTCAAAACAGAGCTATCGAAACTCAAAGGTGAAGCAAAGGAGAAAGAGAAGCTTAGGGGCAAGCTTGAGGAACGCGCAGAAAGTTTCGAATCTTTGATAGAAAAGAAGGTTTGCCCAGTCTGCGAAAGGCCGTTGAAACCGAAGGACTTCAAAGGCAAGCTTTCGCACGTTGAGCTTGAAAAGAAGAAACTGGATAAGAAGATTGATGAGCTGGATGGCGAGATCAAGAAGTGTGAAGAGCTGACAGATAAGCTCAAGGAATTTGAGGACGCACAGAGACAACTCGGTCAGCTTGAACCTCAGTTTCAGGAAGCAAAGGAAAGGATCGAAGTTCTCAACAGGAATATGCGACAGCAAGACAAGGCGATACAAGAGCTGCAAGACAAATTGAAGAAAGCTGAGGAGGAGGCAAGGAGTCTAGAGGAGCTTTCTGGGAAAATCGATGCACTGGAAAAGGAGGGCAAGAAACTTGAGAGTGACCTTCGAACAGTAAGAGAAGAGATTGCTGGTATCAGGAAGGATGTCGAGAACTCCAAGGAATTCAAGACCAAGCTTGAAAATGAGATCACTGAGAAAGAAAACCAGGTCGCGAAAAAGGCATCGCTAGACGAGCACAAGATATGGCTGAATGATTACTTCATTCCGACTGTTGAGAACATCGAGAAACATGTCATGATTACAATAAACCACAGATTCAACGATCAGTTCCAGAAATGGTTCCAGACGCTGATTGAAGACCCGGAGATGCACGTAAGGGTTGACGAGGAATTCACTCCAATAATAGAGCAGAGCGGATACGAACAGGACTACTTTTCTCTCAGCGGAGGTGAGAAAACAAGCGTAGCCCTTGCCTATAGGCTAGCCCTAAACACGACAGTGCAGGAGATTTCCACAGGCATGAGATCTAACCTGCTGGTGCTAGACGAACCGACCGACGGCTTCAGCAAGGAGCAGGTCTTTAGGATCAGGGATATCCTGAATGAGCTGAAATGCCCACAGGTCGTTATCGTATCACATGAAAGAGAACTCGAGGGCTGTGCGGATCAGGTTTTCAAGGTCCAAAGAGCTCACGGAGTGTCATCGGTAAGTCGGGTGAAGTGAATGACCGTGTCTTGTTCGAAGGTTCTCAGAAGAAAACCCATGTTATCAAAGAGACTAAACGAGGGAAAACTAGGGTTCGTTGCAAGAACAAACAGGAACGATAGCAGCAGGTCGTCCGAGATGGTTCTAAATGACTATCAAGTACTTAAGCCTCTGCACAGAATAATTAACTATGCTGAGTTCCTGCTTGGTACCTCGTTAGCAGAAGTGAGGGAATTAAAATGGTGCTAGCTAGATACGATACAGCTTGGAAACACCTCTCGGATGGGCACAAGGAAATCGATGACAAACTGGTAACAATGCTAGATGAGTATGCAAAAAACCGGATGGAACATCTTGCTTACGCAATAATTGGAACGTTCGGATCAGGAAAAACCCAGCTCCTTTACTATATCCACAAATGCTCTAAAGAAAGACAAATGCTTCCTTTGTATTTCATAGCAGAAGATTTGTTCAGGGAAGTTCTCAAGTCAAGAGAGATCTTTGGTCAGGATAAAATCTTCACACCAGGTGATCTATACAATCTTATAGAGGAGAAGATCGACGAGCTTAAGAAAGCTCTATCGACAAGAGATGAGACAAGAGTAAAGGAGATCATAGATCCGCGAGGGAAGCTAGAAAAAGATGCACCGGAAGTTTTAGAAATATTAGTAAGAGACTTCTCAAATACGAACGTTGAAAATCTTAAAGTAGTGTTGCTTGTCGATGAGTTAGAGGGGCAGTATGGTATTCTTCAAGATAAAGTTCAAACAAGAGATAGAAGCCCCTTACGAGAGTGGCTTGAAAGCAAAGGCTATCTTAAATTTCTAGCATTTGCTCCGGCAGGCATCTACGAACTCGGCGGAGCGGACAGAGACAGGGTCAAGAGGATAGTATTACCACCTGCAGATATAGATTACTTAAGAGAAAAACTCATTAAAGAAATAGGACCCAGCAATGCGTGTTGGTGGCTTTCAAGAGGGAAAGCAAGACAGTTATTCAAAGCCTGCGAACTACTCAAGGAAAAAAGTATTCCTTTAGAGGCTAATGAAGCATTTAGAATCATAAGAGACGAACTCGACCCCATAGGTCAGGCGCCTACAGTAGTACCTCCAGCAGTGACAAACACAGTAGACCCTTCTAAGATTCCTTTTCTAATCAATCTGCGCCCGATAGAAACAGAGAACGCAAGACGGTATGTGATTGATACCAATATGCTCGAAACAGGACAACTTGCTTCCAAACTGGTAGAGGCATTTCGTTTGAACAAGGACAACGCCATACTTGTCTCCGAGTATTTCAAGAGAACTGTAAAAGCTCTTTCCAATGGAGAAGGCATCACTTACATTCAGGACAAAGACCTACCGGAACTTTTTTGTTTAGTATTTGATCACCTTCTTGAATATGAACATGGAAGCCCAGAACTCTCTGAGACGCTGGGAGAAATATTGAACCTATATGAAACAGTCAAGAGAGAAGAGGCTGCACTCTACGGGATTATTGGGAGATTGTGGGAACTGAAAGAAACTGCTTGGCAATTGCCTCTTACTGTAGGAGAGATAAGAAGGGCTTTCCCCTTTCCTACAATGAACCCGATTGTAAAAAACCATATCCCTGCAGAAATGAAGAAGAAATGGGAAGGGAAGGGACTTCCAATTTGGAAATGGATAGAAGGCGACATCACGGTCCTTTTCTTTGTCTCGGAAAGAGATTTTGTAGACTATCATGAGAAAGATGAATTCCTCTCATTAGCTTTGCCTGACGGTAAAGGAATACTCTGTCTGTTTTCAACCGGTGAGATGCTGAAGGAAAAGAGGGCTCTTCTTAGTTGGTTGGAAAAGAATGAGAAGTTCAGGTTCATTGAGGTCCCACCTTTACTCAGTGACTTCCTGCTTAGTGCTACCGGTGAAATTCAAGGAGCGATACCTGGAGATCTAGACCTATGTCTCGAAAGTTTCAAAGAGAATAGAGAAGATATCCTTCTGTCAAGAAAATCAGAAATATATGGTGAAGCCATAGACGAGATTACAAGAAGCTCCCTTCCAATCCCCAAGACATATTGTAAAGAACCTCTCCCAGATGCAGTTGATATTTGGGGTAAGACCAAAATACAAGACAGAGATCCTGTGATAATTGGCATTGCCCTAGCGTTTGCAGATTTAAGACGTGAGGAAAAACAGCTTCTATCAGAACTCATGGTGCTCTTTAAGGGAGGGAAAGAAGGTAAAGGCATTGGTGATTTACGCCCGTTATTACCTCATGGAGGATTGCCGACACTAGCGGACGATCTTTTGCCGCGTTATGGCATAAAGAAGGAGCTAAAAGATTCTGAACCCATATCAAGACTTAAAGTGTATTGGAGAGAAAATGAGAAAGAAAACTTAGTTGAATTGGCTCGTATTCTTCCTCTCGATCACTTCTTGAAATTGCATCCAGACGAGGATGCGAGTAGATTGCTTGAGGCTTTGTGGAGAACTGTGAGAGGAGAATTTGACATACAGGGTCTGGATACCATTGTCCAAACGTTTGAAAAAGACATCCTTCCCATGCTAGAAGAATGTCAGGAGTTAGAGATAAAAGGAACTAGCGATTTCGGCTTAGGCGGTCTCAATTTCGAAGCCAGCGAAAGTTTAGTAAAAGCCAAAGGCGGATTCGAAAAACTCAGAGATATAGCGAAAAGTGCCCTTGTTGATGAGGTAAGTGCTTCCCCACTTACAAAATGCATTGTAAAGGTCTTTATGAGTTCGCTGAATGTTGAAGATGATGTAAGAAGTATCGGATCGCTTGCAAGTAGTGTCAAGAAGACCTTGGATGATGTAACGACGGCAGGCCAAAAGCTGATAAAGAATTTTTGGGAGTATCGGAAAGCCACCAGATTTCTTGGAATTACGGAGGATGACGTAAAAACTATAGTCTCAGAAAGAAAGAAAATGACCGGAATCCTCACGCTTCAACATCTGAGTAGTAGGTCACAAGAAAGTACTCAGTATCTAGATGATGTATCAGCAAGTCTGGGCAGGTTGGACAGAAAACTAGCGGAATTGGAAAGTATCTTGAGTCAAGTATCGAAGGGTTGACGAACATGGAAGAGGACGTTATAAACATAATTCAAAGAAAACTTTGGACGGTAGAACATATTCTCCCACAAGCAAGACATCTGGCTGGTAACGCTAGCAAGTTACCTGAAGAAGCTAGGAAGAGTTTTCCTTCATTCTCGGGCGATTGGTCAGAAGAGAATGTTATGAAGCATCTTGAAAAACTGCGCGCAGCCGTAAGAGATCCGCTCAGATACAGCAACCGAAAAATTCTGGAAGATATCGGCGTTCTAACCAAAGGCATTCCAGAAGAAATTTTCGACGATTCTCTGGGAGTTAAAGATATGGTCGGACTTTTCAGCGAGCTCAAAGACTTTGGCGAAGGTGTAACGGACATTCTTGTCAAAAGAGAAACTTTGTCAACATGGCTTAGAGAGAGTGTCGATATAGCTAAACAAAAGCTCAAGGGTATTCTAGATGCGAAACCAGCTTTTCAACGCATCTTGGAAAGTAGTATCACTGAAAACCTTAGAGTCGAGTTGATACTAAGGTCTGCTGAGAATACGGGATTCATCGGCTCGGCGGAGGACATAATTTCAAAACTGAACTTCATCAACGAGTTCGAGATATCCGTTGAGTACACCGAGAAGTTCGAGGAGTTCACTGACGCACTCACAAGCGTCTACAACAAACTTATCGAGTTACAAGAAGACCATGGAATTCAAAAAGGGGAGCTGACTGAATCAGCAAGAGGAAAGACACTACAAGAGGCCCGTGAAGTTCTAAACAAAAAATCGGAAGACTGTTCCCAGAAAAAGGGCAAATTGTTGGAAGAGTGGAAGATGTATTCTAATACTTTAAGGTCAATCGGGTGCGCAGTACCCGAAGCGCCTCTTGGACTTCGTGAACTAGAGAAAGAAAATGAGAAACTAAAAAATGAGTGCCTAAGAAGATTGGGTGAAGAAGGGCTGAGGGTTCTAAAATTTCTAAAGGGTGAGGAAGATTTTCCTGAGGAGATATCAAAAGATGGGATAAAGAAAGCTCTAGAAGTACTGCGCCCGCTTTTTGTAAAATTCTTAAGAGAAGAGGGTTGAAAATGCCAGAGGTCAGCGTGAAGAAAGTTTACGATTCCCTCCTGAAACACAAAGGGAGGGGCAAGATTGACATTGACGATGCGGAGATCGATGTAGCTTTGAATCCTGTTGACATCCACGGAGCCGATAGTCCTGATTGCCTTTTGTGGGTTGAAATATCCTTGGAATTGTTGGGACAAGATCTAAAGCTGAGAATCCCGATCCCGGTGGAGGCTGAGAAGGGCGGTATATACGGAGGCGCATTGGAGGACCTGAAGAAATTTGTTGATAGAGGAAAATATCCTATTGAAATCCCTATGCTGGTAGTAGCAGAAGCTGGGTTTGGTACGAGAGAGCAGAACGAAACTTTTCCCGTTCGATTCACAATTAACCAGATTCCTGTGAGACTTCTGAAGAATAGATAGAACGAGAAATCCTCCTACTTGTAGACATGCTTGTCAAGCTTAACTCACGGACTGGCTAGCATCGATTGTTTCAAAACCACAAAGAGACTGGGTCAGAAGCAACTTGAAACTCTTCTTCTCTATTTTAGGATTCCTGATAATGTAGTCTGCGAAATGCTTTGATCTGTTTCTCTACAGCTCTTCTTGCCACTTCGGCCGCAACCCTCTCCGAACCATTCTCCTGCGCCAAATCCATTGCATCTTCGAGAATGTGGAAAGCATCCCTCACGTTCTGGCTTCCGCTCCTAACAAAGCTCGCAATCTCAAACAAAGCCAGCTCCTCAGCTACGCTTCCATCAAAAGCCTCCTCCAGCCTGCTCCGCATAATCTCCACAAGCTCGTCAGGGCTGTACGGCCTGAAGTGTAGCTCCTCGAACCTCAGCGCAGAGTACAACCTGTTGCCTATCAGCTCCGGAAGTTTGTTGCCGCTCGTAGAAATCAGCACAAGACCTGAACGAACTATGCTCTTTCTGACTTCGTGAAAATCCGAGAGAAACTTTTCCAAGTCCCGCATCTTGTCGAAGTTGTCCAAAGCGACCACAAGCACCAACTTCCTGAGAACCCGTTTCGTGAAAGCGGTTAGTATCTGCGAAGAGGTCAGCCTCTTGCCCTGCTTGCCGAAGCACGCCGAGTAGATTTCAGCCAGACATTTGTAGTGGCTTGAGTTCCTGCAGTTGTGGTAGACCATGACAGCATTGGTGCTTTCCTCGAACTGGCGAAGTATTGCTCGTGTAACGGTTGTCTTGCCTATGCCCGGTATGCCGTGGATGTAAAGGACCCTGGAGCTTCTTCCAGCGCAGCAGTCCTTGAGGTAGTCTGCTACCGCTTGCTTTTCGTGCTCTCTTGCGACTATTGTCTTCGGCTCGTACTCGTCTGAGAAGGCGTCCATTACCTGAGAATTGGATATGAGTTAAGAAGTGAGTTTCGAGGGGGAGAGTACATTTCCGGTGATTTGAGAGAAGAAGGAAAAAGAAGCCTATGCTCTTGAAATTCTGTCTACTCTGAACTGGAAAGGCATCAATTTGCTTTAGGACGGCTTCCTCTTGAGCCTCTGAAGCATAGATTTCTTTCTTCTGGCAATCATCAGTACTCCAGCAACTATTGAAGCTGCGACAACAGCGGCTATGATCAAAGTGATGATGTGAAGGGAGAAAACAGCAACAAACACTTTAGGGAGTTCTTATCAACTAGATAAGACAAATCCACCGACTAGGGCTGGAATCGTATGACTATTCCCGAGAGAATCAAAGAGTCACAGCAGAACCACGATGCGGAAGTCTGCAGACTGGCCAAGAAGTATAGCGCGTTGTCAATATGGAGTTCCTGCCCAGAAGTTCAAAGCCGAGTTGAGGTACCACAATTCTCCTACGCGAATGAAAATTACGAGCCAGACGTCTTCCTGTCCCAGGTTCCACCTAAGGGAGAAACGAAGCCAGTTGACTGGGTCTTCGAGATTGAGACCAGCGAATCGGTGAGCACCGACCACACTCGGTATCAGCTGAGCTCCTTTGCAGAGTATGCGAAAAAGAAAGAGGCTAGAGTAATCGTCTTGGTCCCGCCTCAAGATGTTGAGCAGATGAAGGTAAGTTTGAAGAAGTGGGAACTGGTGACTATCGTCGTTCAGCCGTGGGGATGGCCTGACTAGGGGATTACGTCGCAAGAATGAACTGAGAAAACGGCGCAGCTGCACCCATCGTAGCAGGCATCTCGGGTGTGCAAATTTACTCCATTTTTACACACGCACCACGTTTATTATCCCATAGCACGAAATCTGTTGCGATGCTTTGCGAATACTCAAAATGCATAAGGGAAGCTGAGGCAAGCCTGACCGTAGGATGTAAGACACACTACTGCATGAAACACTTCCACGTTGTGCACAGAAGGCTTGTCAGAATGCTAACAGATGATTGAATGGCTGAAGACCTTGGAGCACTGATAGGCTTTCTCAACCAGCTTATCGCAGCGGCAAGCACACCTGAGCTCGGCCTCTTCTCATTTCTCCTCACATTTCTCGCGGTATTGATAGTTGCAGGGACAATAGGACAGCTCTTCACCAGATTCACCAAAAGCAAGTTCGTGGGCTTTCTCGTCACCTCAGCAGCTTCTATCTGGCTGTACGAGCAGGTGTTCGTGAAAGGCAGTTCATTGCTTCAAATCGTTGTCTCAATAATACTCTTTGTTGCTTTCCTTGTCATCCTAGCTTTGATTGCCCTTGCACTTTTTGTGAAGAGGGTTCCGATAGTGTTCAAGCCTTGAAAGGTGAAGTATGAAGATTGAAAACCTTGTAGCATCGGTTCAAAATTGGAGAAATGGAGTCCGCAGGATAACAGAAAGAGATGTGGAAAGGCTTGTCAGGATAAAGTCAAAGGCAAAGCTCCTTGAAGCGATTCCGTCGAAGCTGGACAAACCCCAGCTCAGCGCAGTCAGCAATTTCCTTCTTCCAGTGTACAGCCTCTTGGCAAGCAGGAAGTTCAAGGCAACACTCGGTTTCGAAATCTGGAGTTATCAGAACAGCATAAGCTTCTACCTGCTTTCAAACGACAGCAGAGCCCTGGACCAAGTCAAATCACAGCTTAATGCAGTACATCGAAATGCAATCTTCAGAGAGCCTGAACTCAGATTTTTGCCGATTGAACCTACCTACGTCGCAGGCGCTTGGGTTTATCTGGACTACTATCTCTTTCATACCAAAACTCTTGATGCTTTCTCATACGACCCGCTATCGCACATTCTCGAAGCAATGCAGTGCGACGCGGTCTTACAGTTGGTTTTCAAGGCTCACAAACTTTCAAAGAAGCAAGCGAAGATGCTGGAGAACGCAACGATAAGCAACGATGTCGAAGAAGAAATCGTGGGCAAGCTGACGAGTCCATTCTTCAAGGTCCTGATAAGAGCCGTCGCTTTTTCACAGGATCCAAACAAGGCAAGGCAAGTTGTTGAGCAAATTGCAAACGCTTTCGCAGTCTTCAACGGAAGTTACGCTGTGTTCAGACCATTGGTTATTAGCCATCCTATTCTCTCAAGCTCGCTTTCCCTGCTCAGAAAGATGGTTCAAAGAAAGTTTCCAAGATTCTACAGCCTAGAACTTAGGAAGACATTCTTGCTATCCTTGCCTGAGCTTGCAACTATTTTCCATCTGCCGACAGATGTTGAAGCATACACAGTCAAGTTCACCTCAGCGAAGCAGCTCTCGCTTCCAACAAAAGAAGAAGCAAGCCATGAACTCCAAATCGGGTTTGTGAAGTTCCGAGGAAAGCCAATAGAAAAGGCAGGCATACAGCTACAGGACTTGACAAGGCATGTCTATGTCTTAGGTGCAAGCGGAACCGGAAAATCTTCTCTGCTAATCAACCTGATAGCACAGGCGCAACAGAGACGAGTGTGCGTTCACGTCATAGACCCTCACGGAGATTTGGCTTATGATGCAGCGGAATGCCTTGGACCAGAAAAGCTTGAAAACATAATCTTCCTCGACCCTTTGAAAGTCAGGTTCAGCATCAACCCCTTCGAGCTTCCCAAGTACTCAGACCAATACGAGCGAGAAATTCTCATCGAACGCATAATCGGACAGATGGTCGAGATGATGAAGCGCATATTCGGGGAAAGGTACTGGGGCCCTTCGCTCAACAGAACTTTCCAGAACATCATCCGCTTGCTCTACCACAAGGACGACTCTCCTACTTTCGAGGACATACTGAACGTTCTTCAAGGCAGAATAGAAAAGCTGGGCAGCCTGGCTACAAGCGAAAGCCTCAAAGAATTCCTAGCAGAACTCAGAAAGATTCCGCATGAAAGACTTGATGCTGTGATAAACAAGGTTGACCCTTTTGTCAAGAACGCCCTGCTCAGGATGCTTTTCTGCAACAAGACAAGCAGCGTAGACTTCTCAGAGCTCCTACAGCAGGGCAAGGTTGTGCTCTGGAGACTGGCAAAAGCAGAGCTGACCGAGCAGAACATGCAGATGATAGGCTCGGCAATAATCACAAAGTTGTGGTTCAACGTAGGCTCAAGGGAAAGAGAGCAGAGAGCTCCGATACTTCTTTTCATAGATGAGTTCCAGAATTTTGCCTACTTGGAAACACTGACCATAATGATAACCGAGGGCAGGAAGTTCGGCATAGGCTTGGTCTTGACACACCAGCACACAAAGCAGCTTCCAGAGGAAGTATTGAGCGAGGTCTTGGGCAACACAGCAACCAAGATAATCTTCAGGGTTTCGGGCGAGGATGCTACAGCTTTGGCAAAGAACCTAGACGTCAGGATGGAGAGGAACCTTGCAAGCGTTCTGACGAATCTGCCAGACGGCTCGGCTGTTGTGAAGCTGAGGGCAGGCTTCGGCCACGAGCCAATAGAGCCTTTTGAAATTTTCACATTGAATCCCTTGGAAAAGCATGCTGTAGACTTCGACAAATTGTTGGAAGACATGAAGCAGAGGTTCGGCTCGCCCACCCCATCACCAGTTCGCATTCAACCCCAACCCCAAACTGAGGGTGATGAGGAAATGCTGGACATACTGGAGGCTGTGGATGCGTTGGGAAGTATGGGAGTTGCAGGGCTGTCAAAGCTGCTAGGAATCAGGGCTGACAAGTTGAAGCAGAAGCTGGATAAGGCTGAGCAGAAGGGGCTGTTGCACTTCGTGGAGAGGAGAACCAAGGGTAGGCCGAAGCTGATGCCAGTCGTTTCAATCGAAGTCATTCAGAATCTTTCAGAGTACAAAGGACGTGAGGGAAGCTTGCTGCACAGGAAAGCTGCGGAAAGATTGGCTGAGTATTTCCGGGGCATCGGGTATAGGTCTGGGCTTGTATTGCAGGGTGGAACTGCTGGGCAGTGTGATTTGGTAGCCGAAGGATTCGGACAGAGAATAGCTGTGGAAATCGAGAGCAGGGCAGACCATCCGGAGCAGGTCAGGAGAAACTATGAGAAGAACATCGGGAAGTTTGACCGAATAATCTTTGTTGGAATCGGAAGAGAGGTTGTGCAGAGAATCAGAAGGATAGTGCCCGAGGCAGAGGTGTACGACTTCTTTGACTTCTTCAAGGAGGATGAAAGTGAGTAGGAACTTTATTTACAATAAGACTTTGAGTATATATGAATGCGAAGGGCTTTATTTCGGCTTGATTTCGCTAAATTTCACTTTATTTCAGCCCTCCCTGACTTTCTTTCAACTTTATTTCAAACACGAGGTGACTGAGTGAGTTGGCCACAGCTACCTGCAGGAACAACCGAGCACCCGATAAACAGGACCAAGCAGCAGAAGATTCTGGTTTCAATCTGGGATTTCGGGGCTGTCCCTCCTCAGTCTGAGAGAAGCCACTATGTTTGCAACCAGCACCCGGCAAAGATGAAACCTAGCTTGACAAGGGCGATTCTGCAAATCTATGGTGAAAGCCCTGTCCTGGACCCGATGGCTGGCGTAGGCACTACCTTGGTTGAAGCAATGCTACTCGGCATGGATGCCGTGGGAGTCGAGTATGAAGAGAAGTTTGTGGAGCAGGCAAACGAGAATATTCGCCATGCGGCAAGACTGTCACCCACCAAGAATCTCGGCAAGGCCGTTTGCATCAAAGGCGACGCAAGAAACCTCTCATGTCTCAACACCCATGGAGTCAGCAGCGTTGTATTTTCACCTCCCTATTTCAACGCAATCGAATCTGTCAGCCCAGGCTCTCAAGATCCTGAAGGCGGACACCTTGAAAGACAGCACCGGCTTGCAAGAGAAGGAAAGAGCGGATATGGTTCCAAACATAATATCGGACACCTGCGAAACTATGGATTCGGCTCAGTAGTTTTCTCTCCGCCGTATTGTGGTGTGATGAATGCAAAGAAGCATGTTGGTGGGATTTCTGCAAGGGACCCTTCCCTAGCCGAGACCGGGTCGTACTCCAAGGATGAGAAGAACATAGGCAATATCCAGCAGTTCGGTTCTATAATCTTCAGTCCGCCTTACATGACTTCAAAGCCCTTCAACGATTTGGATTTCGTCTTGACTGGCAGGGGGAAAAAGACCGTTGGAGAAACTCAGCCCAGCGCAGTGCACTACGATGCAGAAGACAACATAGGAAACGTCTCAAACTACAGCCAGTTCAACTCTGTGCTATTCTCTCCTCCGTTCGGAGAGCAGCACGGCAAAGGAGGCTCAATATTCAACGCGGACGGAACTGTCACTTCCAGGTTCAGAGGAAAATTCGCCAAGTCCACGATTCGAAGAAAGGGCTTCTTGGATGCTTCCTGCCGCGATAACATCGACAACGTTCCGTATAGCCGAACGTACCTGGGGGAGATGCTCAAGGTCTACTCGGAATGCTTCCGGGTGTTAGGCTCGAACAAGTACATGGTTGTGGTTGTGCGTGACATACGAAGGAAAGGCCTGACCATTCCTCTGGGTGCAGACACAATCAAGCTCTGCCAGCTAGCAGGCTTCGAACTCTTTGACATAATCATCAGCAAAACACACTTCCCGTCGTTTTGGGTTTTGGACAGGGCAAAGAAAGATCATGACAAGGGAATCATGCATCCGCTGAGAAATCACGAGTATGTCCTTGTTTTCAGAAAGCCGAAGGAGGGAGCAGCACATGGATGAAGGAGATGAAGAGCAGAGCATGCCGAAGACTTGGCTTTTGCTCAGACGAATCTACATGAAGAAACTGGAGGAAGAACGTGCCAAAAGAATTTGACTTCCATGAACTCGTATTGACAGAGCTGAAGAAGATCAATCGTTATCGGAGAATCATCCCGTTCCCGCTTGTCTTCAATCGGTTGGGCACGATATTTCATTTCGACAAGGAGACATCAGTCCTTGTGTTGAAGGAAATGGAGAGAAGGAAATCAGTGAAGCTTGTTCCGTTTCATGGAGTGCAGCTATGTGACTAGTGAAGTCAATCGTACTTTCTCGGGTGAACGGTCAGCTTCCATCCAAAGTTCAGAATCTTGATATCGCGCAGTTTCTTGAACTCATCGACAAAGGCTGGTAGTATATCCTTGCAAACAATGACTCCTCTTACGTCCCTCTTTGTACTCTTCTGGAAATGGTGAAGATATCTTCTCAGCTGATTCACAGCTCCTCTTCCGATTTCGTTGAGCTTCAGTTCCACTATAAACAGAGTCTTGTTCTTGTCTTCGAACAGAAGATCCACCCTTCCTTCTGGAGTGTCTACTTGTCTCCTGATCAGTTTCAAATCCAGACCTATAAGGCTCGAATTCCTCACTATGAAATTTTCCAAGTCCGCTTCCCTAATCTCCAGAACCTCGTCTGTCGAGAGAACAGCATCCGTGGTAATGCCTTTCTTCTCGTGTCTTTTGATTTCTGACAACAGAACCCGCACATCACTTTCCGTCAACTCTCTCCATTGACGTGTCGCCGAACTTATGCACTGGTTTTCTGTGAATCCCTTCTTGAACGGAATCTTGAGCGAAAGCTTCTCAGCTAGTTTTCTATCGAACGGCAACGGATGCGGGAGTTTTCTAGAAAGCACCGAATCGCCGAATATCATCACGTCGTCTTGGTCCCTTCGCTCGCCATCAAGGTATTCCCTAATATGCGGATTCCGATACTTTGCAACGATTGCCCTGTCCGAAGCTGCTTCTGAAGTCTTATGCACTCTCTCTACAACGTAATACGCGGTTATGTATCGAATGCCTCGAATTGTTGTGTGGAAGAAGACGTAGTCCCCCTGCTTTAGATCTCTCTTCAACTTTCTCGCTCTTACATCAACATCTCCGTACGTGAATTCTTCTAGGATCGGATCTTGATGGTCTGTGAGCGGTACGTATGGGAGCAGCAGGTGAACCATAAAATATCACGCGACTTGTCAACGTCTATATTGATATGTATGACTCACTCACAACTTAAGCTTGCAAAGCTTCACGTGTTTTTCAAAGATAAATACTTTCACTACCATAATAATAGAAAGAGACGGAATTTTTCGATTGGAGAAGCGTTGGAACTGAGTCCTGCGTCCCTCTCGGGGCATAGGTTCTCAGTTCTGATTCCTTCTCTTTTATTAGCCGTCTGATTCAGAGGTGAAATATGAGGATTGAAGTTCACGACTACAGGAGACAACTTCAAAGAAGAATCGAACTCATTGAGAAGTCTGACATATGCAGACGAAATAAGGCGGACATGCTAGCCTTTCACAACCAGTGTTTTGCCGAAGGCTTGAGCACTGCGAGGACAAGCAAGTATCTCTATCATCTGCATCGTCTTGCCCTAATGCTTGGCAAGCCTTTCAGGCAGACAACGAAACGAGACCTATTTTCTTTGGTCGAACAGATAGAAAGGAAAAGTTGGGCTGACTGGACAAAGCACGACTACAAAGTTGCGTTGAAGAAATTCTTCCGATGGCTAAAGCAGACCGACGACTATCCTGATGAAGTCAGGTGGATCAAAGCGAAAGTGAAGAATGCAAATCACAAGCTGCCAGAAGAAGTGCTGACACAGGAAGAAATCAAACGCCTAGCTGTGACTGCAAGTAATGCAAGAGACAGAGCATTCATTCAAGTATTGTACGAATCAGGGTGTAGAATAGGAGAGTTCCTTTCTCTCAGAACGAAAAGCGTGCAATTCGACAGATACGGAGCGGTACTTCTCGTGAACGGAAAGACTGGATCGAGAAGAGTGAGAATAATATCCTCTGCTCCAAGTCTGGCGACATGGTTAGAGAATCATCCGCTACGAAGCAATCCGGAAGCTCCGCTCTGGGTAATACTTGGAACAAGAAACAATCATGGTCTGATGAGCTACGGTTCAACCTCCAAACTTTTGAAAGATCTGGCAGAAAGAGCAGGAGTGAAGAAAGCAGTCAATCCGCATAGCTTCAGGCACGCAAGGGCGACGCATCTTGCTTCTTCTCTGACCGAGGCACAACTCAAGGAAATGTTCGGATGGGTACAGAGCTCTGACATGGCATCAACCTACGTTCACCTTTCTGGAAGAGATGTAGACAATGCATTGTTGAGGCTGCAAGGAATAGTGCAAGAGGATGAAGAGAAGAGAGAGCAAGTTCTCAAGGTCAGGGGCTGTCAGAGATGCCAGGAAAGCAACGACCCTGTATCGAAGTTCTGCAGAAGATGCGGCTCTCCTCTCGACTTGAAAATTGCTTTGGACCTGGAAGAACAGAAGAATGCAAAGGATGGTGTTGCAGCAGCAGTTGTGCAGAGGGTGATAGAGAAGCTGAATCTTGAGCAGGTTGTTTACGAGACTATCAAAGAAATGAAGTCGGAGAAGGAATTCGAAAACTGAGAGGGAACGGTTTTTGTTCTCAGAATCCCATATTGATATGGGTAGTCATGTGCAACGTTCCATCCAAGTGCACTCACGATTACTGGATCTTCGCTTTTTCGCCTATGTATGCGGGAGAAGAGCTAACAGAAATACATGAAAGATTGATTGAAAAGGGCAGGAAACTCAAGAAAGGCGAACTGAAATCTGGCAAGTGGTTAATTTTCGTTGATAGAAAGAATGTGGATGAAGTCTGGGGAAAGGTAAGATCAGCTACTGAGAAAGGCGTTCTAGGAATAGAGGCCAAAGTGTCCTCAAAGCTTGGAGCAGACTCATCGAGCGAAAAGAGCAGTCACGTCATTTGCGTCTACACGCATGACTGGAAAGACGAAAAGGATGTGAGAAGAGTTAGGGAAGAGCTCAGAAAGCTTGGAGTAACACAGAAGATTCCCTACAAGGCCGATGTCGACACGATCAAGGGCAGATACAGGGCTTTGGGGCATACGAAGATTAGCAAATACTACGAATGAGATCCTCACCCACGGCCGGCCGTCAATCAAGCTGGAAGAACTCCCTACCCACGAGCATTCTTAGATCCGCATCGCAATGTCAACAATAAGCTTTCATTCTGCTAAATCTGAATAATGAACAAAGAGATTATTTGTCGATATGCCACCTTGGGGGCCGATGAACAAGGGATTGGAAACTATGCAATCGGATAGACAGTTAGCCTACCTACATGCACTCAGCCAGATTAGGGGTCTTGGTCCGGTTAAAGTAAAGGCGCTACTCGCACGATTCCCGGATGTTCGTAAGATATTCTATCTTGATGTTGATACTCTGATGAGTGTTAAAGGCGTCTCACGAGAACTAGCTTTCCAGATAAAAAAGCGAGCTGAGTATCTAGAAGAAGCCGATGACTTCATTTCTAAGCAGCTTATGGTAGCTAACAAGCTTAATGCAAGACTGATCCCAATTACGGATAAGGACTATCCGAGGATTCTGAAGGCTTCAAGCTCGTCACCCGAAATTCTCTATGTTCTTGGTGACTTTACAGCGCTTGGGAAACTACACGCAGACTGCATCTCTATCGTGGGTACCCGAAGATCAACAGAGTATGGTGAAAGATGCGCCTATGATTTTGGTAAGCAATTCGGCACATTGGGCTGGACAGTTGTAAGTGGTCTTGCTAGGGGAATTGACGTTTCAGCCCATAGGGGTTGCCTCATTGCAAACGGGTACACTGTTGCGGTAGTGGGGTCAGGCGTTGACGTAACGTATCCAAGAGAAACAGCCAATGTAAGAAACAAGATTCTTGAGCATGGTCTTGTCGTTTCTGAGTATCCTTTCGGAACGCGACCAATTGTTGTGAACTTGAAAAAGAGAAACAAGGTCATTGTCGGTCTTTCTGATGCATGCGTCATTGTCCAGACTGGGATAAAAGGCGGGGCGTACAACGCAGTTCTTGCTGCGAAGGAACAGAAAAAACTTGTCTTTGCTGTCAAGCCCGATTCAGATCAGAAGCAATTCGACGGCAACTTCGAGCTGATTGAAAGACGAAAGGCGATTCCGATTCCTCCTCAGATTCGAGCTAAAAAAATAGCCAAGATGATCAAGAATGAGTGGGCAACGCTACTTTGAGTGTTTGCTGCTTGACCTAGACGGGACGCTTATTGACTCTAGACGCTTGATAATTTCTTCAGTGAAATTCGCGGCAAGACGAGCTGGGAAAAGGGTTCCCCCTGCTCAAGACATTATGAAGCAATACAACGTTACTACGTCACCAATGAAAATTCTAAGGCGTTTTAGAATCTATGACACTGAATCCTACTGGGACCACTACTCGAGCAACATAAAGAAGCTCGGGCTCTTCGGTGGAAGGATTCGGAAAAAGCTCAATCGGATTTCAAAGGCTGGAGTCGAGCTTGGCCTGATAACGTCACTGCCAAGGGATATCGTGAGTGCGATTTTGAAACATTTTGGGCTGTCAAAATTCTTCACTGTCGTCAAAACGTACGAGAGAAGGGCTCCAAAATGGAAATTAATTGATTCGGCTACCAGAGAACTGAATGTCGACCCTTTCAGAACCATGTACCTTGGAGACATGCCAGGAGATGTCAAAGCAGCAAAGAGGGCTAACAAGGGTTGGGGAATCTGGTCGGGAGTAGCCCATTGGAGTAGGAAAAGGCCTGAAGAGTTCTCTGATGTTGAACCAGACTTTGTCTTTCGGAAGTTTGACGAAGTTGTAGAACTCGTGACGAACAGGATACAACCTGAAGACGATTGCTTTGAGCCTTCAAAGGAGTGCTACGCTCCGCATGAACAGTACCTCGCTGAGAATCTTAAGATAAACAGACAGAGCTGCAGATACTGCTTCTTTCCGTCAGATTGCCTCAACTGCAGCAGATTCAACATAGTCGTGAAGCTCACACCGATTAAGTCAGAACTTGCTAGGCTGTCGAGACAGGTAGGAGTGACGGTTAGTGCATGTGAGTGGTATTATCCACGAAATTATCCTCGGCGCATGATAGATGATGATGACAGCATAGATACGAGAAATCTTGTCGGAGTATTCAAGAAGGGCAATGGTGAACATCGGTTTAGGTTTAGAATCGCACTATCTATGTTCTACCACCTGAAGAAGTTGCAGCAGCGTGTCCCTCAATACAAGAACATCGATCTGATTGTTCCAGTGCCTTCCAATAAGAAGAAAATTAGAGAGAGGGGATACAATCCGCCCGAAGAAGCGGGCAAGGTCTTGTCGCACATTGCGGAGATACCTATTGCTACTAACTGCCTGAAGACAACTGCCAAGCGTTCGAGAAGAACTACAAGATACTACTATGAGTTCGAAGCAGACAAAAGAAGATTGATGAAGAATATTCATCTAAGGAACATGGCAAAGCTAGCTGGAAAGAAGATCCTATTGCTAGATGACATCCTAACTGATGGTGTGACCTTGTCTGCATACGCGCAGAAGATAAGAGATGTCGTTCGCCCAAAGCCAAAAATCGTGGCTCTGACTTTCGGCCTTACCAAGAAGGAGCGAGAGTCCTAAATCATCAATTGTCAGCATCCGACACTATGACAAAGAAAGAAGTGGGCCCGTATCCAAGTTGTATCCATATGGACTTCAAGCTTCCATCACCCCAATCATCCTGACAGAACATATCTTCCCGCTTTTCAGCAAGTTTACAGTCGCGCTCAGCCTAACCGTCACCACGCTGCTAATAAATGGATTCGAATTTGAATTCGACACCTATCCCCGCACCTGACCAGCATCCTAGGTTCAACTTTAAGTGTCCCAGCACTGGCAGATTGCTTCACAATGCGGCCTTCTTCTTTTCCGATGCGCCTCTCTATGATTTACTCTACAATTCGAACTGTGATGGGTTTCATTTGCGAATTTCTCCTAGTTTGTTTATCATTCGCTTCCTAGGTGAAACCTTATGTGCAGAAAAGAGCTAGAAGTTTCCTGTCTGGCGTGAGCCCAGACGTGATAACAAGTTGTCAGAGAGCGCCTTTTCCTCGGCAAAAGTGGTTCGATATTTGATCCCAGGATGGCTTCTCTTTTCGCTCGTGAGCTTCTACTACGTCCGGGTCAGATACGGCAGCAAAGATATCATTAGCTTTGTATCTCATACGCTGAAAGACTGGCCAAGCCTTTTCGCGATCGGTATCCCTGTGTGCATCTTCAGTGGCATTCTTCTCGTCGGCTTAGATCGAGTCATACGAGGAATATTGGGCTCGCGATTAATGGAACTAGTGAATAGACTCCTGCTGAGTTCACCACTTTTCGACCCAAGATTCGTACATTCTCGCCACCTACGAAAAATACAGAATGACCTCGAGTGCTTCATGATGCGTCATTCCGACGCGCTTGGGCTAACAGTAACACCTGAAAAGGAATATGTCGTATCAGAATTCGAAAGCCGCCTTTGGATTAGATTGAAGCCCGGACTGAAGAGAATGATTGAATACCGAACTCAGTTCCAATGCATGTTCTTCTCGTTGTCGTTCGTGTCTTTGATCGGTGTGGCCTTTCAATTGCTGTTCATTGCCTACTGGAACAACCGTGCCAGCTACGATGCTTTCGTGAACCACATGGACTTGTTCAGACGTACGCTACTTTTGGAGCATCTCTTCTCTGCATTTACGGAGTTTCTCCGCAGCCTCATGGAACTCATTCGTCGGTCTGATAGTCTGTTTCTGTTAGCGTTCATATCTATGAATATGCTGACCAACGTCATTTCGTTCTTGTTGTTTCGATGTGATTCTTGGAAGCTGAAGAAGAGTTGTTTCGTGGTGACACGACGTATTCTAGGAAAGGCCGCCAAAAGTCTCTATGGACATATTCAGGCGGGGGCGTTCGTTATCGTCATAGCTTATCTCCTCGGAAAGTATTTGTACTGGTATATGCCTTTCTGGGCCGCCAATGACTTTCTAGTCCTGTACCTCATGTTTGTCTTTCATGTCACGTCGTACTACGCGGGTTGTCTTGAATATAACAGAGTGGCAGACTATTTGAAAGCCATCATACCCTCCATAGCCGAGGAAGGGTGAACTGCAAATATCCTGGTTACCACCGAGCCTTGTAAGTCAAGATCTAACAAGGATTCCAACAACCGCAGCGACGGCTGAGGACAGAAGAATGTATCGAAGAATTGAACCTACTACTTGTTTCTCGGTTGTGTACTTTCGTTGTGAAAGAACCAATGTTCTTAGACTCCTGCATCTTGTCGTCAGCTTAAGCGGTATTGTGACGGAGTGCCACGCTCTCGGCGTCCGAGATTTCTCTGGCGAAGGAACAAATAGTAGTACGCAGTTGCTAGTGCGGTTACGTCCTGTCCACGGAGTGTCGTCCGTGTCATAGTCTCCGTAAAGGTAGTTAGAAAGCAGGATCAGAATGGAATTGATAGTGTGGGGTAAGAATGAGATTAGAAGAGGCAACTCTAGTTGCATCGTAAGGCCCAATGCTCCGAGGCTAGCTCCAATAGAGAAAGTCCCGACGTTGCTGACGAACACCTTGCCCGTTGTATTTAGAATGGAGAGAACTACCAAAACAAGTAGAGGGCCGATAAGCATTTGATTGAAGCCACTTGACACGAAGAGCGAGGCAAGTATGGTCAGCCCTGAGCACGACTCTAGCCCGTGAAGCCCCCCGAGCATGTTGTAGATGTTTGCGGATAGAGTGCAGACAGCTGCAAACAGGATCGCATATATGGCGCTAGGAGGAACGTTTAGGAATACTCCAAGGTAGTTGTGGAGGTCCAAGAACCCTCTAGCATCATGGTCCGTGACATAGAAGAACACAGGTAATGCGATGAGAAGAGGCAGAAGCGCCTTCGAGCGTCTGTTCAATCCTTTCGCTATGCGCAACCTAGATCTTAACTTCTCATTGCTGAGGTGTTCTAAGTCATCGATGAGGCCTAGTGCACCGGCATAGAATACTGAAATAACAAATAACAAGATCCGATTGTCTGAAAAGGTTCGAAACCAGATAGCGGCAAAGAGAATCGAACCAATCCAATATACGATTCCAAATGAAGATGGCACCATCTTTCCGATCGTTGGGGAGTTGATGTCTTCCTCTCTGAAAGGCCACAAGGTGATCCTTTTCCCAAGACGGCCTCTGTACCCTAGGTCAGCACAAGCTCTGCGAAAGCCGCATACCCATCAACGAGGCGCTCGATCCCGATTGCCAAAAGTTGTATTTAATGCTTGGCTGCCACTATAACTGCTCCGTAGTCATTTTATGTGCCCTACGTGCTAAGGCGCTTCGTCAACGAGTTATCTCAATAACCCATAATGTCTCCAAGCTTAGGCACCAACGATAGAAGTATGTCCAGCAAGACCGATGAACATGAGTAGGGGTCGCAGAATGATTCTTGAGTGAGACATGGGTAATACGAATCATAAAGATGCGGAGCAATCGGATGGGCTACAAAGTCGTCTGAAGTAGCTCCATCTTGCAAGTGACCCAAACTGAAGTTCGTAGGTGTGCGTCAAGAGACAAGATTCACTTAATCTACTAACTGCCTACTCCGAGACACGAATCTCCTAGTTTTGAAACGAATAGCTGCGAAAACGACACGAGTCCCCACCGTCCCACCAACCAACTATGTCCAAATGTGCATAGTTCTACTGGTAAACTGGTGCGCGAATCCCCTGCACCACTTAATGGCAAACAAGCGTGCGATCTTCGGGACTCTAGTGGGGCACACCAAATCATCAACCATGAGATGCTCTGACGCATGGCGTTACGGTGACTCGAAATGCAGAGGCAACACGTCGTGCACGAGAAACCAAGTATATAGGAACCATTGGAGACCCGAATCCGACTAAAAGAAGACTAAAATAAGCTGCTTTTCAAGCGGACCTAAACCCATTCAGGTTTAAATCCCCTCGGGCCCGCCACAATAACGTCACCAAAGTGAGCTCAAGACTCACATAGGGAATTCTGTTGAGGGAACTCAGACGCGTTAGGTTCAGATTTCTCTGAATAGACAGGTTCCGAGTTCAAATCATCGCGTGAGCATGATGACAGTGGACTCCTGTAGCAAGAGTAATATGCTGCTTGGGAGAGTCTCTCTTGAGGGCTTGATCTTGAAGTTCTTGATCGTCCAGAAGGTGAATCGTGGGACTTCCGTTCAACGTTTGGTCAAGCTGACACCTGCCCAAATGAAGTACATACGTGAACTGAGTGAGAAGAGGAAGATAGAGGTCTACTACCATCTCATAGGGCAGGAAGGCCACATGATGATATGCGACGTGGCGTCAGAGGAGGAACTCTCGGCCATAGTCGGAGATGACCCGCTCTTCTTCGACAGCCGCCGGGAGATATATCCACTCATAACCTACGAGAAACATGAGAACAGGTTCAGGAATATCTTGACTGAACTTTGATCTTGGGTGAATGAAGCTTTGAGGGGAAGAAGACGACCATCTCATTCTATCGCGAAGATGGCTGGAACTATCTGAAGGTCGCGAGTCCCCAAGTCTCCAGAGCCCTGCGAAGTTCCCTGTGATCC
>Ga0315314_1000289_pt1 | contig 63093 bp, 66 predicted proteins | sample TDP9_MG_FD_203631 | JGI IMG/M metagenome (GOLD analysis project Ga0315314, IMG submission 203631) | Freshwater sediment microbial communities from Lake Towuti, South Sulawesi, Indonesia - TDP9 | ecosystem: Environmental > Aquatic > Freshwater > Lake > Sediment | place: Indonesia: South Sulawesi...
CGGATCTGGATTTGCCCGTTTCCGGATCCGAGATTATTATTTTGAACTTAGCCATAAACGATGTTTACTCTCCTATGTGCCCAATCTTTCATGATGTTAACTGAATGGGAAACATCCATTTATTAAGGGTTTGCTGTGATCCATAACCAGAATTAAGTTTAAACTCTGCTTCCTTCAACCTCTTTTTCCTTCGAATACGTATGAAAACTTCTGCAATGATAACCGCAACCACAACTATTGTTGTAACAAGAATCCATGGAAACAATCTCCCAAGGACACCATTTCCATAGGTTGTTGGAGGTGCTTCCATCATTTCATCTTGTGTATAGATATAGAAATCATTGTTTCTGAGAAAATCCCTCTGCCTCCGTGCTGAGGTTACATAATCTATTTGACTAATGTTCATGTACTGAAGTGTTATTTGCGAGGTGACTACCGCCTTCTTTATGGCGTTGAGGGGATCACCATATCCGCCTAGGGCGTAGGTGAGGTCAACGGGCAGCCAGCGCCATGGCGGAACATACACCATTGCCCAACCGTGCCATCCAACCCGCTTTAAGACACTTCTTACGTGGCCATCCCAATATTCACTATCTTCGAAAGATGTAGGAATGTATATACATCCGACTTGAAGATATGCTGGGATTCCGTAGATGCGGCAGAGCGTTATCAAGAGGATAGCTTGGTCGTCGCAGTCTCCTTGACGATCAGCAATGGTCTCATTCGCGTAGTAAGGAACTTCATGTATTTCGTATTTGATACCATCTGGCCCCTTAATCCACGCAACGAAATTCTTAACAACTGTAAGAACCTTTGTCTCATTTTCCGCTATATTTTGAGCTAAATCTTGAAGCTCCGGATCATTAACTAGCCATGAATCGCCTTCCACACAGTAATTTTCCTTCAATTCCTCCGGAATTTCGTCAAGGGTTCCTGAATCTTCCTCCTTTATGTTTGGTAGTGGGCGAGGTTTTGAGAGGGCGTAGTACGTGACCGTGTAGCTTATGTTTTCGCCGGGTTTAAGTTCTGATTCTGGAAACTGTAAAATCGCTATTGGATTCTCGTCTTCGTCGATGGTGATATTTTCTATGGGGTGGGAATGGTTTATTAGCTGGACTGTTTGCCACGTGTTGTTTATGAATAAGCTGATCGCTTGGTCTTCTTCTGTGAAAGCCCAGTTTTCTGTTTCATTGTTGTTATGGTAGGTGACACTCATCTTGATGGTGAAGCCCACATCTTCTGTCTCGCCCTTCACCGAGACGAAACCATTGAATGCTGGGGTTGAAAGTAGCAGGAAAAGAGTGGAAACAACCAGTGTCATCCTTTTCACGGTTTCTGTAGCTCCTTTGGGCAACTTACCTAACGATTCCATGCAAGATTACTAATAAGAACATTCCCCATCCCTGAATCTAGTGATTTCCTGACGTAACTTTGCAAACCGTGATTTCTTAAAGACTGAAGGAAAGTGTCACGGCACAGCGTAGAACTATTCTACATGTACCCTGAACAGGTCTATGTCTACTGCCATCTCTCTGGTGCACTCCAAGAATTCTCTAGTCGCCCGTTCCACGTCCCTCGACTGCGTTATGTACCTTCCAACAATAAGAATGTCAGCTCCATTCGCCAAAGCTTCGGGCGCTGTTTCAGGAGTTATGCCACCGGCGACAGCCACGAGAAACCTTTGATGCTGGAAGGTTTGCCGCATTTCTTTAATAAGGTCCCAACTAGTTTTGCCAGTTCTTGCCTCTACGTCTATGGCGCGGTGTAGTATCACAATGTTGGGAAAACTTTTGAGGGACTGAAGCTTCCTAATGGGGTCTTCAACGTTCATCGTATCCACCACAGCGTAGATTCCAAGCCTCTTAGCCTCATAAACGAAGTTGTCGATTGTTTCTGGGGCTGCTAACCCTGCAACCACAACGGCATCCGCGGTTTCCTCAAAAGCTAGGTCAACCTCAACCTTTCCAACGTCCAATGTTTTCAGGTCGGCAACAATGAATACGTCTTTGGCCACTTCCCTTAGGTCACGAATAACTTTCACACCATATTTCTTTAGCAGAGGTGTTCCAACTTCCAAAATGATTCTGTCGCTTTCTGGCAATTCGCTTATGATTTTCTTTGTTCTCTCCACGCTTGGAATGTCAAGGGCTATTTGTAGGTATGGGGGTCTCCACAGTCGGGGCACTTTGAAGCCCATTATGGGATGTTTCGCCCTATCTTTGTCGTATATAATTTTCTCCAGCGACGGATACTTATCTAGAGCCCTTCTCAAGGCCAATTTGGTAGCTCCATAGTTATACTGATAAATACTTCGATAGTCTTTCGCCTCCGGATGCACAAAAACGCTACATATAATCAACCAGTCGTCAAGTTTATCCTTCGGAATAACCCCCTCTTCGGCGGCGTCGGCAACCGCTTTGGCCACAGCCGCCTGAGCAGGACCAAAAATTTTTCCCGCCTGTTCCATGTTTTTCACGGTGACCTTGGGAACCAGAAGGGTGTGAGGCTTGGGCGGAAGATTTGGTCTGATAACCGCGAGAAGAGGTGTATGTCCCACAGACAAATTTGACAAACTGTTGGCGAAAGCCTCTCCAACAGGACCAGCTTTATCCCCAATGATCAAGTCAACGTGAGCAACTTCTGGCCCTTCACCCATCAATGCCTCACCTATGAGATAGACAGACTCCTCACGCTTTTTCCCTGCTTCGCTGGGTATTAACTCTCCGACACCGACATCTTCAAATTTGACACCAAACTCTTCCATCCACTCATAAAGAGTGTCGCGATGTACCTTCATTATCTTCGCCGTTCCTGAAACTGTCGGTTTTTTCGACCTACTCTTTCTTGCTATTTTCATTTCTCTCTCTTTTTCCTTCGCCGTTTTAAGTAACCTGACAAATTCTTCTCTGGTTTTCGGTTTTTTCCCGTTAAATTCCGACACAGTATTCACTCTCTATGAGAAGTTTGGAGTTGAACTTGTATAAAAATGTGTCGGAATAGGAGTTTGTTTCAGTTAAGAATCCGACATTTTGTCGCTACAATGTTGTCGGGGCAACACTGCTTTTACTGCACCTTTGGGGCAGACCTCTTCTCAGAATCTGCAAGCAGTGTACAATATTTAGTTTACTATCAAAGGTTACTTCTATACTTTGACGAAACCATGCCAATACGTTTCATGTAGCGCGCGTTCTCTACCTCATCTTTGGTGTAGTCGAATGATGCTATGCGTTCTGGCTTGACTGTTATTTTCATCCAATTTGTTAGCTTAGGAAAGAAGTAAAAGGCAAGGCGCTTTGCTTCTTCTTTTGACATATATTTCTCACACATTGAGATAGCCGTCGGCTCTAATTCAAATTCATTATCCAGCGCCTGCGCCTCTGCTTTACCGTAGATCAAGACTCCTCTGGTCGGCTCTACCACGTCAATCAGAATCGTAACATTCTTGTTGCGTTTGACATTTCTGGCTTTGCAGCTACGTTCAGGTGTTAAAACAACAATTTTCTCGTTCTCATACTTGAACCAAACAGGAGCCGCATGTATAGTCCCGTCATCATTGAGACTGCAGAATCTTGCTATCTTGGCCTCTTTAAGAAAAAATTCTATTTCCTCCCTTGTTAGATACCTCCCATCCCACACTTTATGAGCCAACTACCCACCTCCGTGCATAATTATTGTGTTCACATGATTTTAAATTTGGGTTTTGGATTAAATTTTAATCCAACCTCTAGCGTGCGCCATAGGAACAATTTCGGACATCTAATGTCCCACTGCTCCCGCAGCCCTCCATTACTAGTCTTCGTGCCACAATAATCAATAAACGTCAAAAAGGTGACATTGGTCTTTGTAGCAGATTGTTGTTTCAAAAAGGTTATTCTTTCATTCAAACAGTTAAATTTTTTAAATGATGAGGTGAAAGCAAGCCAGTACCTAATGGATCGGGATCACCATGTCAAAGCAAGATCTTATGGAACAAGTTGAAGCCGAGGTTAAAACCTGTCGCAAGTGTGGATTATGGAAAAGAAGGAAAAACGCTGTTCCAGGAGAAGGAAACCTTGACGCTGCTGTCATGCTCGTAGGCGAGGCGCCAGGCTACTGGGAAGATGTGAAAGGTCGCCCCTTCGTTGGTGCAGCAGGCAAACTTCTCGATGAGGCTCTGTCTAGGATTGGAATTTCTCGAGGCGAGGTTTATATCACAAATGTTGTCAAGTGTAGACCTCCAGAAAACCGCGACCCCTTGTCTAGCGAAATCGGAACTTGCAGCCCATATTTAGATCGTCAAATCAAAATAGTTAAGCCGAAGTTCATTGTGACCTTGGGCAGATACTCGGCTTCTTATATCCTTCCTAAAGCAGGCTTCGAAACCGAGAGCATCACCAAAATTCATGGAAAGATTTATGAGACAAGTCTTCTTGGTTTCAAAGTCTTCATAATCCCCATGTATCATCCGGCAGCGGCTCTATACAACGCCAAGTATAAGGACGAACTCAACAAAGACTTTGGGTTTCTCAAACTTAAACTTGAAAGGCATGGCTGACTGACTTTTACGACTTAAACATCAACTGCGAAACACTAATCGTCATGGCTAACGAGTTGCGCATAAACGGATTGAGAATCCATAAACATTTTATTTGCAGATAGTTTAACGATAATTTATGACTGAGCGTAATGTGTTGATTCAGGATTTCAAATTGAAGGCTTTGCAATTGCGTTCCAAGATAGATTCGTGTGAAAGTGAAGAGCAGAGAACGAAAACTATCTCACGCTATTGCCAGTTGGTATACTTTTTGTTAAGCCTTTAGCTAGGCATTCGTAAGACCGAAGCAATATTCTCTGTTGGGTCATCATTTAGGTTTACGGTTCTTTTCTTCGCGCTTTCGCTTTTCATCAACCGCGGTTCTTATCCACTCTGAAGGATTTGGAACATTTTTCAGATACGTCAGTTGATCAGTTCGTAGGCGCACTCCATAATGAAGTTTCTTTTTACTCATGCGGACACACCGTTTAAATCAGAATTCCAAATAGGAAAAAACTTTATGAAGCCAAAATATTGATTGCTGATGCATTTTCCAATTTTCTTATCAGAGTTTGATTTCTCGTAACACTTCTTCTACGCTTCCGTAGGCTTTGGAAGGTATACCCTTCAACAACTCGTTCAGTCTCATCTGCTTCCCTTCTTCCACTTGAACAAGTCTCCATCCCAGCTTCTTCAAAAGCACGCTTTTAGCAGCCGGATATCTAGTTCGTTCCATCACCTTTTTCACACACTCTAACCCAACTGCTTCAGTAAGACTTGGAAAACTTTTGGTTTCAAGATAGCGCATAAATCGAAGAGCGTCGTCGAGCATAGCCAAGTTGTTGAAAAGTACGTATACTTGTTTTCCTTCATCCTCCAGCGGTTTGACGAAATCGTTCAGTCTTCTCAGTTCCTCGTCAGTGTACTGATAGTAGTACATTCGTTCTCCAAGCCCATGCAATCGAAAATAGGCTACGTCGCCTGTGTAGGTTGGCGTCGCTGTAAAGGGATCCGTAACATGTGGAACATTTAACTCTTGTAGCGTTTTAGCGAGTTTTTCTCGTGTGACAAGTTCATCCCATGAGGAACCACGAGTCTCCCAAACAACCACCAAACCCTCACGATTGATTTCGTCAAGAAACTCTTGTGCATCCTTCAGCTTTTCTGGTCTGAAAGATCCCGGTGTTTGAATAAGAAGTATGTGTGCCTTCAGTGCCTTACATATTTGCTTCATTTGTTCAAAGGCTTTGACGCTTGATTCCATCTTAAACTTGAACTTGTGAGTGATGTCTTGATGTGCTTTCACGGTGAACTCGAAATTTTCTGGAGATTTATTTCTCCACCCAAAGACCGTTGACATCTTTGGGTATTGATAAAAAGTTGTGTTCAACTCAACTAGACTAAAATTTTCGTGGTATTTTTTCATGGAGGTTGGATAGCCGCAGCATCCAACTTTGATCATCCATGTCACTTCTTTTGTTATTACGCGCCAATTCTAGTCTGGGCACCTATTGGTTTGCCTAATTTCCGTTCCATAGGAAAATGTTTAGCTAATACTTTCTTCTTCAAACGAAGAGTCTTTGCGTAATCCCTAACAATTCTATAATCCTCTCTCAACAACATAAGCCCCTCAGTTTGGATGAAACTCCCATCTCTCTCCCTATCAATTGCAAGCAGAGCCCTAACAAACCTCCTCACGAAAAGGTTGCCAGGCTTTTTCCTTCTTCCACTCTCGTAATCACTGATTACAGAGGGCGAGAGAAACATTTTTTCTGAAAGCCTATTTTGGGAAATGGCGAAGAGTTTGCGCCATTTTTTCATGGCAACTCCAGACTCTTTTGAAAGAATTATCTCTCCAGCTATTTTCCTTGCCAGTATTTCCTGCATACTTGGTGACGTTGACAATGTGGTATCCCCTCTAGAAGCTAAAGCATTATCTGAGAGCATGCAAAGGGTTTTTAACCTTTATGGTTCTCACCGAAACAGTTTGAAGTTAAAAGAAAAACAATTCTGGCGTCAAGTTAAACAAATATAAATGAGTGCGCTAATAGTGTCAAAACCGAATAAAAATATCTGTGGTAAGAATTTGGGAGGAAAATAGCGATGGAAGAGGATTTTTTCAAGCTAGCCCTTGAATTGATTCAATCCAGCAAGGCCCATGAAAAATACAGGGGCGAAGAATGTATAAATCTAATAGCGAGCGAAGGGCTGAAATCTCCAGCAGTAAAAGAAATCCTGAGTTTTTCCCAGGACTTAGAGTCTAGATACGCTGAAGGAGAGAACGATGAGAAAGGGCATGTTAAAAAGCGCCATTATCAGGGACAGAAATACATAACAGAAATTGAGAACTGTGCAGCAGATTTGATGAAAAATCTTTTTGGATGCGATTGGATCGATGTGAGGCTTGTCTCTGGCACCCACGCGAATCTTGCCACTTTTAAAGGTCTTTCGTTGGCGACGAAAAGCAACAGAATGGTTGTTGCGCCACTCAGCGCTGGGGCACATATCACTCATGACTATTCAGGTCTCGCCGGGATGGTCATAGGGTTAGAGACAATCAATCATGCCTATGACCTTGACGAATTGAATATTGATCCGGATAAGTCTGCAACGATAATAAAGGCAACAAGACCAGGTATAGTGACATTTGGGGGTAGCCTTTTTCAGTTTCCACATCCTGTCAAGGAACTAGCAGAAGTCGCTAAAGAATCTGGTGCCTACGTTGTCTATGATGCTGCCCATGTTCTAGGATTGATAGCTGGTGGACAGTTCCAAGATCCCCTTAAGGAAGGGGCAGATTTCATAACGGCTTCAACCCACAAAACTTTCCCAGGACCTCAAGGAGGTGTGATCCTCGCAAATTCGGGAGACGAAAGGATGGAAAAGGCGACAATGATGGTTCAAAGAGCGGTTTTTCCCTTAACCACATCAAATACTCATCTTGGAAGACTTCCTGCATTGGGTTTAGTTGCCCTAGAGTTGAAGTTGTATGGGGCGGAGTTAGCGAAGCAAACGATCAAAAATGCCCAAACTGCAGGTGAGTATCTGTTTGAAAATGGAGTGAAGGTTTTGGGAGAAAAGAAGGGATTTACAAGGTCGCATCAGATTGCTGTTGACGTTCAGGATTATGGTGGGGGCAGAAAAGTTGCGGAAAACCTTGAGGAAGCTAACATAATTCTAAACAAGAATTTGTTGCCATACGATGACCAGCACAACAGGGAGAATCCTTCAGGCATCAGAGTAGGCTTCCAAGAGGTAACTAGGAGAGGTTTCAAGGAAAGCGATGTTAAACATTTATGTGATTTAATGCTGGATGTCGTGAAAGGTAAGAGGAAACCCGCTGAAGTAAGAAAGGATGTCATTGCGCTGAGGCAGAACTTCAAGGAAATCAAATACGGCTTCCAAAGCGTAAACGAAGCAATAAATCACCTGAAGAAATACGCTTAGAACTTTCAACATTTATGGAACACTGATGTGGCTACGATGAAGATGAAGAGAGTCATGTCATGTCCAACATTGATAGGCCTAATATTACTGAGTGGCGTTTTTTGGCTACCAAACAATAAAGTGTCCTCATCAATCTCACAGACTTCCTACGAACCACCCATCATGATTACTTATGACCTTCACGCCGACCCCTTCCCCCAAGAAATTCCTCCGATTCAGCGACGCATCGTTTACTATCAATGGCGTGACAACACACAATGGTTGCTTGACTTTCTAGAACCGTTTGGCGGCAAAGTGACCTTTCTTTCGGTAGGCGAATTCATGGAGTTCGTTCTCGAAGACGAAGCCAACGCAATTCCTCTAATGAGACGACTCTACGGAAACGGCGGCTCGCTAGGCACACACAGCCACACAGAGCATTTTGTTGGTCCTCACATTTGGCCTTCATTTGACTACAATGCTACCGAAGAACAGTCACGGAAAAATTGGAACGATGCCATACTTTTTGTGAACGCCGTAGTCGCTAAAGTCATTGGTACAAACGACACAACTGCAATAGCCGCGGTCAATAATATCAGAGGAGGGCATCTTCCAAGCGACAGAGCAACCTTCTACAAACTTATGATGGAATACGGGTTTCCTATTCAGGAGGCGGGTCCAGCCGAGCCCTGGTACCAGTATTTTGGTCATCACATTTGGAATCCCTTCAGGCCCTCTAAAACAAGCGCATGGATGGAAAATCTTTCCACCCCCTTTGTGTATGTTCCATCTGGACCTGTTATTGGCAAAGCAGGTATTCACGCTGGAGTTTTTCAAGACATGAGCCTGCCAAACATGAAGAAAATGTTCTTGATGCTTTATCTTAATTGGCGTTATCATGAGGGTTCATCAGATTCCTACAGAGTTTGGACATTTGGTTGGGCATCTCACACCCATGATATTTCACTCGGCTCCCAAACTCGGCAAGATGTAGAAGAATTCGTGAGATGGCTGAATGTCACCTTTGTTAGTAGGCGCTCCGCTTCTGGAAATGTCATCGCTAAGTGGGCGGGGCGCAAAGAAGTCTTGGACGCTTACCTAGATTGGGAAAGCACACATCCCAGCGAATCTTCCTTCAACTATCCAGTCAATGTTAAAGATTACAACCATTACCCCTATCTAAAGCCAGTTCAGCGAGCTTTAGAAAAAGCATACTACATTAGCGAAATAACTGCATTTAACGGTCAGGGAGTTTACGCTCACCGTTTGGTTTCCAACGAGAGTAGATGCCCAATCTATGTCCCATGGAAAGACAATGGAACAGCCACCATAGACCTTTCTTCAGAGTTTAATGGCACAGTGAAAGTAACCTCATCTGTTTCTGGCAATGTGATCATATCCGATCCTAGCGCCATAGAGGTGGGCAATGAAGCGATCATGGTGGAACAGGCCAGTGAACCAGTTGGTGGCATCTATATTCCAGTGAATAAGCTTCGGTTGTTGGCTCCATACATTGGATTAACAATGCTATTAGCTGTAGTTGTTACAACAGTTGTCTACGTTAAGAAAAAGAGAGGAGATACAGAGATTAACTCTTAAACAATAATCATGTTTGATAATATAGAAGTTAGTTCAAGAAAATCTTTTATACCGGAAAAGCGTTTGTTGTGTCAACGAAGGAATCGGGCCCATGAAGAAATACTCGACGACTCCAACGACCAATTCTCCAATGATGTTCTACGGCTATCGCTATTTCTTTTATCTTTAGGCCCAGTTAGCTAAAACAAGTTTTTGCACCTTAGCTTTCTGGGCTTCATGGAGGGTTTGTATAAGTTATGAAACAACATGAAAAACACCCCAAACGAATTGTGGTCAAATACGGAGGAGCCACCCTAGCAGACCACCAACGCGTATTAAAGGCGGTTACAGCAGTAGCCAAAGAAGCCAAGAAGGGTACAAAAATCGCCGTAATCGTTTCAGCCATGGGAAAAACAACCGATCAGCTTCTCCATGCAGCCAAAAACGCTTCCAACGGAAAGGTGGGGAAAGGAGAACTAGACGAAATTTTAGCGATGGGTGAAAGAACAAGCATCAGAATCTTCGCCGCAGCCTTGAAAGCCCAAGGCGTAGAAGCCCGCTACTTCGACCCATTAGACCCAGACTGGCCCATCATAACAGACAACGCCTTCTCCGACGCAAACCCAATCTTGGACAAATGCGAAGAAAGAATCCGTCAATACGTGCTTCCCCTCGTTGAAAAAGACGTCATACCCGTAATCGCAGGTTTCATAGGCAGAACACCAAATGAAAAAATAACCACACTTGGGAGAGGTGGAAGCGACACAACAGCCTTCATCCTAGCCAAAGCACTAGGCGCAGACGGACTCATATTGGTTACGGACTCCGAAGGAATCATGTCAGCCGACCCCAAAATCATAAGTAAACCAGAAAGGCTTCCAAACATAGACGTGGACACCCTAGTGGGACTAGCAGATTCAGGAACAAAATTCATCCACAGAAAAGCCCTGCGATACAAAGATTCATCGGTTAAGGTTAGGGTAATTAGCCACATCCATGGAGACTTAAACGCAAGAGGCACCCTAATCAAAGGAGCCCTATCAACCGAACTAGACGTAGCCCTAGCAAGCCAATCCCCAACCATGTCAATCACGGTTGTAGGCAGCGGCGTGTCCGAAAAACCTGAAATCATACAAGAGCTAACAGAAAGAGTTAAAACCCATGCCCACCTGCTGGGACTATCCTTGAATTACGATTCAATAATTTTATACTCTTCAGAAAACGAAAATTCAAAAATGCTTCTCGAAAAAATTCACGAAACAATTCTACAACATGAAGAAACCCTTGCCATGTCAGTTAGAAAACAGCTAGCCTTTCTTAAGGTTAAAGGCGTTGGCCTAGAGGAAACCCCGGGCCTTATTGGAAAAATATCGGAGGCTCTAAGGCTAAACGCCATAAATATCTTTGGCCTACTAACAATTACATCCAGCATCCTCCTCTTCGTAGATTGGAACGAAAAAGAAAGAGCCCTGAATTTGGTTAAAAATGCTTTACGAGGAGATTAGAAATGTTGAAAGCCGCTGTTTTAGGAGCAACAGGCAACGTTGGCCAAATCTTCGTTCAGCTGCTAAACGGCCACCCATGGTTCAAAGTCTCAGTTGTGGCAGCCTCTGAAAGGAGCACGGAAAAAACATACTCTAAAGCGGCAAAATGGAGGCAGTCAACACCAATGCCAGAAGATGTTGCCGACCTAGAGGTGGTAGCCATAGAACCTAAAGCCGTTAAAGATGTTGACGTAGTGTTCTCAGCCTTACCCGCCGATATAGCTGTAAAAGCAGAGAAAAACTTCGCTAAGGCTGGATACGTTGTAGTAAGCAACGCTTCAGCCCACAGGATGGACCCAGATGTACCCCTACTGAATCCGGAAATAAACTGCGACCACGTTAGCCTCATCGAAGAACAACGCAGAAGAAGAAAATGGGACGGCGCCATCGTCACAAATCCAAACTGCAGCACCTCAGTTTTAACTCTCCCTCTAAAACCAATCTACGACAAATTTGGCATCAACAAAGTCTTAGTTTCTACGATGCAAGCAGTCTCGGGCGCTGGGTATCCAGGCGTTCCTTCCCTCGACATCGTAGACAATGTTATCCCCTTTATTGGGGGAGAGGAAGAAAAAGTGGAAACCGAAACCCTAAAGATTTTAGGCTCTCCCTCAAAACCGGCAGATTTCAAAGTTTCAGCCAGCTGTCACAGAGTTCCAACACTGGACGGCCACATAGAAGCCGTTTTCGTAGAACTGAAACGCGAAGCAGAAACTGGGTCTGTTATAGCTGCCATGGAAAACTTTGTTGGAGAACCCCAGAAACTTAAGCTTCCAACAGCCCCAGAAAAACCCATCGTAGTTAGGCGCGAAGAAGATAGACCACAAACCAGACTGGACAGAATGGAAGGCAAAGGAATGAGCGTCGTAGTTGGCAGAGTTAGAAAAGACGCCACCTTCAAAGGAGTGAAATTCCTTGCTTTAGGCCACAACACCATAAGAGGAGCCGCCGGCTGTGGCATTCTAAACGCGGAATACCTGAAAGCAAAAAATTTCATTTAGGAAGGGAGATTTTGGAACCAGGCAAGAAAAGACGATTAAAAAGAATCTTCCGCGATGACAACCGAACCGTCATAGTTCCAATGGATCACGGCGTCACCTCGGGTCCTGTCACAGGACTCGTGAACATGCAAGAAATCATTAACAAACTGTTACGAGGAGGAGTTGATGCCGTCGTCCTCCATAGAGGCATAGCGAAACACGTTGACACTGGAAACGCCGGCCTAATAGTCCACTTATCCGGCATCACGAAGCTTGGTCCCGACCCCGACAACAAGGTTCAAGTTTGCTCCGTAGAAGAAGCTGTAATGATAGGTGCAGACGCTGTTTCCGTTCACGTTAATGTGGGCGCTCAACAGGAAGATAAAATGCTTGCAAAACTTGGCAGAGTTGCAGATGACTGCGACAGATACGGCGTGCCCCTGCTGGCCATGATGTATCCCAGAGGCCCAAAGATACAAAATCAGCATGCAGTAGATGTTGTTGCTCACGCTGCCCGGTTAGGCGCAGAGCTAGGAGCCGACATAATCAAGACAAATTATACTGGCAACGCTGAGACCTTCAAAGAAGTTGTCCGCAGTTGCCATGTTCCAGTCATAATAGCTGGTGGCCCCAAAGCAGAAACCGCTCGAGAAATTCTGCAGATGGTACATGATTCTATAAAAGCTGGGGGCGCCGGACTCTCCATAGGCAGAAACGTGTTCCAACATGAAAACCCAACTAAAATGGTTAAGGCTCTCTCAACGATCGTCCACCGAAACGCCTCAGTCAACGAAGCTTCAAAGATTCTCGGTGAGTTGAAGTGAAAGAACTTTGGATTGAAATAGATGAATCACTTTCTGATGACTTAAAAAATAACTTATTGAAAATAGCGGCTCAGGTTTGCGACACTATACTAGTTGGCTCAAAAGATGTAAAAAACGCCAAGAAGACTGGAGCCAAAATAGCTGCCAGTTCAGGCGAATCCGATATTACTGTACTTTCAACTCTCGACGAGGATAAGGTGAAGAAGTTAAAGAGGATAGGTAGAACTGTCGCCGTGAAAGTAACTATAAGAGGGAGTGGAGACGAGGAAACCGCTATCAAAACAGCAGAACTTTCATGCGACTACATAGTCATCCGTTGCCCAGACTGGAAGGTCATACCCCTAGAGAACCTCATTGCGAAAACACGGGGTAAAACCAAACTACTTGCGGAGGTTTCCAGCGCCAAAGAAGCGAAGTTGGCCTTGGAAACTTTAGAGCTGGGCGCCGATGGAGTGATTTTGAAAACCTCTAACTCAGATGAAATTGTAGAAGCAGCGGTTATTACCAAGAAAAAAGCTCCGAAAGTTGAGTTGGTGGCTGCTAAAGTTGTTGAACTGAAGGAAATTGGAACTGGGGCTAGAGTCTGCGTTGACACATGTGATCTCATGAAGCTTGGAGAAGGCCTTCTCATTGGGTGCCAGTCATCTGGTTTGTTTCTGGTTCAAGCAGAGGTCCATGAGAGCCCCTATGTGGAAACACGTCCCTTCAGGGTTAACGCAGGACCCATATCACTCTACACGCTTTCTTCACCCGCCCGAACAAGATACCTGTCAGAACTTAAGGCAGGAGATGAAGTTCTCATAGTTGATAGGGAAGGAAAAGTCAGGTCAACGAATGTGGCGCGAGTGAAAATTGAATGGAGACCCATGATTCTCCTTGAAGCAGAATACAAAGGAAAAAGGATACAGACCATTGCTCAAAACGCCGAAACCATAAGACTCGTAACCCCTGAGGGCTCTAAATCGGTTACGGAACTAAAAACGGGCGATAAAGTCTTGGCACACGTAGTAGAGGGTGGCAGGCATTTCGGGACTTTGGTTAAAGAAGAAACAGTGATAGAACGTTGACCATCAAAATCTGCGTCTCGGTTCCCCCTCAAACAGTTACCGAGGCTTTAGACTTAATCGAAAAAGCTGAAAACCAACACGCAGATTTTATTGAAGTTAGGTTAGACAGCCTCAAAAAACACAACCAACTAGCCGACATCGCCCACTGCAGCAACACATCCCTAATAGCCACAAACAGATCAACAAAATGCCACGGCAAATTTTTGGGAAGCGAAAATGAACGCAAAAAAATCTTGCTGGATGCCGCGAGGAACGGCTTTGAATACGTGGACATAGAATCGTCCAACCCTAAACTGAAAAATCTTGTTAACAATATACGTGAGGTGGGTGCAAAGCCTATGGTATCGTTCCACGACTTCGATGAAACCCCAAACTCAACGCACCTAAATAAGATTCTTAAAAAAGAAATTGCAAGCGGAGCTGACGTTTGCAAAATTGTAGCCACGGCCAGATTTGTCGAGGACAACCTAACCGTGTTAGACTTCGTGTCTAGGGCTTGTAAGAAAGCCAGGGTAGTTTGCTTTGCCATGGGAGAACTTGGTAAACCTTCTAGGCTTCTGTCTCCTGTTTTTGGTGCTTTTTTCACTATAGCTTCCATTGAAAGGGGAAGAAAAACAGCACAGGGACAACTCACCATCCAAGAAATGAAAAGCGCATACGAGGCTTTGGGGCTAAAATAGAATGAAAATTTCTGGAAAAACAAGGGTTTGCGCCATCATTGGAGATCCCGTAGAACATTCGTTAAGTCCTTCAATGCACAACGCAGCCTTCAAAGAGTTAAAGCTCGACTTTGTCTACGTAGCTTTCAAAGTTAGGAAAGAGGAATTGAGAGAAGCCGTCACTGGGGCAAGAAGCTTAAACATTTTAGGGTTAAACGTGACCATGCCTCACAAGGGCGCTGTTATAAGATACTTGGATGAAATAGATTCGACAGCAAGATCCATCGGTGCGGTGAACACCATCCTAAACAACAAAGGAAGGCTTATAGGTTATGACACCGACGGCATCGGCGCATTAAGAGCTCTAAAAGAAAACGGCGTAATCCCAAACGGAAAGAAACTACTTCTACTTGGAGCTGGTGGCGCTGGAAAAGCCATAGCCTACTATGCAGCACAGGAGGCAGAAGAACTCGTAATTCTTAACAGAACTACCCAAAAAGCAAAAAAGCTGGCAGAGGTTTTACGCAAAGAATTTAACAAAAAAATAAACGGCAACACGCTTTCAACCGAAGTCATAGAAGAAGAAATGAAAGACACCGATATACTGGTCAACGCAACTTCTGTCGGCATGCACCCGAACATCAACCAAAGTTTGGTTCCCCGAAGCTTATTAAAACCAAACTTGTGCGTGATGGATATAATCTACAATCCCCTAGAAACCAAACTTGCAAAAGAGGCGAAGGATGTGGGAGCCAAAGTCGTGTCCGGCATCGAAATGCTTGTCTACCAAGGCGCTGCCTCCTTCGAAATCTGGACCAATCATCCAGCTCCGGTTAAAGTCATGAAACAAGCAGTTTTAAACCAACTTTCGGAGCTAGGTGCCCACCATTGAAGGAAAAAGCTGAAGCAATATCTCATGGAGCAGCCACAATAATAAACGCCATTGCAACTGGTAAGGGAGCAGCCATAGGAGTAGACTTATGGACGAAGGCAAGGGTCAAACTAACAGACGAGCCTGGAATTATTGAAGGCACAATTGCTTCGGACCCTACAGAAAATCCGGTTTTGATCGAAAAAACGGTGGGAAGAGTTCTCAAATATTTCAATCTTGAGGGAAAGTTTGGCGCCAAAGTTGAAACTTGGTCAAATATACCGATAGCGAGAGGTTTGAAAAGTAGTAGCGCGGCGGGAAACGCCATAGTCTTGGCTACTGTTGCTGCCCTAGACAAAAAGTTAGACGACCTGACAATAGTCAAGCTTGGCGTAGATGGAGCAATCGACGCAAAAGTTACCATAACAGGAGCCTTCGACGACGCTTGCGCCTCCTACTTCGGAGGAGTCGTGGTCACAGACAACTTGAAAAGAAGAATCGTTAAACGCTTTGAAATACCAGAAGACCTTGCTGTCCTATTCTACGTTCCAGCAAAGAAGGCTTACACAGTTAGTTCGAACGTGGAACGAATGAAGGGCGTAGCTTCCCTCGTCAAAATAGCCTACAAAGAAGCTTTGAAGGGAAATCATTGGATGGCCCTAACCCTAAATGGTTTAATCTACTCTTCAGCCTTAGGATACAACCCCTCCATAGCCGTAGAGGCTTTAATGGCAGGAGCCTTAGCCGCAGGATTATCTGGCACAGGCCCCGCAGTCACCGCCATAGTTCCCCATGATAGGATAGACCCCGTTAAAGACGCTTGGCTGAAGTATGAAGGAGAAATTCTGGAAGCTCGGGTTAACCACGAGAAAGCTAAGGTGGTAGGCTGATTAAATTGGTAAATGTTGTTGTTAAGAAAAGTGAGCATTTAGAAGGTGAAGTTTCGGCTCCTCCGTCCAAAGCTTATACGCACAGGATGTTGATAGCCGCATTGTTGTCGAATGGGACCTCAAGAATATTGAATCCTCTGGTTTCAGACGACACCGAAGCAACTTTACGGGCAGTAAAAGCCTTCGGAGCAGAAACAGAACTGCAGGAGAATTGCTGGATGGTTAAGGGAGTAGGACTGCCTAGAGCTCCAAAGGGCCCGATAGACTGTGGAGAGTCTGGAGCCACCCTTCGCTTTATGATACCCGTTGCCGCCCTTGCCTCCGGGCCTTCAATCTTCACTTTTGGATCATCACTTGAAAGGAGACCCATAGCACCCCTTCTCCAAAGCCTCAAACAACTAGGAACAGAATCCAATTTTCAGCTAGGAGAAGGAAGCTCCTTGGTTAGGATTCGCGGGGGAGGGATAAGAGGAGGCAAAACGTCGATAAGAGGAGACGTAAGTTCCCAATTCATCTCCGGACTATTATTTGCCTGTCCAAAGGCGAAGGAGGACACTGAAATAGTTGTCACCACGCCTTTAGAGTCTAGAAGCTACGTTCAAATGACCATGGATGCCCTCAATAAACATGGCGTCAAGGTCTCTGCATCAAAGGGCTTCACGCAACTGAAAATTCCTTCAAACCAAAACTACAATCCATGCAACCATAAAGTTCCTGGCGACTTTTCGTCCGCAGCCTTTCTTCTAGCAGCTACAGCGATAACGTCTTCAAAGGTGAAAGTGAAAAACCTTGATTACCACACAACCCAAGGAGACAGGGAGATATTAGACATACTAAAGAAAATGGGTTCAAAAATGAGGGTTAGTGACAAGTTCGTAGAAGTCGAGGGAAGACAACTTAACGCCGTTGATGTTGACGCCAAGGACATACCTGACCTAGTTCCAGTTTGCGCTGTTCTTGCATGCTATTCGAAAGGAACCTCGAAAATATACAACGCAAAGAGGCTTAGATACAAAGAATCTGACAGACTTGCTTCCCTCCACACTGAACTGAAGAAGATGGGAACAGAAATCATGATACACGAAGACAGCTTAACCATAAGAGGACCATGCACCCTGCACGGAGCAACAGTTGATCCCCATAGCGACCATAGAATTGCCATGGCCTGCGCCGTCGCCGCCTTAGGAGCAGTTGGAGAAACGAAAATTCAAAATCCTGAATGCGTCAATAAATCTTATCCAAGGTTCTTTGATGACTTACGTTTGTTAGGAGCGAATGTTGTTGGAAAGTAATTCCATAGGAAAAGAATTTGTCATGACTTGTTTCGGCGAAAGTCATGGCAGATGCGTCGGAATTGTGATAGACGGTTGTCCAGCCGGCCTTCCACTTTCTGAAAAAGACATCCAGAAAGAATTGGACAAAAGGATACCGCCCAAGACAGAAATTGTTTCTGCGAGAAGGGAAAAAGACACTGTTGAAATCCTTTCCGGAACCTTCAATGGTTTCACAACTGGCGCTCCAATCTGCACATTGGTGTGGAATAAAGAGATTATTCCCGGCGAGTACGACTTAATAAAGGACGTGCCGAGACCTGGACACGCCGATTATCCCGCACGAATAAAATATGGAAGCTTCAACGACTATCGTGGTGGAGGAAGATTTTCAGGCAGAATCACTGTGGCTTTTGTCATGGCTGGCGCTATCGCCAAGAAATTGTTAGGTCTCTTTGGCGTTGAAGTTCTTGCCTACACAATCGAGATAGGTAAAGTGAAACTCCGCAAAACGCCAACCCTTGAAGAAATTCGTAGGAACGCGTACAAAACTGCAGTTAGATGCCCTGATCTAGAGAGTGCAGAGGAAATGGAGGAAGCAATTTTGAAGGCAAAAAGTGAAGGCGATAGCGTAGGAGGAATCGTTGAATGCGTTGCCTCCAACATTCCTGTCGGGGTCGGTGAACCGCTCTTCGACTCCTTGGATGCTGACATCGCCAAGATGCTTTTTGATGTCCCAGCCGTCAAAGGAGTTGAGTTTGGGGCAGGATTCGAGGCTGCTCGATTGAAAGGTTCTGAAAACAATGATCCATACGCGATACGAGACGAAAAAATTGTGACATTAACAAACAATGCTGGCGGCATCCTGGGTGGACTCTCGTCTGGAATGCATATTGTGGTTAGGGCAGCCATAAAACCAACGCCCTCAATTTCAAAGGAACAGAAAACAGTTGACTTATCGAAAATGGAGGAAACGCTGATTAGGGTTAAGGGTAGACATGACCCATGTGTTGTGCCTAAAGCGGTTCCAGTTATTGAGTCTGCGGTTGCCATTGTTTTAGCCGACCACATGCTTCGGGCGGGTTACATACCAAAAGTTTTGGGAGGACAGAAATAGCTTGGAAAGAATCATAGCGTTAAGAAAAAAGGTTGATGAAATCGACGAAAAAATTCTATATTTTATAAAGGAAAGGGTGGAAACCTCTAAAAGCATTGGAGCCGTTAAACGGGAACACGGAATTTCCATTAAAGACTATCAAAGAGAAGATGAAGTTTATACCAGTATTATTAGGAAGGCGTCTGAATTGGGACTTGATCTACGGGAAGTTAGGGCTATTTACCGAAAAATAATAGCCATGAGTGTACATGCTCAAGAATGTGGTACGAAAACTTAAGGCAACATAATATAATTCTTGAGATAAAATTTAGATGGGTTGGTTTTATCGAGGGATTAAAGAAAATGCTGTACGAAATAAGCGAAAAAGCGATACAACTTGAAAACGAAGGGAAAAAGATAATAAAATTTAATCTCGGAGACCCAGATCAACCAACACCACAGGAAATAATTGAAGCAGCCTTTGAAGCTATGAAACGAGGAAAGACGAAATACTCTTCTTCTGCTGGCGAGAAAAAACTCAGGGAGAAGTTGGCAAGCACCCACAATGTTTCTGCGGATAACGTCATAATCACAACTGGCTCAAAATGGGCAATTTTTTCCCTAATATTTCTGTTGCTGAAAAAGGGAGAAAACGTTGTTATTCCAACCCCTCACTGGACTAGCTACGAATTAATTGCAAAAACTCTTGGAGCGGAAACGAGATTTTTGAGGACAGACATTGATTCGGACTGGAAAATCGACGTTGAAAAACTTGGAAATCTGATAGATAAGAAAACACGGCTAATAATACTGAACAATCCCAACAATCCAACCAGCAAAGTTATTGAGGATGAAGTGTTTAAGGAAATCGTTCAATTAGCAAACAACAAAGGAGTCACAATCCTCTCTGATGAAGTATATTCTGACATAAGTTTCGTTAAGACAAAGAGTATCATGGATTTTGAGGGTGACCATATACTCGTTAAAAGCTTCTCCAAAACTTTCGCAATGACAGGATGGAGAATCGGCTATGCCATCGCAAAAAAGGAGTTAGCTCAAAAAATGATAAAACTGAACGAAATGACTCTAACAAACATTCCGGTTTTCATCCAACACGCGGCTTTAAAGGCGTTAGAAATGAGACAAGAGGTAACAGACAAAATTAGAGAAGATTACCGGCGAAGAGCAGATTTGGCATGCAACATTCTCTCGAAAACAAAAATGAAACTTTCTAGACCCGACGCTCCTTTCTATGTTTTCCCTAAATGCGCCAATCTGGATTCGGAAAGTTTCGCCTTGAATTTACTTGATAAGGGAGTAGCAATAGTTCCTGGCACCGCTTTTGGAGATTACCGTGAACATTTCAGAATAGCCTTAACTGTACCAGACGAAGAAATGGAACTGGGATTGAAGAAAATTTGTGAGGCACTAAAATGAAAACAGCGATTATAGGCGCGGGAAAGATGGGCAGATGGTTCACAAAATTCTTCCTAGAAGAAGGCGATTCCGTAATAGTTTCGAGTAGGAGCAAGGAAAAACTATTGAAGATAAGGGATGAGTTCGGGGTCGAAACTGCTGATAACGTAGGCGCGGTTAAGAAAGCTGATAGGGTTTTAATATGCGTGCCCATAGAGAACTTTGAAGATGTCGCAAAAGAGATTCATTCTCACGTGCGTCCGGATCAAGTTGTCATGGACATTTGTTCAATCAAAGAGGCGCCTGTCAAAATAATGCACAAATACATAAAGAATGGCATAACATTGGGGACCCATCCGGTATTTGGTCCAGGCGCAAAAAGCATAGAAAATCAGAATTTCGTTCTAACGCCAATCAATGATAAAGAAAAAAAGTTCGCTAGGGAATTCAAAGGTTGGTTGGAGCAAAGACATGCAAATGTATTTGTTATGTCTCCGAGAAAACATGACGAACTAATGTCTGTGGTCTTGGGACTTCCTCACTTTCTAGGCTTGGTTGTTTGCGATACCCTGTTAAACTACCCTAACTTTCTTGAAACAAGAAAGGTTGCGGGGGCTAGCTACAAAATGTTATTAACTTTGGCGGAAGCCGTTGCTTCTGAAGAAACAGAATTCTATACAAGCCTTCAAATGAATTTACCGGAAATAGAGAAAATTGAAGGTTTACTTTTAGAGAAAACTGAAGAATGGCTTAGCATGGTGAAGAGAAAGGATAGATCAGCCTTTGCCAGTAAAATGGAACTCGTTAAAAGGAAATTAAAGAAGATAAACCCTGACTATGTGCGGTCTTACGAAGTTATGCACAAGCTTTTAGACGCTGTTAAAAGTTGAATTTAGATTCCTCGATAGCCGCCTTATATGAGCCGAGAATTTTTACAAAAAGAGTCTTATCCCTAATGTTTTTCAAGGCTTCTCGACATTTCTCTTCATTTCTATGACCTTCAAAGTCTAGATAGAAGTTGTATTCCCAAGGCGTTCTTTTGGTGGGTCTAGATTCGATTTTTGTTAAGTTTATGTTTCTGACAGCGAATTCTTTGAGAACGTTGTATAATGCTCCCGGAACGGATTTAGTGGAAAAAATTATGGAAGTTTTGTCTTCGCCAGAATATGGTGAATCTTGCTTTGCCAAAACGAAGAATCTTGTGTAGTTGTTTAGGGTGTCTCCTATTTCTTTGGCGAGGATGTTCATGTCATATATTTCTGCAGCCCTTTCGCTGGCAACAGCGCCCGCGTCCTTCAAACTCTCCTCCTTTATCATTTTTACGCTGCCCGCCGTATCGAAGGTTGATATAAGCCTGCAGCCCAGTTGTTCCAAGAATTTTCTGCATTGAGCCAAGGCTTGTGGATGGGAATAAACTGTTTTGATGGAGTTTAGCTGAGTTCCAGGATGGGCTATGAGGCAATGAGCAATCCTCAGGACTATTTCGCCGCACACTTTGAGGTCGTATTCTAAGAATAGGTCGTAGGTTTGGTTTACGCTTCCTTCTATGGAGTTCTCGATGGGAACCACACCATACAAAGTTACTTCTTTTTTCACGCTTTCAAAGACATCAGACAGGTTTTTGCAGGGCTTCACTTTAACTGAAAGCCCGAAAAAAGAGTAGACTGCACTCTCGCTGTAGGCGCCTATTTCGCCTTGAAAAGCAACTTTTGTGCCATGTTGTTTGCGAGGATTAATGGCAGAACTTTCTGGGGAAAGCGTCGGTAATCCGGTCCTAGAAGAAGCGATCCCTCACGTTTGTCCTCTCCAGAGCTTCCAGTTCATACTTTCTTTTTGGTTAAAAAAAGTTTCGCCTTCTTAAATAAGAGAGAAGGGATTAGGAGTTCTATTTGGATCCAAATAAAAATAGAATGTTGAAAAGGGGGAGGGGGGGTTACACTGTGGCTAGAAAGAGACAAAAATCCAAGGCTTTCAGTTGCCTTCTAACTTCCTTGCTCCTCGCTTTTCCAGCATTTCAGGTAATTTCATCAAAGCCTTTCGGTACACTTGAATGCTGGCTAAATATTCTTGAAGGTCGATGTGTTCGTTTGGTGTATGGTCTAGGCTGGAGTCGCCGGGTCCATATGTAACCACAGGTATTTTCAAGGCATTTCCAAGAACGTTCATGTCTCCGGTTCCCGTTTTCCTTGAGAAAGAAGCGTAGTTGAGCGTCGTTTTCCTGATAGCCCAATCTAAGGCTCGGACAAGAACTGACCTTCGATCCGCCTCAAAAGCATTGGTCACATCTTCCATTTTTACTTTCACAGAAACTTTTGGATCAGTAGCCTGATACCGCTTGATTTTCCTCTTAACTACATTAAATATTTGTTCGGGAGTAAAGTTGGGTGGAATTCGAAGTTGAACATAAACATCGCATTTTGATGGGACCATGGAAGAAGAGTTGCCTCCATTTATTTTAGTCAGACATGAAGTGATGGAGTAAAAGCGGCTTTTCAGCTTCTCTTCAGGCAGATGAAGCTTTTGGATTTGCCTCCAAATCTCCATAGCTTTTTCAATGGCATTATCGAAGAGCCAAGGAGCAGCAGAATGCCCCGAAGGAGTCTCACACGTTATTTTAATGTTCATGCTTCCTTTATACCCAAAAACTATTTTTCCAACGCCGCTTGGCTCCCCAAATATGGCATAATCTGGTTGAATTCCTTCCTTGATGAGATGTTTAATTCCTTTACCAGACCCTTCTTCATCAATCACGCCGACGACAAGAATTTTGCCTGGAAAACTTTCCTTAATAAGAGTTGATGCGGCTATGATTATTGCGGCTAGGGATGCCTTCGCGTCAACCGCCCCCCTACCATACAGCTTATTATTTTCAATTCGCACGGGTATGTAACCCTCAACCGTATCCATGTGCCCACACAACAGAATAACTGGCTTTCCTTCGCGGATTTCCCCAATTACGTTTCCAACCTCATCCCTACGAACACGAAAACCTAGATTCTCCATTTCTTTGGCGAGGAAGTTGGAAATTTCTTCTTCTTTACCAGACGGGCTGTAAATCTCCAACATTCTAGTTAGGAGATTAACCGCGTAGTCGCTCATTTCTCCTCCTCCATAACCATGTCAAGGGCGTCGATTACTCTGTCAACATGTTCCCTCTTGATGACTAAGGGCGGTAAGAACCGCAGAACATTTCTACCCGCGTCAAGGATGAGGACGCCCCTATCCATACATTTAAGAATTATATTCAAAACGTCGAATCGAAGTTCCATTCCAATCATAAGGCCTAATCCACGAACTTCCCTCACAAGAGTATGTCTGGCTTGGAGAGCCTCTAGTCTTCCCTTAAAGTATCTCCCTAATGTAGCTGCCCGTTCCGGAAGCTTCTCCTCAACCAAAACGTCTATTGCAGCACATGCAGCAGCGCAGACTAGGGGACTTCCACCAAAGGTGGTTGTATGCTCTCCAACCTTAAGGGAGGACATAACATCCTCTTTCGCAATTGTTATGCCTAAAGGGAGACCACTTGCCCACGATTTTGCAAGGCAAAGGATATCGGGAACGACATTCCAATGTTCGCAAGCAAAAATCTTTCCCGTACGACCAAACCCTGTTTGAACCTCGTCGAAGATTAAAAGAACGCCTGTCTCGTCGCAAATTTCTCTAAGACCCTGAAGAAAACCGTTAGGAGGAACCCTAATTCCGCCTTCTCCTCGAATTGGCTCCACAATGATGGCAGCGGTTTTCTCTGTAATGGTTTCCCTCATCCTTTCAAGATCGTCTGGGGGAACATGCTTAAACTCAGGAACCAGAGGTTTGAAAGGTTCACGATACTTCTTATCCCAGGTTGCGGATAGGGCGCCCATGGTTTTCCCGTGAAAAGCCCCCATCATGGCGATTATTTCAGGCTTGCCTGAAAATTTGCGAGCTAATTTGACAGCGCATTCCACTGCCTCAGAGCCACTGTTAGCGAGAAAAACTTTGTTAAGACCCTTCGGAGCTATTTGGGTAATTTTTTGCAGAAGTTCTGATCTGATGTCGTTGTAGAAGGATGCGTGGCAGGAAATGAGGGTTTCCGTCTGCCTCTTTACTGCCTCCACGACTTTTGGGTGAGAGTGACCAACTATGGAGACTCCGTAGTTGCCGGTGCAGTCTATGTATTCTTTGCCGTTGATATCCCAGACTAGGGCTCCTTTACCCTTAGTGATGACTATTGGTCTTTTGGCGTAGACGTTTGCCATCAGTTTTTCTTCAATGTTCATGATTTCTTTTTCATTCACGGCTTATCACGGTACCACATTCATGTTTTAACGAAGAGGAAATGGGCAGCCTCTCGAGTCCGGAGGAAATTAAGACCTCACCGACGCCCAAGTTGAGGGCTTCCATGGCTGCGTAGACTTTGGTAATCATGCCTCGTCCAATCTTAGGAAGAACATCCTTTACCTCAGAAATGCTTAATTTTGGCACCAACTTGCCATTCAGGATTAAGCCTTCTACGTCCGTTAGGAGGGTGAGTCGATCTGCTTTGAGGGCTCCAGCAATGTAAGCTGCCGTCCGGTCTCCATCCACATTGAGGGGCTCAAATTCTTCGCTTATGGCGACCGGCGCTATGACCGGCACATAACCATTTTCTATGAGAAGGCGCAACAAATGGGCATTGACTTCACTTATCTTTCCAGTGTATCCACCATCAACAACCTTTTTTCTTCCCCTTTCATCAACCCTAACCAGCCGCTTCTTTCGTTCCGCCCGCACAAGGAAACCATCTAAGCCTGAGAGACCTACAGCCAACATGCCTTGACTCTGGAGAGTTGAAACGATTTGCTTGTTGATTTTTCCAGCCATAACCATCGTAAAGATTTCAATAGTGTCCCTGTCCGTGTATCGACTGCTGAAACCATTTGGTGAAACCACAAATTCCTGTTTCTTGCCCAGTTTAGAGGCTATCTCAGTGACCTCTTTTCCTCCACCATGAACGAGGACTACTTGGTTTTTGGAAAGAACATTTTTCATGTCAGAAACAAGTTCTGAGGAGTCTTCTTTTAGTATGCTTCCGCCAATCTTCACAACGATTAACATCTTAATCACATCGGATGAAAACCCATGCTTTCCAACCCGGTTTTTTCGTCAACGCCGAGAAGGACGTTTAGGCATTGAACTCCTTGACCAGCTGCGCCTTTCATAATGTTGTCTATCGCCGAAAATATGACAAGTCGATTAGCGTGGAAGTCTAGTTCAAAGCCAATGTCACAGAAGTTTGTTCCCATCACAACTTTGGGGTCTGGCAATTGATATGGCCCTTTCTGATACCTCACGAGGCGTACGAAGGGTTCTCCTTGGTATTGTGACCGATAGATTTTCCAAATTTCTTTGGTTGTTAAGGGTTTAGTGAGGAAAACGTGGATGGTTGAGAGGATGCCTCGAACTATGTTAACTGCGTGGGGAGAGAAAGAAATTGTTAAGGGTTCATTCGTGAGACAGTTGAGTTCCTGCTCGATTTCCGCTATGTGCCTGTGTCCCACTGTTTTGTAGGGTCTCACTCCTCCAAATCTTTCCGGATGATGAGATGCAAGAGAAGGTTTGCTGCCTGCGCCGGAAGAGCCGATTTTTGTGTCAACTACAATTCTGTCTTTCTCTATAACTTCAGCCTTCACCATTGGGGCTAATCCGAGGATGGTTGCAATTGCCATGCATCCTGGACACGCTACTAAGCGGGCGTTCCTTATCTCTTGACGATGAAGCTCGGTTAAACCATAAACCGCCTCTTTTAATAGTTCTGGATGAGCGTGTTCCCACCCATACCATTTAACGTAATCAGTGGGGTTTTTCAGGCGAAAATCTGCGCTCATGTCAATAACTTTCATCCCCATTTCAAGTAGTTGGGGAACAAGATTTACTGAACTGCCGTGGGGCGTCGCCGTGAACACCAGGTCACAATTCTTTGCTATGTTTGAAAGATTTAGAGGAAGGAACTTCAGCTGGGTTGCTCCTCTGAGGTTTGGATGAACTCCGAAGACATATTCGCCCGCGTTTTTACGAGAAGTAACCATTGTGACCTCTACTTGCAGATGGGAAAGTAGCAGACGTAGAAGTTCTCCGCCAACGTATCCTGAGCCGCCGATGATTCCAACTCTCACTTTCTCCTCATCCTCCACAATCAGATTCGATAACGCTCTGGGCGCATTTGAGTAAGGGCACTGCCAAATTGATTCCAGCGACCAGTCTAGTTTGCTCCCAGAATTCAGGGCAGGCGTTTGCTTCGTGAAAAAGTATGTTATGCTTGTTTCTTTCCATGCTTTCTTCGATTATTTTTTTAATGTTCTCATACGCTTCTTGGCTTTTGTAGTTCTGAAAGGCTTCTTCCAGTCTCTTGTTCCAATCCAAAAAGTTGCTTTTTTTGGTTTTATCGTTCTTAACCTTCTTCACCGCATCAAAAGACGGTTCAAGTTTCTCAAACTCCGCCTTAACGTACTCATCATCAAAAATTTTGTCTTCGCCAATGTCAATCATCGCGTCGAAGGCTAAAAGCCATGTCTCACTGTCTTTTCCAATGGTTTTGCCACACTTAACTGCGACGTCCATAATGGGGGATGGTAAGTTGACGTCAAATACCATGTTTCCCAAGAAGGTGTTTGTCCTGAAATCTTTGAATCCAGCCCTCGCCAACGCTTTTGGATAGCAGTATGGCGCCTTCCCGCCTTCCTTAGTAACTATTATTCTCAAGTCGTAGAACCATTTTTCAACAAGTTTTTGGGCGAGAAGGCCCACCGGATTTATTATTGATGGTTCGGTTTCTTCCAGAATTGTTAAAAGGTCGTTTCGGTCTTTGGCGAGTTTAACGTTTTTTCCGTGGGTGCCAGCGTCTGGTTTAACCACAATGTTTCCATTGCCGAGTTCCTGTTGCATCAGATCAGCGATTTCTTCCTCGTTGTGGATTTCGTCTCCATCCGCCAATGGTTCGTGGGAATCGCATGGAATGTAAACTGATCGTGGAGTTTTGATTTTATCTCTCCAGAACTGAAGCAAGGTTCTTAACTTGCTGGAGCAAAGATATTCGACAGGCGAAGGGTTCACCACATATTTACCGAAGGTTTCTAGCACGTTTGCTGCGAAGAGCCTACGATTTTTACTCTGTGCCCTATTCAATACAACCTTAACATCATTGATGACCTTGGAATAGTTTTCTCCCTTGCTTCTAACGCTATATCCGTCTTCGTCTAGGCGGATGGCAACCTTACGAAAGGGAATGTACACAAGGTTTATTCCTAGTTCTTTTGCGGTTAGTTTTATGCCAATTTCATCGGTTTCGGAGTGCTCATACAGAATTCCAATGCTCATCTGTTTTCGTACATCCTACCTTCAAATTCTGCAGTATTTCTCCCGTCAGTCCTCATTTTACTACGAGTGAACGTTAGGAAAGAAAGGTTGAGCTATTCTCCCCAGTCTTCTCCTTCAATTCCCAATTCTTGAAGCTCCACGGATTCGCCTTTTATCTGCTTCACTTCCAGTTCTAGTCCACAGCTGGGACAGCTCAAAATTTCTCCCTGCATGACATCTTCGGGGATTTCAAGCTCTGCATCGCAATCAGGACACTTAGCCTTCTCCACTACTTCCACCTCTTGATTTGGTTTGACCCCATTATAGAAAACGATGTTATTTATAAGAATTTCGGATTTGATACGCCATATTTTGACTAATTTCCAAGAAATTATACGAAATCCGTATCCAATCATTGCCGAGACATCGCTGAATCAAAAGTTCTTCGGTTCTTAGCTAAAATTTCTGGAAGAAAAACAAAAAAAGCGTATACGAAATTCGTTCCAAACACGCCCCTGATATTCAGAAATCGTTAAATTTTTCCGCAACTAACCATTAGGAGAAGTGGAGAAAATGGATGACACGGATAGGGAGATAATTAAAATTCTGAAAGGTGATGGACGGGCCACCTACAGCGACATTGGAAAAAAAGTTGGCCTATCTGAGGGGGCTGTTAGGAAAAGGATTAAGGCCCTCGTTGACTCCGGCGTTATAAAGCGATTTACTGTTAAAGTTGGGCTTACAGAAGGCGCGGAAGCGATTGCTCTGCTTTCAATAAACCCCTCTTTTCCAACCTCGGATGTTTCGAAAGTATTAAGGAAATTCCATAATGTCGAAACTGTCTACGAGATTACAGGTCAATACGACATTGCGGTTATCATATCTGGTTTGAGCATAGCAGAGGTTGACGAGTGTGTTGAGAAAATTCGTCGAGTAGACGGAGTTGTAAACACTAACACGATGATTATTTTGCGTAGCTGGTAATTGAAAGCTAACGGGGGCTATCATCCCTTCCGCGACATCATTCAGATCATATCGCGTGTCGCTTTACATTCGTTCGCGTAACCCTAGAGTTCGCTTCTCTTCATCGTAAATCCATTCACTTTCTATTATTTTTTCTTTACGTTTGTATAGAAAAAATCCAGCAATCTTTATATTTAGCAAATAGAGTTTTTACGTAAAACTCGAAAACATGTTGCCGGGGAGGGTGTACGACGACGAATTTCCCTTCGAACTTGTTCGCTGTGAAGGATTTTTCGGAGTTGATTTACGAATATAGAAACGAATTTCATCGTTTCGTATTTTATAGATGCTTATTTTACAAAAAACATATATATCCGTACGTTTTGTATACTGCCCTAACTTCAGCTCAGTAAAGCATATGCGAAAGGATGGTTGATGAATTGGGAGAGGAATACCTTGATGAACATGGAGAAAAGATTCTAAGAAGGTTAAACAGAGAAGGAATCCTCCCAAGTCCCTACAACTTTGTCGCCTACAATTCTCCCTCAATAGACGAGTACATTGTACACGACAGCACCTTGAGGGAGGGGGAACAAACACCCGGCGTCGTCTTTAGCATAGAAGATAAACTGAAGATTGCCGAAAAATTGGACGAAGTGGGGATACAGCAGATAGAATCTGGATTCCCAGCTGCCTCAGAAAAACAAAGAAAATGCATCGAAGCTCTAGTGAAGATGAACCTAGACGCCCAAATATCTGCCTTTGCCAGAGCTAAACATGAAGACATAGATGTTGTTGCAGACACCGGCGCTGACGGAATTGTAGTATCTTTTTCCGTATCTCACTACCACAGAAAACATAAGTTCCATGGCATGAGCCAAGAAGAGTATCTGGAAAAGTTGGCTGATTCGATTAGTTATGCGGATAGCTATGGGCTGTTTGTAATATACAGTGCAGAGGACACAACCAGAGAAAACGACTTAAACTTCCTGAAAAAAGCCTTCAAAACAGCAGAGGAAGCTGGAGCAGACAGGGCTAGAATCGTAGACACCCTAGGATGCATAAGCCCTAACGGAATGGCGTATCTGGTAAGGGAAGTAAAAAAGGTTCTAGCCACCCCAATCGAAATACATTGCCACAATGACATGGGATTGGCCTTAGCGAATTCCATGGCTGCTGTAGAAGCTGGAGCGTCAACAGTGTCAACTTGCGTGAACGGTCTTGGAGAAAGAGCGGGAATAGCTGCCACAGAAGAAGTTATTTTAGCGTTACATACACTCTTCGGGATGAGTCAATTTGGGCTGAGTTGGTTAACCGAGTTGTCAAAACTTGTCCAGGATATTACTGGAGTAAAAGCGCCTCCACACAAACCAATAACTGGTGAAAATGCTTTGACCCACAGCTCAGGAATTCATCAGCAAGGAGTCTTCATGAATCCGACAACCTATGAGTTTTATCCCCCTGAACTGGTTGGTCAGAGAAGAAAAATATACCTAGATGAACTTTGCGGAAGGCACGGTATCACGTATGTCGCAGAAAATGAGCTTGGAATGAACATCTCTGAAAACATGGCAGAGAAAGTTCTTTCAAGGATAAAAACATCCTTTTCGCATGAAGGTAGGCGGAGTCCTTACACGCCAAGTGAGATTAAAGAATTAATCATGGAAATACAGGGAGCTGACGCTCATGGTATTAACAATAACAGAAAAGATTCTGGCAAACGCTTCTCACAAAAATGAAGTGACTCCAGGGGACATCGTGGTCGCCGACGTTGATGTCGTAATGGCTCATGACTCTACAGCACCCCTAGCCATCGAAGGACTCTACGAAATCGGGAAAAAAGTCTTCGACCCAGACAAAATCGTAATCATATTTGACCATTTCTTTCCTCCACCAAGCGTAGACGCAGCTAAACTTCATCAAAAAGTCAGAAACTTCGTGACAGAACAGAAAATTCCCAACTTCTTCACGGACGGAGTTTGCCACCAGATTCTTGTCGAAAAATTCGTTTCTCCAGGAAATGTTATAGTTGGAGCAGATTCCCATACCTGCACCGAAGGAGCCTTAGGGGCTTTTTCAACTGGTTTAGGATCAACAGACATTGCTGGAGCCATGGCGACTGGAAAATGTTGGTTTAGGATCCCGGAAAGTTTAAAATTTAACCTGTCTGGTTTGCCCGGGAAAAGTGTCTATGCCAAGGACATCATTTTGAACATTATTGGGCAGGTGGGAGCTGATGGAGCGGACTACAAGGCTGCGGAATTCACAGGAGATTACGTAAAAAACGCAAGCGTTTCTTCTCGCCTCACCTTGTGTAACATGGCTATAGAGATGGGAGCTAAAAACGGTATCATCGAAGCAGACGAAAAAACCAGAAACTTTCTGGGAAGAGAAGGAAAGACCTTCAAAAGCGACAAAGACGCCGTCTACGAGGATGAACATGAAATAGAAGTAGACAAAATTGAACCTCAAGTTGCTTGTCCCCCCACTGTAGACAACGTAAAACCAGTTACTAGCGTCGAAGGGAAAAAGGTAGATCAAGCCTGCATTGGAACTTGCACAAATGGGAGGTTAGAGGACATAGAAATAGCTACCAAAATTTTGAAAGGAAAAACAATCGCAAAAAATGTTAGGCTTTTGATTATTCCCGCATCTACCAGAATTTACCTAGACGCATTCAGCAAGGGATACCTGCAAGAAATCATTAAGTCTGGGGGAATCATCTGCAATCCATGTTGCGGTCCATGCGTTGGCAGGCATGAAGGAGTACTTGCCGAAGGAGAAACATGCATCTCCACTCAAAATAGAAATTTTAGTGGGAGGATGGGACATCCAAAAGCAGAAATTTATTTGGCGTCTCCGGCAACTGTTGCTGCATCTGCCTTAGCTGGAGAAATTGTTGATCCGAGGGAATACATATGAGAGCATGGAAGTTTGGAAACAATGTAAACACCGATCTCATAACACCGGGAAGATACACTATCACAACAGACAAAGCAAAGCTAGGAAAAATAGCCTTCATAGAACACAGGCCAGAATTTGCCAAAGAAGTCAAAACAGGAGACATAGTGGTTGCGGGGAAAAATTTTGGATGTGGCTCTTCAAGGGAACACGCTCCTGTGGCAATAAAAGCCGCTGGAGTTAATGCGGTAATAGCCAAATCCTTTGCCCGCATATTCTTCAGAAACGCCATAAACATCGGTCTCCCCCTTCTCATTTGCGAAGAAACTGACAGAATTGACGACGGCGACCTAGTTGAAATAAACTTTCAGACTGGAGAAATCCACGACAAAACCAAAAATATTGCTCTTAAGGCAAAACCATTACCAAAGTTCATCCAAAAAATCGTGGAGAAGGGAGGCTTAGTAAACTTTCTTCGAAGCGAGGGATATGTATAAAATAGCTGTGATTCCGGGAGACGGAATTGGAAAAACCGTTGTTCCCGAAGCAGTTCGGGTACTAGAAGGCACCAGCCTAAAATTTGACTTCCAGTACATGGAAGTCGGATATGAAGTTTTCAAAAAAGTTGGCAATTCTGTTCCCGAAGAAGTTTTGTCCAAGATAAAGGAAACTCAGGCTTGTTTGTTTGGAGCCACAACAACGCCTGTTGGTGTTGCAGATTATAGAAGTGCAATTATAACCTTAAGAAAGGCGTTGGATTTGTATGCTAATGTTAGACCTGCTAAAAGCTACCCTATTCAAACCAGCGTAAAAGACATTGACCTCGTGATTGTTCGGGAAAACACGGAAGGTTTGTACAGCGGGATAGAGTTTGAACTAGAAGATTCAGCTTTTACTCTCAGAATGATTACGAGAAGAGCCTCTGAAAGGATTGCTAGATTTGCATTTAATCTGGCGATGAAGAGACGTAAGAAAGTGACTATAGTTACGAAGGCAAATGTTCTGCGAAAGACTTGTGGTCTTTTTCGGGATGTTTCGCTTCTCGTTGCCAAAGAATATCCTGGAGTGGAGGTGAATGAAATGTTTGTTGACACCACTGCCATGAATCTTGTTTTGAAACCCCAAGTCTTTGACGTGATCCTCACCTCCAATCTTTTCGGAGACATACTTTCTGATGAAGCAGCGGCTTTGGTTGGGGGGCTAGGACTAGCTCCAAGCGCGAACATAGGAGATGACTATGCCTTGTTTGAGCCTGTTCATGGCTCTGCTCCGGATATTGCGGGAAAAGGAATAGCTAATCCGATGGCGGTTATATTATCCGCCAAAATGATGCTGGATTATCTTGGAGAAAACAGGTGGGCTGAACGTGTCGAAAACGCTGTTGTAACCGTGTTAAAAGAGGGAAAGTATCTAACTCCAGATCTTGGTGGCGATTCTACTACTCATGAGGTTACAGAAGCGATAATAGATGCATTGAAAACGTAAGAAAGACAGCGGCAAATGACTGCTGAAGAAATTGCCTGAGAGGTTAGTAGCTTCTGTTTTCGTGGTGGTTGTTGGAAGTAAATTCTAAAAGGAGTTATGGTGTATTTGGTTGTGGAGAATTTGATGGAAATGTCTTTTTCTTTTCGTGTAAAGATGGGTGATCAGGAGATTGAGATCACTGGAACCCGGGAAGAGGTGATAAAAACTATTGAGGAGCTTCCTGGTTTGGTGGCTAGCGTTTCTAAGGCTTTTGAGTTGACGAAGAATGTGGAAACAACTAAGTCTGTTGCTTCTGCCTATCCTTCTGTTTCTTCGTCTGGTTGTAGTGAGGCTGTTTTGGAGTTGCTTGAAACTGATTGGGGTAGGCAGGCTAGGACCATAACTGAGCTTGGGGAAGCTTTGAAGGCTAATGCTCTTCATTATCCGCCCACCACTATTTCTGGGGTGTTGGCGTGGTTGGTTAGAAAAAATAAGATAAAGAGGTGGAAGACTGATAAGGGGTATGTGTATGTTTTGGCTGGGGGAAAGGCATAAAAATGGGGAAAATTAGGGTGCAAATTAAATCTCCTTTTGGAGAAATTGTTGTTGAAGGAAACAGCGCCCAAGAAATCTTGGCGACGCTGAAGACTATGCCGCCTGAATTCATGAGTGAGATAGGTAATTTGATTTCTGCGAAGTTTACTCCGCCGATAAAGGCGCAGTTGGAGGGGATAGTTGAAATCACAACTGATGGACCAATCATTACAACCAGAGAGAAGCTTACCCACTACGAAGCCATTGGATTAGTCCTGTTTGCTTCTGACGAGAAAATTGGCACAGCCACCCATATCAGTCGGTTGTTGGCTTCGAGTGGAATGAAATGTATAGTGCCGGCTCGCCTAAACGAAATGACGAAGCGAGGAATAGTTTTCAAGCCAGATCCTGTTAAGCCAGAGTTTAAATTGACTACCCAAGGCGAAAGATGGATCGAAGAAGAAGTTTTGGCGAAACTAAGAGGCACAATGGGTTGAGCAAAGAAACAATCACTGTGCACATCAAATATGGGGATGTGGAACAAACCTTTACAGGCAATGTGAACGATGTTTGGATTAGCGTGAACCGATTCTTCAGCGAAATGATTCCAGCTTTTGACATTGCTCGCAAAGTGACTTTAACGGTTGACCTAGCCAAACTGGTTGAAGACTTTAAGGATGTAATCGCCATTGCGCCTGAAGGACCCGAACTGCTTATACCGAAGGAGAAGTTGACAGACAGCGAAACCATACAACTCTACCTACTAGCAGCCTACATGGGCTATAGACTGGGAAAATTAAGAAAAGAAACCATGACGAAAGAAGAACTAGCAGCCAAACTAGAAAAAAACATGAAAATAACAACCACAAGACTAGGCGAACTAGTAAGAGAAGGAAGGGTAGCAAAGTCAGAAGAAGGAAACTACAAAATAACAACCCTAGCAATAACACAACTACAAAAAGAAATAGTGCCAAGAATTTTATCCAAAGCTTTGTAAACCTATAGTCAAGAACAACAGTTGGTGAGAAGAACCATAAGGGTAAACTTGAAAAGCGTTGAAAACCATACGTGACCGAGGGTTCGAATTATATGCTAACTACTCTTAAGATAAACGGATTTCGCGGAATTACTGAGTGTAAAATTGATGGCTTGAAAAGGATCAACCTATTTGTGGGAAGAAATAACCATGGAAAATCTTCGATACTTGAAGCGTTGTACTTAGCATCAGCAGCCTTCAGGTTTGACGAACCATTGAAGAGAGATGCTGATAAAACAGGTGCTAACAAGATTGTGTATTTGCTAAATCGACGAAGTGGAAGAGGGTTAAGTTGGGGAAGAGGCAGAGAAACGCTATGGTACAGATATGATACTCGAAATGCGATAAGAACAGAAATCAGATGGGGAAAACGTAAGAAGTTAGATATAGAACTTTTTGATTGGCATCATCATCCATTAATCGATATTCCACAAACGTCACGCGCTTATACAACCTTGAGAACCGTCTTACAAAAATGGGGACTTAAAGAAACCCCATACGACTGGCAACACATTTGTTTGGAAGATTCAGCGATTTTTAAGCAACGTGCGTCATATACGGTAGAAACGGATCAATTATTGAGTGCGCTACGAGACATGGTCTCAAATTTTGCTGAGATTAGTTCTTTTATGAAAAGAATGATGTTTATTGATGCAAGACTGATATATGAAATGGAAAAAATTGAAAAGACTTTGTGGAATGATTTGCTAAGAGAAAGGCAAGACAAATTGATAACTGAAATTTTGCGGAAAGGGTATGAAGTGAATGTTGAAGACCTTACTTATATGCCGTATGGAGAAACATATCAGCTTGCAGTTAAACTTCCTACAACTACCACACGGGCTGATGATTTGGGTGATGGTGCACGATACTCAATGATTTGGTTTATGGTGGCAGCTCTTGCAAGAAACACTGCTGTTTTGATCGAGGAACCTGAGAATCACCAACATCCAGGTGGTCTTGCTAAATCACTTGAGATGCTTCTGGAACTAATCAAGAAAAACAATGTTCAAGTTTTTGCAACAACACATAGCCTTGAGTTTATAAAGTTGATAGAAAAAATTGCGGATGAGAAAAAAATGGATCTGGCCACTTTTTTCATTGAAATGGATGAAACCGGGAAAATTGAACCTCGGTCATTAGCGCCTAAAGATTCTGAAAACTTGGCAAAAATGGGTCTTGACGTACGTTTTCTCGATATTATTTAGGGATGCTGCTCGTGCCACTTATTAAATTTAGCAGAGACCAACTAGAAAATTTGATACTTATAGCAAGAGATATGACTAAAAAGTTGAGGGTAACAATACTCTGCGAAGGAGATGACGACATAAATGCCTTGAAGGTTCTAATTGATAAGATGAGCATTCAAGTATCTGACAATATTGGTCTGAACGATTGCGGTGGCATCTCAAGATTAGAAGAACTTGCACCCATTGTAGCAACGCTTGCAAGAGTGTCCAGGAGACTTGAAAAAATCGTTTTAATGGTAGATGCTAACACACAATTACCTGGACAAAGGGTTATATCATTGAAACAATCTTTAGAGTCGCATCAAGTAATGATCGAAAACCTAGAAGAAATTTCTGGCTCGATCTATAAGGCAAATTTCGAGAAATTGGATTTTTTGATAAAGATAGTTGGTAAAACAGACCTTCCGTTTAAAAGTCATGAGATGGAAGATTATGCGATTCATCTGCTCGTTATGAGAGGTGAAATTGAAGAACGCGAATTAAGCAATTTCCATAAAGCTAGTGAGTTCCTTGATCAATACGGCAAAAAAGCAGACATGGTTATTCAAGAGTCGCAAAAGGAAGAGATAGCACGAAGTTATGAAAACGTAATAAACTTGTTAAAAATGTTATAAACTTCCAAAAAAGATACCTACTGTACATTCAATTACTGATGAGTTACAGAAGGCGGTCTCTTCTGGGTATATTGATAACGTCTTGGTCTGCCTTCTCTTGACAATATGCCGTCTTTCACTAGGTCTATGAGGGCGTGGGCTACCGCCGTGCGGTCGTAATGGTAACCCCTACGCCCTAGTTCACTGTGCACTTCTCCTAGTCCTCTCTGAGACCCAAACCAGCCTTCCTCCCAAAGCTTCTGTATCAAACCCTTACATGTTTCTGCTCTGGCAGCTGGCATGACTCGTTCTGGTGCGAGTCCCTTTTCCTTCAAGAAGTCTGTAACGGTTGGCAAGATGTTTTCAAGAGCCTCTTTTATTTGGTCTGGCGTGCCTTCGATGTTGAATTCCATGTCTCCAACTTTCATTGTTACTCGGATCGGCGGTTTCTTTTCTTCTTCTGTCATGGCATCGCCTTATTGTATATTGTATTGTTCATGTTGTTCATGCACAACATTTAAATACTCAACACGCCCCAATACTTGACTATTGGTGAATCTATTGATTGAACAACTACACTATACAACAACACCAAGATATAATTTTCCACAAACCCTAGAAGACCTCCAACTCCCCCAAAAATTCCTAGAACTAAGCCTCAAATCCATGAAAAACATAAAAGAAACATACTTCCAACCAAACGAAACAACCCCCAACCCACCCCCAATAGAAGACACCACACCAACCTTTCAAAACCACAACTCCCTCACAATAGAACCAATCCCATTAAAACCCCTCTCAGACGCCACACCAGTCGTCGCCATAGACGTCTCAAGCATAAAAATCGGCGAAACCGAAACAGGCATACTATGCGCCATAAGAGGAGCAATAATCTGGAAAACAAAAAACCGCTACAACTATCTCCGCCTAGGCCCATTCCCCTTCCACATAACAGAAGAAAACAAAAAAGAAATCTACAACCTCTTCAGACACTACTACCCCAACATAAAAGAAGAAGCTAACGCTCCAAACCTAACCAACATACAAACTAGAATAGGCAACCTCCTAGAACGCTGGCTCCAAATGGGCATTTCCTCCTCCTCAAACGGAAGCCTAATCTTATGGGATGGCTCCCTAACAGCCGGAACCACCGACAGCCCAATAAACGTCATGTCCCAACTCCTAAAAATAGCAAGAAACAGCCTCAACACAGTCTTAGCCTTCTCCAAAACAACCTACCTAAGATTTTTAGGCCACCAACTAACAGATTCCGTAAGAAAATCTCAGCCACCATGCCTGTTCCCAATCAACGACTTTCACATCCCGCCAGCCCCAATCTTCCCCCTCGGCAACATTTACGTCGCAAAACTAACCCCCGGAATATGCTCCTTCAGATTAGACATCGACAAGGAAATTCCGAAGGAACAGGAAATAGAAGCCGTACAAAAACTTCTCGGAAACGACCTACTTTTCCAAGGTTATCCAGAAACCCTCCGCTTAGCCCACATATTTTCAACCTTCACAGCCAACGAAGTAATAGGCATCCAACGGTTCATAGTCCAACAATGCAAACTCAAAATAGTCACAAGACCAAACGTGCGCCGACTACTTTTCGGACCCTTCGGAAAAGGCTGCGAGGGCTAAACAATGCGAATCTACAAAAAAGAAGGCAACACCATCCAAATCATCAGCTTTCCAGGCGAGAACGTTGAAAAAGGAGACTACCTCCTCCTAGAAGACCTAAAGGACAAGAGAGGGTTAATAGCGCAGGTAATTGACATCCAATTCGCCAACATCCCAGGCATCCTTGAAGAGCTTCTCAGAGACTCCACAACAGACCAGCACCTTTACGGAGAAAACTTCGACCCCCTAGAAGTGTCTTCCCACATAAACTATATCCAAGACGCCTGGGTGCTTCTATGCAAAATTCGAGGAACCGTCGAAGACGAAAAGCTCTGTGTGAACACTTCGTGGCTTCCATCCCGCTCCCAATCCCAAATAAGAAAACTTCCCATAACCTCCCTTCTAAACCATGCAAAAATTGGTGTTGGCCTCTCCATCAACATCGGCGAAACTAAAGAAACCTCTCCACTCAACATCGATGCCCACGCCCTTGACGGAAAACTAAACATAGTCACGGGAAAGAAGGAAACTGGAAAGTCTCACCTTTCCAAACTCCTTGTCCTAAGTCTCATCGACTATGGAGCCACTGTAGTGGTTCTTGACTTAAACGGTGAGTACACCAACCTAGGCTTTTCTTCAAAGGGAGAAAAAAACGAGTACTGTGATAGGGTTCAGGTGTTCACTCCAGGAGCCAATCTGAAGGTTTCGTTAGCCCAGATGGATCTAAAGGTTATGTTAAACATTCTTGTTCACGCCCTTGGGCTTCCAGGCACTTCAACCCGAGAGTTTCGTCGTATATGGCGATTCCTACAACAGCGACATGCCTTCACTCTCAACGAACTCGGAGAGGCTATCAAGAACTGGAACTGTAATCAGCACGTGCGTGATGCCCTCTTTTCCCGCTACTATAGCCTACTAAACTCTGGGTTTTTCACAGACAACGCCACTGAGGCAACGACCTTCGAGGAGTTGTTTCAAAAAAGTCGGAACGGTGGAGCTTTAGTCATAAATTTACGGGATGTTTCATCAGTTGATCGTCAAATTGTTGTGGAGTACACCCTCGGAAAGCTTGTTGAGCTTCTAACTCAATGGAAGATAAGGGCTGTTTTTCTGGTTGCTGAGGAGGCGCATCTTTATCTGCGGGAAACCTACTGGGAAGACATCGTTACGAGAATGAGGCACTTTGGAGTTTTCACTACCTTCGTAACCAATCAACCCGACACCATAAGAGAAAACATTTACCGCCAAGCTGACAACATCTTTCTCTTCAACTTTACTAACGAACGTGATCTCGAAACCGTGTCTAAGGCGGCGAGGGTGGATTCTGAAACCGTTAAGTCCATTGCCAGAGACCTGCCTCCCCATCATTGTCTCATTCTTGGAAAAGTGGTTAAAGACTTCCCCGTGGTTGTGAAGGTGAGAGCCATGGACGTTCAAACCATGGGACAAACAAGACTCTTCTTCACGGATAAGGATTAGAATTCTTCCATTTTCTTTCGGTAGTGATGAGAAGTGCTATTTCATAAAAGAACTAATAGAATTTTCGAAGAAACATCAGTCCTAGACATTAACTGTAGAAAAAGAAGATAGCTGTTTAGTGGATTGGTGTTTCAGGTAGTTTAAGCTTCAGAAATAGCAGTGGGCATTGTTTTAGGTTTTCTTGTTGCAAAGTAAACAGTTGTAGCTATGAAGATTATCGTTATTATTATAAAGATGTACATTAGGTTTCTGATGTTGTTTAATTCGATTTTTAGATTGCCGTAGTCTGCTAGCAATTCATAATAGGTTGCGTTCAGATCATTGTATTTGTTTTGGAGCTCGGAATAGATAGCTCGCATTTCATTAGGAGAAACAAGAGGATTCATCAACGGATAGTTATCTTGATTGTTGGAGCCAATTAGATAGGGATTGTCACCTATGCCATCACTGCCAGAGATATTTTGGTAGGGACCGCTATAGAAATCTGTTCCACCATAGTCGCTCCAGTAGTTTCCCCCAGAAGGATAACCATCGTCCCATAAGTTATTGTAGCCAGATGTGATGATGTACACCTGCTGGGTGTTATTTATGAAGCTGTTACTGTAAATAGAGTTGTATGAAGCCTCCCATAGCGTGATGCCACGATAGTTGTTTACCACATGGTTCTTGTATAGGATGTTGTTCAAAGCCTGAGGATATACAGTGATGCCACTGAAACCGTAGTTTTCTGTTACATTGTTTCCAGATACAATGTTGTTTGAACAGCGTTCAAGATGAATGCCATTCCTCCCTGATGTTACGGTGTTTCCAGAAACGTTATTGTAGTCTGAAGACACAGAGACATCGATGCCATAGTAATTGTTTTTTACGTTATTTCCAGAAACGCTATTGTTGTTTGAAGACGATTGGAGCTGGATACCTTCAAACGTGTTTTCTATGGTGTTTCCAGATATGTTGTTATAGTTTGAAGAATACAAGATAGCGACACCAGTGCCTGCATCATCAGGGGTGGGTTGTGTTGACAGTCTTAAATTGTTTCCAGAAATAGTGTTGTTTGAAGAACCGCCAAGCAAGATGCCAAAGTAACCGTTTGTTATGATGTTCATGGAAAGGTTGTTGTTTGAAGAGTTCCAGAGGTATATTCCTTCACGGAATGCTTTGACCTCCACATTCGTGATTGTCACGTTGTTTCTTCCAGTTAGGTCTATTCCTTTAGACTCCCATGCTCCTTTTCCTTGAAGGGTGTAACCTGCCCCATCAACCACAATATTATCCCTCTCGACAACAATTACGCTTGAATATTCTGGAACATCTCCAACAATGTTGTCTGTTAATGTGTAAGTAATGTTATCAGCACTGGAAATAGGTGCTGTTGGAGGGTGTACGCTTCCGTCAGCCCTAATGTAAATGGTCTCAGTCCAAGTCCAATCTGCTTTGACTGGTCTTGCAAATCTCACAACGACTGCCATGGACAAGAGTGCTGATACAAGAGCTAACAAAACGACCTTCTTCAATTTCATCCAGAATACTATTGTACCTATTTCCTTGATTTAAGCTCTATCCAACTTTACTATAGAAGATGCCATACCTTTGTTAATGTTCCATAAACATAGGCACGGTAACACCGACGACTATCCTACCAAGCAAAAAGGTTTACGTCTACAAGAAATGCGTCTTACTCATACCTTAACAGGTAAATTGGCTCGTCTTTAAGAAGCCCTAAAAGTTGTCGATATGTTTCCATGGCTTCTTCTCGCTCTTTCCCTTTCAACCTAGGTATTTCTTCTTCCAGTCTCCTCAGCTTAATTAGAACTTTCATTCTGAACTCTTCTCATACTCTCTTTTCTGTTTCCAAACCATATACTTTATGAAAACTGGATACTGAGGTCAAATTCAAAAATAGAAAAGAGAAAGTTTTGGTGTCTATCTTTCCTGAAGTGAGAAACATTGTCAGAGGATTTATGAAATGACAACTTTCAAGGAATCAATACAGCCAAAACGATCCCTAGCATCGAGTAGAATCATAAATAGGAAGAACCGAGACGAAAAGAAAAGGTTAAGTTATGTCTAAGAGACGGTGACATATCCTACAAGCTTCTATAACATGAAGCCCTTCTTTGGTTGTCTTCCAAATGCCATTTTTCTCGGTTATGAAGCCTGCCTTTTTCAATGTGTTTAGATACTGCTCTATCTGGCTGTGAATCAAGCCAACTTTATACATTATATGTGTCTTCTTCGCACCACCTTCAGCACTTTGTAAAATCTCCATAATTATTTCGTGTCGCGCTCTTCTTCTGCGAGGACGGTGAGCCATTCAACCACCAATCACGTCATCAGTCTAACGAGAAGAATATATTATGTTAAAATCTTAAAACTTGTGTTAAAAAAGAGGAAAGTTTCGGTGTTGTCTCTACTTGTGGGAGAATTCCTTTCGGTGTTTTTTGAAGAATAAACGAAAAGAGTTTGTTAAATCATATTTTTCCACTTCTTCTAGGGGAACCCATCTAGCCTCTGTTACGTCACTGGTGGGCTTTAGGGTTCCTCTCTTTGGGCGGGCTAAAAACTGCAGCAGAATGTAATGGTATTGGAGGCGTCCCTTTTCATCTGGAATCATGTTGTCAATGGCATCCATGGGCTTGTCGTCGACAAGTTCAATGTCTAACCCACATTCCTCCTTCGCTTCTCTCATGGCAGTGTCTCTAACACCTTCTCCCAGCTCCACGGCTCCTCCCGGAATGCTCCACTTGCCCTTACTAGGCTCAACCCCCCTCTTCACGAGGACAAGCTTTCCATCCTGCACGATGACTGCTCCAACGCCCACAATGGGCTGGGTTGGATATTCTCGTCTCAAACCTGAGCCTCCGACAACATGATGTTACTCTCTAGTGTGCCATAATAGCCTATTTTCGTTTTCTATTTGAGGGCGTATCCTTTACTCTTTATAGTGAACGGTAGCAGGGCATCCATTACAATCATATTCTTCACGTAAGGGGCAGGTTTGGCAATCCGCTCCACATGGAGCTATTTCTGTTCTCTTTTTTGGTACCTTCAAATTGAATTTTTGCGGATATACTAGATTCTCAATCATGTAAACCCAAGCTTTTTCTACACCCGTTTCTTTAGGGTTTGTCTCGGGATATTTCAGCCACCATTTTTTCTCTTTGGGAACAATGTAAACGGAGTAAATCATGTTTGCAGTTGTCCCTGAAGCCACAAGATAAGGACAATTTCTCATCGTCTCTGCAAGTTTCTGAGCTTCTTCCGCTGAAGATGCTTCGCCAATTATGATTCCAAAGATTTCTTTTGCCAAATCGACCACACGTGAAGCTTCATTTTCAGCGTGTGATTAATAAGGATTTGGTGAATTTTGTGGGGATGAGAGTATAACTTTTTGCTCCGCAAAATGATTCTGGGAACCCTTGAAACGCTAATATGAGTACTCAAGGATGTGAACAAACTCTTCAAGAATTCGATATGTTAATCCCCAAATGACGCTGTTCCCAACAATGTAAGCAGGGAACTCTCCGAAACCAAAATTGACCGTGCCTCTACATTGAACAAGTTCTTCCAGCGAAATCCAAACAAACCATTCCAACTCCTCATTCAACTTGATTGATGGCTCATGTTCAAGAAGAACAACAAAAGGAAGAATCTTCATATCAGGTCTCGGAGATGATCTTTGAGTTTCCATCACTCCAAGAAAGCGACAGCGATCAAGAAGATTAATGTTAGTCTCTTCCAAGGTTTCCCTAACAACAGTCTGCTTAAGATTCTGGTCCTTCGCATCGCGTTTTCCTCCGGGAAGAGCCATCTGTCCTGACCAAGGATCATCAGGGTTCTCAACTCTCTTTACAAAAAAGATTTTGAGGTCTTTGTCCACTGTTTTCAAAAGCAAGGCAACGGCAGCGTTTGCATCTTGCCCTTCCGATATGGGCTTCAACAGTTTTGACAATTTTTCGATGCTGTCAATATAACCCAACTTGGATCACTCTGAGCAGCACAACCATTACTGGCAAGAATATTATTTGTTTTCGATGGGTTTTCCGATGAAGTAGCGCATGATTGGTCGAGTTTCCGACCTCCGGAGCACTTCCACAAATCCCGCCTCACGGAACGCAGACACTAAACCAGTATAGGCAAAGGCGTCAGGTATTCCAGTTTTCTTTGGTTCAACAGGATATCCTTCCACAATCTTTCCACCCTGCTTCTTGACATATTCTAGAGTGGCTTTTAACAGCTTCACCGTGACCCCCTTGCGTCTAAAGGGTTTGGCAACAAAAAAGCAAACAACAGACCAAACCGGCTGATCGTTGATTCTTTTCAGTTTCCGAGACCGTTCCAAAACTGGATAGGTTTCTCGGGGGGCTACAGCACACCAAGCGATAGGCTGACCATCTACATAAGCTAGAAGACCCGGGACTTCACCTGAATCAACTATTTTCTTCAAAGCCCTCTTGTTTCCCTCACCTTTTTGCTTCTCGAACTGGGATCGGTTCAATCTCCACCACATACACCAGCAACCGCCACAGGCGCCCCGTTCACCAAACAGTGCTTCGAGGTCTTTCCATCGCTCAGGCGTTAGCGGATGGAACTCCAAAGTTGGCAGTGATGTTGTTTTGGAAGTCATGTCTTTACGTCCCTCCGATTTCGTACAACTATTAGACGAGACCTGTATAAAAACAAGTCCGGAAAGCCTTAGTGATATGAAATCTCCACACAATCAACTACACTTAAAAAGTAACTGCATCTTAAAGTTGAAGAGTCGGTGAGTGATAAAGATAGGAGGGGGACATCATGAAGCCTTTCAGTTTTGTCCATGCGGCTGACCTTCATTTGGGCTATGCTCAGTATAATTTGGATGTACGCTGCGAAGACTTCAACATAGCCTTTAGGGAGGTTGTGGACAGAACCATAGAATTGAAGCCTGACTTCATGATTATAGCGGGAGACATTTTTCAGCACGCTCGCCCCTCAAATGTCACCCTTGAAGCCGCCATAACTAACTTTGGGAAGCTGAGAGACGCTGGAATACCCGTCCTAGCAGTAGATGGCTCCCACGATTCCGCTCCCAACGTGATCACTGGCACAATTCTTAATCCGCTGGACAGCGCTGGCTTGATCCATTACCTACCACGCCGCGAAGGCGCTTCGTGGAGAAACAAGAGCTGTTACGTTTACGGCATTCCCAACTTTCGAACTCCACGAAAAACCGAGGAAGAACTGCCTGCCTTTCTGGAACAGAACAAGCCTACACCAGATCCTTCCCTTTTCAACATTTTCGTTTTTCACATGGCTTTAGATATCCCCAGCCTTAAGCCTCCCCAAATGGAAGCCGAAGCTAAGCCGGAACTCTTTCCCGAAGGCTTCAACTATTATGCTGGTGGACACATTCATACGCCATACAAACTTCCCTTCAAAAATGCCCTTCTCGTCTATAGTGGCTGCACTGAAACAGTAAGCTACGAAGACGCCGAAACTGAGAAGGGCTTCTACCATGTTGAGGTCAACGAAAAAGGAGTTCCCAAACTTCATCACATCAAGCTCGAAACTCCACGGCATTTCATTGTTTTGAACCGTGATTACACTGGTTTGACTCCCACAAAAATAACTAAAACAGCGGTGCAACTTGTGAAAGAGGCAGATGAAACCGGGGCTGTTATAGTTCCGATAATAAATGGTGTTTTGCCCGCTGAAGCTGGACGCGGAGAAGTTGACCTAGCCAAAATTAGAAGCACTGCTGAGAAGGCTCTCCTTGTTCACCCCGTCCTTCGACTAAGAGAAACCGCGGTTTCTGAGGAAGTAATCCGCTCCATATTTGAGGGTGGATTAAAAGACATCAAAACAAAAGCCTTCGAATACTTTTTCGAAATCTTCTCAGAACGTTACGCTAGGGAGGAAGCTGAAAAAATAGCAAGGCTGGCTGTCAACCTCCTTGAGCCGTTGGTGGGAAAACAGGAAACAAAAGTGAAGGGAACCTTGGAGGAGTTTGAATGATAGTTAAATCTTTGCAGCTAGAAAACATTCGGTCCCACTCCAAAACAACAATTCCCTTCGTGGGAGGATTCAACTGCCTCGTCGGCGGTTTAGGACGTGGAAAGTCAAGTGTTCTCTACTCCATAGATTTTGTTCTTTTCGGAGATCCTTTAGGCAGAAGCTATGAGTATTTACTCAGAGAAGGAGCAGATGAGGGGAAAGCAACAGCAACTTTTGTTCACGGCGAAAAAACCTACACTCTTCAGAGAGCCTTGCGGAGACATGGAAAAGGCATCAGCCAAGACATGGAACAACTCAAATTCTACGAAAACAATAAACTGATCGCAAGCACGAAAAACGAGGCGGTTGCCGAACAGTTAAAGGCTCTGACAGGCTTAGACAAAGACATCTTTCGAGAAGTTGTTTGGGTGCGGCAAGAACATCTCAAGGAGTTGTTAGACGTAACTCCAAGGCAACGCCAAACAAAAATGGATCAGCTATTCGGGCTTTCTGACTATGAAGTTGCATGGAGCCTTCTAGCTGAGTTTCAAAGAGACTACAAAGTTGAAAAAGAAGTCTACGAAAGGGACGTAGATGTAGTTGGAGTGAATAGACTTCAAGCTGAGTACAATAAAGCAGTTGAGGAATTCTCATCCATTGAAAACCAGCTCAGAGAGTTAAGCGAAAAACTTACCCAAGCAGAATCCGCCCTCAAAGAAGCAACTTCCCGTCTCGAGAGCCTCGAAGAACTGAGAAAAAAGACAGAAGAACTGCGAGGAATGGAAATTCAACTGCAGACAAACATCGCCAACATCGAAGATACATCCGCAAGGCTGGTTGATGAAATTGAAACGAAGAAAATCCTTATTCATGACTTGGAAGAACGCCTGAAAACGATGGAGGCGCAGGAGAAATCTTACCGAAACAAGCTTCAGGAAATGGGCTTAGCTTCTGATCAAACAATTGAAGAATTGAGAAAATACCTTTTCACAGTTGAAGATCAGATGAGGAGCATGGTCGGAGAACAAGAAGCTACCAAAAACGAAATGGCGACTTCTCAAAACCGCATCTCAAACTTAGCAACCGAAAGCAAGTGCCCCTTATGCCTCCAAAACCTCACTGGAGACTACAAGAAAAGTCTTCTTGAACGTCTTCAAGAGGAAAACGCTGAACGCGAAAAGAAGTTGTCAGAGCTCCAAAAGAACTTCGATGAACTTGAAAATCTGCACAGTACTGTTAACCTTGTTGTCTCAAATCTGCAACCGATTATTCCACGAATTGAAGAAATAAAGGGGCGAATCGCCGAAGAGCAACAATTTTTGGGCAACCTCTCAGCAGAGTTTGAAAAGGCACAGGAACAGGAAAAAAGTTTGCGAAGTCAACTCGCTGTTACCCGTGCAGAGATAACCAAATTTGATGTCACCGAACTTGAATCCGCCCGAAAACTTCGTGACAGCGCTTTCGAACACTACTCTGCAACGAGGTCTAGTTTAGAGATGCTGCAAAGAAGAAAGGGAGATGTCTCGTTAAGAATGGATGACCTAAAGGAACGGTTGGACAATGTTCAACAAAAAATTGAGAGGCTGGAAAAAATTGGAAAACTTCTTGAAGTCATTGATAGTATACGTAGCGCCTACAGAAGTATTCAACCCAAACTGAGAAGCGAGTTTGTTACGTACCTTGAACGAACCGTTCAGCAGCAGATAGATAGCCTCGTTGGAGACGCTGGACCAGCATTGATTGTTAAGATCGATGAAACCTATACTCCTATTGTCAGCGGCGAAGAGGGCTACGAAAGGGAAGTTTCAAACCTTTCTGGTGGGGAGCGGACATTGCTTGCCTTTGCCTATCGGATAGGTTTGGGTCAGTTGATTATGCAGTCGAGGACCGGGCATGGGCTTTACATGCTTCTGTTGGATGAGCCAACAGAGAGTTTAGGAAGGGAAGATGGCTCTGTTGATAGGTTGGCAGAGGCTATTTCCCGCTTGAAAGCCATCGAACAAATAATCGCTGTGACCCATAACGAAGCCTTTGCGGAAAAGGCGGAACACGTTATACGCGTGGAGAAAGAAGCTGGTGCAAGCAGAGTGTTCGTAGAAGAATAACTAGCCTTTACTCTTCTTCCTCCGAAGTTTTCTCGGTGAGCGGCAGAGGCGGCGGCGTAGAAGCCATAGCCCAGCCGACCCATGCTACGATGAAAAGGAAAGCGTAAACGATGATTATCACTGGAACGATTAACGCCCATTCACTGAGGGGTCTTCCTAGGATAACTATGTCTTCTGGCGCTAGGAAAAGCCAACAAAAATATCCAATCATGGCAAGTATGCTTAGTATGAAGATGAGGATGCCCAAAGTTTTGTCTCTCACTGATCTTTCCACCTTTGAACTAGAAGCTTAAAACACATTCCACTTAAAACTTTCGAGATAATGTTTGATTGTTCACGAAGACTGGATATGTTTTACTATCTCGGCGGGAGTGTACTGATAAATGCCTCTAGCCTGATAAGAGAAGGCATGGGCCACCAGAACCTTCAAAACTCTTCCAGCGTAAAGACGATTTTCCAACAAGACTTCTAGGGCATGTGTATAGTTTCGGTTAAGTTCCCTAACCGCCAAAATCTGTTGTTTCTTCGACAAGGCGTAGTCTTTACACTCCACCAAATAGGCGACAGCCACATTCGGCTTTACAGCTAGGACATCACAATGGTTCCTTCGCCTAAACACAATGTAGCCTCGCTTCTCAAAAACTTCGGCTACACGATCTTCCAATTCTGTACCGCTCATTTCACAACCTCAGAATTACTAAGCCATGTAACGCCAAACTTATATCGTTTCCCACAGAAGAAGAGTTTAAAAGAGCGGGCTTTGGTATAATTCTGCCATAAAACATTGATAGCCCATCTACCACATCTGGAACAAAAAATGAAACACGAAAATATCCTCGAAGCCATTACCTCCGCCATATCACATCTAGAAAACTCCATGGAAGGTCTCATAAAAAAAGACGAAAAGAAAGTTACGAGCTTCGTTTGGCGAGCAGCATCCGACCTAGAATACGCACTTTTCCTTTTCTCTCTCATACACCAAGACGAAACCGAAAGTTCCTCATGGAAACTCGATCCCAGTCCGGAACAAACTGAAATCGAACCATTGCTGACATCTGCACAGAACCTACTTAAAGAAGCAAAAGACAGTTTTAAGGCAAACGACCTCCATGAAGCCCACAAGAAAACATGGATAGCTCGAGGCCACCTCCTGAAGGTTCACGACTTCCTAGAAAAGAAGCGGAGAAAAGGCGAAAAAACTGTTTCTTCCTAGCCTATTGAGCTTGCATCGGTGCTACTGCTGACTTTGGCTCGAAATAGGGGCAGTATACAATGTCATCCACGTAATCTTTTAGTCGGTAACAGTAGACCCTAGACGAACAAGCACCTTGCTTACAGACTGTGCACCCATTAGATACCGAAGTTTTTCGCCGCGATATTCGCAAAGTTCAACATACCCTCAGGTAAGTTTGTTTAAATAAAATGTTAACTGCGATTTTTGATAAGTGTTATGAAAAGAGAATTCATACTCAAAATACAGTTTTAGATGTTATTCTTCCTCTTCGACTCTCTTCCTTTCCTTAATTACGAAAACGTTTTCTCTGCCGGAGATCACGCGAAACTCTTCCTTTAGTTCTGCTCTATGTAAGAATTTTCGAAGAAGCACCCGTATATGGGCTCTTGAAGGAGTTTTCTTTTCTTTTTCAAAATTTAAAGTGATTTCGTCGCTTGTAACGTTCGCTTTCGCCTCCGCTTTCTTCTCCAGAAACTCTGCTAAATCCTTCACGTTTTCGTCGTCTACACCACGGAGTTCGGAGATTTTAATCACGATGGTTGACATGCCGGTCTAGCCTCCTAAAGTTGACTGAACCTTTCAAATTAACTTTTCTTCTTTCCTGTCCACGATTTCCAATGTGTCAGGGCCTGTTCCAATCAGGGTCACTGGCACTTGAATTTCCTTTTCAATTTTCCCAATGAAAGCTTTCGCTTCTTTTGAAAGTTCTTTGTAAGTTTTGGTTCCTTTACATTCTGGAAACATTACATCGAGTTTCGTAATGGCGGCTTGGGTGGCTCCGTTTAGCATAACTGCCCTCTTTGCCAACTCATAGTTGAAGGGTGCTGAACGTCTTCTTCTTCCCGTTACCGTGGCAACTTCAGCCCAACCCCTCTTCTCAGCTTCTTCCCATGACAACTCGTTGGGAAGGGGGCCTCCTCCAACCCGTGTTGTGTAGGCTTTGAATACAACAACAACATCGTCAACTTTTGTGGGGCCAACCCCAACATCTGAACAGGCGGCTGAGGCTGTTACGTCCTTGGAGGTGCAGTAGGGGTAGGTTCCATGATAGAGGGAAAGGTAGGTTCCCTGAGTTCCCTCTATCAAAACATTCTTTCCTTCGTTGATTGCCGTGTTCACTTCGAGGGGAACATCTGTCAAAAATTCCTCAAGATTGGAAATTTCCTGGGCAAGCTTGACTGTCCTCAACGCCCTCTCAGCGTTGCACGGTCCTGTTCCAGAACCAGTTGTTTTTATCTTCTGGGCTAGTTGCCCCTTTTTGTCAGCTTCTATGTGCCTCGGTTCGATGATTGCGCACTGGCGGTCAACGCCAACTCTCTTCTGGGACTCGGTTAATTGTATTTCTTGGAGTAGAATTTCTGGGTTAATTAGAACGCCCGGTCCTATCAAAAGGCGGCATTTATCATAGACGAAGGCGCTGGGCAGCATCCGCATTTTGTATTCTTTTCCTTTGTAAATTACTGTGTGGCCTGCGTTGGGGCCTACTCCAGCCCTTGCTGTTACGGCGGTTTTATCTTTCAATGAAAGGTAGGAAATGATTTTTCCTTTACCTGTGTCTCCGAAGAAGCCACAAACTATGACGGTGCAGGGCATGTGTTTCACCTTCTTGGTCGTTGTATTCTATGGTCTTATTTATAGGATTCGTGTCTATGTTTTTCGCTAAAATTGCTTTAACGATTGCGCATGCTGAAATTTAGAGAGGAAGCTTTTTCCCAAAGTTGACTGCCACGATGACTAGATCGATGATGTTTACCTTTCCGTCGTTGTTTAAGTCTGCGTCGGGATTGTAAGGTTCCCCTATTATGTTGGGTTCTTCTATGGAAGATCCGAAGGCTACTGCTGCCGTTACTACATCTTGTATATTTACGATTCCATCATCATTTAGATCGCCTAAGATTACCCAACCGTACGGGTCTTGGAAGGGATAACGGTCTATACTGTCTTCATCTATGACGTATGGCTGTGAACCATCACTTGGATTGCCGGCGCAAACATGGTTGCTCCAGTGGTTGCCGCCAGAAGGATAACCGTTGTCCCAAATTCCCCCTATTGCCAACATAACCTGATGACCGTTGTTGATGAAATTGTTGTGGTAAATTTTGTCAGTTGATGTGTAGGCTGCGATGCCGTCTCTGTTGTTTGTTATGTTGTTGCCTGAGACAACATTGTTGGAGCCGACGAGTAAAATGCCCACATCATTTTTTGTTATGTTGTTTTTTGACAAAAGGTTGTTAGATGAGGCGTCGGTCCAGAGACTGATATGGCTTCCTGTTATTTTGTTGCCTGAAACCACATTGTTGGAGGAGTATTGAAGAAAGGCTCCATCCCAGTTGTTTGTTATGTTGTTTCTGGATATGCTGTTAAAGTTTGAGGAATAGGTAATGGCGATGCCGCCACCATTGTTTACTATGTTATTTCCAGATATGCTGTTAAGGTTTGAAGACTCTAGGAGGAGGATGCCCCAGTGGATGTTTGCTGTTATGTTGTTTCCAGATATTTTGTTGTTTGAAGAATAGCTAAGCCTGATGCCATATTCACTGTTTGTTATGTTGTTTTCAAAAATGCTGTTGCTTGAAGACCCATGGAGGTATATGCCATCATCGAATGCCTCAATTTTCATATTCTTGACTGTCACGTTGCTTCTTCCAGTTAGGTCTATTCCCTGTCCGCTTCCTGTTCCTTGAAGGGTATAGCCTGCCCCATCAACCACAATGTTATGCCTCTCAACTACAATGGAATAATTGATGTTGCCAGTGAAGGTGTAGGTGATATGGTCCACGGTTGAAATAGGCGCATCTGGGGGGTCGATTGAACCGTCAGCCTTGATATGTACGCATAATGGAACTATGATCACGTAAGAGACTACCACTCTGGCTGATTCCATGTTATTCAGCGTAAAGTCCTCGTTTGGTACTGGCAGGACATATGCCGTCACATTGTACGTCGCCTCAACCGTAGTGGTTATCCATAGGTAGTTGATTGTGTAGGAGGAACCTGCCTGCAGAAGGGCGATGACTGTTGAATTGACTATGCTGCCATTAATGAGAAGCTGTAACTCCACATCAGCTTCATTGTTCAGTCCAATATTAAGAACCGTTGCGTTTAGCAGCGTTGTTTCTCCGGGCATAAGATGTTCCGGAGCATCCACAAAGGCAGCAACATCATGTTGAAGTAGTCTAAACTCAAAGTAACCATCTGCTATGGAATGGGGTATTTCCTCTGCTTCTGAGTCGGCGAGTATAATGTCGTAAAGATTTAGGGTACAGTTGCCTATACCAGCAACTCTAAAGGCGAGTGTGACCAATGGTCCGCTGCCATCTACACCCGGAGGTGTAGCCATTGATGATACGGCAAGAGAATACCACCCTTCGTCCTCATGTATATCATTTGCGACCATGTAAATTGGGGGTTTAACAAACGGACGGGGGGTAGTCTCCACAAGATCTAGGATGGTTGTATCGTAGCTAAGCTTTAACTGGAAACCGAATAAGTCGGTGACGTTGGCGATGCTTAAATTAATCAAAAAGGTTTGACCGGTTTCTGCATGGCTTACCTCTGGATTCACATAAATCACAGTTGTATTTTCTGCTTCTCCCCTCTGCGTTTCTGTAGAAAGCATTGTGGACAGCAACAGAACGGAGACAAGAATCGCATAAACAACGTTTTTATTCATTCTACCTCAACGCTCGGTAACTCTACGGGAAGGCTAATTTCATGAGTTGTTGAACGCTGTTTCTGTGATTGTTCAACAACACGCAGACCCATGCTATCAAGATGTCAACAACGGTAATAAATTTTCAGAGAAGATACTTCTATTGAATTAATCCAGAATATGAAGGGTTGTCAGATCGCCCGTCGAGTTGCTATCACTGCTCCGAAGCTCTGCTGACTCTCGCGTTCATCATCCAAACTGAATTGATTATCCTTCTAACTTAAGACTCTTTTGCCGAAAACGATACTGTTAAGTCTGATGTGATGAACATATTTCGTCTAATTCCTTGAGGAGTTTCTTGGACAGATAGAAGCCACTTTTTCTAACTTTAGCTTTTAGTTGCCGAAGATCATTATCAGATATAATATTTTGACTTTTCAATTCCTTTATGATTCCTATCGCTCCAGTCAGTTGTGTTTCAAAAAGAGTGGCTATATTCCTTCCAAATTCTTCATCTATTACACAACAACATTCTGGATTTCCGAGAGCATATGATATTACCCATATCTCACCAGAACTGAATTCATTGTTGAAATAAGGTAACAAGATCGTTTTTAAAGTCGGGTTAATCACAGAAAATATCTTTTGGAACTCAATTATGTCCGATGACTTAACGTTTTCTCCTTCGATGTATTCTTCCATCACTCGAGTAGGCACATAGAGATTGTTAGTTTCAGAGAATTTCAGTAGTTCTTTTCTTAGGTTACATTTCTCGAATAACAAAATTGCAGAAGATGTGTCGAAGATGAAGTTCATGTCTAATCTCTTGTTGAGAGAGAGTTAAGAAATGTCTTTTCATCAACACCAAGCCATTTTGCCGCAGTAGTCGAGTTTATGCGCCCTTTCAAGAATAATCTAGGAACATAAACATCTCTCTTTTTGTATAACTCCTCAAATCTTGTAGAATGCTTCTGTGTGGAAGGAATAAGCATATACATAAAAAATAAAGTTTCGTTATCATCTAGATCATTAAGTTGGAGTTTTGCAAATTTCAGTTTTCGAATTGTCTCTTCACTATACTTCGGCAAAAGCTCTTTTTCAGCTTTTCCTCCTTCTTCAGTAAGGACATATTTAGAACCTACCTTTTCGACTAAACCACATTCTACCAATGTCTCCAGATTCTCTTGTAGCTCATATGAGACACCACCTAACTTGAAGTCAGAAAAGTCAATTGCTTTTTGATCTTGTAGATGTTCAAAATATCGGATGACTTTATGAAGATGTAATATGTCCATTTCCTTCTTTTGTTCTTTGTCTTTCATTGACAACGCTAAGATAAGCAAACCTCTAGCTGGCGAATCTAGACCATAATCAAGAATAAGGGGCATTGTTAAAACCTCAAGAGTAAAATGTATTTAAGCGCTTTTATTCTTTATTATAATCATGCCCCGTAAGATTAAAGTCCGTGAAATGAATAAAGACGAAGAACTTGGCATAATGCGAAAAGAAATAACGCTCCCAAATGTTGTATTTGAAACTCCATCAGTATCCCTTGACAACATTAGACAAAAGCGTTATCCAACAACTCTAACTGTAAACGAGGTAACAAGACGGATAGATCAAAGAGTAATTAACACTTTAGAAGTAGAAGGAACAACTCCTTTTGTGAGAAGAATACGATCAAATTTCTTGCCAGACAAGTTGAACTTAGCAATATTTGACCTCAGGTTCGATTCTTTCCCAAATAAACCTAGTCTAATAACTCTTGCAAATACTTTGTACGCATCAAGTGATCTGACAATTTTTTTACCAACCGTCAAGGGCGGATTATTGAAAGAAGATAAAAGACTTTCAATAGAGAGAGTTCAACGCCATATTGAAATGATGGAATTTCTTATTGACGAAATAGAAAGTGTTGGCAATCAAAAGGAACTCATTGGGACAATTCCTCTGATTCCAATAAAATTTTCAAGACCAATCATTGACTTGTATCATAATAAAGGAATAAAATCGTTTGCAATCGACGCTGGCACAAAGGATGTATTACTAAATGAAGGAGATTTTAGGTTGATTCTATCGGAAATTAACCACAAGTCTCCTTTAGAAGAAAATTTCATTTATGCATGCAATCTTGGGTTTTCTCAATTTGAGGAAGAGGAGATTAGAGCGGACGACTTCTTGAGTCTCTTCGCTTATGTAGACGTTCTTGGTGGTTCTTTTAAACCAAGAGGTGGTGGATTAGGGATGAGAGGAATGAAGCCGAGACCAAAATTGTTTTCAAGAGACCGTTATTCATACAAAATAACAACTCTTCCTAAAGCAAGTGAGATTGTTGGTGAGGAAATTTCCTATAGTTCCCTGAAAGACTACAATAGATGTGAACAGTTAAGAGAAACAGATGAAGTGAGATTTCGAGTTGGTGAGGAAAGCATGAAGAGACATTTAATGAAGAAGCCTGCCGTGGATAGACTTGCCATAAAACGCTTGGAGTCGATAGCAAGCAACCTTGAAATGAGACTTGATCAGTGAATTAAGTGCTAAACTGAATTTCTCTTAAACTCTCAGATTTTGCTCGTTTCTGAATTTTTGATTTAATCTTCTTTTCCCTTTCTCCTTGTGTTAGGAAGCCTTTCTCCTCTAGAACTTCAACTAAAGAAGTGAGCATATCGCCGAAAACTCTATTCTTTTCACTTACCCTATTCTCCTGAGGTGATGTTGTGTTAACGAGAGAAGAAGCTCTTAACTTGGTTAAGAAGAACGTCACTAAGAGGAACTTTGTTTATCACATGCTTGCCGTCGAAGCTATTATGAAAAGTGTAGCAAGACATTTTGGAGAAGATGAGTATCTCTGGGGATTAACTGGATTACTCCATGACATTGATTACGGGAAAACTGAAGGTACACCAGAGAAACACGCCCTTTTAGCTGAAGAAATTTTAAAGGAATATGTTCTTCCCGACGAGCTTGTTAGAGCCATAAAAGCCCACAACTATCAATACACAGGTATTAAACCGGAAACTAGAATGGAAAAAGCCTTGATAGCCTCCGATGCTGTCTCAGGTCTTCTAGTTGCTTGTGCCCTGGTGATGCCATCCAAGAAACTAGAGGACGTGAACGTTGAGACGGTGATAAAGAAGTTTAAGGCTAAGGACTTTGCGAGAGGAGTTGACAGAGAAAGAATTCTCGTTTGTGAGCAAATCGGAGTTCCCAAAGAGAAATTCTTTGAAATCACTTTGAACGGACTGAAAACAGTCTCCTCAGAAATAGGTCTTTAATGATTAGAGTTATTCTGCGGGCAGCGCCGTCAAGGAGCAACAACATTTGAAAAGTATAATATTGTGAAACAGTCATACCAGATGTTAAGCTGGGAAACGCATGAAGCTTGTTAAAACTTGGATAGAGGGCCTAGATGAGGTATTGGGGGGAGGTCTCCCCGACAAAAGCGTTATCTTAATGGTGGGAGAACCTGGCTCCGGATACGACATCCTTGCCCAACAAATCCTCTATCAACACGCCCTTAAAGAGGACAAAGTTGTCTACTTCGCAACCATGAGGTCACCTGATATCCTAAAAGAAGATTTTGAAACCTTTAGTTGGAATGTCTCACCTCTAGAAAAAACCGATCAATGGTTCTTCATAGACGTTCGCACTCCAGACGCTCTTCAAGTCCTTCGCGAAGAAATGCCTTCAAGAATCAAAAAGGGATGCTGGACACTGATCGATTCGCTGTCATATCTCCTCCAGACCCAAAAAGTTGATTCAGTCCTTAAATCGATTGAGTTGCTGTTAGAAACCGCGCGGAAACATGGGGGAATTCACTTTCTGTTGCTTGTGCAGGGCATGCAAGACTCTCAAACAGAAATTACCCTACAACATCTAGTTGACGGAGTGATTGAATTCACCGCGCAGGAAGTTGCTGGGGGAATCGACAGGCGAATACGAATGAAGAAAATGAGGAGAACTGTTTACACTCCTAGTCTGATTCCCTTCCGCATAACCGAACGGGGAATAATCATCGAAACAGCAGTTCGAATAGCCTAAGCAAAGGTGACAATGGTTGGATGTCTTCGAGGCGATTAAGAAAAGAAGGAGCGTCAGAGCTTACACGAGCGAAGAAGTTTCAGAGGAAGAAGTCGAGAAGTTGATAGACGCTGCTAGGTTAGCACCATCAGCCGGAAACATCCAACCATGGGAATTCGTTATAGTAAGAAGCACGGAGATAAAGCGAAAACTATCAGATGCCGCGCTTAACCAAACCTTCATTGAAGAAGCACCAGTCGTCATAATCGTTTGCGCCGACGTAGCACGATCAAACTGGGGCTATGGTGATCGAGGAGCGAATCTCTACTGCCTACAAGACACAGCGGCTGCCACAGAAAACATGCTTTTGGCTGCTCAAGCTTTGGGGCTCGCAACCTGTTGGATCGGAGCATTTTATGAGGATGAGGTTGCAAAGGTTGTGAACACACCGAGGAACGTGAGACCTGTGGCTATAGTTCCTGTTGGGCATCCAGCTGAGAAACCAAGCGCTCCACCAAAGAGGTCCATGAGAGAAATTGTGCACCATGAAACATTTTAGGAGGAAAGGATGAAAATGAGGCGGCTTCACCCTGTCCAATCTTCCCAAAACCACATATCTCAATTAACCTTCAATATGTTTTCTACTAGATTTCCGAATTCGAAATCAGGAGAAATTTATTCATACTGTAATTTATGTAACATAAGTTTACAGCGTACATTTTGAAGTTGGTTGATGGAACAATTGGCCGCAAATCCGAGGAGACTTGGTAAAGTCGCCGTAGCCATAGGCGGCTTTATTATCATGGTGGGAATGGTTATGATAGGCGTGTTTGCCTTAGCCTTCTTTGGCATTTTCGATATAGGTGCATTCATGGATACGGAGTATCTGGTGGTGTTCATGATAGCGTTATTAATAACAGGGCTGCTGGACTTAATAGCGGGAATCATACTTTCCCAAAGGTGATTTTCGATGGAAGCGAGAAAGATTGTCTCAAAGGTTGTTGGTGTAGCTCAAAGCGGAATAGGTGTGTTAGCCGTCATTTTCGCCTACATACTTTACTACAACCTATTCGACATTCAAGGCATGTTAAACGCATCTGCACAGAATGCACCACTATACATGTTACTTCTCCTTATCTTCGGTTTACTTTCTCTCATCAGCGGGTTGTTTCTCATCTATGAGTAACATAGAATGATGGAGGAAAGCAATGGATAAATCAGGCTTAAGACGTGAACTGGGGCTCTTACACGCCACCATGTTTGGAATAGGCGGAGCCATAAGTGCAGGGGTTTTTGTTATGTTAGGCCACGCCACATCCTTGGCTGGCACCGCCATAGTCATAGTTCTTCCATTATGTGGGATCATAAACCTCTTCACAATGTGCAGTTACGCTGAATTAGGGGCAGCCCTTCCAACTGCTGGAGGTGAATACACCTTTGCTAAGGTGGCTTACGGTGGCTTAGTCGCCTTCCTAACTGGATGGTTTGAATGGATTAGCAACGCATTCTTTGCGGCATTGTCCTCTGTAGGTTTCGCCCACATTGTTTCATACATCGTTCCCACGATCAATGTACCATTAACTGCCATCATCATGATCATCATTTTCACATTGATCAATATTAGAGGCGTGAAAGAGGCTGGAACCGCCGAAACCCTAATGATAGTTGTGTTGCTGATCATACTCGCTATATATTTTTTAGTCGGGTGGTTTTATAGACCGGAAACAGGCGCACTTCAACCGTCCACGCCAAAGGGTTTTCTCGGAGTAGCCGAGGCAACTGCCTACATTTTTGTCGTTTATTTAGGGGCGGAAGCCATAGCCGTTACACAGGCGGAAATTAAGAATCCAAGCAAGACTGTTCCTCGAGCCATAATTTTGTCAGCTATAGCATTGATAATCGTTTATACCTTGATAGCATATGTCACGGTGAGGGCAGTTTCGCCAGAAATTCTCGGGGGAGAAGTCTCACCGCTAACATATGTGGCGGGACAAATGATGGGTCCGATTGGAGTAGTTTTGATCACCATAGCTGGTATGATTGCGGCTCTATCCTCACTAAACACATCTATTGTCGCCCAATCGAGGGTTGCTTACGCCTTGAGTAGGGACGGATATTTTCCTGCAGCCTTTTTGAAGGTCCATAGGCGTTTCGGCGTTCCCCATGTGGCAGTTGTTTTAAGTTCGCTTTTCACTATTGCCCTTGCAGCAACAGGGGTTATACAGTTTGTGGGATACGCTACGGACTTCGGGTTTATTATTGGTTTTACCCTTGTCAATCTTTCCCTCATGAAACTTCGGCAGAAGAAGCCTAATTTGGAGAGACCGTTTAAAGTTCCGCTCTACCCTTTCACTCCCATCGCTGGAATTGTTACCTCCATCTTGCTTCTGTCGTTCATAGACATGAAAGTGCTGGCTTTAGGCGCAGAATTAACAATATTGGCGTTATTAGCCTATTACATTGCAATAGTGGGACATCAACGTATCCGCATCGCCTTTGGAGGAATGAGCCTAGGCATGGGAGGCTTCACAGCCTTAATTGCTTTCCTCATTGGAGTAGGGTTTATACCGTTGTCCACAGCTTTGCCCCAACCATTAGCAACTATACTTTTCTATGGTCTGATTTTTGTCAGCGTAATTTACTTTCTAGCAGGCGCCTTGAACATGACTGGAAAAGGGAAGTGATGAGGAGTGGCTGGAAAGAAAAAGAAGGAACTCGTGGTTGCTCCCCCTTATCCCCCACGACGTACAGAAGAACTTCTTGAGAACACAACCACGGCTGAAAGAGTTCGTGTTTTCGAAATTTCAGCGAGAATAGGCAAATACTTGCGCTGGTTACTTATTGCAGTTGGCGTCCTCCTTGCTTTCGTATCTATTAGCGCCCTAAGTTTTCTGGATGTAAGACTATTGTTTACGCCGGAATGGAGAACAATCTCTCTTATTGTTTTGGGTTTCGTTGGCGCGGTGAATGTTTTTTGCGGGTTAGTGATGTTGGCGAAAGAGTAAACTCCTTTGCTGCTTAAATATTCCCTAACGTTTAGCTTTAATACATCTGCAACTGTTGTTTAACATAGAGTGTGCTCATTTTGAGATACTCCTTCATCGCAGACTCCTACGAAAAGATTGAGGCTACGACAAAAAGGCTGGAAATGACTGACCATCTAGTTGAACTCCTCAAACAAACTCCAAAGGACGTAATTGACAAGGTTGTCTATTTGACGCAGGGAAAATTGTATCCAGACTTTGTCGGGATTGAGATTGGAATTGCAGAGAAGCTAGCTATAAGGGCGGTTGCTAAGGCAACGGGCCACAGCGAAAAAGAAATCGAAGAAGACCTAGGAAAAAGTGGAGACCTAGGTGAAACAGCCCAGAAGTTTCTAGAAAAGAAGACGCAAATATCCTTCTTTTCAAAACCGCTAACCGTCGAAAGAGTTTATGAAACCCTAGACAAAATGGCAAAATCAACAGGCGCCGGGTCCATGGACCTTAAGATAAGTTTCTTGGCTGGTCTCCTATCAGATGCTTCTCCCAAAGAAGCAAAGTACATTATTCGAACAGTCACGGGCAGTTTGAGATTAGGAATCGCTGACATGACAGTCTTAGACGCTTTGGCTATAGCCTTTGGGGGCGGAAAAGAAACTCGTGAAGATTTAGAGCGCTCGTATAACATTTCGTCTGATTTAGGCAGGGTGGCAAAAACTGTTGCAGAGAAAGGAATTGAAAGTATCAAAAGATTTGAAGTTTCGCTTGGGGAACCTATTCGACCAATGTTGGCTGAGCGGTTGGGCTCACCCACTGAAATTCTTGAAAAGCTTGGAGGAAAATGCATAGCTGAGTATAAGTATGATGGAGAGAGGATACAAGCCCACAAAAAAGGGAACCATATTACCCTTTTCTCTCGCCGACTCGAAGACATCACTGACCAATATCCTGACGGCAGCGAATTGGTTAAGAAGTATGTGAGAGTGAAAGAGGCTATTGTTGAGGCAGAATGCGTTGCAATAGACACTGACACAGGTGAAATGAAGCCGTTTCAAGAGCTAATGCATAGAAGGCGTAAATATGGTATCAAAAAGGCTATAGAGGAGTACCCTATCTCCCTTTTCATGTTTGATGCTCTCTACGTTGATGGAAAGGACTTAACCCTTGAACCATATCCTGTTAGGCGCCAGCATCTAGAAAAGATCATTGAAAAAGGCGATCGTGTCAGAGTAGCAGAATATATTGTGACGAGTGACCCAGATGAACTGGAGAGATTTTTTGAGAAGGCTGTGGAGAGTGGGTGTGAGGGGCTAGTTTGTAAATCAATAAACGAAGACTCGGTTTATCAGGCAGGGGCAAGGGGATGGCTCTGGATAAAATATAAGCGTGATTACCGGAGCGAAATGACCGACACCGTTGACTTGGTTGTGGTGGGCGCTTTCCATGGTAGAGGGAAACGGGCTGGAACATACGGAGCCCTACTTCTTGCCGCCTATGACCCCGACGAAGATGTATTTGAAACAGTAACTAAGTGTGGAACAGGATTCACCGACGAGGATCTTAAGAAACTTCCCAAAATGATGGAAAAACATCGAGTACCCCATCGACACCCTAGGGTCGTTTCAACTCTTGAGGCGGATGTTTGGTTTGAGCCAGTCGCTGTGATAGAGACTATAGGAGCCGAAATAACCCTTAGTCCCATCCATACATGCGCCATAGACGTTATCAGGAGGGATAGCGGACTAGCCATACGGTTTCCACGTTTTACAGGGAACTATCGGCTGGACAAGTCTGCTGAAGATGCGACAACCGTCCAAGAAGTTGTTGAAATGTATAGGAGTCAGCTGAAAAAGGTGGCTGGTTAGTCTTTCAACCGAAGGTTCTTCCTTCGGTTTCTCTTTTGGCATACACTCAATGTTTCTATAATTTGAGCTTTTTTATACGTTTTTGAATGATTATATAGAACTTACTTCCGTAAGGCTTATAATTGATTTGGGCGTAGGTTATAGTGCTGAAAGGAGAAAGGAGAGGTGATTCTGAAACCGTCACGTCTGGCCAGACGTTTCCTATTAGTTTTGATAGTGGTTTTATTAGCCGCTTCTCTCTTTCTTACCTTCCAGACCTTTAGAAGCTATGCAAGCACGTCGTCTCCTCAAACATTATACGCTCACGCAGAAACAACGACAATAAATGGTGTGAATTATTACTTACATAAATTATCATCCGCGGATGGACCCGCAACAACATTATCGCAGTCAGCAGCATCTACAGGTAGGAAGCTGATGGGTAGATGGGTCTATCCTCTGAGTGGAATCGTTTCAATTCCAGTCTCAACATGGACTGTTACATATAGGGCTATGAGAAGTTCCTCTGCAACCTCAGTTAAAGCGCATGGCGATGTTGATATATTGATTAGGAAAAGCGATAATACAATCAGAACAACGATAGCAACAAATGTTGCAAACTCACCTAACATAACACTAGTCAATGCTTGGGAAACATTAACAGGAACATACGGTTGGTCCACTTATACTGTTGTTGACCAGACAGACTATTTGGAAGTGGCATATTACATTCAGGTTACAACTGCGCAGAGCTCAAAATATGTTCGCCTGTTGGTTGATGATGCTACGTTACCTCTAGCAGATCAAACCAAAATAGAGAATGTAATGTTTACCTATCCCAACCAAGCCCCTGCAGCTTCTTTCACATATTCACCACTCTACCCAGTCATCGATGAAACTGTAACGTTCAATGCTACAGAATCATATGACCCGGACGGATCCATTGTTAGTTACCAGTGGAATTTCGGTGACGGGAACATCACAACCGTGAGCAACCCTATCATAACACACATTTACACGGTAGCGACTTCCACGGTAAACTACACAGTAACTTTAACAGTGACGGATAATGAAGGTATGACCAACTCCACCATGGACATCGTGCCGGTTACAAATCCATCTATCTTGCACGTTTCTCTGCCAGCTGGCGAAGATAGAACCAGTATACCGAACCCAGACCCATGGTTAAGCGAATGTTGGCTCCTTAACATCACTGGTACATCTGGAACGTTCACCGTAAAAATAGAAGATGTAAGTGGGTGCGTCTGGTCTTACGACACGCATTTGGTTATTGCTCTCAATAATGCAGCCTACAACAATCTTGTCAATTTGACTGTTAACGGCATCACGATAGTGAAGAACGACTTCAAAAACGGCACGCTAAGACCATATAATCTCTGGAACTGGCCATCTGGCGATGTATACCCAACCTGGTTTAATGACACCCTCGTGAACGTGGGAAATATACCTCCAAAAGGGCACGTGAACGTGACAGTTTCTGTAACATTTTCTAACGCAACAGGTGCAAGGATGCACTTCGACGCCTATGGAAGTACAAAATCGTCCCCCATCCCGCCCACGAAAAAGTCTTACATAACCCATAACCCCCTTTCTGAGGATTCGACAGTTTTGTTCTGTCCACTACCAACGTATACTTTGACTGTTACCATTGTTGGTAGTGGTTCTGTGGCTAAGAATCCTAATCAGGCAACCTACACTTGGGGCACCATTGTCACTTTAACTGCTACTCCCAGTGTAGGCTGGAGCTTTTCTGGTTGGAGTGGCGATGCTTCTGGAACCAATCCTGTTACCACTGTTAACATGACGAGCAACAAGGCTGTTACTGCCACTTTCACCCAGAACCAGTATACTTTGACTGTTACCATTGTTGGTAGTGGTTCTGTGGCTAAGAATCCTAATCAGGCAACCTACACTTGGGGCACCATTGTCACTTTAACTGCTACTCCCAGTGTAGGCTGGAGCTTTTCTGGT
>Ga0315314_1000290_pt1 | contig 62167 bp, 56 predicted proteins | sample TDP9_MG_FD_203631 | JGI IMG/M metagenome (GOLD analysis project Ga0315314, IMG submission 203631) | Freshwater sediment microbial communities from Lake Towuti, South Sulawesi, Indonesia - TDP9 | ecosystem: Environmental > Aquatic > Freshwater > Lake > Sediment | place: Indonesia: South Sulawesi...
GAGGGGTATAAGTTTCGTCTATTTTGACTATTAGAATGGGGCCAACTCCGCCAACTAGCGTGTCTAAAACTTGCTGAACTACACGTTGAAGATAAGTAATGAATTCGCTTCTTAATTTTGGCTGAATACTTCTATAAACTCCACGAACTCCATCTAAGACATCAAGCAATTTTTCAATCTTCTTCATTCTATCAATCTTCTGTTGCGCATGATCTAAGCGCTCTTTAAGATCGCCCATTCTCAGGCGAATGTCACTTTTTCGATTTTCCATTATCTCAAATTTTGACTTTACAGCAGAATATTGTTCCAAGGCTGTGTCGCGAATTTTCCGTGCGTTTTCAAGCTCTGCTAAATCAAATTTTGCTATTTCAGTGCGGACGATGCCAAGTTGATGACGAGACTTTTTCTCTTGTTCTTGTTTTTCTGTAAATTCTTTTGATAATCTGCCAAGAAATTCTTGTTCTTTGGCTAATTGATTTTTCAGTTCTTCTATTCTTGGAGTTAATGACTGCAAATTTGAGATGGCTGGGGTAATTACGCTTCTGAGTTTTTCTAGTTCATTCAGGTCCTTTTGTAGTTCGGTGAGTCTTTTTTCATGTTCACTGTTTTCTTCGCGAAGTTGTTTGATTAGTTCTTTTTTGTAGTCTTCTGTGAGAGTTTGTGAGCATAGTGGGCATTTGCTTTTTGTTTTTAAATCTGAGAACCGTTTCTGTGTGTCTTGCATTGCTTTTTTTGTTGCTTCTTGTTCTCCCCAAATGCTGGTCATCTGGTATTCTAATGTTGTGAGATGTTTTCTGAGTTCGTCCATCGTCTGTTTAGGCTTTAATCCTACTTTCTCAAGTATATCATATTGCGATTTCTTCTGCAGTTCCATCGAGTTTAAGCGTTCTTCTAACTCTTTGACAGAGGCTTTTTTCCATTCCATTTCGTCAGATAATCTTGCGCAAGTATCTTCTATGTTGGCAATGTCTGCCTGTAATTGAGCCTCTTTTCTTCGCAGTTCTTCAGTTTGCTTCCTTAGTTCTTCCAGGCTTTGGAGACGGGAATTTGCTTCCTTCAACGCAGATTCTGCTTGAATGAGTCTTGTCTCTAAATCGTTAAGTTCATTCTTAATTATCGCAAATTCTTCTACAGCTTTGTTGTAGTCGATTTGGAGTTTTTGTGTGGCTACTACGTCTGGGTCGCGCTCATAAATGCCCTTCTCGTTTTTGTAGTCTCTTAGGAAGCTGGCTAGGTTTGTCCATGCGACTTCATAGTCTGAAAGTCCGAAGAGTTCATCGAACCTTTTCTGTCTTTCCCGCTGCGTCACATCCAACAATTCTTTTAAATGTTCTTGTCTTACCCAAATTACCTCTCGAAAAACATCTTTGTCAATTCCTGTTATCGCTTTCAACTGTTCAGCTACTGCTTCGCTTCTCACACTAGCGATTACTTTGTTTTCTTCAAGCAGTTTAAGTTCTTCGGCATCTTGGCTGATGCCCCTTACCTTTTTTACGATACCTCTGCTAATTGTGTAGTTTTTGCCGCCATGAATAAACTGCACGACAACTCTTCCAGACTCTTTTCCTTCTCTTAAAAGATAGTCGAAGCTTCTACCCAATGGGTCTCCAAAAAGCGCGAAATCTATTGCATAAAGAATGCTGGACTTGCCCCATCCTAGTCCACCGACTAGACAGTTGAAGCCTCCTTGAAACGGGACTTCAGACTTGATATGAGAACGAATGTTTTCTAGCTGCACTGTTTTAATTCTCATTGAGAAAAGCCTCTAACATCTTTTTTATTTTTGATTCTTCCTTTTTTGCTAAGGGCTCGATAAGGTCTGCTGCAAGTCTGGATATTCTGTCTGCTTCCCTTCGGCTGTAGCGTTCTGTGAAAACTTCTAAGAAGTATTCAAAGGCTTTTGTTTTAAGGTCTTTTAGTTCGCCTTCAAATATGGAGCGAATTACTTCTTCTGAAACTTCTGTCTCTCTAAGCAGAAGAAGAGGTCTGACAAGTAAGGCTTTTTCTGAAGCATCGCGGATTTTCGCCATGTCTATTTCTCCGCGCCCTGCTTCCGCAGGTAAGACCCCACGCAGTATAGGAATAATAACAGCTTCATCCTCATCAGCTTCTTTAATCAGCCGTATTGCTGCCTCAGTGATTTTTGACGGAGTTGACCCTGTGTAATCGCGGTCCAATATTATGAAGTGACGTGGCATTTCAAGCCTTATACGCTGAAGTTTTGCATTTCCTTTTTCGTTAACTTCAACATGGTAGAAGCCCTTTTCAACCTCAGCATCTTCGTAGTTGACTGTTTCTGTGCAACCGCTGTAGACTAGTAGTCCATGTTTGAATGGAGTTTTGCTTGGACTGTGAACGTGTCCGCCGGCATAATAGTTGAAGCCTTCTGGAATTTGCTCTGGCGAGGCTTCTGCTTCCATATGTGGCGGTGTCGCATTTGGAATGTCTAGTGCCATATGAAAAAGGAAGATATTAAACTTGGAAGGGTCTAATGAAGGCTTGTTTTCTTCTAAAAAGACGGGCAGTTGCTCTTCTGTTCTTCGTCTGGTTCTGAAATTGGGGACGCCATATACGTAACAGTTTTCATTGCGCCAGCAAGCGCCTTTATGTCTAGGTAGATAGTGGATTAAGCCTGCGCTGTCTAATGGATTTAAAATAGTGCCAGTAATCATGTTTGGCGCAGAATCATGAGAACCATCTACAGCTAAGACTGATATCCCGGAGTCTCTTAGGCGCTTAAAACTGTCTATTGCATTCTCAAGCGTAACGTTTGATGGGCGAGCCTGCTGAAAAATGTCTCCTGCGATTAACATGAAATCTGGTCTCAATTCAATTGTTTTGTCCACAACTTCTTTGAATACCTTGTCGAAATCTTCGCGACGAACTTCTAAATTATACTGTGCATAGCCCAAATGCAGGTCTGCGACGTGAACGAAACTGAAAGGCTTCACCCAAATTCCTCTATCAATTGTTATCTGATACTAACAAGTTTAGTTGTGTTGCTACTTTTTAAGAACTCTGTGGCAAACTTCAGCTTCAGAATACTCTGTCTTTCAATTTCTTAGTTGTATCAATTGTTCTTCCAGCATAATTGAGCACGAAGGCATCTGGAAAAGTCTGGTTGAGAATAGTCATGCTTTTGTGGCCCGTACAATGACTGGGCGCCACCAACTTCAAGTCATAGTCCTTAAGCCTCTTTATTGTCTCGTTTAGTCTATGCTCTTTTGGGCTTATCAAATGGGTTCCACCTATGAAACCATATAGTTTCTTCACTCCTGTCACCGAAAGCGCATGATCAAGAGTGTTAACTATTCCTGCATGCGCACAGCCTACAATTGCGAGAAGCCCATGCTTTTCAATATTTATGAAAAGGGCTTGGTCTTCAGGCACCTTGTCTTGGACTTGTTTTCCTTCAATAATGGTCTTAGCTTTCCACATTATTTTCTCAAACGGATTGATCCTTTTTATTTCTCCGCTTGTTATGACGCCTGGAATTATTTCTGTGGGCTTTGTGACTTTTCTAATTTGTCCTCTAGCTTCTTGAATGTCTGCTTCATGTTCTCCTCTGGGAATTCCATGATATTTTCGGCGTTTCTTCTTAATGATGAATTTTGGCAGGAAAGCATATGGGTGAACCAGAACTTTGACTTCTCTCTGAGATTTCTTAATCAATTCAACTGTTGCGCCTGTGTGGTCATAGTGTCCATGACTTAGAACTATAAACTCTAGCGAAGACAAGTCTATTTTCAATGCTTTAATGTTGAAAAGCAAAGCTTGTTTCTTGCTACCTGTATCAAAAATGATGTGGTGAACATCTCTATTTTGATTGGTGACTTCGATAAAAGCGGAAAACCCCCACTGCCCCAAAAGCCTACTATCATAAACCAAATTGTCAGCCAAAGTGACAACCCTAACAGACCGCACACTTTCCATTTACCAAGCCACCTCACAATGTTAAGATAATCAATAATGCTAATGCACATCTTTTAAGTATAAAGGCATGCGAATATTGCTTGTCGGAGGCTCCTTCAAGTTGCGGCGCGAATATCCTAAACAGCCCATTGCAGGCGTCGGAGCAGTCATCATCAACGAAGGAAAAATAATTCTTGTGAGACGCGGAGCTGAGCCTGGAAAAGGCAGATGGAGCATCCCAGGCGGCTTGGTTAAACTTGGAGAAGCTGTCAGAGACGCTGTGATTAGGGAAGCGAAGGAAGAGACAGGCTTAGATGTAGAGATTGTTGTAGACCGACCCTTAGATGCTTTTGACAATATAGACATAGACGAAAAAGGTGGTTTTCACTATCATTTCGTCTTGTTGGAGTTTCTAACACGCCCAAAAAGTGGAATCTTGAAGCCTTCTAGCGATGCAGTAGACGCCAAATGGGTTCCCTTAGAAGAAGTGGAAAAATATGATTTAACTAAACCATTTCGCAGATTCTTCACGAAACATAAGGATGAGTTAAAGGAGTTTAGTCGTGGTTTGTGAAGAAAAGTCTTGTCTGCCCCATTGTTTGAATGTCTAGGCTTCTAACTTTGGCAACTATGGGAAAATCGTTAACAGCTTTTCCAAGAACAAGACAATGATGTGGAGGCAAATCCTTCGCAATCAGCTTAACTGTCTCCGCATCCACTTTTGCAGCTCTAGAAACTGTTTCAAGGTCATTTTCGTTTGTGAAATTGAAGAGAAATATGTTGTCTGCTTGTCGGTAAATATTCTGCCTAATTGTGTCTGGCTGATTTGTGACAAAAGTTGTAAAAATTCCAAAATGTCGCATTCGCGTGACAATGTCATCCCAATAGGTTTCTCGCAAATACAAATGCGCCTCTTCGGCAAACAAGAAAACAGCCCGCAACTTATACTGGGTTAGGAGTTCGACAAGTTTCCCAAGAACATACTCAACAATAATCTGACGGTCAATAGTCGAAGTGTCCCGCAGATTAATTATCAACGCTCCTCCTTTCCGAATATTGTCCAAGTTTTCTTCAAGAGTTGTCGCCTCTGCAGGATTGTCTGTGAAGAAACCAGAATTCACAAGGCTGTAATAACGAGAAAACAAGGCATCTCTGACATGCTGATTGCAGTGCCAATTTCTAATAGCCTCACTCAACTCCTCCAACGTAAGCGCACAACGTCGTTCAAGTGACTTCCATATCTGTCGAAACTCCCTTGCCGAAGTGCCCGGCAAATTAAGCGCATGAAAAAGAATGTTAAGCATAACTCGTAAGTTCATTTGAGCAAGAGTTACTTTGAAGTTAACGCCTGATGTGAGCACGTGGATTTTGCCATAATATTTGTTTTTCTCTCCAGTTGAGGCAAAGTTTAGTTTTGTGTATTCGCCGTTCAAGTCTAAGACAACAACTGTGGCTCCATGATCAATGAGACTTGAAGCCAAAAGCTTTGAAAGATGAGACTTGCCTGTCTCCTTCTTTCCTGTGACTATGTTGAGTCTTCCATCTAAGGCATGTGCATCAATAATGAGCGGGGAATCTTCCTTAGTTTCGCCTAATATGATTGGCAACCCATTCTTACTTTTAGTCAGGTTAAGCAAAGAATCTGTTGACATTTTCCTAATTTTTGACTGAGTCCGCGAAGGAAGCCAAGAAATATTTGTGCTGAGTTTTCCATTTTCAATGCTTCCGCGAATCTTGCAGACTAGAAGTAGTGAATCTTGAATGCAATTAACGTGCGCTGTTATCTCGAGTGGGTCAAAGTTTTCGCCATAAACATGCTGATCAACTGCGGAGTCTCTCAGCAACTCTTCCAAGATGCCTGGAACGTTGGCGAATTGGGCATCAATTACTTGCACAATTAAACCCTTATTCACTGAAGAGTCTTCAATGATTAGGTAGTCTCCTTTTTGGATGCTTTCTCCTGGATAACTGAGGATTTGAATTGTGTTGCCTTCTTTTCTGTATAGGCGCATTCTTTTATGCCTCTTCTGGTCCTTTTCCAAAAGTTCCGAAAAGTATTCGGCGCATGTTTGGGCGATTTACGATTTCTATTTTGCATTGTTTGGTTATGAAGCGTTGAATTCCTATTACTTCAGTGGCAGTGAAAGTTGAGTATATGTGTGCTAGTCGCAGGGCTTCGGGATAGCCATAGAAGAGTATGTCATTTCCGAGAAGTCTTTGTACGGCTTCTATTTGCTGTTCTGGCAAGATTTTTCTGTCAATGTCTAAGCGGAAAGCCCAAATGTTGTTTGTGAACTTTGCTACATATGTGTTGCCGAGAAAATTTATTGGACCCGCTCTTGTTGGGAATCCATTGATTTGAAGCAAATAAGGCGGCTTATAGTGTCCAGTTAAGTCGGTTATTTGATGCCCCAAGAGTCTTATGTGTGTGGTTTTTGAGAAGGCAAGAACCGTGTTTAGCCTGTTTCTAGCGATTTCGAGAATTTGTGTGATTGTTTTTGTTGGGCTGTCGTTTGTCCCGGCTGTTAGTGAGCCGTCCCATAGGATTATGCTGTTTTGCGAAGAGCATGAGATTTCCATTTTTATCCAGCGTTCGAGTAGGTTGCCTAATTTCATTGGCATGTTGATTAGGTTAGAATGATTAAGCGGTTCGTTTGGCAAGTTTAGTGAATGCTGTCTAAAGAGATGGTAGATTTCTGTCTTGTTTTCTTCTGTTATGTGCAGTGGGAATGGCCCGATGCGTAGGTATTTGTATCTGTTTTTTTCTTTCCAGACTATTGTTCCTCTTATGGCGCAGATTATGCCTTCGTTTGTTTCGCCTATTTTTATACTTGAGACGTCTATGGCGACTATTGTTGTTTCTTCTTTGACTGGTTTTAGTGGAATTGACTGTATAGTATAGTGGTTGTGGTTTGGAAAAAATAATTTTGTTTCATCATCAGGGTTTTCTGTTGAATAGTTGTTGAATGTTATTTCTTGTGGTTGTTGCAGTGTTTGTTGTCTTGGTGCTTTGGTTGTTTTGAGGCTTATTTCTATGAATTTTTGTGGTATCTGTAAGGCTTGTGTGGGGAGTGGAAAATTATATTTGGGTGTTGGTGGTGTATATTGTGGTTGTTGAATCAAGTTGAATTCACCAATAGGATTTATAATGCGTGTTGGTGAGTATTTAAGTGTTGTGCATGAACAACATGTGCAATACAATAAACAATAAGGCGAGACAATGACAGAAGCCACAGAACAGAAGCCAATACGCGTAAAAATGAAAGTAGGCAACGTAGAATTCGAAATCGAAGGCACAGTGGACCAAACAAACGAGGCAGTAGGCAAAATCTTGGCAACGGTCACAGAAAAACTAAAGGAAACGCCACTTATTTCAGAACGGGAATCTGCACCGCCGAGGGCTGAGACCTGCAAAGTGATTATTCAACGGTTGTGGGAGGAAGGCTGGTTCTCAACCTCACATGGGCTAGGAGAGGTTCACAGCGAAATGGCTAGACGTGGTTTTCACTATGACCGCACAGCTGTTGCACATGCTTTGATAGACTTGGTAAAAGACGGTGTCTTAACAAGAGAAGGCAGACCAAGAAGATACCAATATGCACAAAAAAAACCACCAAAACGTGAGACTAAATAATAACTTTTTGTTTGGAACACGCCCCAAAGACACTAATTGTCTATTGGTATACGATTCATCGAATATTAATGGAAAAAGCATGTCAATTTTTATTCGATTTAACGAAATAATTAAGACTATTGATGTGATTTGTATGTATTAATAAATAATTTAGCAACAGTACAAAAATAAAAATCGGTAAAAATTAGCCTTTTTTTGGATTATTATCCATTAAAATTGACTATTTTGTGGAATAGATATTAAATAACTTACATTTAAATTGAACACAATCCAATAACATTAATAGTCTATTTAAAATACGGTGTATCGAAAAACTGACCAGAAAACAATAATAGGCATGATCTGGTCATCATTTTTGATTCTCTGTTAGTGTCTATTTGTGACAGGAAACCTTTAAATATACTTCTATATACTAGTTGGGTATCGTAGGAATGATATGAATGAATGACATTAACTATCGAATTAAAGTGAGAAAAGGCGATTTTGAAGTGGAGGTGCAAGGAGACAAAGACTGGGTAGAAGGCAAGTTTAAGGAACTAACTACTCAAGAAGTTGCGATTTCCATAGCAAAAGAAGTTGCGGGAAAAGGCATGCCCGCGACTCTTGGTGAGTTCCTTGATTTAAAGGGAAATCCTTCAAAGCACACCGATTCCGTCGCCATTTTTGCATATTGGTTATTCCAAGTAGAAAAGATGGCGACATTTAATGTGCAAGACATCCTTGACTGTTATAATAAGACCAGAAAACCCAAACCAAGCAATGTAAACCAGATTATTAACCAGAACGTTACGAGTCATATTTTTGCTGAAGCTCCAGAGAAGAAAGACGGTCTTAAGGCTTGGGTGATCACACGAACAGGCGAGGAATACGTAGAGCAAATGAAGTAGTGAGGGAAATACTATGTCTGAGGCAAAATCTCGTTTCAGAATTAGGAACGGAGAAATCGAAATAGAATATGAGGGTCTAGTAAAAGATGTAAACGAACGATACAAAGAGGCTCTTAACTGGCTTAGGTCCATTCCTCGCGAGGAAGTAGAAGAAAAGAAAGAGATGAAGGAAAAAGAAGTAGAAGAAAAGAAAAAAGGTACGCGCGGTCGAGAAATCTGGTCTCCAGCAATTGACAGTTTGATCCAAAAGGGATTTTTCAAGCTTCCGAATAAAAGAAACAATAAAGCTGTCATTAAAGCACTAGAAGACAAAGCACTACCAGTAAAAGGTAAGACACACATCATTTTAACTACACTTACACGAAAAGTTCATAGAGGTGACTTGAAAGGAACGAAGGGTCCAGAAGGATGGAATTTTTGGACTGAATAAGAGAATTAAAATATGGAGAATAGCGGTTGCCTCTTGAAATTCCCGAACTCATTGGAAGAGAAAAGGAACATTATGATACACTTAAAGACCTTTACGCATATTCTTGTGGAGAAGAAAGAGATGAAGTAAAGCTGTGTTCTGGGCTTGAGGACACCATCAGCGACTGGGATAAAATGATGGGAGGCCGAAGTAACCTTCAAACTTTTATTGAACCCTATATTAAAGCAATGAGAAGGGCGGAGAAAGACAAAGCACGGAATCTATATCTTTTTCTAAGTCCAATATTTTTCTACATTCATATTCTTTATGAAATGAGAAGAAGAGCATGGAGAATCGCTGTTACATGGGGCGGGATATTTTCTGAACGGATAATAGAAAACTTGTTTAGGGCAATAGATAGAAAGGACTCTTTGAACATTTGGGAAGTAATCTCAAAAGACCTATCGTTTGAAAACCGCAGTAATCGACTAAGAAAAGAACTGGAACAAAGACATTTTGAAGAAGCCGATAGTCTAGTTAGTTTCCTCCAGAGCATTTATTCTACAAGAAGCCATAGCGGTCCACATGACGTTCCACCGCCAGAACCAATAGAAGCTGACATGAGTCAAAGAATATGTCTTCCAGTGTATGTCAAATATCTCAAGTGCCTAATGTTTTTAGGGAATAACCTTGCTTCCGATTTTTCAACTTTTGTTTCATTTTTCCACAACTTGGCAGAAACTCACGTTGCCCTGATATTTCCTGAAGAAGAAATTGCGACAACCCCCAAAGAAGTCATTAAGGACTCGTATCGCCAAGGCCTCTTCAAAGAGGGTAAAACTCTCAAAGAGGTAATAGTAAGAATAGGAGAACTAGGATTTCATTGGGACGCCTCAAGGATAGCTCACGAGTTAGAATATTGGTCTAAAGGCAAGAAAGCCTTCTTGACGCGCAGTGGAAAGAGAGGAGATTATAGGTATTTTGAACGATATCCGCCAGAAGAATTCTTCAGAACAACAATTTAACATCATCGCCTTGAGGAGGTGAAAACTCAATGACTGAAAAGATGAACGAAATCCAAAAAATGATTCGAGCCCATGAAAAGAGAATTTCTGAACTCGAGAAAGCGATATTTGTGGAAAAGGTTACGCCGAAAAAGGAGCAAGAGTTCAAAGGGTTGAGCGGAGGAATTCAGTTTCTCATTTCCAAAGGTTCCTTGGATACGCCAAAATCAGTCAAGGAAATTCAGGAAGAATTAAGGAAAGAAGGTTATCACTATCCTTTTGGGTCTATTAGCAAGTTATTGAGCGTCGATTTCATGTCGAAACGGAAAATCTTAACAAGGACAGAGGAAAACAATGTCTGGAAGTACGTTATAAGGAAATAGCTTTTCTCAGATTATTCAAAGACAGAAACTAAAGAGACTTTAGTTTGATTCTAGATAAAGTCTCATCTTGAAGCCTTCTGAGTCCAATCGTGGTTATTTTGTAGATTCCTTCTTCATTTTTGGCGGCGATTCCCTCTTTTGTGAGTTCGCCTAGTCTTGTGGTTGTTATTTTCATGTTTTTTCCCAGTTTTGTTTGCAGCTCTTCTTTTGTCATAGTTTCTCGTATCAGTTTTCCTAGTTTATGACCTATGTATGATGCCAGTAGGTACAGTTGTAGGGTTTCGCTGTCCGTCAACTTCTCTTTTGGTATGAGAAGTTCAGGTCCTTCAGGCGCTATAGCAATTACGTCCTTAAAGTCTTCAATTAGCTTTGGCAAGTCAACCGTTAAAGTTACTTTACGGACTATATCAAACGCTGGAATCATCTCACTAAAGAACTTATTTACACTAACCCATACATCGCTAACATTGCCAGTAAATGTCTGCTCTATTCCACCATACTTAACATGAATCGTAATCTGTTCTGACTCACTCAACCAAACTCACCCCTCGGAAACACTTCAATCAGTTGCACCTCTTAACTTTGGTAGCATTTCTTCTATCCATTTTTCTCCTTGCGTCGTCAGCTTAAACTCTGGTTTTGTTGGGTCTGGTTTGAACACTAATCCTCTCTTAGTCATCTCATTCAGTCTTGCTGGCACCATACATTTAATTCCGCTAGAAGCCAAAAGCTGACTAATCTGTGTCGCAGTATTACTTCGTTTATCAGACGCATACAAAACCAATCCAACCGCCTCATAATGCGTAAGCTTTACCCTAGCCGTTATAATTGGTCCAGCAGTTGTTAATTCAACAAGTCCCTCCAACTGAGCCTTCATGGGCGGAGCCAACTTCACCGAAGTTAACTCACCTATTTCACTCATAAACTGCGGCGTCATAGTCTTCAATGTTTCAAGAATCTCTTGCGGGCTGTCGCCCTCAACAACTATCTGCCCAAAAGAAGTCTTAATTTCAACTCTGATCTTTCCCATGGCTTTTACGCCTCCTCTTTCCTAACAATAGCATATACGTAGCCTTTATCAGTTTTCCATCTTTTTACCTTACCCTTCTTAGTTAACCATGACAACACCCCAGACAACGTAGTAGATGGATAGTGCAAAGCATTCGCCTTCATGGCGTCTACTAACTCAGGCAAAGTTCGCGGTTCCTTTCCCCACTCGGATTCAAGCAACTTCAAAACAGCTTCGCTACAATTCGAACCAGAAACAACAGGATAAACAGACGATACAACGCCAACGTTTGGCTTACTAGCTTTTGCCGCTTCGAAAGCCTTCGAAACATTAGCCATCAAACTCGGCAACAATTCAACAGTCTTAAACACCTCGTCACGACTTCCAGAAATCTCAACCTCAAAACCGCCAAACCGCACACGAAACGAAAACTCCTTATCCAAACCTAACAGCCCTCACAACATTCACATACTATACATAATCCTTAATAGAACTTACCATAAAACCCTCGAAAACGAGAAACGGTATATGAGTTGAAAGAAACTTGACAAAATATACGAAAGAACAGAAATCGAAAAGATTGAAAGAAGTTAGAGAAAGGAGAACAGAAGCTCACGAAAGAGCAAGAAAAATTCTTGAAGAAATGGGATTCTCAATTGAGAAAGACATAGGGCCTATTTCCAACAAACCTTGGGATTTCATAGCTAAGAAACACGGCTTAACCTATTATATTGACGCCAAGAGCCCATATACGGCAAAGGGACAGTTCAAGATCAGCTTAAGGGAAATGATTGGCATGTTAAAATTGAGGAGAGATGGTGTTCCTACATATCTATTTATCCTCCCGGATGGAAAAAACATACTTTTTACTGCCACATGAGAAACAAGTTTACAGTATCCGAAAACGAAAACACTTAAAAGAACCAAACCAATCCTAAATAGCCAAGAGGAAAACAAAAATGCCAACACACGGATCACTCTCAAAAGCAGGAAAAGTCAGAGGACAAACCCCAAAAATAGAGCCCACAGCAAAGAGAACTCAAACACCCAGCCTACGTAACAGACGAAACTATGAAAAAAGAATAATCCTTCAAAGAAAACCTGGACAAAATTACGCCAGAACACGCTAGTCTATCCTAACATTTGCAAGACCAACGTTATTAGTAAGCAACATTCTAATAATTTTCACTAAATAGTAGTAAGCAGGGAGCAAAATGCGGGCAGACATTGTTCTAACAAACGGAAACATCATAACCATGAACCCAAAAAAACCAAAAGCCCAAGCCATCGCCATTCTAAAAAACAAAATAATCGCTGTTGGAACAAACAACCAAATCAAAAGACTAACAGACAAAAAAACAAAAATAATTGATTTGAAAGGAAAAACAGTTGTCCCAGGACTTGTAGACACACATGTGCACATGCTCGGCTTCGGTGCATCCTTAAACGATTTAAACTTACGTGGCGTCACTTCAATTAAAGAAATTCAACAAAAACTGCAAGAACGAGCAAAGAAAACTCCTCAGGGAAAGTGGATTCTAGGCGGCAGATGGGACCAAGAGAAATTCAAAGAAATGCGGTATCCAACAAGATTTGACCTTGACAAAGTGGCGCCAAAGAATCCAGTATTTCTTTACAGAACATGCAGAAACATATGCGTCGTTAACACAAAAGCCCTCCAAATCGCCGGCATAACCAAAAAAACAAAGCCGCCGAAAGGCGGAAAAATTGACATAGACCCAAAAACTGGCGAACTTGCAGGAATTCTACACACAACCGCTATGGACCTGATTGAAAAAGCAATTCCTAAATCCAATGAAGAGGAATTGGAACGGATATGCTTGCTCGCATGCCAAAAAGCTGTAGAAGCAGGATTAACAACTGTTCATTGGATAATCGAGTCGCCCGCTGAAATACGAGCTATACAAAAACTTAGGGCAAATAAAAAGATGCCAATGAGAATCTACATTATAATTCCAGTGGAGTTTATGAAGCATCTAATCGAACTTGGTTTGCAAACAGGTTTCGGAGACAACATGATAAAGATTGGAAGCATAAAAATTCTAACAGACGGCTCACTAGGCGCTCGCACCGCAGCCTTAACCGAACCATATAGCGACGAACCAAAAACAAATGGAATGATGTTATACACTCAAGAAGAATTAAGTAGGCTTGTCGCAAGGGCGCATAAAGCTAACTTTCAATTAGCTATACATGCTATCGGAGACCAAGCAATAGATATGACATTAACAGCCATAGAAAAAGCGTTGGCAGAAGATCCGACAAAAAATCTTCGTCACCGCATAGAACACGCCTCAGTTCTTAACGAGAAACTAATTGACCGCATAAAGAAATTAAATCTAATAGCCTCGATACAGCCTCATTTCGTCATTTCCGATTTCTGGGTAATTGACCGTCTGGGTCCAACGAGGGCGAGGTGGGCTTATCCTTTCAAAACGCTTATGCACGAAGGAATACTAACGACTGGCAGTTCAGACTGTCCGGTGGAGCCAATAAGTCCACTTTTAAGCGTTTATGCCGCAGTTGCAAGGGAGAAGAATCAAGGAGAGAGAATAACCGTAAACGAAGCTTTGCGCATGTATACAATTAACGCTGCTTTTGCCTCTTTCGAAGAAGAGATTAAAGGTTCAATAGAAGTAGACAAATTGGCTGACTTGACAGTTTTGTCACATGACCCAGAAATAATTACACCGGAAGAAATTAAGAACGTTAAAGTAGAAATGACAATTGTAGACGGAAAAATAGTCTACTCGTAGGCGGCTTAGATTTATCTGAGAGCGTTAAAGCATATCTACAGATGAAACTGATGAGCCACAAAGTTTGCAGAGAAATCATCGAACATTTAATGAGTATTTCCAATCCAACAAGAGAAGACGTTGGCTTACTCAAGATTAGAGTCGCTGGCAAATACAAGCTGAAACAAATCATATCCAATGCTGAATTGATACAGTCCCTAAAGCCAAACGAAAAAAGACTGCTTCCACTGTTTAGAAGAAAAGTAGTCCGCACAATCTCTGGAGTCACAGTCATAGCTGTCATGACTAAACCTTGGTTATGCCCAAAAAATAATCCATGCGCCTACTGTCCAGGAGGGCCAGTCTATGGAGTTCCTCAGAGCTACACGGGTTTTGAGCCAGCGGCCATGAGAGGAATCGAAAACAAGTTTGACCCTTACCTGCAAGTCAGCAATAGGATAGCGCAACTTGAAGCAATTGGACATTCTGTTGACAAAGTAGAAATCATCATCATGGGCGGAACCTTTCCCAGCATGCCTTTAGATTATCAAGAACGTTTTGTTCAACGATGTCTAGATGCGGTCACCAGAAAAAGTTCTCAATCACTGGAAGAGGCCAAAAAAATTGCCCAAAAAAGTAAGGTACGCAATGTCGGAATCACGGTGGAAACACGTTCTGACTGGGCCAAAGAAACACATGTAGACTATATGTTGTCTATGGCAGTGACACGTGTAGAATTGGGTGTTCAAAACATATACAATGATATTTATGAATTGGTTGACCGCGGTCACACTGTTGAAGATGTCATCGAGTCTACACGAATTTTGAAAGATTCTGGATTAAAAATTGTCTATCACCTAATGCCGGGCCTTCCAGGAACAAACTTCAAACGAGACTTGACCGCTTTTAAGGAAATCTTTACAAGCCCTGATTTCAAACCAGACATGATTAAGATATATCCTTGTCTTGTCATTAAGGGAACGAAGGCTTATGAATGGTGGAAAACGGGAGAGTACATGCCTTATAGCACAGAAGAAGCGGCTGAACTCATTGCGGAAGTAAAAAAGATTGTCCCGCCGTGGGTTCGCATCATGCGAGTTCAAAGAGACATTCCAGCCTTCCTAATCGAAGCTGGAGTGAATCGAAGCAATCTTAGGCAACTGGTTTTACAAAAACTAAGAGAACAGCAGATACGATGCCGATGCATACGATGCCGTGAAGTTGGGCATCGACTGTTAATGGATAAAGTGAAGCCAAACCCAGACAACATCAAAATTTCAACAATTAAGGAAAAGGCGTCGGAAGGAGAAGAAATCTTCATTTCAGCTGAAGACCCAATTAACGATGTGCTTGTCGGCTATTTGAGACTACGCATTCCATCTAAGAAAGCTCATAGACCAGAAATCGTTCCTGAGACAACTTCAATAGTTCGTGAATTACATGTCTACGGTTCGCTTGTGCCTGTTGGAAGACACGTGGCTAAGGCTTGGCAACACAAAGGTTATGGAGGAATCCTTCTGTCCGAAGCTGAAAGAATCTCTAGGGAGGATTATGACAGAGGAAAGGTTGTTATTATAAGTGCACTTGGAACAAAGCAATACTATAGGCGATTCGGCTATGACTACGACGGTCCATACGTTTCAAAACTCTTGGAGAAACAAAAATGAGTGAATTCCTAGGCTACAAAGGAACAGCCTTACAAGCTTTAAAAAAAGCTAAGGCAGAAATTGGCGACATAATCCGCATCACAAAGGATGAAGAAAGTTATGAAGGCGTTCTCATCCCACGCTCTGAGTACGGCGATGATAAGCATATTATCATCAAATTAAAAAGTGGCTACAACATCGGCGTCCTTATCACTCCATCAACTCAAATCAAAAAAATCGGTGCAGGAGTAAAACCATCTTTTGCACCACCATCTCTTCCAAAACGAGAACCAGACTTGCCTAAAGTCGTTATCATAAGCACAGGCGGCACAATTGCAAGTCGAGTTGATTACCGAACTGGTGGAGTACGTCCAGCGCTTTCTGCAAGCGACCTCTACAGCGTAGTTCCAGAACTATCAAAAATCGCAATCATAGATGCCGAAATTTTGTTCAGCCTATTCAGCGAAAACATAGCAGCAAAACATTGGTCAGAAATAGCCAAATCTGTTGCTGGACATATTGAAAGAGGTGTAGACGGAGTTGTGGTAGCCCATGGAACAGACACAATGGCACATACCTCTGCAGCGCTAAGTTTTGCGCTGCAAGATTTGCCAGTACCAGTCATCATGGTAGGTTCTCAACGATCTGCAGATCGTCCTAGCTCAGATGCTGCAACTAATTTGATTGGAGCAGTCAACGCGGCTGCTTATGCACCATTCGCGGAAGTAGCCGTTGCTATGCATGAAACTACGTCCGACAAGTCTATAGCTTTTCATCGCGGAACTAAAGTTAGAAAATGTCATACAAGTCGTCGAGACACATTCGAATCCGTTAACGCTAGTCCGATTGCCAGAATGGAAAACGGGCAGATCCAAATGCTCACAGAAAATTATCATAAACGAAATTTTACTCGGAAGGTATTAGTAAAGCGTGACTTTGACGAAAAAGTAGCGCTTATCAAGTTTCATCCTAACCTTAATCCTCAAATCATCGACTGGCATGTCAGCGAAGGGTATAGAGGCATCGTTCTTGAAGGAACAGGACTGGGGCATGTTGGCAATTACTGTTTCGACTCCATTCGTAAAGCCATCAAAAAGGATGTCGTAGTTGCTATGGCTTCTCAATGCATTTGGGGGCGCGTAGATATGAATGTGTATGATCAAGGTCGAGACTTGTTGGCAATGGGCATAATTCCTCTTGAAGACATGTTGGCCGAAACAGGATTGGTGAAACTCATGTGGATTTTTGGTCAAACAAAGAAAGCGGACGAAGCCAAAAAACTTCTCATCAGAAATATAGCCAACGAAATTTCGCCAAGAACTCTTCCTGAATGAAAATCATGGAGAAAAAGGTATGAGCATAGACTATTCAAAGATAGGTTTGAAAGCCGGACTCGAAGTTCACCAGCAACTGGACTCAATGGCTAAGCTTTTTTGCTCTTGCAAGCCTCAACTTTTCAAAGAGCAGCCAGAAATAACCTTTCTAAGAAGATTAAGACCAACCCAAAGCGAATTGGGCCAAGTTGACCCCGCAGCTCTCTTTGAGTTTCAAAAGGGTATTAGAATAATTTACGAGGCAAATAAAGAAACGTCATGTCTTGTGGAGATGGATGAAGAACCGCCACATGACCTTAACAGAGAAGCCGTTGAAATTGCACTCACTGTGGCTCTTCTTTGTGGAGCAAAACCAATTGATGAAATTCATGTTATGCGAAAGACAGTGATAGATGGATCAAACACCACTGGCTTTCAAAGAACATGCGTTATTGCTCTTGATGGAGAGTTAAACATTGAGGGAAAGAAGGTTCCCATTCAACATATAAGTCTTGAAGAAGATGCTGCAAGAAAAATGGGAGAAGACGGTTCGAATATTAGGTATCGAATTGATCGTCTTGGAATCCCGCTCATCGAAGTTGCAACTGCCCCTGTTATTTATTCTCCTCAAGAAGCAGAAAAAACTGCTTTAGCTATTGGGCGAATTCTGAGAGCTACAAGGAAGGTTAAACGAGGCTTGGGCACAATTCGCCAAGACTTGAACATTTCCATCAAAGACGGCGCGTTGATTGAGATAAAAGGAGTTCAAGAACTGGAACTTGTTTCAACGGCTATTGAATATGAGGTGCAACGTCAACTTGGGCTTATTAAAATAAGAGACGAGCTAAGGAAGCGTGGGGTAAGAGAAGAAGATATCAAAGAAGAATTTGTGAATGTCACTTCTATTTTCGAGAAAACAAAATGCAAAGTTCTTCAAAACGCTGTTGAGCAGAAGAAGCTAGTGCTAGCAGTTATATTGCCAAAGTTTGAAGGCTTGCTCAAAATGGAGCTTGCACCGAAAATGTGGCTTGGAATAGAAATGGCTAGTCGAGCCCGTTTTTGGGGTAGAGTTGGAGGCATTTTTCACACAGATGAGATGCCCGCTTACGGAATTACCGTTGAGGAAATCAATGAACTTAGGCAAGCTGTTAAAGCAGGAACATTGGACGCCGTTATATTTGTTGCAGACAATTTGGAAAATGCAACTGATGCCTTGAAGGCGGTCATCGAAAGGGCAAGAGAAGCTTTGAAAGGGGTTCCAGAAGAAACACGTGGGGCAAATCCTGACGGAACCACTAACTACTCGCGTCCGCGTCCAGGTGCCGCACGAATGTATCCTGAAACTGATGTCTCGCCAATTCAGATTGGAGATAGCTATGTAGAAGAATTGCGTAGCCGTCTTCCTGAGTTGCCTGAACAATCGATGAAACGTTTTATGCGTGAGTTTAGGCTTAATGAAAAATTGGCTAGGCAGATAGTTGATTCTGAATTTGTTCATTTGTTTGAAGCAACTGTAAAAGAGAGTAGCGTTTCCCCAACAGTTGTTGCCTCCGTCTTAACAGAGTCAATGAAAGCTCTGAAACGTGAAGGAGTTGAAGTTGAAAAGGTTTCGGATGAACAGTTAAAGGAAATGTTTCGTCTTGTTGGCGTAGGTGATGTTGCAAAAGAAGCAATTCCAGACATTCTAACTTGGCTACCAAAGCATGAAAATGCGACTGTCAAGGAAGCAGTTGAAAGTTTAGGGTTTTCGATGATTTCTAAAAAAGAACTTGAAAAAATAATTAATGACCTGCTACGAGAAAATGAGCAGTTAGTAAAGGAAAGAGGGATAAACGCTTTTGGCGCAATTATGGGTTCGGTGATGAAAAAAGCTCGCGGACGTGTAAAAGCGGAATTAGTAAGTGAGATGTTAAAGAAGAAGTTGGAAACTTACGGCAAATAACACACGTGCAGAACATGTGAATGGTAGCGGGGGGTAGATTTGAACTACCGATCTCTGGGTCCCTCAAAGTGTCTAGCGCTCTTATGAGCCCAGCGGGTTAATCCTGGCTACCCCACCCATGTAGGAGTTTTTGTTTTCTCTCGCTACGGTTTTTTCCCCGCCACCTTGAATTGTGAAGAGAGTGCCTTAAATGTTTTTATGAAAGCCATGCAAAATAACCTTATAGTCATTCACGCTTGTCAATGGTTGGTATGTACATGGATAAAACATTTTTTCGCTATTTGTTTCATCCAGAATTGGTTGAGCCCATTTTTGTTGAAGGTCTTCCAGGATTCGGAAACGTGGGAAGAGTCGCGGCAAGATATCTTATCGAGTTTACTCATGCCAAACTGTTTGCAGAACTTTACTCACCTTTCTTCCCAGACTTTGTAATTGTGAACAAAAATGGAATATGCCGTCCTCCGCGATATGAATTTTATACATCGTCCATAAAGGATAAGCATCTTGTTATTTTAACTGGTGACTCTCAGCCATCGCTTGACGATGTAGTGGCACACTATGAACTATGTGGCGAAGTTTTGGATTTTGCAGAAAAACATGGTTGCAAATTTATTGTGACAACAGGAGGAGTTCCAGTGGCAAATCCAGAGAAAGAGGTTTACGTAGCTGCTACATCTGAAAAACTTGCTACAGACTATATGGAAAAGGGTGCAGTAATCTACGGAAAAGGAAGAATCATGGGAGCAACAGGTCTTCTGCTTGGGCTCGCAAAGAATCGTGGTTTAGATGGCGCATGTCTGTTAGGTGCAACAACTGGTCTCCGAGTCGACAGAAATGCTGGATACAGCGTCTTCAAATTTCTTATGAAAACCCTTGGAGTAGAGGTAAAAGCAGAGAGTTTAATGAAAAAATAATGAAAAGCATTAATAATACCATTTAGGTATCAAGTGGCAATGTGATTACATATGGCAAAGCAGAAAGAAAAGAAGACGTCGGTTAAGGTTATGGAAAAGGCTTGGGTGAAAGCAGTCCTAACCCTTCTGTCTGTCACTTTAATGTTTATGGGACCCACATACTTTCTGTATATTCTTCAAAGATTTAAGGCTCCATATGTGATTGCAGTTCTTTTATGCTTGGCCTCTTTTGCATTTGGTGCAATTCTATCTGCAATTGTTTTCTCAAAGGAAAAAGGAAAAAGCTGATTGTAAGAACTTTCTGGCTTTTATAGGGCTATACATATAGATATGCTTAAAAACATATGCGCACATAAATACCATCGAAGGGATGCCACTTGAATAAAGACCATCCGATTAAGAGGACAACCATCATTTTAGACGAAGAAGAACGCAAATATGTCGATTCTCTAATACGAGAGGGTAGAGAACCAGGGATTAAGCCACTCATCTCAAAAATGCTCGATGTCTACCGTAGCATGATGATTTACGACTGGAAATATCCTGGCGAATACTATTGTGGCATTAGCAGAGTTGCTTTTCTAAACGTTGAATTCATTGACATTCTTCTGCAATTTATTCCAGAGAATAAGTGGAGAGAAGTTGGCCAAAGACTTGGAGAGGCGGCTAGAGTTTCTATGGAGGCTACACTTAATTTAGAAACCGTAAAACGAGAGAAATGGCAAGATGTTTTCAAGCGTTTGCGTGTTCAAGGTTTGAGTGACATCTATTTGCGAGACAAGTATCTTGTCCTCAAAGCACCTTTCATCAATAATTATGAAGTTCTTCGTGGCTTTTTAGAGAGCTTATTGGGTGTTGATTTGGAGCCGAAGACATTAATTCCTCCAATGGTCTTCGAAATTGTTAAATAAAATTTCTGTCCTTTGTCTATTTGCTACGCAAACTTAATTGAAATGTCCCTGATCCAAGTTTGAGGCATGGTAGTTTTTAGCGTCTGACTTCTAAAAGCGAATAACATAGTATTCATATTATGGGTTCATATAGGTTATATAGTGTATCTTAATAAACGCTATGGCGGTGATGTAAAACTTGCATAAAATGTTAAAATCAAAGAGAGGGATTTCGCCAATTCTTGCAACACTGCTCTTGATAGTTATAGCTGTGGCAGCAATTGTCGTCACATACGCATGGGTAATAGCTTTCACGAGCACTACGACTACTCAAGCCGGAGCCAGAATAAAATTTGACTCTGCTACGATTGTCGCAAGTACCAAGAATGTAACCATTTATGTCAGAAACTGGGGCGAAGGTAATGTAGTTGTGGATAAAGTGTACATCAATGGACAAGACTTCACTTCATATACTGACCTAGGATCGGGGAAAACAATAGCCAAAGATGCTGTATTGTTAATAAAGACAACTAGCTTCAGCTATTCATTCGTATCAGGTACCTCATACACAGTCAAAGTGTCAGGTCCAGCGACTTATTGGCAAGAACCAGTAACTGCTTCATAATGTAGAGCACTCCTCTTTTCTCAAACATCTATATTCGTTTCCGAAAGTTTTTCATCTTTTTAAATGCAACTATCATATATACTGTCATCTATATCGCTTCATGGTGTGAGAATATGATTAATGAACTGTTAGATGGCTCTCGAGTTCTTATCTCTCTTGTCTTCTTAGTTTACGCATCTTGGGCTGATTTCAAGACACGAGAAGTGAGCAATAAAGTTTGGGCAATATTTGCGCCCTTAGCCTTCTTTCTAACTGCGTTACACTATGTCTTGCTTACTGAAGATTTCCTTTATTCTTATGTGCTTCCTTTTGTTGTGACTTTTGCTTTATCTCTGGTTTTGTTTTATGCTGGAGGTTTTGGTGGAGCTGACGCAAAAGCGTTAATTTGCCTATCTCTTGCTCTTCCACAGTATCCTCGCTATTTTTTAGAATCGCCGATAGGGTATTTTCCACTTATTTTTCCTCTTAGCGTATTTATTAACGCTATTCTTCTAGCATCATTCAGCGTCATATTCATTCTATTGCGCAACTTTCTATGGAAATATAGAAATAAGAAGAAGTTGTTTGAAGGATTCGAAAAAGATTCGCTGGGGCGTAAAATTCTGGTTCTATTGAGTGGCTACAAAGTTAACATAGCAGATTTGGAGAAAAAGGACTATCTCATTCCGCTTGAAGACTTTGATGCGAATTTGGAAGAGAAGAGAAGGTTAACTGTGATTCCAAGAGATGAAGAAAGAGAAAAAATCGTCTCAAGACTTCTAGAAGCCAAGCGCAATGGGCAAATTCAAGGTGATATTTGGGCAACTCCAGGATTACCGATGCTTGTCTTCATCACAGCTGGTCTAGTTGTTACACTGGTTTTTGGAGATATCCTATGGTCTATTCTAAGCATGATATTGTAAATACATACGTTCTAATGTAGCACCGACATGGAGAAAGTTTGTGGACAGGAGAAATGGACATTAGCACACAAAACATATAAATCATGTATTTTCATCTTTAACATTTTGGTCGGGCACTATTCCCGGGCGGTAGCTCAGCTTGGTAGAGCTTCCGAGTTTGCTAGCCCTGCCTAGCAGACGAAGACGCTGTAGACGTTCACAGACTTGTGAGCGTTACTTTCAGCCTACTAAGCGTACAATGCAGAAACCGGATTGTCGCCAGTTCAAATCTGGCCCGCCCGACCAAAAAATGCGTTATCAACAACTCTTATATGGTGATATGACTCTTGAAAAATCAATCTCTGTGGAGACAAAATTAATGAATAAAAGGGATGATTGGACTCTAGAAGAACTCAAAAAAGACTACATTGGGCACATGAAAGCTGTCACAATTCCAATGAATATTAGTATATCGGGTCAGCAACAAGTTCTTGATACATCCGCAGCAGAGAGAATCCTCCGAGATGCCAAAGTCATTAGACTTGGAAACTGTGGCTGCAGAGCGAGATTCAAGAAATGTGATGCGCCTCTTGACGTTTGCCTATACATAAACGAAGAAGCAGAAGAAGCCTTGAAACAAGGCGTAAAGCCAATTTCAGTTCAAAAGGCGCTCAAAGTCCTAAAACGCTCACACAATGCTGGACTTGTTCACCTAGCCTATATTTTCAAGGGAAAGGAAAAACCAGAAATTATATGCAGCTGCTGCTCATGCTGTTGCCACTCAATGAGCGCCCTAGTAAGATTCGGCATCCCAGACCACGTAGTCGCCTCAGAATATGTTGCATTACAGAACGAAGAAACCTGCGAAAACTGCGGAACCTGCACAGAAAGATGCCAATTCAATGCACGATTACTTCTTAACGGCAAACTACATTTCATCAAGGAGAAATGTTTTGGTTGCGGTCTCTGCGTAACTACTTGCCCCACAGACTCCATATCATTAGTCAAACGAAAAAGTTAGAAACGGAAAAAGCAAACTAGCATCTAACGCTATGGTTGCTGAAATAACATGGAAAAAACTACCCAAATAATCAATGAAGCCCGAAAAAAAAAGAGGAAATACTTGCTTGAGACTGAAGCTAAAACAATCTGCATGAATTATGGAATTCCTGTTACGAAGTTCAAGTTGGCAAAGTCTGAACACGAAGCTATAAGATTCGCGAATGAAATAGGCTATCCAGTGGTTCTCAAAATTGCTTCACCAGACATCATACACAAATTTGATGTAGGCGGCATCATGCTTAACTTAAAGAGCCAAGCAGAAGTTAAGGATGCTTATAACAAAATCTTAGCCAATATTAAAAGACATAAATCTGACGCCAAAATCATAGGAATAGTTGTCCAAGAAATGGCTACACCGTCGACAGAAGTTATTGTAGGAGCGACAAAAGACCCTCAATTCGGTCAAGCACTGATGTTTGGACTAGGCGGAATCTTCGTAGAAGTTCTAAAAGACGTAACATTCAGAATCGCTCCAATCACGGAAGAAGACGCTAGAGAGATGATTACAGAAGTAAAGGCATATCCAGTTCTTAGGGGTTATAGGGGGCAGCCGCCTGCAGATATAGAGGCAATAGTCAAAATCCTGTTGAACACTTCAAAGTTAGTGATGGAACATCAAGAAATAAAAGAACTTGACCTAAACCCTATCATAGTTTACGAAAAAGGGGCAAAAACAGTGGATGCAAGAATTATATTGGAATAGACGCAAGCGACTCCTGATGTCAGAAAGATGAAGAAAAACATGTTGCCTAACTCCCTTCAAGGAAAAATTAACGAACTATATCAACAACTCACATCGCTAAACGAAGAAAAAAACCGTCTAAATGAAGAAGCAAGAAAATGGGCTGAAAAAAGAGACACAATCCACGAAGAAGCTAAAAACCTGAGAACCGAAGCAGTCAACCTAAAAGAAAAACGTGACGAACTAAACACGAAAGTCAAAGAACTCAAGGAAACACGTGAACAAGCCAAAACTGAATGCAAAGCAAAGCAAAAACAAATTTTGAAACTCAAAGAAAAAATGAAAGCTCTTCTGGAAAAGAGACCATCGCGAAATATGCATGATTTACAAGAGGAGATGAGCAGTCTCGAATGGGAAATCCAAACAACTTCGCTCACAGTAAAGGATGAGCAACCAATCATTGAAAAAGTAAAAGCCCTCGAAGCACAACTAATGATTCATAAACAAATACAAGAACTAAAAAACACCATCACAACGTTGCAGACTGAAGAAAAAGCTCTTACCACAAAATCCAAACTATCTCATGAAAAACTCTCAGAGCTCGCTCAGCAAAGTCAAAAGCTTCATGCAAAAATGATAGAGACTATGGACAAGGTTCGCGCTCTTAGGGCAGAAGCTGATATCATGCATCAGAGATTCATAGAAATGAAACAACAAGCCACTAGTATCAATCAAAAAAGTATGAAACTTGAGAATCAAATTACATCTCTTAAGCAAAAGTTGCGTCAGATAGAAGAAGAAAAGCAAAGTAAGAATCAACTTGAACTCCTTAAAGAACTTAAGAAAAAAGCAAAAGAAAAAGTGAAACGCGGAGAAAAATTATCGTGGGAAGAATTCCAAGTTTTGGCACAGGAAGGGATAAATGACAAAGAAGCCTAAAAAGAGAATAAGATTAAAGTGACCATTCGTTAACAAATACTTAGGATAACAAAAATGTCGAACTCTACAAAGGAAGGACCTGAAAAAGTTCTCATCCTTTGTGTTGATAGAGACAACGACATAGGTGTTAAAGGAAAAATAAAAACTCCCATTCTTGGAAGAAAAGAGAATTTAGAAGCTGCAGTGGCGCTTGCGCTGAAAGACCCTGAAGAACCAGATGCCAACGCCATGTTTGAAGCAATAAGGATTTTTGACCGTATGAAAGAGGGAGCAGAAGTAAAGGGAAACTGTCAAATTGCGACGATATCTGGCTCTGAATTTGGAGGTGTAGGCGCTGACAGGAAACTTGTATCTGAACTTACCAACGTATTGAAGGCATTTTCCGCAAGTGATGTCGTACTTGTAACTGATGGTTTTACGGATGAAGCAGTTTTGCCTCTTCTACAATCAAGAGTACCTGTAACCTCAGTTAGAAGAGTAATAGTAAAGCATAGTGAGTCAATAGAAGAAACTGCAGCATTGTTTTCTCGATACCTCAAAATGGTTTGGCGGAATCCCCGTTATTCTAGAATTGTGCTCGGTCTTCCTGGTGTATTGATGATTATTCTGGTGATATTGTATGCCTTTAATCTTTTGACCTATTCTGGAATTGCTTTTCTTATTGTTTTTGGGATCGCCCTAATTATTAAAGGGTTCGGGCTGGACAGGATGGCTAGAAACTTTTACAAGTGGGTCCGAGAATATTCACCTCCCCCTCTTCCAATACAAATAGCAAGCTATGCTGCGATTGCAGGGTTTGTGTTAATTGCGATTAGCTGTTATCAAGGTGCTGTTGCTGCTGCAAATTCTATGAAGTCTCCTCCCGGTGATATTGGCGAATGGCTTGCTGTGCTTCCTAGCTTAGCTGGAAAGTTCATTGAGCAGTCTATAGCTTTCATCATTTTTGGCGTTTGCATTCTTCTCGGTGGTAGGGCTATTCGTTGGTTTTTTGAGCGTGATCCTAGACTTTTGCGTACTATCGTTATAGTGGCAGCTTGCGCGTGGTCTTATCAAATATTTTATCAAGCGTCACAGGTTCTAATCAATCCGTCTTTGGAATTCACTCGGCTCATTCAGCTTGCGGCTGCTGTTCTCACTGGGATACTATTAACTGTGGCAGCTATTCTCATCACGTTCCTTTTGCATAGGAGATATGCTAGTTTTTTCAGGGAGAAAGAAGGAGAAGTTGAAGAGTTTAAGGAAAATTGATGTAGCGATAATTGGTGGAACTGGTTTAGAATCTTTATTAAGAGATGCAGAGGAGATTCGAATAGGAACGCCTTATGGTCTTCCACCGCCTGTATCAGTTGGAGAAGTTGAGGGAGTTCACGTTGCTTTTTTGCCACGACATGGTGTTCAACATTCTGTTCCACCGCACGAGGTAAATTATCGAGCAAACGTCTATGCTTTGTACATGATGGGCGCCAAGAGAATCATCACAACTAATGCAGTAGGTGCAATAAATTCTAGTTTTAAACCTGGCGACTTGGTAGTTCCACATGATTTGATTGATTTTACAAAGTCTCGTAAATCCACTTTTTATGATTCGGCGCCAGTCACTCACATAGACGTAACCCAAATCTATTGTCCAGAAACGCGTTTAATACTGATTGAGGCAATGAAGAAAAGTGACTTGCACGGTCATGATCATGCCGTTCTCGCTTGTATGGAAGGACCACGTCTTGAAACTCCTGCCGAGATTGAGATGCTTAGGCGATTAGGCTGTGACATAGTTGGCATGACTGGCGCACCAGAAGCTGTTTTGGCCCGCGAGTTAGAAATATGCTACGCGACTATCTGTTTTGTCACAAACATGGCGGCTGGAATGCAAGCGCAGTTAACTGCCTGCGAGCTGGTTGAAATGGCTAAAAAGAAGTTTTCGGTTATTGAGCAAATTTTAAGAGATACTATCAAGAATTTACCGAAGGAGCGCCACTGCCTATGTGCAAGTGCGCTTAAGAATGCGAGGCTTCGAGGTTAGAAAATGCTTTCGTCTTTACTGTCTGTGCTTGGAGTTTACAAGTTGTATGAGAAGTGGCTTTGGTATCAGGTGAAGAACGAAACAAAGCCTGAGCATATTGCTATTATTCTTGATGGAAATCGTCGTTGGGCTTTTGGGCAGTCGCTGAGTCCATGGATTGGGCATAGTCGTGGCGCCGACAAGGTTGAAAACCTACTTGACTGGTGTTTAGGCATGGGCGTGAAATCCATTACGTTGTATGCGTTTTCAAATGAAAATTTTCAAAGATCTGTCGAGGAGGTTGAGGAGATTTTGCGGGTTGCAGGTAAGAAATTGCAGGAAATTCTCACTGATGAGCGTATTTGGAAGCATGAGGTGCGGGTTAAGGTTATTGGAAGGCTTGGTTTGTTGCCTAAAGGTTTGCAGGAGATTGTTTTGCAGGTTGAGAATGCGACGAAGAATTTTGATAAGCATTTCTTAAACGTTGCTTTGGCTTATGGTGGAAGAGCAGAGATTGTTGATGCTACTCGTAAGATTGCTCAACGGGTGGAGAAAGGTGAGATGAAGCCTGATTCGATTGATGAGGCTTTGTTTGAACGCTATCTATATACTGCGCATATGGCTAAGCAAGACCCAGATTTGATTATCAGAACTTCTGGAGAAGAAAGATTAAGTGGCTTTCTATTGTGGCAATGTGCATACAGTGAACTATGTTTCTTAGATGTTTATTGGCCAGATTTCAGGCGAATAGACCTGTTAAGAGCTGTGAGAACTTATCAGCGAAGAAAAAGAAGATATGGGCAATGAACACGCTATCTTGCTCTTTACTTCTGTTGTGAATTAAAATTATTTTCTGTTCTTCTTCTTCAAGTATGCAAGTTCATGTTACTGAGAGAACATATTTCCAGTTGATGACATAACGATTGACGAGTCCTATTTTCATCCAATCAGTGATTATGTTTAGGTCTCTTAGGATTCTTGGAATATCTTGCAAATCTCTCAGCACATTCGTTCCCTTTGTAGCCAATTTCTCATTATATATATTCTTAACAAGCAATCCTTTGAATTGAGAAACTGAACTGAACCCAAAATATTGGTCGTTAAGAGTTTGAATAAGAGTAACAATGTCAATAAAGTTAGCATTAATCAAAAAACAACGTGCCAACTCATTCATGTAAGGTTGTTTATCTGAGAGGTCTCCAAGTTGCAAAAGTCTGAAGCCATCTTCCGTCAATGAGTAATCTTGAGGATTAATTAGTTGAAGGTCTCTTAGCAATAATCTCATATTAAGAACCCATGAACTTTTCTGTGTTAGACTCTGGATGTTCCTCATCCTACATACTTGTTGCCACATTGCATCCTCGATTTTCTTCATATCTAACTTCTTTAACGAAATCCGTTTACTTTGTATAGCCTTCAAAAGTGCATGAATTTCTAATGGTTTTAAATCTCTATAATATCCATAACCTCTTTCTCGTCTTTCTTTGGTCGTGACCACATGAGATTCTTGTGCTTGTCTGATTCTACTTACGGTGAAGTTATCCTTAACTGATAAAAGCCCTATGTTCTGAACCCAAAAATATCGTTGATATTCATGTAATTCTTTCTCTGGAAGCGCAAGATAAGAGAAATCAAAGAATAGGAGATAGGCAACACATTGACCTAATCCAGTTAAGTATTCTCTTCCGCCAGCATCACTAGGCTTGCATTCAACATAGGCTAGTTTGTCTTGCGTAAGTTGAACGGAAACATCTGGGCTAGGAAATCCTCTTCCATATGTTTTTGTAACTAAAGTTACATTTGGGTCAGCTCTGAACCATTCTGCAACTGCTTGAATCACGTCGTCATGGTTCATTTCTAACCCTCGGTTTTCTGAAAATTAATACATAATCATGTATACATATAAAGAAGTTTGACCTCAAAGAGCGGTACTTCATGGTGTTTATGAAATTCATCCTAGAAGCAGCAAGACGGGTATATTTTATGATCTTAGTATAGAAATCAAATCCTGATCTTAAAGCCAGATCAGTCAGGTAATAATCCAAAGAGACTACTTTCCCACCTTTTAGGAAGGTTTCACCGATGAGAACACAGAAATATCTCCCATTCCTTAAAACACGAAATGTCTCTTTGAAGTTCCGTTCCATTCCGTACAGATAGTCTTCTAAAGTTGGAACAGTTGACAAATCACCCTCGACAAATCCGTGTTCCTCACTATAATTTATGAGATTCCAATATGGTGGGTGAGCAAACACTAAATCCACTGATTCATCTTCGATTCCCAATGCTTTCAAATCAGCCGAGTCGCCAACAATAATTTTCTGTTTTCCTAACCATTCATTGACTTCTGGGTCGAGGGATTTCATTGACAGATTCAGTTGTGATATTCTAGCTATATTCGGATTAATTTCAACACCAATTCCTTTTCTCTTCAGTCTAGCACATGCTACAAGAGTTGTCCCACTAGCCACAAAAGTATCTAAAACTGTTTCACCAGTCTTAGAGAATCTCCATATGCATTGTCTTGGAATTTCTACTGGGCAACTACCATGAATAGTTTTCAATGTCCATCCTAAGGGGTCTCTTTCTGGGGTATCCCATACTGAAAAGAATTGAAGCCCTTCTTTTTCATATTCCCGCCATTTCTTAGGGTTTAAATCATTAGGGATTTCATTTGCTTTTTCACTAGCCTTCTCCATGACAGTCTTTACTTCTTCAACCATGTTTGACCCTCTAAACTATTGTATAAGAGTAACATATAGCTTATTAATAATTCATGTGTGCAGGTTTTCTTATGCTCTTTTTTTGGCGCTCACTATTGACACTACGTCTCTGTCCTTTAGTATGTGGTTTTCTCCGATTCTCTTCTTTTCTCTAGCTTCAACAGCGTAGATGAAGCCTTCACCTAACTCTGTATGAATTATGTATGCTAACTGCCTAGCTGTTGTGCCGTATGGAACAATGTAAGCGTCTGGCAGTATACGCCCTTCATGGTCAGAAAGATGCTCAATATCCTCAACTGGATAGACTACAATCATGTTTAAGAGTTGAAAATACGCTGTGTTGATGGCTTCTTGAACTCCCGTTGTCCCAAACTTGAGTAAGACGCATTCCTGAACAATTTTCAATGCCTTATTCTGTGCCTCAGTTACTTCGTTAGGTTTCAGAACGTTAAAGTTGCAGTCTCCGGGTCTATAGTCAACTAACCCTTTTTCCGCCGCTCTTCTCAAAACAAGTTCCGCTTCGGCACACGTTGGAATAACACTGTAATTAAGTTTTTTAAGCCTCTCCACATTCTCTTCTGATGTCGGGCAGTCAATTTTGTTTGCCGCTATGAGCATAGGTTTGGCAATTTTTCTCAGTTCGTCTAAGAATTTGATGAGGTCGTCATCGCTCCACTTAGTCGGTTTATCTTCATTTAACTCTGCCTTCTTAATCGCTTCAACAATGTGAACTCTTTTGATTGCCAATCCGCTTAGCTCAGTTTCAAGCATGACAGCGAGTTCTGAACCACTTGACTCTGCTGTCCTAGCGATTTTAGGCCAATCCTTCTTCAAGATTTGGACAAGCCACATCGTTATTTCAGTTTCCAAGAAACGTGCATCTTCAAGAGGGTCATGAGAACCGGGCTTAACCAATCTGCCTTCAAGGTCTGTTCCGCCCGAGGCATCAATGACATGTACTAAGGCGTCTGCCTTCCTGATTTCGTCTAGAAACTGGTTGCCTAGTCCTTTTCCTTGCCAGGCGCCGGGCACTAAGCCAGCACAGTCAATCAGTTCAACAGGAATAAGTCGTATTCCGTTCATGCACAACGAGTTTTTCGGATTATCTTTAACATTGAATTCCTTGCATACGCAGGGAGCCCTAATATAGCCTATGCCCCTATTCGGCTTTATTGTAGTGAAAGGATAGTTTGCTATTTCTGCGGGCGCCAAAGTGGCAGCGCTAAAGAACGTAGATTTTCCAGTGTTTGGTTTTCCAACTATCCCAACCATCAAAGGCTTGCAACTTCCTATATTAATGTAGATGTGCAATTAAATGAATTTTCTCTTGCTGAAAAATTCTCAACGCTTCAAAATGACCGAAAATTTCTGCTTTAAACTTTTTTCAGTGTTTTGCGACGACGACAAGCGGTAAAAGTAGCAGTTGATAGGGTTGCCATCACAGAAGTGTTGTATGTCAAAGTCAGAAACGTTGCCGTCTAGCCCCTTTTCTATCATTCTTATGCATTTTGGCGGACTGTTGCGGATGTAAGGGCACTTCATTCAGTTTTCCTCTTTTTTCTTCTGTATTTTTGTTGTACAGTTTTTTAGTTACACGCGTGTACAATATGTCTATTTTCTGACATATCCAACCGAACTAATGTGCAAAGGAAAATATAAACTTTCGCATACAAAAGCATAAACAAACATATCAGTAATGCATAAACTTACTTCCACCTAAACATCGCCTTGTAAAATTCTATGAAAACAAATAATAGAGGACTCAAATTAATTTCTTAAAGGCGAAAACAATTGACACTGCCAAAAACAAAACTAGTTGAAATGTATAGAAAAATGTTAGAAATTCGCCATTTCGAAGAAAAAGTCTTCGACCTCTATGGACAAAATCTCGTTCCAGGCACAATCCACCTATACGCTGGTCAAGAAGCAGTAGCAGTCGGCATATGCGCAAACCTAAGAAAAGACGACTACACAACAAGTACACATCGTGGGCACGGTCACTGCATTGCAAAAGGCGCTAGACTTGACAAAACAATGGCGGAAATCTTAGGCAAGAAAACAGGCTACTGTAAAGGAAAAGGCGGATCAATGCACATCGCAGACTTCAGCATAGGCATGTTAGGCGCAACTGCAGTCGTAGGAGCCGGAATCCCAATCGCTGTAGGCGCAGGTTTGTCAATCAAACTCAGAGGAACAAACCAAGTTGTAGCCTGCTTCTTCGGCGATGGAGCATCAAATCAAGGCACATTTCATGAGGGGATTAACATCGCATCTGTTTGGAAACTTCCAGTCATATTTGTATGCGAAAATAACTTGTATGCTATGGGCACAAGGCAGTCGATTGTTATGGCAATAGAAAATATTGCAGACAGGGCTGTTGCATATGGAATTCCAGGCGTCGTCGTTGATGGAAATGATGTACTCGCTGTCTATGAGACAGCAAATAAAGCAGTTGAAAGAGCGAGAAAAGGAGAAGGACCGACACTAATAGAATGCAAGACGTATAGGCTTAAGGGGCATTCAAGAGCTGATCCAGCTACTTATAGGCCTAAAGAAGAGGTTCAAGAATGGCTGAAAAAAGACCCTATAGTGCGTTTTAGAGCAAAACTTTTTGAGATGAAAATCTTGACTGAAGAAGAGGCTGAACAAATTCAGCAAGAAACTGTTAAGGCTGTGGAAGATGCAGTCAAATTTGCCATGGAAAGTCCATTCCCAGTGCCTGAAGAAGCGCTAGAAGACATATATGCCTAGCAAGAAGGAGTGTTAAGAAATGAGAGAAATCACTTACCGCGACGCATTGAATGAAGCCTTGCGAGAAGAGATGCTGCGAGATAAAACCGTATTTCTGCTTGGCGAAGATATTGGCAAATATTGGGAAGGCGCTTTCAAAGTTACAAAGAACCTTGCAAAAGAGTTTGGCGATGAAAGAGTTAGAGACACGCCAATATCCGAATCTGCCATCATAGGTGTCGCCGCAGGTGCTGCAATCACTGGAATGCGACCAGTTGCCGAAATTATGTTCGGCGACCTTACAGCTTTAGCCATGGATCAAATAGCTAATCAAGCTGCTAAGTTGAGGTACATGTTTGGTGGTCAAACAAGAGTGCCCATGGTGATTAGGACTCCTTTTGGAGCAGGCGTCAATATTGCTTCACATCATTCGCAAAGTCTTGAAGCGTGGTTTATGCATACTTCTGGCTTGAAGGTGGCTATGCCTTCTACGCCGTATGATGCGAAGGGATTGTTGAAAACAGCGATACGTGATGATAATCCTGTGATGTTTTTTGAGCATAAGCTGCTTTATCCGATTAAGGGGTTAGTTCCGGAAGAAGAGTATACTGTTCCGTTTGGTGTTGCTGATGTAAAAAGAGAGGGGAAAGACGTTACGATAGTTGCTACTTTATACATGGTTCATAAAGCTCTGGCAGCGGCGAAGGAACTTAGTGAACAAGGCATAGAGACTGAAGTTATTGACCCGCGAACGATAGCCCCCTTAGATAAAAAGGCAATAATAGGCTCTGTTAAAAAGACTGGAAGATTAGTAATTGTAAGTGAAGACTGCAAAACTGCTGGTGTAAGTGCTGAAATTGCAGCTTTAGTTGCTGAAGAGGCGTTGGATTATTTGGATGCTCCGATAAAACGTGTAGCTGAGCCAGATACGCCTATACCTTTTAGTCCGCCTTTAGAACAGTTTGTTATACCTAACGAGAAGAGTATAATTAAAGCAGTGAAAGAAATCGTCTGATTTGAATAAGACGTTAATAGAGGAAAAAAATTATTATTAAAAACTATTTTTTTGCATGTGTGCCTTGATTCAGATAATCTTTTAAAACTGAATGTGAATTAGGATACTACTAGAGTTAACCTTGGTGGATGTTATTGTCATCTCTTGAGCATTTGCAGAACGGCAGATATGCTATTTTAAAGAAACTAGGTGAAGGTGGAAAGGGCATTGTATACAAGGCTAGAGATACCGTTTTGAATCGCGTCGTTGCAATTAAGGTGCTTAAAGGTGCAGTTCCAAGTGAAGACGCGTATTCACGTTTTATACGTGAAGCACAGGCGATAGCGAAACTTAATCATCCAAACATTGTTTCCATCTACGATGTTAGCAAAGAAGATGAAAAACAGTTCTTTGTTTTCGAATTTGTTGATGGAATGAGTTTACGCGACCTTATGAAAACGTATCCCGACGGCAAATGTGACATGCAGACAGTCTTAAGAGTCAGCATAGACATCTGTAACGCTCTTCAATATGCGCACTCTCAAGGGGTTCTACATCGTGACATTAAGCCAGAGAATATTCTGATTACTGAAGAGGGCACTGCGAAGCTGATGGATTTCGGTTTAGCGAAGATGTTGGGTCAGACTAGCATTACACAGGAAGGAATGATAGTGGGCACGGTTGCCTATGTGGCTCCAGAAATAGCGTTGGGAAAAGGCTCTGACGCCAGGTCAGACCTATACTCTCTTGGTGCAGTGTTTTATGAAACTGTGACTGGAAGACCACCTTTCCAAGGTGAAGACCCAGTAAAAGTCATCTTTAGTCATATTCATGACTACCCTGTTTCGCCGATTAGGTTGAATCCTAAAGTTCCGCAGGCTTTGGCTGAATGTATTATGAAGCTTTTGGAAAAGGAGCCGGGGAAGAGATATCAATCAGCGGCGGATCTGCTTAAAGCGTTGAGGGAGATCGCCGAAGGTTTCTTGAGGGAGGTTCTTGTGCCTTCTAAGCCAAGCATTGTCGTTCCGAGTCCTAGGCCTTCTGCTGTAAAAGAAGTTCAACTTGTGGACCGAGTTGAAGAATTGGGTGTTCTTAGGGAGGCTGTTGATAGGGCGGTTCGTGGCGAGGGCGGTGTTGCTTTTCTGCATGGGGAGGCTGGAATTGGTAAGACTAGGTTAGCTAGAGAGTTAGGGGCTTATGCACGTTTGCGTGGTATGCAGGTCTTATCCGGTAGATGCCCAGCATTGTTTAGGATGGATGGTGTACCTCCTTATGTTCTCTGGAAAGAAGTAATCAAGAATTACTTGGAAGTTTGTTCTCCTGAGCAATTGTATCGAGTGATTGGCTTTTATCCAAGTGAGGTTTCTATGTTGGTTCCTGAATTAAGCCAAAAGCTTAGAACTATTCCTCAGTCTTTGCCTATAAGTCCGGAGCATGAGCGTGATAGGCTTTTTGAGGCGGTTTCGCAGTTTGTCACTAATATTTCTAAGGAAGCTCCATTGTTAGTGGTTCTTGATGATTTGCAGTGGACTGATCAGTCTTCGCTTTTGTTGTTGCATTATTTGGCTCGTGGTGTCTATAAGGAGTCTTTGTTTCTTTTAGGCACTTATCGCGATACTGACATTGATCAGAGGCATCCTTTGTCTCCTGTTTTGACGGAGTTGAATAGGGAGCGTTTGCTTCAATCTGTTCCATTGAAGCGTATGTCTTTCAATGATACTTCAGAGATGGTTAAGCAGATTTTGGAACAAGATGATGTTCCAAGAGAGTTTTGTGAATTAGTCTATGATAGGACAAGGGGAAATCCGTTCTTTGTTGAAGAAGTAATCAAGTCGTTGAAGGAAGAGGAAATTATCTATCGTGAGGGGAACAAGTGGAGGATTAAGGAAGTTTCAAGGATTGAGTTTCCGGCAACTGTTAAGGATGTTATAAAGGCGAGGATAGGTCGGTTAGATGACGAATGTCAAAATGTGTTGACTATGGCTTCTTTTGTTGGAAACGACTTCACTTGTGAGGCTTTGTGTGGAGTTACTGTCACTGAAGAAGATAAACTGCTTGAATTATTGGACAGAATGCTCAAAACTGGATTGATTAAGGAAAGAGTGATCCGTGGAGAAAGTATATGCTCCTTTGCCGACGTTATTGTGAGGGATGTCGTACATGAGGAAGTTAGTCCTTTTAGACATAAGAGGCTTCATGGTACAGTCGGATTTGCTTTAGAGAAAGTTTATGCTAAAAAGATTGATGAGCATTTTGGCGAATTAGCGTTACATTTTCTTGAAAGTGGAGATAATGAAAAGGCGCTTGACTATTTCCTAAAGGCTGGGGAAAAGGCTGTGAAGGTTTATGCCAATGGCGAGGCTACCTCTTATTTCCAGCATGCCCTTAAACTGCTTGAAGAAGAGGAAGGCGAATTAAGGCAAAAAGGCCATGTTCTTGAGAAACTTGGGGATATCAAGAAGATTGTTGGAGAAAATGAAGCCTGCATGAAGTATTGGAACGATGCTTTAGTGTTGTGGAAGCAACTAGATGAGAAAGGAAAGACTGCAAGATTGCACCGTAAAATGGCGAATGTGCTTTGGGAGAAGATGGGCGATACAGAAAAGGCTACGAAGCACCATGAGGAGGCATTGAAGATTTTGGAAACTGAGCCTGAAAGTGTTGAATTGGCGAGTCTCTACGAGGATATGGCACGTATGTATTTTCGTACTGAAAGTATGGCTAAAGCTCTTCCATGGGCTGAGAAGGCGCTTGAGCTTGCCAAAAAACTGAACCATCTTGAAACTATCGCAGACTCTTACCTCACGCTGGGATTAATCATCCTTAGCTCCGGAGATTGGAAGAAAGCCATCGAATGCAATGAGAGAGCTCTGAAAATAGCACTTGATAACGGTTACATGGAGACAGCGATACGTGCATATAATAACCTTACTTTCGCGCTTCCATATGAGGAATGTGAAAGAGGCTTAGAATGTCTTGAGAAAGGATTTGAACTAGCACGAAAAGCAGGGGTTATTTTCTGGATATCTTGGATCGGTACCAATTTGGCACGCTGGTATCTTTCCATGGGGAATATGAACAAGGCAATTCCTTTAGCGGAAGAATCAGTTGCGTTGGATAGGAAAGCTGGTAACAAAACTCATCTTTCCATTTCTCTAAGTACCCTTGGATTTATCTATCAGATACTGGGAGAATGGGACAAAAGCGAACAATACTACAGAGAGGCTTTGAGCAACTCCCAAAGACTAAAAGATCTGGGATCAATAGCTACTAGCCTTGGGCATCTTGGATGGCTCTATTACGACAAAGAGGAATACACAAAGGCAAGAGAGTTCTTTGAAAAATGGTATGACATCGTTGGAAAAGCTGGAGCGAAAATCAGTCAAATGTGGTCCTCTATGTTTGTCGTTTTTGCGTACGCAGAGCTTGGAGAAATCGAGAAAGCCAAGAACTTGGTTGACAATCTGCGAAAATTTGCATTTGAAGTAGAGGACAACTGGCTCATCGCTTGTGCCGATAATGCAGGAGCAATGGTATTCCGTGCTCAGAAGAAATGGAAGGAATCTATCGAACTTTTCGAAAAAACTCTTCAGGAATATGAAGCTCTGAATACAAGGCGATGGGACATCTACATTTTCGCCAGATTCCTCTGTGACTATGCCCAAGTATACTTAGAAAGGGGTCAGGAAGGCGACAGAGAAAAAGCATTCAACCTACTTAACCAAGCATTAGAACTATTCCAAAAGCTAGACGCCAAAAAAGAGATAGAAAGAATAATAGCCAAAAAGAAACTACTCACAGCCTAAAAACTCTGAAGCACACACATAGGAAAAAGAAGGATAAAGACTTGGCAACAAAGGTTCTGATGCCTAGACTTAGCTTAACCATGAAAGAGGGATCAGTGGTTCAATGGTTCAAAAAAGAAGGAGAAACTGTGAACAAGGGCGAACCACTTGTTGAAGTATTAACCGAAAAAGTAACATATGACATTGAAGCCCCTGAATCAGGCATTCTACGTAAAATTCTGGCTTTAGAGGGCATTGAAGTTCCAGTTGCAGAAGTTTTAGGCATAATAACGGCTCCAGATGAGCAACTTACAGAAGAAATCATTATCAAAACACATGCGAAAGAGGCAGAAAAAATCGAAGAGCGAATTCTTGCTTCTCCCGCTGCTAAAAGACTTGCAAAAGAATACGGCATAGACATAGTTCAAGTGAAAGGCTCAGGTCCAGAGGGAAGAATCGTTGAGGAAGATGTGAAAAAGTTTTTTGAAGAGAGCAAGGTTGGTCCAAGAGTAAGAGAAGTCATACCTTTGACTGGGATAAGGAAGACAGCTGCTGAAAGAGTGACTTTAAGCGCCAAGACAGCGCCGCACAGTACAATAACCATGGAAGCAGACATGACAAATGCAACAAGACTTCGCGAAGAAAAACAAGTTTCCTACACAGACATTCTAGTTAAAGCAGTTGCAAAGGCGTTAGCAGAGCATTCAATTGTAAATTCATCGTTGGATAGGGAGCAAATCAAAATTTTCGAAGACATTAACGTTGGCGTTGCAGTTGCTACGGAGAAAGGCTTGTTGGTTCCAGTTATTCACAACGCAAACAAAAAGTCGCTTACGGAAGTTGCCTCCGCACTTAATGACCTTGTTGAAAAGGCAAGAACCGGCAAATTATCAAAAGAAGAGTTGACTGGTGGAACTTTCACAATCACTAATCTTGGCATGTTTGGAGTTGAGATTTTTACGCCGATTATCAACCCGCCTGAAACAGCGATACTAGGCGTTGGAAAAGTAGCAGAAAAGCCCGTTATAGTGAATAAGGAAATTGCGATTAAACCTATGTTGCATCTAAGCCTATCTTATGACCACAGAGTGATAGATGGCGCTCCAGCAGCACAGTTCCTTCAAAAGGTGAAACAGTTCCTAGAAAATCCTCAAACTATAACAGCATAGTTGGAAACAACATAGCAAACAACTATTTGGGCATCAGTCTCGGTTATTCTTCAAACAATTCCATCTATCATAATAATCTGCATTGCATTCTTCTCATGGATAATATATTGCCTTGAGAATTGGCTCTTTCACAATTTTTAATGCAGGATAAAGGCTTGCCAAACCGAGGAAAATCAGTGTTGAAACCAACCACCCTGCAACAGAGAGAAAAGCGTTTAAAGAAAAAATAGGGTCAGGAATCAAGAATTCTAGCGCTATGAGAAGACCTCCAAAAATTCCTATTAATGCACTAATAGCCAAGACGATGAGGATTTCCATTAAAACAATTTTTATGACAGTTTTAGGTTTGGCACCTAAAGCTCTTATAATGCCGAAATCTCTCTTCTGCCCTGCAATTAGGAGCATCATGTAGGCGACAAGACATAGAGCAGCTGTAGCTAAGGAGAGAAGGGGCAAAAACATAATTAGCGACCAAATTTTGTCAAGGAAAATTATATGCTCATTTAAAATGTCATTAAGTTCCAAGAATTCTAACCCTGTCGCATTTATTTTTGAAAGAACTTCGACACGTTTTGATGGATCAATTTTTAGAAAAAAAAGATTGCATCCGGATTGTTGAACAAGTTCTGACATGATGTTAATGGGAACGTACACTACATTTCCCCTGTTAAGCGTATCCAAGCAAACGCCTACAATTGTAAAGTTCTTTTCGTAAAGTATCATACGTTGTGCTAGGGGCTCATCAAATATTTTAGAAGCCAATGAATCCCCAATTACTACAGAATAAGAATCTGTTTCATTTAGAACTCTTCCATCAATTAACCATTCATTCAGTGCACTTTCCGGATCTATGCCTACGACTAGTGTTTGGCTTGATCGATAGCGACCAATTCTTGCGTATTTGGGAGGAGGTCCAGGATCGACTATGACATATCCTGGAAGTTCATATGCGGTGGTCTCGACGAGGAAACGTGAATCTATCTTAATTACTCCAGTAATTGATCTTAACTTTGAGATGTTTGACTCAGAGATTAGGAGTCTTGAATCACTGTAATTGAATTGTTGCATTTGTTGAGGATTGAAGAATTGTGAAAGAAGTTTTGAATATTGTGTAGTCATATTCCGGTGCCCAACTGCAATTATGTCCTTGCCAATTGCCCTGTGTACGTAGTTTTGAGTGGTTTGGTTGGCAATTGTTCCGCCTGCAAGAGTCAGTGTGGTTAGCATTAAAACTGCAGTTAGGCATAGAGTTGAGTAGACAGTGACCGATTTTCTCCGTATCAAACTTCTAAGTGCCATCTTTAATTCCGTCCCCAATCTTGAAGAAATGAAGCCTTTCCCAGTAGAGGCCATGACAAGGAAAAAACTTGGAGACAAAGCGTCTGTTGATTTAACTTTAATCCACCTCGCTACTATTCTACCGCCAAGGAGGTTTGGAGCAATCATAAAAGCCAAGAAAATGAAGAAAATTGCCCATAAGTTAAGAGAAGTGTCTGTCATGGAAAACCCGAAGGCATTGAGCGCGTTGATGGAAGCATAATACATAAACACGCCGAAAACTGTGCCAAGAAAACAACTTGATAGAATCATGATGAAAAGTTCGACTGCAAAATAGCCAAAAACTATGTTTGTTAGGCACCCTGTTGCCTTCATTATACCAATGTCCTGCACACGTTGAGACATAGCCATTGAAACAAGAAACGAGGTTATGAGTAGACCTGCCAAGAAGTCAAGGAAACTTACGAGAATTATGAAAATAGTGAATATGTAGGAAAAGCCAGTTGTTAATCTTCCTTCAGCTACAAGAAAAATTTCAAAGCCTATTGTATTTCCAAACTGAACAAGAAAAATTGTTGTTGCAACACAAATAGTTAAGCCTACAATAGTTAGTGTGGTCTGAAATTTTCTTCGAATCAAGTCTTTCATCGGAAATGCAAGGCTACTCATTTGCTTCTCATACTTCCATTTTGTAGACGCATTGTGCGGTCTGCCAACTGCACTATTCTATCATCATGAGTAGAGACAATAACAGTGTACTTTTTTGATTTCAGTTTCTCCAAAACCTTAACGACTTCAAGCCCTGTTTCTAAATCCAAGTTCCCAGTAGGTTCATCGACCAAGACAAGAAGCGGATTGTTAACTAAAGCTCTTGCAAACGCAACTCGCTGTTGTTCGCCGCCGCTTAGTTGAGAAGGAAAATGATTAATACGATGCGATAAGCCTACTCTTTTGAGAAGTTTTTCAGCCTTTTGTCGAGCCTCTCTTCCTGAAATGCCTGCTATTTCTGCTGGAAACGCAACGTTTTCAATGGCTGTTAATGTTGAAATAAGATTGTAAGATTGAAAAACAAATCCTATATATGAACTGCGAAAAGTCGCCAGAAACTCTTCATCATAAGACATAAGGTCATGCCCAAGAACAACAATTTTCCCACTTGTAGGCTTATCAAGACCGCCAAAGATGTTAAGTAAGGTCGTTTTCCCAGCGCCAGATGGGCCGTAGATGCAGACAAACTCGCCTTCTGCCACCTCAAGATTCACGTCTTTCAATGCAGTAACCGTGTGTCCGCCGACTTGATACTCTTTACATAGAGAAGAAGCGACAACAGCGATTTTTCCTTTCGTTACCATGCAGACACCAATACTACTTGACTTCTCTAACAGAGAAGGGCGGACACGAAGACATAACACTTACTCTTCCAGTTTTTCAAACATATCCTTAGGCACACCACAAACAGGACAAACCCAATCGTCTGGCAAATCTTCGAACGCTGTTCCAGGCGGAATACCGCTGTCTGGGTCTCCTTTTGCTGGGTCATAAACGTACTCGCATGCTGTGCATTTCCATTTAGCCATCATTTTCACCTATTATTCTTGAATTTGAAGAAGAGTATTTTTTGTATTTAAGCCTAAGTTGATTGTTTACTACACTTCTTATGACAAGTTTTAAAAAAGGCGATGTGCGATAACTAGCAAAATTGAGGTGAACATATGCCTACTTTCTCTGTGAATATGAGGCATACTGTTGAATCATGTGCAATGTTTAATACGGAAGTAAAGAAGAAGTTCAAAGAAGCCATCGGTAAGAGAGAAGAAATAGCTAAAAAGCATGGAGTAAAGGTCTTAAGCGCTTGGACTTCAGTGCTAGATCATCTTGTTTTCTACATCGTTGAAGCCCCTTCCCAATTCGCTGTTGAAGACTACTTCAAAGAGATAGGCTTTGCATTCTGGAACACCATCGAAATTAGACAAGTCAGGACCGTCGAAGAAGTTGTGAAAAAAGTCGTCGGAGAATAACTAATAATCATCTTCTTTTTTTTATCTGAGCGAAAAAAGAGTGTGTCATACAGTCAACCCTAAAGCTTTCCTTTTTGCCATTATATGTTTCTCTATGCCGTCAACAGCCTTCGATGGATCAGGTTCAAACACTAGCTTGCCGCCAGTTAGGCTTTCAACATCTTCAGTTAAGAGTTTAACGAGTTCAGGTGCTCCCGTAATTGGCGGTGTCGGCGCCACATGAGTATATAGCCCATAAGCCACAGCAAAAACTGCGTCGATTGTTGCTTTTTGCTCCATATATTCAGGCGCAGTAACAGCAATTGGCAACGCTGGGATATCTACGCCCAAAGCATCGGCAACAGCGTTCACAAGCAACGACAATCTGCTAACATCAGTGCATGTGCCAAAACTTAAGACAGGCGGAACATTCAAAGCCTTACAAACTTTCTTTAAGCCTTCTCCAGCCAAGTTTATAGCTTCCAGATTTGTCAAGCCACCAACCTGAACTGCCCCATTGCCACATCCAGCACTTAGCACTAGAATGTTTCTTTTTATCAGCTCTTTGGCAACGGCTATAGTATTCACGTCTTGTCCACTGTCTCGCAAAGTTGTACAGCTAACCAAGGCAACTATACCCTTTACGTCGCCTTTCTTTATAGCCTCTAGCAACGGTGTTAAAGAGCCGCCAAGCACTGTGACAATGGCTTCTGCAGAAAATCCAGCAACAACTTTCTGCCTTTTCTTAGGTACGTAAGCCTCTACATTTTTCTTTCTCTTCTTAAAATTTTCAACAGCAAGTCTGATTAGTTCTTTGGCTTGCTTCTCCACTTCATCGGGTTTATAATCGATATGCCTGTCAACGCCGGGCATTCGCACAAGCTTAGAAACTGTTACCAAGGTGGCACCATACTTTTCGGCAAAAAGACCTAGTGCAGGCGGAGAACAATTCATGTCCATGGCTAACAAGTCAATAGCGCCAGTAGCTAAAGCAAACTCGATGCCCAGCCAATTTCCAGTTAATCCACAAAAGACATCATCTTTCAGAAATCTTTGCTGCAATTCTTGCCCAGTTTCAATTGAGCCTATTATTCTCAAGCCTTTAGCCCCAGCATCTTTAGCCATCTTCTGCACTTTCTCTGTTTTAGCTGCTTTAATCAAAGCCGCGCCGACAAATGGTTCATGTCCATGAGGCAGAATGTTCACGTAGTCTGGGTCTAAAACGCCTAAATCAACCTCAGACTCATGAGGCTTGGGCGTTCCAAAAAGAATATCTTGTCCAAGTTCAAGCGGAACCAAAGCTCCATACGCGCATGCTATACTGAGTCGCAGAGCCTTAGCAGCCAATGATTTGCAGTCGCCGTCAACATTGGTCAAACAGCTCGAAGTAGCATCCTTTATTTCATGCATTGGTCCGCCTGGAAAAATTCCAAGATTTCGCCAAACCTTTTTTCTCTTTTCTGGAGCAAAGATTTCAACCATCTTTGAAGGTTCATCTGAATCACGATTTATCTCATTAAGAATAAAGTCTGCAACTGAAATTGCCACATCGTTTATTGAGTTAGAAGTTTTTAGTCCGAAGAGTTTAGCAATCTGAAGCAATTTTTCTTCATCTTTAATTTCGAAAGGTGTTTTTCCTTCTGCTGTTGCTTTCAAGGTTTTTGCAGCTTCAATGGCGTGATAAGTGTAAGTTGATATGCCCAAAACATTTCTCAGCAGCATTGTGCGCATTGCCATTCCGTTGGCGTCTATGCCGCATACGCCACGACTAGCATTCTTAGTGATTCTGCATGGTCCTTGACTGCAAAGTTGACAGCTTAAGCCTTGAGAGCAGAATGGGCATCTTGTTGGCTGCTGAGCTTCAAACCTGTCTACAACGTTTGTTAAGCCTTCTTCATGGACTTTTTCATACATTTCTCGAATAGATTCATGAGCGCTAACTTTCTCTTTGTCTTCCAACACTTTTCACCGTTGACAGTTGTTCCAGACTATTTTAGACACTATATTGTGAGGATAATCCTTATAAGTTTTATGTGCAAACATAATAATGAAGGCTAAGACATGGCAAAAGAGCAAAGATTTCCAATCTTTTTAACTGGAACACGCAAGTCCATAGTAGCAAACATGCTAGGCAAAGATGCAACCACTATTGAATTAGCCACTATATTGAAGATCAACGAAAGCGCCATAAGAAGGCATTTTGACACTTTGGAAAAAGAAGGCTTTGTCATTTCTAAATTTGAAATTTCTGGCAGAGGCCGCCCAAAAAAAGTATACACTCTCACCTTACAAGGTAGAAATTTGTTTCCACGGAAAACCCAGGAATTACTCTATTTTCTACTTCAAAGCGCGACTAAAAGATATGGAGAAAAAGAGATGATGTCACTGATGCTTTCAGTGGCAAAGGATTTTGCTAGGCAAATAATACCGAAAAAGGTAGAAGGGAGTCTTTTTAGCCGTCTCAGTCAGTTGGTTCAATTTCTGGACGATTATGGGTTCTTTACTTCCTTATCGAAGCAAGGAGACAATTTTGTCATCGAATATAGAAATTGCGTTTTTGAGGACGTCATAGGTCAGTTTGGAAAATACGTTTGTAAAATTGATGAAGAAATAGCTCGTGAAATCGCTGGAAACGTCAATATTGAATGGAAAGAATGCATCGCAAAAGGGGATAAAAGATGTCTACAAGTGATTTCGCCAACATAAACACATATAAATACGAGTTTCAGTGCCTAATTACTCTTCAAAAGTTGCAGCACCTCCCCTTACTAACGGGTGACACAAAATGCCCATGAAACAACTCAAAACAGAGACAGAAAACGAACTAAAAGTCGAAAGAATCTTACATGCGAAACGGTACGCTTTAACTTTAGACAAAAATCTATGCACAGGCTGCGGAATCTGCAAAATAATCTGCCCAAGAGAAGCCATAGAGATCAAAGCAATTCCAAAAACAGCTGGCCAGAAAGCAAAACACTCTATAATTAATGTTGACGAGCAGAAGTGCCATTACTGCGGTGTTTGCAACTCCATGTGCCCATTCGGAGCGCTAAAAGTGCAAGTTGATGGAGAACATGTCATTCCAGTAATAAAGACCGAGAGTTTTCCTCAACTTATTCGTGAGATCGAAGTTGACACAAAAAAATGCAAACTTGACTGCGTCGAATGTGAAAAAGCTTGCCCTCTAGAATTGATCAAGGTGAGTTGGCGAACTCCAGATGGAAAAGAAGTCGCAAATGTAAAATCAATTTCAAATACCGGCGACTTCTCAGTTTTTGTGGATATTAAGAAGGATTTGTGTCCAGCTTGTCGACTTTGCGAGTTGAAATGTCCAGAAGATGCTATTCATGTCCGGAAGATGTTTCATGGGGTTTTAAAGATAAATAATGAGAAGTGTCCAGAAGGCTGTAAAGATTGCGTTGACGTATGCCCAATAATTAGCACCCTCTACTTATCAGATGATGGGAAAGTGCACGTCAACGAGGCAAGTTGCATCTATTGTGGTGGCTGCAAGCTTGTTTGCCCTGTGGAAGAAGCACTTGATTTTCAACGCACTTATGTCTATCATACTTCAGTTCGTTCTGGCGCTTGGAATAAAGCTCTCGAAAAGCTGACGTCGACAACTGAGATGACTAAGGAGTTGAAGGCAAAAGGCGCTAAGAAGGCGCGTGAATCTGTTGAGAAAAGACTTGCATGGAGGGCGTCATAAATGATTGAAGAACCACGTGTCGGAGTTTTCGTATGCCACTGCGGGCTCAACATAGCAGGCGTTATCGACGTGAAAGCAGTTGCAGAGTATGCAAAAACATTACCAAATGTAGTATTCGTCAAGGACAATAGGTACACGTGTGCTGATCCAGGGCAAGAAGAGATTAGGAAAGCAGTAAAAGAACACAAGCTAAACAGAGTTGTTGTTGCCGCTTGTTCGCCACGTTTGCATGAGCCTACTTTCCGCAGAACCACTGCTGAAGCCGGGCTAAATCCATACGTTTTTGAGATGGCAAACATACGTGAGTTTTCTTCTTGGTGCCATCCCAACACACCTGAAGAGGCAACTGAGAAAGCGAAAGAAATTGTAAAAATGGCTGTTGCAAAGGTTAGGTTGCTCCAGCCGCTTCAAACGATTGAGGTTCCCGTGACCAACAAAGCCATGATTTTAGGCGGCGGCATTGCTGGAATCAGCGCTGCATTGGATCTTGCTGACATGGGCTTTAAGGTCTACATGGTTGAAAGAGGTGAAAGCATTGGCGGTCACATGGCTCAGTTGGACAAGACTTTCCCAACATTGGATTGTTCTATTTGTATCGAAGGTCCAAAAATGGTGGATGTCTCTCGGCATCCTAATATCGAAATATTATCGTATGCTGACATTCTTAGCGTAGAAGGCTTTGTTGGAAACTTCAAGGTAAAGATTCGAAGGAACCCACGCTACGTAATTGCAGAAGACTGCACTGGTTGCGGTGAATGCCGCGATGTTTGCCCCATCGAATTTCCAAACGACTGGGACATGAACATGGGAGTGAGGAAGGCAATTTCTGTTCCCTTCGATCAGGCAGTTCCTCTTGTCTACACACTCAATATGGATCACTGCATCGAATGTTACAAGTGCGTTGATGCTTGTGGTGCTAGGCAAGCAATTAATTTTGATCAGAAACCTGAAGAAATTGAACTTAATGTGGGCACGATTATAGTTTCAACAGGATTCGACATTTACTTGCCAAATGACAATAGCCTTTATGGTTATGGTAGATTTGACAATGTGATTACTGCTTTAGAGTTTGAGAGGCTGATTTTAGCAGCTGGCCCAACAGGTGGAAAGGTTGTGCGGGCTTCTGATGGAAAGAAACCACATAGCGTGGTCTTTATTCAGTGTGTGGGGTCGAGGGACATTAACAAATATGAATACTGCTCTGGCTTTTGCTGCATGTACGCTCTCAAAAACTCAATTCTTTTGAAAGAGAAGTATAAGGATGATGTGGAGGTTTACATTCTCTTCATGGATATGCGAGCACACTTTAAAGGCTATGAAGAATTTTATAATAGAGCCCGCGACTTGGGCATCACATTCATTCGGGGAAGAGCATCGAAGATTTTTGAAGACCCGAAAACAAAGAACTTGTTCATTCATGCAGAAGATATGATGCTTGGCGAACCAATAGAATTGGAGTCAGAACTTGTTGTGTTGTCTACCGCTGCGGTTCCGAGCAAGAAAAGTGATGAGATGGCAAGAATTTTGAATATTTCTCGTGGTGCTGATGGCTTCTTTATGGAGAGTCACCCGAAGCTTAAGCCTCTTGACACGCCTGCTGACGGTGTCTTTCTTGCTGGTGCTTGTCAAGGTCCGAAGGATATTCCATATAGCGTTTCTCAGGGAAGTGGTGCAGCTGCAAGAGCTGCTACTATTCTTTCTAAGCCTACTTGGAGGATTGATCCTATTATTGCTCAGGTTGATCCGTCTAAGTGTAGGAATGTGAAGGCGAAGTGTGGTATTTGTGTGAAGGCGTGTCCTTATGGTGCCTGTGTAGCGCCTGAAGGGCAGGCTGCTGAAGTTAGAACTGCCATGTGTCATGGTTGTGGCACTTGTGTCGCTGAGTGTCCGCAGGATGCGATTACTCAGATGCATTTTACAGATGCGCAGATTATGGCTCAGATTAGGGCAGCTTTGGAAGAGCATCCAGAAGATAAGATTCTTACTTTCCTATGCAACTGGTGTAGTTATGCGGGTGCTGATTTGGCTGGGACTAGTCGTTTTGAGTATCCGCCTATTAGCCGTGCGATTAGGGTTATGTGCAGTGGACGTGTGGACAGAGAATTCGTCATGGAAGCATTTAGACAGGGTGCAGGCATGGTACTAGTTGCCGCATGTCACTTGCCCTATGACTGCCACTATATCAGCGGGAACTGGAAAATGAAAACACGTATGGAAGCATTAGCTGGAATGCTAGAGAAATTAGGGTTAAGCAAAGAACGGTTTAGAGTGGACTATGTGTCAGCGGCTGAAGGAGTAAAGTTTCAAGGATTAATTAAAGAAATGACAGAGCAAATGAAGGCGATAGGGAAAGAGAGGATTAGGGCAGAGAACGAAAAACTGAAACCAGTATTAGAGAAAATGCTCACAAGAAAACAAACATAATTGCCTAATATTCAAGCTCTGAACAACTGAAAAGTGTTAAGATAAAAATTTAAGTTTTCAATAGCTCTAACTTTAACTATGAAACAAACAGCCATTCCAGAAGCTCTCATTAAAGATATTCAAAACGAAGAATGCGTTGTCTTTTTGGGAGCAGGCGTCTCGACAGAGAGTCACAAGCCATATTTTGAGAAAAAGCTTGTTAATATATTGGCAGAAAAATGTAGCTATCCATCAACATCACCCCTCATTCTGCCTAAAGTGGCTCGATATTTTTGTGATGTAGAAGATGGTGGATTTAAAGGAAGGCTGATAAGGGAAATTCGTAACTATTTAGATTTATTTATGGAATATGGCGAAGCCCATAATTTTGCTACAATGATTCATGATATAATTGCAAAAATTGGTTTTCTAAAAATCATCGTGACGACAAACTGGGATGTATTTATGGAACGAGAACTCAACATATTACCAATAGTCCGGGATACTGATTTAGTTTATTGGAATGATAACAAACGTCAAGTAATAAAATTACATGGTTGCATAAGTCAACCAGATACAATGATAGTAACAGAAGACGATTATGATAACTTTGTAAAAAATCGGTTAGACTCTCCAATAAGTAATAAGATCAAAGACCTAATGACTACGAAAACTTTTCTCTTCCTTGGTTACAGTCTCAAAGATGAGAGTTTTCAAATAATTCAAGAAAGAATTTTAAGTAAAATGGGAAAATTTTCTCGGGTTTCTTATGCAGTTTTACCTGACCCAGCTAAGAAATATATCAAGTCATGGAGAAAAAAGGGAGTAATAATAATTCCTTCCAATGCACTGGCCTTTCTTAGAGAATTACACGATCTTTTCATTAGAAACGGTATTTATTTCAGTGATGACTTTTTGTCCAGACTCTCTTACTGGATCGACAGATGTCATGAAGTTCATTTTAGTATTGGACAAGAGGACGAAATTGGTTTCCTTTCAATGATGTATCAAGATGGATTACAGCATAGCTTACAGGACTTGTATTATGGAATCAGGGTAGGCAAACCAAAATCATACTACAAAGAGCAACTTGATTCCTTTCGAAATAAGTTGAAAGATGAAACAAAAAAGGGCGATACTGTTGAGATCTCGTATCTTAGAGGGAGAGTTGAAGCTTTAAAGTGGGCTTTAGAGGCAAAAAAGGAACTAAAACTATACTGTAGCATTGGCTGCGAACCAATAAACGAAAAGGAATTTATGAATTTTCGAAAATGCAAAAGGTAACATCTTTCCGCCTACTTGATTCTTAAGAAGGGTCTATATGTTTTGTAAACCTATACCAAGAACGAGAAAAATACGCGAATTCTACAAAATGCTAATAAAACGAAGCAAAGAAGCCAAAAGACACCCTGAAACTCTTATTCTTTATGGAGATTAGCGTTTCCAACGGAGAAGAAGAGCCAAAGCTTTCTCTTCTTGCTCACAGCTGCAGACTTCCTATTAGAGACCTATTTATAGGGGGCTAGATACTTCTTTGCTAGAGCCTATATCTCAAACTTCTCTATAATCTTCCTCTCCTTCTCACCCACAATCTCAGCCACAACATGCACATACTTTTCCAGTCCAGAACCCACAATTCTCGCCTTCAACAATTCACTAAGACATTACCGCTATTTCATGCCTTCTAAAATAAATGCGTTACATGCGTTTTCATCTTACTATCTTCGGTTGAGGTTGCTCCATTCCCAAATGCCACTGAATCGAATAGAAAAAATATGTAAACAAAGTTCTAATAAAACCCACCTTAACATATCGCCTTGCAGATGGACACGCCACTATATTATGGTCACAAATAGCATAGCCTCTTTTCCTTAACCTATATGAAATTTCGATGTCTTCACATACTTTCAATAGTTTATTGAATCCGCCAATTTCTCTAAAAGTTTTGGCATCGCACGCCATGCACATGCCACCAGCATACTTGTCAACATAATTTCTAGCAAGATTTTCCAAAGAAAACCAAAAAGTGTCTATTTTTCTCGGCATCTGCACTTTTCCGCCTTCCATTTCCAAAACTTCTTTCTTCGGCAGATATTTTGGAAAGACAAGCGTCACATTTGGCTTCTGAAAGTCTAAGACAATTCTCCCTATAATATCTGATGCTAGTAATGTATCTGCGTCAACAAAGACCAGTATGTCGCCTTCCGCATACGCTGCTCCCTGATTTCTCGCATCTCCAGCAGAAATGTCCTTCTTCGAAATTACCTTATCCGCATATCTTTCTGCCACTGCTACTGTCTTGTCTTTGCTTAATCCGTCTTTGACAATGAGTTCAAGGTTCTTGTAGGTCTGCTTCCGAACACTTTCCAATGTATCTGAAAGAAATTTTTCTTCATTAAATGCTGGAATTATCACAGAAACTTTCTTCATCAATCAAAAGGTTAATCACAAAAGGATTTATGCTTTTGTTAGGTATCATGAAATGTTTGCGAAGGATACCAGAATGAATGCTTGGAGACTGCTAAAACTAAAGACAAACAATGCTTTCATGAATATGGCTATTGACGAAGCCATTTTACGGGCCAGAATCGCTGGAAAAGTGCCAAACACCTTACGCTTTTTCAGGTGGCAACCTTCAGCCGTCTCAATTGGACGTTTCCAACAAGCCCAAAAAGAAGTTTTAGTGGAAAACTGTCATAAGCATGGGATAGATATTGTGAGAAGAATCAGCGGCGGAGGAGCAGTCTACCACGACTACGATGGAGAAATCACCTACAGCGTAACTGTTGCCACAGAAGACTTGGGAACAGAAGACGTATTCGCCGCCTACAACTTGATATGCAACGGATTAATCGAAGCAATTAAAATTCTAGGCATAAACGCAGACTTTAATCCAGGCAACCCAAAAAACTGCCCAAACATATCCGTAAATGGAAAAAAAATTTCAGGAAGCGCCCAATCACACAAAAGCGCTGTTCTTCTTCAGCATGGAACTCTTCTAGTGGACGTAGACCTGAAAAAAATGTTCACATTTCTGAACGTGCCCTGGGCAAAAACGTGCATGGAAGTAGTAAACGTGGCTGAAAAGAAGATAACATCGGTTAAACAGGAACTCGGATCAAGCATTTCCATGACAGAGGTATATGAAGCATTAGTCAAAGGCTTTGAAAAAGCACTAAAAATCTCTCCGAAAAAAGGCAAGTTAACAATTTATGAGCAACGTTTAGCTGAAAGACTTTGCAAAGAAAACTACTCAAACGACGACTGGAACTTTAATGGCAATTATCACGAAAGTTAAGATTCTCATACAAAACATTCTTTGCATGATACGAATTTTTGTAAAACTTTCTTCATAAAAACGCTTTTCTAGTTCGAAAATTATCATTTTTAGTGAAGGATATTCACATGTCGGAAAAGGAAAAAGGAGAAGAGGAAACCTATTCTCTAATTTTTACGTCGCTTAAGCATCCAATACGCAGGAAAATCCTCAGGATGCTAACTGACAGCGAGATGACTTTCTCACAAATTTTAGAGACTCTTTCTATTGATAGTGGACATTTAAGCTATCACATCGAAAATTTAGGAGAACTAGTATCCCGCTCCTCGGGTGGGAAGTACAAACTTTCTAGTGTTGGAGTAGCCGCAGTTAGGTTAATGAGTGGTGTAGAAGAACAGCCTAAGTTCGCTACACAAAAAACTAGAGAAACATTGTTTGGAAATGTTACAAGAGTTTATGCACTATTTTTCGCTATTGCTTTAATCGTCGCCAGTCTATACTTTGTGAATTTTACGACAGTTGAGTGCCCATCCTCGATAACGGTTGGGCGTGGAACACCTAAAACAATTTTTCCGAGTCAATCCTACTCTTACAACATAACGATGGTGTACAAAGAAGCTAGTCTACATGTGTCAAATTTTACATTATTTGACCCAGTATCTAGACACTATGTGACAACAGTTTACAAAGAACCCGAAATAGATAGAAGTGAGGAAAATGGATTCTACATGGAGCGATATCCACCAGCCAACACGATTACCTATTGGATTCGATGCCACTTCTTTTTTGGATTGGAAACCAACGACACATATGACCTTTCACTTAGAATCTATAGTCCAGATGGAAAAATCATCGGTGAAGAAAGACAACGTGGCGCGCCTGGGCACATCGAAGGAGTAGGACACGGTGAAATAACTCAAGAGGGAACATATCACGTGGAATTCTTCAATATCAATTCAACCCAGATAAGTGCCTTTATCAAGGTTCGTATACTTTGGGAACGTTTCCAAAAGCCATACTACTATTTAGGGCTTATCACACTTATCGCCACATTGTCATATCCTGCGTTTCTCCTACTCAATCAACTTACGAAATTGAGGCGCAAAAACAAGAATCAAATATCATCTCTCGCCAAACCACTCTGAGATTTTCATATCTTTTTCTTCTTCAAAACTTATGTTCATCGGCTCAAAAGTCTGCCCTAACGCAGTTCTCAAATTGCGAATATAGTCGTCAACGTTTATTTCCGCTGTACTCTTTACGAAATCTGATGGCTTTACAGTGAACTTTTTGCCCTTATACATGAATGGCTTAACCTTAATGAAAGAAACAGTATCTCTCTTATTCACTTCTCTGCCAGACTCCATAAGCTGCACGGCACACTGATATGGCTGATGCATAGCCTCATCTAGAACAATCTTCTCTTTCGGGTCAAAATACAATTCAACAAAATATTGCAAATCGTCTAAGGGAATTTTTCTCTGCCTTAAAGTCTTCTCGGCCTCTTGAGCGACCTCTACAATTCTTCTTCTTGCAGCCTCATACTCTTCCATATTCTTAACTTGACTCAACTCTCTGACACAGCTTTGAAACACTTTTTGGAAAAACCTTGGCGAATTGGATTTAATCACAGTCAAGCCTTTAATGTCCGGTGTGCTATCTGGAAGGATTCCAAAATACGCTTTTTTAGCTTTAGGCAAGACGCATACAGAGTATTTCTTTTCAACAGCCAAATCGAGTCGAAGCCTCTCCTTCACAGTTTTAACTAACCATTTTACTCCTTCTTCAGAAGGATTGTCTAGAAATAGGGAGTCTGTGTCGCCGTAAGTCGGATGCAGACCATGTTCCTCTGCCATGTTCCACGTAGTCTGTAGGATGTGGCGTCCATAGCCTGTTATCGATTCAGCTAACGGTGTAGATGCAAGTCCGTGAATTCTCACAGTAACTCCATAGCTGGAAACAGTCAGTAGTTTTAGCAGTTTAGCAATCGCTTCTGCTGATCGCCTTTCTTCTTCTAAAAGTTTCTGGTCTTTTGAAAGGGGTTTAAACCAGTGGATTCGTAAGTCTTTCAGTGCTCCGAACAGAATTGAATAGAAGCCTCTTCTCCTAATGCAAACATGATGATCTACTTCAGAAATTTTGTTGCTTCTGCATTCTTCGTGTTCGCAGTTAACGGTTTCATACGACAAGTTGTAGCTGTCAATGACGCTTGGATATAGGCTTTCAAAGTCTGTCACGACAGTGTTGAAATAGACTCCGCTTTTCGGAGCAATTGTTAAGGCACCTGTAACTGAACGCTTAAGCTCTCTTCCTCCACGTAGTTCTTTTGAACTAGGGATTAAGATGCAGTTTTTTCTGAGATATGTGTAGATTATGGATTTGATCCAGTCGCTCACATGTCTGCTAGAATACGCTTCCGAAACTGGTATGTTGGCTATTCTTGATAACATAAAAGCAACATAAAATCTCTTGGAATCAACTTCCTTAATCCCTATTATTTCCGGCTTAACTTTAGGAACTGGCTGTTGAAGCAAATTAAACCAGTATTCAAGCATCTCATATTTTTTCGGGTCAATTTTTTTCGTCTCGCCAAATATGTTCTCAAACTCTTGTTTCGTTTCTTTTTGAATGTCTGGAAATGCATTGAATTGATTTTCTTTGAAAGAATATTGAGCGCCAAAAACTAGACAATGATCATAAATATATCCGCGAGCAAAATCTATTTCATTTTCCCAAACATTCTCAAATATTTTGCTGAATTTTTCAATGTTTTCTGGATTTTTGATTGAAACCTTGGCTAATGTTTTCAATTCGTCTGTGAATAGGTCGAGTTTTTGTACTTGTGAGACTTTGCCAACGATTCTGTCGATAGTATATGTGTCTTTTTCGCTTAGTGGGTATGGTATTAAGAAGTATGGTTCATATTTGCTGTCTCTAACTTCTTTCACTTGGTTGCCTAATGCATCACAGAATCTTAGAGTCACTGTGCCAGTAGTTGTCTTAGCATCTATTAGGTACCATATGTCCAATGGTTTTCCTTCTCAGCTTTAAACATTACTCTTAAGATAGTATTGGAGATTGATGTCTTAATGTGTTTTTGGTGCCAGATAGAAAAATGAGAGGATAACTATGGATCTTCGTTGCAGGCTGTTTGTTGACTTTTGGAACAGAAAAAATGAGGATTTGTGTAAGAGCCCATGACTTAGCTTATGGTTCTATTTTTCCGAACTCTTTTGCTACTATCCACATGTCTACCATGTCAATTTTATAGTCGCCATCTACGTCGTAGTTGGGTACGAATCTTGGGTCTGGATAGTTTAGACCGAATCTTTTGGCTATTTCGTACATGTCTACCATGTCCACTTTTCCGTCTGGAACGCCAGGTATATCGCTTGATATGTCGCCAACCATAGCAACCACAACCGAACCATCCGTGAGCGTATTGTCCATGATGTCGGTTTCGCCTGGAACAGGGAAAGCCTCAGCGATTATCGTGTAGTTTCCTTTAGGCAGGGTTATGTTCCCATAAATCCTTGTTTCGCCGAGGAACACCAATGTTTTGGTGGCTCCTCCGCTTAGGGTTATCATTTGGCCTCCGATGGGCCATTCCCAAACGCCTTGGCCATGGAGCTTAACATAAAAGGTTTCGTTGAAGTTTCCTTCATTTGCAATTTTTACTCGAATTTCAACGGTGTAGCCTTGTCCTACAACGGTCTTAGCGGCTGTGACGCTTATGATGGCTACGTCATGAACGCCATATATTACTTCTAAGACGCCATCGATGTAGATGTTATCGTATGGGTCTTGATCTCCGAAGCATGGCGGTACAAGAGCCCATAGTGTGTGGTTCCCTTCAGTCCAGTTGGATGTGTCAAGGTAGAAAATTGTGATTGTTGAAGTTTGCGGAGCCAAGGTAAGATTTCGTGTTTGCCCGCACGTAATGTAAAGTGTGAAGTTTTCCGTGAAGTTGCCTTGGTTTTCTAAAGTTACGGTCATGGTTACGACTTCACCCTTGGTGACTCTTCTTGAAGAAACTGTGATGTTTGTGATGGCTATGTCATGGTAAGCAGTCGAAAAGCCGTTTATTCTGACTTGGCCTTCTACCTCTGGCCTTTGCGGTATTTCTAGTATGTGGTCGAAAAGTGTGCCGTTGAGGGACAGAGGACTTATGTCAACGGCGGGATATGTTCCTTGATACATTATCTTGAATTTGATGGTGGCAACCAATACGTCTCCATACAGAAATGCCGAGGTGTTAACGAAGATCTTTACATAGTCAATTGTGCCGTGAATCACGTTGACTTCCGCGTATTCCCATGCTGGTGCTATAGTCACGTTTGCCACTTCGGTGTCTATTAGTGTTGTGTTGTAGTCTACCCAAATTGTGGCGTTTGTTAAACCCCAAACTGCATCTAATTCTTTGATGTAAACTTTGATGTCGAATTGTTCTCCAACAGCACTGGGTGGGTATGGCCCAAAAGTTGTGGTAGTAGGATCCACTGCAAGGTATGGATTCATCGTCGGCACCGCCCAATTGTAGCTATAGCTGCCGTTTGTCTTGGAGGTAGCGATTTCACCTGCACCAGGGTCTGAGAGTTTCGTTTGCGCATTATCAATATTCAAAACTGAGGAAACGGATCCAAATTTTGTGGGAGCAAGCATGATTACAAATTCGATTTTGGTCAATAGTCCGCTACCATTAAACGTTGATCCCACCGTGATAATGCTAGCTAGCATCACGTAACCCGTAACATTATCTATTATCGGACCTACAGAAAATGTAGTCCTCCCATAGAAGACGTATGCCGGGTCATTGCTGGGTATCCAAGCTTTTGCAGCTTCTATTTGAGTGGGATCAAAGTAGAGTTTGACTTGCCAACCATAAAGGTTTGTGACGTTGGAAACTTTCACTGATATGTTGAAGTGAGTGCCAACTGTAGTTGTATCTGTGTAGAATGTGATGTTTGGTGGATCCACGTAGACGTTTGTTGAAGACGAGGATGAGGATGTTGGATGCATCATGAAGAGGCTTAGAATAAGCGCCACAGCTAAAATGGCGCCTATAGATTTCTCTAATTTCCCTTTCGTAGTCATGTTACGTCTCCTCCTGAAACGCTTATTTTTTAAGATGCTTTCAGACGCTTGGTTGATTGATAAATGGTGTGGTCAATGGATTTGCTGGATTAGTTATGGAATTATCTCTGGTTTAATGTATTCGACTTCCATGCTTGTTCCTACGCCTTCGGCTACGTCTACATCAATTATTCTTATTGATAGATGCCTTAAGATTTCAGTTGCTGTACTAGGTGGGACTCCTGATTCTATTAGTGTGCTGTTTATGTTGTCTCTGACCATTTTTTCTACATCTCTTATTTTTTCTATTGGTCCCCACTGCTCTTCTGGAGTTATTCCCAAGTAGTATGTCCAAATGTTAATGCCCAGGTTTCCAGCACACATGTAAACATCTTTAATGTCTACTATGCCGTCGTTGTTTATGTCGGCTGGGTTTCCGCCTGGTGGTCCTATCCAACCCAAGTTAGCTGCTATGATATTTAGGTCTGTTCGGTTAATGTAGCCATCTGTGTTTACGTCTCCCATGCTCCAGAATGTTTCCCATTGTGTAGAATTTTCTATGTGTGGAAAGCTTCGTATCTTCACGATTTTTTCCAGCGTAGCGCATGGTCTAAACCAGGGTGGCGGTACCCAATCTGGTGGACGCTGTGCAGGCGGCCACTTTTCGTCTAGGAAACTTTGCCAAGTCTTGTTTGTCGCTCGTAAAATGAACGTTATACTCATCTTTGATGTACAGTCCTTGAAGTCAAAGTAGGTCGAAGTGCTATCTATCTCATCATCCGTTTCAGGTGGGAGAGGAATGTTATGCGCGTACAGTTCCCACAGCACGACCTCTTTAAGCGTTAGGTTAGAGGGCTCCCATGGAATTATAAATGAAAGTTGGTATGGTTCATTTAGCTTGTATGTTCCAGTAGGCAAGACAACTGGTATGTCAAGATCTATATGGAACGTTATCTTGTTAACTACATCCACACCTACCTTATCATGGACAGCTACGACTTCAAGATCGTATGGACACTCGATAACCACGAAGCCCTTCCAGAAACACTCGCAAAGTCGCCACTGAATAGGATTTGACGGATCTGGAGGCCAGCTCTTTATGTCAGATGCGTCTATTTCGAATCCCTTTCTCTCCGGAACCTCTATGTGCATGTGGCAGGTGCGACCATCAAAGTCATCGGGTATGACAATGTAATTGCAGTTTTCGACCCTATAGTATTCGTTTGGCTCTGGATAGATCTTGACAAAATATTTGGTCACGTTCACAGGGAAATCGTGTGGATTGAACACGTTGACATGAGTTGTAATAAAAGTTTCCACAGGGACCATCAAACTCGGAAAGTGGGTGCCAACCAAGACACTTTCCCATCCATATTCAAACTTTGCTTTATACCTATACCCCGGACTTGGAGAAGCCACTAGAGCATGATTGTTAAGTAAGTATGCAGATACGCCACCAATAGCAATCGTGACAACAGCTAGCGCCACTAGAAGTCTACTTCTCATCTTACTCAGCATCATCTTTCCTCCTTTCTCTCCTTTTTTCATTTTTACTGAAGGGAGCAAATCCTCTAATTATTGGATAAGTTCACCCTTCGACAGACTAATGCACCCGTTTGATATTTAACACTTGTGAAACATCTTTCTATAACCACAAAAACCTCCACAAACATAAAAAGCCATCAACTAACATAGAAAACAACATTCCTCAGTGAAGAAGAAGGAGAAGAACAAAAAATTTTGATCTACTCTCCAAGACCTAAGACACGTACAGGATAGCAAAAGAAATTAAAATGTATGAGAAGAAAACAATCTTTTGTAAGAGATGAAACCGATGCAACATCAGGTTATTCTCGGTGACTTTAGACAGATAATGCCCACCTTAAACGTTAAGCCCAAACTAATAATTGCTGACCCACCTTTCGGAATTGGCTTCAAAAGCAACTTACAAACCTACAACAGAGACGAAGACTCATTGAGTTACGTTGAAGTCTCACCCAAAGAATATTCCTCCTTCATTCATTCTCTACTATACCTCAGCAAAAAAACATTAACAGACGACGGCAGCATGTACATCTTCAGTAGCTGGAACAACCTAAGAACTATCTTAAACGAAATAGAAAAAGTAGGCTTCCACATCCTAAACCACATCATCTGGAAATACCAGTTCGGAGTCTACACCAAAAGAAAATTTGTCACAAGCCATTATCACATACTGCTACTGGTGAAAAACCCAAAAAACTACATTTTCAAAAAACAAAAAGACTATGATGAAGACGTGTGGACCTTCAAAAGAAAATACAACTTCAAAACCGAAACAGCTGGAAACGAACTACCAACAGAACTAGTCAAAAAATGCATACTAACCTCATCGAACAAAGGAGACTTGATACTAGACCCTGTTTTAGGCTCTGGCACAACAATCAAAGCATGCATAGAAACAGGCAGACCTTGCCTCGGAATAGAACTGAATAAGGATTTAATAAAAAGAATCAAAGAAAAATGCGGAGAAAAACAAATCACTTTTCTAACACGCAACAAAAATGGCGCCCTGGCCGGGATTTGAACCCGGGTCTAGCGGGCGACAGCCGCTTATACTAGACCGGACTATACTACCAGGGCTCGTTACATGGCCATTAAGCACCGATTTGCATAGAAAAAAGAGAGTTCTACTTAAATTTATCTAGACTCGCATTATTCTAAACAAATGCGGCTTAAAGGCACTTAGAAGTACTTACAGGTTAAAGTGACTCCAGATGAAAAAAGCTGACATAATAATACACGATTGCCTAATCCTTCCAATGGATAAGAAGAATAGAATTATAGAAAATGGCTCAATAGTGATAGAAAACGGTAAAATAGCCTACGTTGGAAAAAAAGCAAGGTCTCCAGTAGTTAAGGGCGAAAACATTGTAGACGGTCAGGGAAAAGTAGCCATGCCAGGCTTAATCAACTGTCATACGCACCTGCCAATGACTCTATTTCGTGGCATCGCCGAAGACCAGCCATTAGACAAATGGCTCACTGAAACCATTTGGCCCTTAGAAGCAAACCTTCAACCAGACGACGTTTACCACGGCGCCTTGTTAGGTTGTCTAGAAATGATTAAAAGTGGCACCACATGCTTCGCTGACATGTACTTTCATGAAGATAAAGTCGCTGAAGCTGTAGGGAAAACGGGTCTACGAGCTGTCTTAGCACAAGGCATCATCGAAGCAGGAAACAGAGAAAGAGGAGAAAGAATGTTCAGGGAAAATGTTGATTTTGCCAAAAAGTATCATGCTTATGCCAATGGAAGAGTAACGACACAGCTTGGACCACACGCAGTATACTCATGCAGTCCAGAACTACTAATGAAAATTAGAGAAAAGGCTTCTGTACTTAATGTAGGCATTCATATCCATTTGGCCGAATCAAAGGAAATAGCAACGGAAATCAAAGAAAAATTTGGCTTTTCAGAAGTTGGATTATTAGAAAATCTCAGTTTTTTAGGTCCAGATATCCTTGTAGCCCACTGCGTATATCTGAGCAGGAGAGAAATGGCTCTGATGGCTAAACACAACGTCAAAATCGCTCATAACCCAGTTGCAAACATGAAAATCGCTGTGGGAGTGGCGAAAATTAAAGACTTGATGAATCTAGGCTTAACTGTTGGGATAGGCACAGATGGGCCAGCTAGCAATAACAGCCTTGACATGTTTGAAAGCATGAAGATTGCAGCGCTTCTGCAGAAACTACATTATCATGACCCGACAGTTCTGCCAGCAGAAACAATCCTAAAAATGGCGACAATGGATGGCGCAAAAGCCTTGAGACTTGAAAACTCAATTGGCTCGCTGGAAGTTGGCAAAGAAGCCGATTTGATACTTGTAGATCTTAAAAAGGCGCATCTAACTCCTATGCATGACCCATACGCTAACATCGTCTACTCCGCTCATGGAAGCGATGTCAACACAGTAATCGTACACGGCAAAATACTAATGGAAAACCGTAAAGTCAAAACCTTAAAAGAAGATGAAGTCATGAAAGATGCGGAGAAGAGTGCTTTCAACTTATTGTCAAGAGCTCGCATGCTACGATAGATAGGCTTTTATCCGCAATCTCCTTTCTCTTATCTTTCCAAAATTTGAGTTGCGAAGGCGAGCATGTGCCAATCATTTGCACCAAAAACTTGACGAAGAGATTTGGAAAGCTTACTGCAGTAGACAACTTGAACCTTGAAATAGAAAAAGGAGAAATTTTTGGGCTTCTTGGACCCAATGGTGCAGGCAAAACAACCGCCATACTAATGCTCACAACCGTCATCAGACCAACAGAGGGAACAGCCACAGTAGATGGATTCGACATTAGGAAATCCCCTGATAAAGCTCGTGAACTGATTGGTGTCTGCTTTCAAGAACCCAAACTTCTCTGGGTGAGCACTGCATGGGACGTTCTCAACTGGCATGCCAAGGTCTGTGGGCTTTCTACTCAAGAGCGCAAGAAGAGAGTCAAATGGGCACTGGAAGAAGTGAACATTTGGGATGACCGTCGCAAGAGCGTTCACGCGTTATCTGGCGGGATGAAGAAACGTGTAGAAATCGCAAAAGTCTTGATTCAGAGACCAAGAATCGCCATTGTAGACGAACCTACCGCCCAAATCGATGTGGTTGGAAAACACAGAATCTGGAATATGCTTCGCGACCTCAGAAAGGAAGGTTCTACAATAATTCTGGCGACAAATGAACTCCAAGAAGCGGACATCCTTTCGGATAGAGTTGCTATAATGCATAAGGGCAAACTGCTCGTCTGCGACACACCTAGCAAGCTGAAAGACTGCATACCAGGCGGCGACATAATGGAAGTCCAGCTGGAAAAAGAAGTGCCAGACAACGTCTTCACTAGACTGCAAGATTTCAAGGAAGTTGTTACAGTCAAGAAAGTGGGTCAGACTCAGCTGATGCTTTATCTAAACCAGGTTGAAGCTGTGACACCAAAAATAATGAAACTGTTCTATGACCATGGCTTGAAAATCTCTACGATACAAATGAGCGAACCCTCATTAGACAATGTGTTTGCGCACTTTACAGGTTTGACTCTGGAGGAGGCACAAAAACAGCCTTAGAAGGACGATAGCAGTGGGCTTAAAACAACTCTGGCTTGTAATCGAGCGCGACATGCACATGTTCATTCAATACAAGTTCATGTTAATCATGCGCGGAATCTGGTTTGTGGCACAAGTAGCCTTGTTTGGGTTGGTTGTCAACAGAATGGTCGAAGAGGTGGGCATAAACTACTTCAACTACTATGTAGCTGGGGTAACAATAATAACTTTGTATTCCACATCCATGTTTATTGGATACGACATTTTTGAGGAAGCCGAACACGGCGTATTTGAATATTTGCTCACTCTTCCTGTAAGCCGAAGAGAACTTGTGTTGGGTCGGTCAATAGGCGGCGGCTTGCGCAGTTTCATGTACGTTGGACCTTTAATAGTGCTTGTCTTACTTATGTTAGGTGTTTCAAATCCGCTGAATTTGCTCGTGGCACTTGCTTCCCTTTTTCTGTTTGCTTTTGGGGTTTCTGGTATGAGTATTACCATAGCGGTGGCTATGAAGTCTGGCGACAAGTATGACATCCTCATCGGCGTAGTAGATGCCCTAATTGTGCGCTTGAGCACCACGATGTACCCGATAGCCTCCATGTATAAAGCCACACCTGCTTACGCTGCTGTCGCCTCGCTTAACCCGCTCACTTATGCTTCTGATCTGTTTCGTTGGGCCACTGGAGAAGGCTTTGCACAATTTAGCCCATTGGTCGGCGTTCTTGCACTTCTTGTGTTCTTCTTTTCCTTTACTTTTGTTGGTGTTGTTTTCTACGAGCGAAGGCTTGAAGGAGGAAGCTGGCAGTGAAAGCCATCTTGCATGTTATAGAATATGATTTCAAGAACTTCTTCCGTTACAGGTGGTTTATTGTTGGACTTATTGCCATGAATTTGGCTGACCTGTTCATTAGTGCCATTGTTTTTACTCAGATGACGACGAGCATCGTGGATTATTTTCGGTTTTTTGCTCCTGGTTTGGCGGTTGTTGGGCTTTTTGCTTCTGCTTTTATGATTGGCAGAGAAATCAACATGGAAGTGCGACGAGAGATTCATCATTAT
>Ga0315314_1000291_pt1 | contig 61978 bp, 36 predicted proteins | sample TDP9_MG_FD_203631 | JGI IMG/M metagenome (GOLD analysis project Ga0315314, IMG submission 203631) | Freshwater sediment microbial communities from Lake Towuti, South Sulawesi, Indonesia - TDP9 | ecosystem: Environmental > Aquatic > Freshwater > Lake > Sediment | place: Indonesia: South Sulawesi...
ATACGTTCAAGAAACAGAGCAATTTGTTTTGTAAGTTTTTCGATAATGGCGTCTTTGTCCATGAAGCTTTTATCGGACAAAAACGGAGTTTTTCTTCAATTACTTCAAAAAACCGTGAACGGTTACGCCAAAACTATAACCTTTATATCGGCAGAATGCAATAGCCTTTCACTAATATATAAGATTTATTCTGCTGCCGGTTCGTCTGTTCTTTTCCGCCAGAGCTCAGCCATAATAGACGCTGTAATAATACAGATAAATACGAAAATTGCCGCCGGTATTGCCGCTTTCTCGCCGAAATGTTTCAACGCCAGGACCGTTCCGAGCCCTGCGTTCTGCATCCCAACCTCAATCGCCAGAGTCCGTCTGCGCCGCACCTCCATTCGAAAAGCCGAGCCCACAACATATCCGCCCAGCATTCCAAAAACATTCAGCATTACCGCCGTCATCAGAACCAGCCAGGTAACCTGTGCCAGGCGACCCTTATTAAGCGCTATCACCAGCGAGCAGATAAATATGATAAACGTAACCGATATCGCCGGAAATATTTCTGAAATCTTCTCAATTTTCTCTTTGAAATAATGCCTTACCCCAAACCCCACGAACAAAGGCACAATCACCATTTTGACGACACTGAACACCATTTCCCCGAAAGGAACTTCCAGCCTCGACCTCGCCAGTATGAATGTCAAACCCGGCGTCAATAGCGGACATAATAATGTAGAAACGGTAGTTAGTGAAACCGAATATGCCGTATCGGCTTTGGCGATATAGCTTATCACATTACTTGCCATCGCCCCCGGTGCTGAGCCGGTCAGTATCAATCCAACTGCAATCTCGGCTTCCAATCTAAACAGCTTCGCCAGCGCAAACGCCCCAAACGGCATAATAATAAATTGCGCAGCCGAACCGATTAAAACGATGACCGGCTTTTGTGCGATTCGTTTGAAATCTTCGATTTGCAGCACCGCCCCAATCCCGAACATCGTAAGGGCGAAAAACCAATTCATATAGTCCCTCAGCGCTACAAAGGGCTTTGGAACAAAATACGCCGCCACCCCAAACGCAATCACCCATACCGCAAAATACTTCGTATAAAAAGTTAATACCTTCTTCAACATATCGTAAAGTATAAACCCCCACTAACAAGGTGACAATCTCAAATATTTAACTCCAGATTCTTAAAGAGACTGATAAATCTCTTGATTTTTCTCTTTTCGGTGTTATCTTTCTTTTATGATATTTTTTTGCGAAGGCTAAATGGCGCAGAATTCCAAAATTGAATGGACTGAATCCACTTGGAACCCTGTTACCGGCTGTACGAAGCTCAGCGCAGGCTGCAAAAACTGCTATGCAGAACGTATCGCTTTACGATTAAAAGCCGCGGGCAGTCCCAACTATGCCAATGGTTTCCGGGTAACGCTTCATCACCACGCACTTGAAATACCTTTACGCTGGAAGCAGCCCCGAACAATTTTTGTCAATTCTATGAGCGACCTTTTTCATAAGGATATTCCTTTTGATTTCATCTTAAAAGTTTTTGAAGTTATGCGGCGTTCAACTCATCACCGCTTTCAGATTTTAACAAAACGTTCTGGTCGTCTGCTGAAACTAAGCTCCAGGCTCATCTGGCCGGAAAACGTGTGGATGGGAGTTACTGTCGAAAATACCGATTGCAGCTTCCGCATAAACGACCTTCGGCAAACTGCCGCTGCGATAAAATTCATTTCTTTTGAACCACTTTTAGGTCCAATTCCCAATATTGACCTTGAAGGCATCGATTGGGTTATCGTTGGCGGTGAATCCGGTCCAAACTCAAGACCAATGAGAACCCAATGGGCCAGTGATATCCGCGACCAATGTCTTGATGCCGATGTTCCTTTCTTTTTCAAACAATGGGGTGGTATAAACAAGAAAAAAAACGGCCGGAAACTGGATGGTCGTACGTGGAACCAAACGCCGCTAATAGTAAAAATTGGTCACCAGAAGGAAATAACAATTGGACAATGTTCTCGATTTTTTTCATGAGAAAAAACCTTGGTCAAAATATAAAGATCTGATTCTTGATTATTACCTCGACCCTTATTTGCACAAGGTAAAAACACTTGGAAAACCGATTTTGGTTGTCGATTGTTTTGCGGGGCCCGGAAAATTTGATGACAATCAAATCGGTAGTCCTCTGATAATAACGGAAAAACTTCACAAATTGCATGAAGCTGGTTTTAAAGTGACCGGTTTTTTCGTTGAGGCCAATAAAAAACTTTATGAAAGACTCGAAAAAAACATTCGTAATTCAACCGTTCCAATACAAACGAGGTTGGGAAATTTCATTGATTTTGTTGATGAGATATCAAATTTAGCAAGAGATCATTCAGTATTTGTTTACCTTGACCCATTCAAACCGAGCCACTTACTTTTTGACGACATGCGATCTGTCTATGATCAATTACGCGAGGGCCAAAGTGTGGAAGCTCTTATAAACTTTATGAGTTGGGGATTTCTGCGAGGAGTTTGGGGTTCAAAAAGCCGCATAATGACACATGGCCAATTAAACGCAGAACATCTCCAAGTTCTTCGTTTTAATCAGGTAGCTGGTGGAACATACTGGCAGAAAACCGTCTTTGATGATTCTCTTTCACAGACAACTCGCACCGATGTACTCGCAGATGGCTACGCAAGTGAGCTTCATCGTTGGTTTAAATATGTCCTTACCTATCCAATTCGTGAAAAGTATGAAACTAAGTTTCCGAAATACCATTTGGTATTTGGCTCGCGCTCTCACCATGCAGTAGATCTTATGAACCGCGCTATGGTCAAGGCTCGTAGAGAATTTATAAATGCTGGGTTTATTAAAGGCTTTCTATTTCCTAATCAGCCCGATAAAGAAGTCATCCGTCCAGAAGAAATCAAAAAGATAGTGATTAAAACTTGCCAAAAACTCGGGAAGACAAGCTGGACAGGGCTCCGAATACATGCGACAATCACTAATCCAAGCTTATATACCGATTCCGAATTTAATCGTGCTATAAAACAAGCAATTAAAAATGGCGAGCTTGCCAGTGATTGTTCAGGCAAAAAAATCCAAGAGAATGCTTTTATTTGGCCTCTTACGTAAATGACTTATTAGGCATAGCTTGATTTTCACTTGTTACCTTGTTCGTCACGTAATGAACTAAGGAGTAATATTTATCAAACCAGAATGTCTTTGTAGTCTGCGCAAAATTTCTTCCGTCTGCATGCTTTGCAATGAGTTCCACGCCAGATATTGTCAAACTGCTCCATAATTTCGCCGACTATTTTTTTGTCGTCGGTAATGATGCCGGCCTCAAAATTCCTTTTGTTTTCGCTCTTAGCCCCCATCCCGGAGCCGGTAAGATTGGCACTGCCGGTATAAGCGAAACCGCCATCAATTATCACGGTTTTAAGGTGAACCCTCGGACATAAGATTCGTTCCATCCCCTTTATAAGATTCGGGTATTTATCGAAATCCTCTCGAAAAGCCGGCCCTGGCTCTTTGGCGTGCAGCAGTCTTACTTCGACGTGTCTTTTCACCAAGTCGGATAAAATCTCCAAGAACGGCACCATCCTGTCGGCCTTTTCCACATAGAGGTCTTTCAAGTCAGACGTTGCCATCCAGACGAATTTGCGGGCTTCTCCGATTCGTCCACAAATCACCTTTTCGTATATATCTCTGTCCGTAATGAATTCAAGCATTCCTTTGAATCCGAGCCTTAACTGTCTATTCAATTCCCTAATTCATTTTAACCGCGAGCTCCGCGTTACGCAATACACACAAGTAATTGCGAGTCCGCCCCGCCGCCCCGTATCAATTGTGCCCATATCGAACGCAGATGGTGCTCTTTTTCCACAGGACAATTGATGCGGGGCAAAACGACAGGAGTGAACACGGCAATCGCAAAACGCAAACGCACCTTCGTCCCGTTAGAAATTCTACAGTGGGTAAAATGCTATAATAAAAAGGAAGGATTTCTAACGGACCTCGCCGCCGGAGTTGCCTAATCCTCCGAACAAAAAAGGCCACCGACACTTCCCCCCGGGATATAGGGTCGATGACCTCATATAGATTTTTTCGTTATCTAACATTATCGGCTGTTCCCGCGTAAGCTCTGCCCGGATATTTCCTTGACATGATATAGAAAAAAAAGGGATTTACCACAGAAAAAACCTTATCATACAAAAATAATACCCCAAAAAATGAGGGTTTGGGAGCACTGTTAATGCCCCCAAACCCGAAAAACGTCATCAATTCTAAGCCTACATTATCGAACTCGTTAGGCTTGGAGTTATTACTTGAGAGCCTCAATTAGTTCAACTTCGGCGACCTGCATGCTATCCGCACTTGCGGCGTCTCGAACAGCCGTGACCATAAGTCGATAGTGTTTGTACGCTACTGTATTAGCAAACACAATCGGCGTTTCGTTCTTTGTCAGACGCGGCCACGCAGTCCCCTGGTTGAAATCGTCAATTTTACCGCTGGCTATCAACGTCCATGGCCCAGTATATATATTATCATTGGAACCATAGAGTGTGAATGCAACTGGATCTCGCTCTGGTTTGTCATCTGCCGTCGTGAAAGTCAGTCTATTAACAACTTTCTTACTCGATGGTGTTACCACTAAACCGGTGGGCTGCTTCTCGCCTTTGTTATGCCGATAGTTCGTCTTGATGTTATTATCGAGCGCCTTTAGAGGTGTTTCATCGCTGGGCCAATCGCCATCGGTCGGATACCCATAGATGGTATTCCCTGGCGAAGTAACGTCAACCAGCACATCTTCGGTAACACCTATCAGCTCAACTTCGGCTATCTGCATACTATTCACAGAACCACCTACCGGACCTCGAATGGCCGTGAAGATAATCTGATAGTGCTTGTACGCCGCCGCATTCTCAAACGAAATCGGCGTTGTGTTCTTTGTGAAGCGCGGCCACTCCGTCACCCCGTTGAAATCAGCGATATCGCCACTGGCAATCAACTTATACGGCCCATCGATGCTCACATTAGAACCGGAGAGTTCATAAGCAACCGGGTCACGACCTGGAACGTCATTAGCCGTGGTGAAAGTCAATCCCGTAACAATAGTCGCACCGGCGGATGGTGTAATCTGGAAACCAGCACCACCTGTACCTGGGTCGGGGTCGAAGTCTCCTTTGAAATGCAGATACTTCGTATTGACGTTATCATCGACCGCCAACGGAGGTGTTTCAGCACCGGGCCAATCTCCATCGTCCGGAACACCCTTGACGTTGTCCCCTGGTGCGGTAATATCGGCCGCTTCCAGGATGCTTATCGGCTTGACGACCTGGATGTCGTCGATGCGGATTGTGCCGGAACCACCGGGCGTCGGGTTATCTACGTTGCCCACACCGATGTACAGCTTAGCGGCTGCTTTCAGATTCACGCCGGCATCACTAAAGGTGGCCATCGGAATCTTCCAGTTCCACCACTGAGCAATCTGTGTGGCCGCAGGGTCTGGATAGGTTACCGCGCAAAGGGCACCAGCACTATCTTCCACCGCTACGTATAATTGCTCGGCGGAATTGCTGGCTATACCAATGTCCTGATTCGCAGCGACAGAACCAACCTTACCCTTAGTGCTGACACTGTCAAACGTGTATGTCCGCACCTCGCCTGCTGCATGTGATGTAACAAACAGACCGATGTAAACGTCCTTGGCCATCTTGATGTCCACGGGGTTCGTGGTCGCATCTCCGCCGGTGCCGTTGGGCTGCTGCACCCAGGTAGCACCGTCAGCCGAAGAGTAACCTGTAATTGAGTTGCCTACACGCGTCAGTTTTACCCAATAGGGCGGTGAAGCCGTGGGGTTGCCGTGCGAGCTAAACGAGCTTCCGCCAGTTTGCTGACGGTTCTGGAACGCCATACCGCCGCCGTCGCCGCCGGTTAATGCCATAATCACGTGTTTGGAGTTCGCGTCGAGCGTCTCGCGAATCATCACGCCACCCTTGGCCCAGGTGCTTGAGCCTGTGCCATTACTAATAACATGTGCGACAATCTCGCCGTCACCGGAAAGCGTCCTGTACACGTAGTGGAACTGGTCAGAGTTGTCCCAGACGTCGGCCCCGGAACCACCTATCAAGTAGGTCCCGGTCGCTTCGTCCAAGCTGACACTGCCTTCGGGACCCGGTACGCCAAGGAATCGGAACGACAGGTCCGTAACTCCATTGACTGTTAAGTCTGCCGGCGTATCCCATGAAGCCTCGGAAGTGTACGGCTCAGCACTATTGTCATAGTCAAGGACCGTCTCCGAAAGGTCGATGACTAAGGCGTCGGAAGTTATAAAGCTCCAGACCTTGCCTTTCCACGGTGAATCCACATCGGCGTCGTTGACTTCATCAACTCGCCAGTAATAGGCCTTGTTCCATTCCAGAGTTCCAGGCTCATAGCTGGTTTCAGCTTGCCTGCCAACATAGATGTCCGGTGTATTGACATCGGCGTTAGCTACGGCATCGGCATCATCACCGAAATACACGTCATGCTCGACAGCCTTCTTGCCGGCAATAAAGCTCAAGACCGGTGTCTGCAGGGCATTGTCCTCTCCGTCTTTAGGATCCGGACCATAAGCCCACAGGGCTACAAACGGCTGCAGGAAGTTTTCCGTAATCAATGTTCGCTGAGGAATACCTGGGCCTTGCCAGGCCGCGTCGCAGTTGTCACCGCCGCCGCCTTCCTTCCACATCGCCATTAGGTAATAGCGGTTTCCTGCCTCAAGCGCAATAGGCTCAGACTGCTGCTCAGCGGACCAGTCATAGGTCTGCGGAGGAGTCCAGCCGGGCACCTCGGCAATCATCACGGCATCACCCGGACCCGTACCAATGTACAGTTCCGTGTTATCATCACCGGATACCCAGAACGTGTAGTCACCAGAAGCTGGCGGAGTGAGCCAGGCTTGGAGACGACCGCCGTAGTTGTCACCATAATTCGCGGTATAGAAGTCGGATACCTTATCTACTAATGTTGGCTCCGCAGGGAACCTTGGATCGCTTCTGAGATTATCCAGATCCGTACCGCCGATGTTCTCCCATATCTCGCGTGTAACGCCACCTACACCAGGCTGCTTTGTCGTGAAGCTCCAGACCGGACCCGGATTTGTTGCGATAATAGCAAACTCATCGACCTTCCAGTAGTACGTCGTACCTATCTCCAGCTTTCCAGGGTCAAACGATGTTTTCATCAGCTTGCCTTTGAACGTACTCGGGTCTTTAGCCGCTACGGCCGCTTGGTCTTTGCCGAAATACACATCGTGCATAATCGCACCCTTGCCGGCTGTCCAGCTAAGCTTGGCATCAAGTGCTACCCACGTAGCGCCGTCAGATGGACTTGGGGAACGAGCCTCTACAGGCATCGTCGAGAAGCTCCAGACATCACCCTCGTGTACGACTGCTCCACCGGGTTTGACCTGCCACTTGTCCCATATTACAGGTACTTCGGCTTCGACCTCATCCACTCGCCAATAGTATGTCGTACCCGGAGCCAAGTCTGCGTACTGTAACGTCAACTGAGTTTCGGCAAGGAAGTCCGATTCATCAATTGTCTCATCTGTGCTCACATATACTCTGTGGGAGGCAGCCGTTGGGCCAGCAGTCCACAATAACGTATAATCTACTACATCAGTGGCTCCATCAGCAGGGGTAGGGGCAGAGGCTATTGGCCTGCCATACTCTATATGCAGCAAAGGCGCGGCTGCCGCTTCTCCATCGTAAGACTCAGCACATCGAACTCCCAAGGAGGGATTACACGGGTCGTCCTGGATGGTCAACACTATCGCGTTGCCGCTTGCCCAATCTGCTTGGTTGACTATCTCCTGGATGATAGCGGAGATGTCCGGCGTCTGAAATTTTTCATTCTCCGCAGTCCAGTTGGGCACAGACCACTTTACCACTGCTGTTGTCCATGAGGGCCTGTTCGAAACGTTAAAGGGCGTGTTAACAAACGGTTCAGCATCCGCCGTCAGTTGTCCATCAATAATCACATTAACCGCTGATGTGCCGCCTTTTGTCTCATCCACCTCAAACTCAATATACGCGCTGAAGACCGTTCCGCTCTGTGGAATAGGTATATCAACAAAACGCATAGCTACTCTCTGGGGGTCGCCCAGAGGGTCGAAGTCCTCGTAGGCAAGCTCCAGGTCGCTGCTGGTCATATCAAGTTCACCACCTCTGTCCTCCCGGAGGCGTTCTTCGACATCGTCATTGCCGTTAGCTATCCGAATGTCGGCAACATCCCCTCGTGCGACATTTGTACTGGCCAGACTTAACACCAAAACAAGAGAAATTAAAAAAATCAATTTCCTAAACATAATAGTTCTCCTCCAAAACAATTAAAATAATTCTGAGTTGTGCTTTGGCCACGCGCCAAAGCGACCGACAATAAATTTCACTGTCGCCACACGGTATCTGCCCAGGAAAATTGTGTGCGACTTGACACTACCTCCTTCCTTAAAAGCCCAAAAAGAGCTGTTAATTGAGATGTGAAGTGTTTAACTACGAAGCACTAAGCTTTGATTCCAGCTCTGCGCCTCGCGCTATAACCTGCAACTCCTCCTCTCTTTTTAAAACTACAAAGCTTCCATACCTCGGCTGTTCAAAACCAGCACATCTTCACCTTATGCCCATAAAGACGTTATCAATTATATTTATACCAGATTGGACGATGTTACGTCAAGAATTATATTACTTTTTTATGAAAAAAAATCGAAAAAAAGTAAAACTCGCCAACTTTTGCTCCTTTATTCTCACAGCTTTTGCCCGCGAACTATAAATCAAAATACCAATTATACACAAATAATACTAATTGTCAAGGCCTAAAATACCAAAAGCAGCGTCCCTCAGTTACGCCATTTCAGACCTGGTCAAAAAGTCCGCATTTTCCCCAATTTTTTACGAAAAAAATACGAAAAAACGCTTAAAAATACTCATTCTCAAAATCCCCCCAAAACATCATAACCATCTATATAGCAGTGAGTTATAAAAAGTACTTCAGCAAAAAGCTAAATGCCCAAACATCCCTTTTGGGCAATCCTTCCAACGACAACGATATATAAGGTACGGCAGCCGATATAAATACCCCCAATTCCGATATTATCCGGTTGATGTTTTCTCAAAATCTTGCTAACAAATAAGCCTATGCCGGACAAAAAAATATCACATCTCTATCTGCGCCGCCGAGCCAAGCGTTGATGAACACTGTGCAGGCTTGATAATGCTTTATAAAAAAATGCTTATGACGTTGAATTTATCGGTTTAGGCAGCCCAAAAATGGCCGAGGAAGACCACTATAAATCTTCAAACCGGCGATTTTACACATGGCGGGATTCACTCCGGGCGAAATCCGCCCATAGAGGAATCAATTAAAAAAGGGCCTATACCGAATCAATCAGCATAGGCCCCGAATTGATGCAAATCAAGCTCTACATCCACCACGACAAAAATAATAGTCATCCTTGAAGTCAGTCTTCCTACAGGCAAACTGAAATCACATACCCTGCATAATTTTCTTAATCTCATCCTGCGACAGCGCCCGCGTAAACATGCGGAACTCGTCCATAAGCCCCGTGAAAGGCCTTGCATCATCAATATTTTTCCCAACGCGAGCACCAAGCCCCCAGTCCCCAGCTATATCCGCAGGGCTTGCAACATCAATCTGCGAAACTAATTCCCCGTTGATATACAATGCCGCCTTGCCGGTCGCCTTGTCGTATGTGCCTGCAAAATGCAGCCATTCATCCCACGTTACGGCTCCTGCACGTATGTCGAACATCGTAGTCCCGCCGTAAGAGCGAAGCAGCCATCTAAATTCGCCGTTACTGCGGGCCTCAGGGTGAACAAGCCAGGTATTGTCGGATGCCCTGGCGTTGAATATGGCGTGATGGTCGCCTGTGTTGGTACATTTTATCCAGGCGGCCAGCGTCATAGCGGATGTTGGAATATCCTCGGCTGGGAAGTTCGGGCCGTCCAGGTCGAGGTAACTGCCGGTTGCGAATTTGGCAGCTCCGTTGTACTTGCCGTTGGCATCTGCCGTGACCTCACCGACTACAAGACCGTTATGGCCTTTGCCGGATTGGTCCGCGACAATGTCACCAACCTCATCAAAGGTATAGTATATAACCACAGACGGGTCTATTGCCCGTTCGCCCGCAAGGTAAAGAATCTCACCACCAGACAAAGCCCTGTCGTAGATACGCGCGTCACTCATCAATCCCCGCCAATTCTCGCCAGCAGCACCCTCGTTATCACCACCAAAGTAAAGCGGCTGAGGAAAGTCCAGGGGTTGTGTGATCGTCCCTGAGCTGGCTTCGATGCCATTGCGGTAATAGGTAAGCTGATCTCCGGTTTTCACTACCGCATGGTGGAGCCAGACGTCGGCGGGAATGTCGTCATATTCCAGGTTGTCGTTTCCGTTGCCATTCATGTGCCACTCGAATTTGGTCGGTGTGAACTTAATGAACTGCCGCGGCACAAAATCGGCTGCATTGTCGTCCTTTCGGTTGCCAAAAATGATATCGTTGGGCGTCGTGTTGCCCGCATCTTGCTTGGCCCAAAAGGCCCAGGTAAAGTCGTTGGTCAGTGTCATTTGAGGAATGTATCCGGCGCGAACATAAGCACCGTTTGCCGTTCCGTTAAAACTAATGACGGTGCCACGTTCCGGGTCGTCCACCCAAACCGAGCCGCCATCGCCCAGGCCACCAGTGTCGGCATTTTGTATGGTTCCATCATTGCCACGGCCGGACAAATCAACCGCTACGGCCCCTTCGCCATCATCAAGCTTCCAGTACCCTATCAGACCATCGGTGCCGGGGTCAACCGGCTCTGGAAGAGGTACACCACTGACTTCCACGTTGTCAATCGCCCACCACCAGTCATTGCCGGCGTCGAACAAGCCGAAAGTCAAAACGACGCTCTTAGCCTCCGCCGGATTGTCCAAATTGACAATGACAGTTTCGTTGGTAGAGTCCGGCTTAAAGTTCGGACTACTGCCGTCAGATTCCCACCGTAACACTTCGGCAGGTTCTCCGCCATCGAAGGAAGCGGTCACAGTCGCCGTCTGATGATAGTCGTCATCAAACTCCGGACGCCAGCTCGAATCGAACTTGACCTCAAGCGTGCCTGCCTTAAGACCGGAAATGTCGATTGCAGGTGTAGTTAGCCATGTATCATAAGGATTGTCAGAAATAGGGTCTGATATGCGGTCGGCGTCGTCCCACTCATCAGGGTCAGCCACGGCAACAATACCGCTTCCCAGGGTAAACTGGGAACGGTTCTGGTCGCCGGCTGCTTGCGTCCACCATGCCTTATCGGTGAAGGCCCATCCGGCCCATTCAGTAACACCATCAGTGGCCGGGTCACCTATCCCCGGAATGCCACTTTCGTCAATGCTCCAACCGTCCGGTGGGGTGTCCGTCCAGACTGCATCGCCGGCAAGTGCCTCATCAACGTTCGGACCCAAAGCCAGGCCTTCAAAATCCTCTGCAAATAACAGGACTCTTTCGACAGCCGTCAATGTAGTCTTGCCGGCATTCCTGCCGTCAAAATCCAGTTCGAATTGGCCAGCGCCTCCATAGGCGGTAATCAGGCCCCCGGCGATAAGGTCGTTGATTTTTGCGGTCTCATCTCCTTCTAACACTAACGTGCCTTTCGTGATATCTATCAGGCCGTTGCCTTTCACCTTGAGGCCGCCAGTCTTGGTGACATTATATGTGCCGCCATTAAGATATAGTTCTCCAAATGCTCCGCTACCAGTGGGAATCACCGCCTCCCCGGCGCTAATCGTACCGCCCGTCATAATCAAAGTACCCGCACCGCCGCCCCATCCAAGCTCGAACTCATTAACGACACTTACAGTGCCGCCGCTCATTTCCCAGATGCCAAAAGAATCCGCACCATCCCCCCACCAAATCCAGTCTGCCACCTCAAGAGTTCCACCCGTCATCGTCAGCGTAGGCTCCCCAGGCGCTTCAGTAAAGATACCATGAGCCTTTGCATCGATTCCATCCTGAATGACCGGGCCGTTCGGCGCTGCTGCGGCCGGCACGTCTATCCTGACATCGTCGGCCAGCGTAGGGACTCTGCCCAGGTCCCAGTTTTCCGGTGTGCTCCAGAGATGGTCGGCGCCAAGACCGGTCCACTGGATGTCTTCGGCGTTACCGACCGACCCCAGCACCAAAACAAAAGGAATTAAATAAACCAGTTTCTTACACATAATAGTCCTCCTTCAAATAGAATTAACAATAATTATAGATTATGCTTTGGCCACACACCAAAACACTTGTTGTTTCCGGCAAAAATTCGAAAATCAAAAATGGCAAATCGTAAAATGTTTACATTTGCCCAGGATAATTTTTACGACTTGACGCTACCTCCTTCCTTCAAAAGCCCCAAAATAAGCCGATAATTGAAATGCGAAAAATTTGACTGCGAAGCAATAAGTCCCTATTTCAACTCTGTACCTCGCATAATATTACAATAACTCCTTCTATCGAAAAACCCTAAAGAGCACACACGCTCAGAGGACAAATAAAACACAAAGTCCGCCTACCATATTTATACTTAATTGTCTATATCGCCGTCAAGGAAAAAACAATGTTTTTGAGGAAAATCATACCGACCCTTTAAGGTACTATTTCACAGCGTATGAAAGTACCATCTATCCTGATATTATTTGGTTTGCCAGCAGATACAGACCTACTTTCTTTGGCCCACGAATGTGGAGCCTATGCTCCACGCTTACTTAGAAGCTCGCTGGTTCCGATATTATTTACAAGTGTGTTTTTCAGAAGTTTGTCCCTATGAGGTTACCGTGGCTCTACTAATTGATAACGCAAAACCAGCTCAATTCCCACTTTTAACTAAAGTATCCTCAAGAATCTATCGAAAACTACATATTAGAGACTGTGAAGTCTGGAAGGGTGTCAAAGTATTTTCAACAAGAATAATAGGACGTGGTAAATGGTAACATCCCAAACAGAAGAAAAAGCCGAAGAAAAGGCAAAACCTGAATTTGAAGCTAAACCAGAGGCCGAAGCAATAGAGAAGCAAGACAAGCCCGAAGCAGAAGCCAAAGTCGAAGCTGAAAAAAAGGAGCAAGCCAAAGAAAAAGCCCAGACCGAAGAAAAAACAACAGCACCCGACCTGAGCGCGGAGCCCGCCAAGGGCGGCGTTTCCGAAACCATTCAAAAGATGACTCAGTCACCGGCTATTCTACCGGGCGAGTCCGGCAAACCCTCAACATCGCATATCAGTGTTTCATCAACAGTATGTGCAAAAGACTTTATGCAAAAAGATGTAGTCTGGGCAAGCCCCGACCAGAGCGTACAGCAGGCTCTTACAAAAATACAGCAGCATGATAGCGGCTATATAATGATAGGCCAAGATGGAGCACTGGAAGGTATAGTATCGAAGTCTGATATAACAGGAGCAACCAGCATCTATTTGCGACCGACATTTGCGAAATGGCATGGGCCCCTGGATGATGCTACACTTCAAATCAAACTCAAATGGATAATGAGCAGGCCTGTCCGCACAATAAGGCCGGAAGCACCTCTGGCGACAATAATAGAAAATATGTGCCGGTTCGGCGGGCGTTGTTTACCCGTGGTGGACGAACAGGGCAAAGTGCATGGCTTAGTAACGGTATTCGATATCTTCCGCACGCTGCTCAACACAAGCGAGGGTGTTTCGGCCTTTGGCAAAACAGCCGAAGCACCTGCAATAGTATAAAAATCACAAAACACAAGCCGCAAAAGCGTACATCTGAAAAATGCCAGACAAATATCCGGCTAAACCAGCAGTTAGGAGAACTCTTTAGAGTAAAGTGTCTCTTAAAAATAGGTAACTATCTTTAGTTTTTCTGATTCCTTCGCTTGAGCTTCATAATGCAATTTCCCCCATACTTGACAATAATCTTGTTTATTATCAATTTCTCTTTTTTTGAATTGTATTGACGCCCTATCTACAAAAGAGTAGAATTTCTGACCTTATTAGCTTTGATTCGAAGCCTTCAGGATTGAGGACCGGCCAGCAAGGTTTGGTTATTGCCCTGAATGAAAGGTTTTAGTGAGCACAACTGGCCAAATGAAATAGGAGATTGTTATGTTAAAGAAGAATTTCAACCTTACGCGGCGTACATTTTTAAAGCGCGCGGCGGCCCTGGTGACGGTTCCATACATCGTTCCGGCCTCGGCGTTGGGCCGCGACGGAAAAGTGCCCCCGAGCGAGCGAATTGTGCTGGGAGGTATCGGCATCGGCAACCGAGGCTCATACGACCTGCAATGGATGATGCCGGAGAAGGACGTGCAATTTGTCGCAGTGTGCGACCCCCAGAGGAAACGTGCCGAGGCTGTCAAGCAAATCGTGGATACGCGGTACGGCAACAAAGATTGCGTCATATATCACAACACGCCGGATTTCCTGGCTGAACGCACGGATATTGATGCGCTCCTGGTCACCACCGGCGACCGCTGGCATGCGCTGGCCTCCATAATGGCGATGCGGGCGGGCAAGGACGTCTATTCCGAAAAGCCCTCGTGCATGACCATTGCGGAAGGCCAGGCAGTGGTGGAAACTGCGAAACGCTATCGTCGCATCTATCAAACCGGCACGCAACGGCTAAGCGAGGGAAATTTCACCTTCGCCAACGAGCTGCTCCGTCTCGGCCGGCTCGGCGAGATACACACAGTCCGTGCCCACATCGCACCGTGGGATGCGGCTGAAATGAGCCACGAGTGGCTGCCCGCAGAACCCGAACCGCCCAAGGAAGAGGTGGACTGGGACCAATGGCTGGGCCCGTGCCCCTGGCGGCCTTACAACTCCACCTACACAAGCGGCGGCTGGCGAGGCCACTACGATTTCCACACAAGCTGCATCGGAGAATGGGGCGCCCACACCTTCGCCCAGTGCCAGGTGGCTATCGGCGCCGCAGATACCTCGGCTGTCGAGTATCAGTATGTGAAAAACCAGAGCGGCGACGGAATGGTCACCAGGTTTGCAAACGGAATAAAGATGATACTTGAACGCGATATGGATAACAAATACTGGCGGGGTTCGTGCGGCGTCCGCTACGAAGGTACGGAAGGCTGGGTCGCCATAGCCGACGGTTATTCAAAACCGGATGTCTCCTCACCGGCGATGATGGACGACTTCAGGAAGCTCGTTTATGACTATATGGCCCGCACACTGCGTCCGATGAGCCACGTGCGTGATTTCCTCGATTGCGTCAAGTCGCGCCGCCAGACCGTGGCTAATCCGGTAGTAATGCACCGGTCAATGACTACGGTGCACGCAGCAAACATCTGCATGTGGCTCAAACGCGATATGCGATACGACCCTGTCAAAGAGGAATTCATCAACGACCCCGAAGCCAACCGACTGCGTTCGCGCGCGATGCGTGAGCCGTGGAGCATATAAATCCGGAAGGAGACCAAACTATGTCAAAGTCAAAAATAAACTATACCCTTATCATTGTCTTGCTGCTCACCTGCGCGGCGCAGTCCTTCGGACAAACCGTCGTACCAGCGACCAAGCAGCAGGTGGACAAACTTATTGCGGTGCTCAAATCCGATGCACCGCACAAAGAAAAGGCTGATGCCTGTCGTCTATTGGCCATCGTTGGCACCAAAGACGCCATCGAGCCGTTAGCCGCCCTGCTCGGCGACGAAAAACTCTCGCACATGGCCCGCTACGGCCTGGAGCCCATCCCTGACCCGGCCGTGGACGACGCCTTGCGCGACGCGCTGGGCAGACTCAAAGGCCGACCGCTGGTTGGTGTAATCGGCAGTATTGGCGTCCGCCGCGATGCAAAAGCGGTCCAGCCTCTGTTGGGCTTACTCATGAGCAGCGAGACGCCCGGCGAGGCGAAGAGTATGGCTCTGCGGGCGCTGGGCCAGATCGGTACTGTGGAAGCCGCCGAGGTTCTAAAGGAGAGCCTGAACCATGCACCGCCGGAGGGCCTGCTCGATGTGTACGAGGGTCTGTTCCGTTGTGCCGAGGCACTTGTTGCTCAAGGACAGCGTGGCCAGGCCATCGAGATTTACGACCAACTGCGTGAGCTCGATGCCCCGCACCAGGTTCGTGGTGGAGCTTTACGCGGCGCTATCCTAACTCGTGGCAGAAGTGGCGTGCCGCTGCTTCAAAAGCATTTGCGCAGCGATGACTACATTATGTTCTCCGCAGCCGTCCAGACCGCTCAGGAATTGCCGGGTTCCGAAGTAACACAAGCGTTAACCGCCGAGCTGAATCAATTACCCCCAGACAACCAGATTTTAGTGATACAGACACTCGGCAAACGTGCCGATGCTCAGGCTTTGGGAACGCTGTTCGCTCTGGCAATGAGCAGTAAAACAAAGTCTGTCCGTCTCGCAGCCATCCGGGCGCTGCCGGATATCGGCGACCCTTCGTCAGCGGGCGTATTAGAGAGATTGCTGTCCGATGCCGATGGTGAGATTTCGCAAGTCGCACAAGAGGCCCTCGCTGCTTTGCCGGGTCAAAAAGCTGATGAAGCCGCGATGAGGATGCTCAATAGCGACCAGGCCGACGAGCGGCTCACCGCGCTCGAGCTAATTGGGCGCCGGCGAATGACGGAGAGCATCCCGGCATTGCTAAATGCCGCCGGCGATGAAGACCCGAAAGTCCGCCAGGGTGCGATGAAGAAAGTGGGTGAGCTGGGAGGTCCCGGCGAATTTTCGGCACTGCTCAATCTGCTCTTGCGTTTAGAAAGCTCACAAGACCTTGACGCTGCCGAACAAGCCTTGAGCACTGTTTGTATGAAAGCTGATAATCCGCAATCATACACAGAGAAGCTTACTACTTCGCTCACCCCGGCCAGGCCCGAACAAAAGAACGCCCTGCTGCGCGTCCTCGGCGTCATCGGGGGAACGAACGCTCTTAGTGCTGTTCGGGCAGAGGTCAATAATTCCAATGTCCAGGTCCGCAATGCCGCCATCCGTGTGCTTTGCGCATGGAAAACTGCAGATGCGGCACCCGACCTGCTCGCGCTGGCCAAGAGCTCGCCGAATCTATCCCACAAAACTGCGGCGCTGCGCGGCTACATCAGCCTGGTTCGAGATGAAAATCTTCCGACCGAAGAGAAACTTGTGATGTGTAAGAATGCAGCCGCGTTGATTCAACGCAACGAGGAGAAGAAGCTTCTGCTCGGTGTGCTGGGCACAGTGCCGACGGCTGAGGCGCTATCAATGGCAATGACGCACCTGGACGACCCGGAAACCAGGAATGAAGCGTGCTTCGCAGCCGTGGCTATCAGCGAGAAGATAGTCGAGCAACAGCCAGGCGAGGTTGCCGATGCCATGCAGAAGGTGATGAAAGCCACGAACAACAGAGACGTAACTCGCCGTGCCAGGGCGACACTGAACAAAGCGAAGAAATCGGCAGGATAATAAAGAAATCAAAAAACCGATGAGTGCGAACAGTTATGGTTAAGCCCCTTTTAATTTATGTCCTTGTGCTGTTAATATCCGCGAGCACTCAAGCCAATATCGTAAGCTTAGAAAGTCGCTCGTTGAGGGTTGAGGTTGATGATACGACTGGCCGATGGGCCCTGCTGGACAAACGTTCGCAAACCAGGTGGCCCTCCAAAGGGATGGCAAATCCGGGCACCGCAAAATGGCTTGAGGGCGACTTCATAAAAACCCAGACCACAGACAAAAATTCTGTGCGTTTACATCTGAAAAACGGGCAGGCAGTTGTTTTTGCCCTCGTCGAAGAAGGAAACGCACTGGAGCTTCGTTATGAAGGCAAAGCCGATGACGGTGTTCGTGTGCTCGATGACGCATTGGCTATCACCGACATCGAGGGTGGCTATGCTATCGTCCCCTGTCGCGAGGGGCTGCTGATTCCAGCTAATAGCGGCAAGGCATTTAAACGGGTGTTCGGCACATCTGATTACGAAGGCTGCCACATGAACATGCTCGGCTTCGTCAAGGACGGCTCAGCGCTAATCGTAACCTGGGACAACGCCTACGTCTTCCCGGAACTTCAAAGTACAACATCCAGCGATAAAAAATATCGTCAAAGGCTTACCGCAACGCTCGAACTTCGTCGCAGCGCCAGCTCACTGCGCCTGATTCCGTTAGGCAAAGGCGACTTTAATACTATAGCTGCGGATTATAGACGCTATGCCGAAAAGCGAGGCCTGGCGGCAACATTGCGAGAGAAGGTCAGCCGCAACCCGCATGTCGAGCTGATGATTGGTGCAGCGAACGCCAAGCTCTGGACCTGCCTTGCACGACGAATGAATGAGGACAGCACAAAAGAGGAATCAGTGAGAGTTCGTTGGACGTTCAACGAAGCGGCCCAAATCGCTCAGCACCTGAAGGAAGACGTTGGTATCGAGCGCTGTCTATTTATAATCGGGGGCTGGACGGAAGGCGGGTATGACTGTCGCCATCCCGACAATCTACCGGCTAATCCAGAGTGCGGCGGCAACAAAGCCCTGGTGGACACCATCGAGCATATTCAGGCCCTCGGCTATGTGGCATGTCTGCACGATAACGTCCAGGATATGTATCGAGACGCGAAAAGCTGGGACCCGGCATTCATCGAAAAACGTCCGGACGGCTCACTCATAACAGGAGGCCGATGGCTCGGCGGACGAGCATATATGGTCTGCGCACCCAAACAATTAGAGCTGGCCAAACGCCAGCAAAACCTGCCGGACATTCATAAGCTCTTCGCACCCTGGAGTTATTTCATCGATACGACCTACGCCGTTGGGCCTCGTGAATGCTATGACCCAAACCATCCCATCGACCGGAACGATGATATCGCCTGGAAGATTCGTCTCAGTGATTATGCGCGGCAGCTTTTCGGAATATTCGGCAGTGAGTGCGGACGCGAGTGGGCACTTACCCACAGCGATTTTTTTGAGGGGCTTGTTGCCGTACAGGGTCAATATTTTCACAACCTCAAACCGGAGGAGCTTGGAGCCACGGTCATCCCCTTTTTTGAGATGGTCTATCATGATTGTCAGATATGCTATGGCAAGTACGGCTATTCGGCAGACAAAGCAGCCGAATATGTCGCTCATCATATTCTGTGCGCCCGCCCGCTGCACTACCACTCTTTTCCCGACCACCTTTACTGGCAATCGCCGAGAGAAAAGAGCGAAGGAAATACCGACAGCCAGGTGCCTGAACGCTCGTGTTATGTCCGCAGCGATAATGGCTGGGCGGAAGGTATGCACCCACTCGATGTATTTCTCAAGAACACACACGAGGTATTAGGGCCTCTCCACAAAGTTACGGCCCACGAGCGATTGACACGGCTGGAATACCTTACTGATGACTTTAAGCTCAGAAAGGCAACCTATGGAAACGGTGAGGATGCGACCACAGTCATTGTGAACTTCGGGACGACAGAGACTCAAGTAGCCTCTAAACCGGGAGGAGACGTCGTCTTGCCGCCATGGGGATTTGTAATCGAAGGGCCAGCTTTTGTGGCTTTTCATGCACGTCGCTGGGCCGGACAGGAGTATGGTAAAGGAGCTTTATTTACACTCCAGGCGATAGACGAGAAAAACCTGAAGGACGCTCATCGAGCGCGCGTCTTTCATGCCTTTGGCCCGGCAAACCTTATATGGAAAGGGAACCTCTACAACATACAGCGAGAGCAGGTTATCCAGCTCCAAAAATAAGTTGTATGCTCAGCAGTCTATGGTGCTGGACGGAACGTTTCTGTTTGTGAGGTTAGTGGAAAAGAATATAGACCATACCGAAGGTCTCGCTCGACTATGCTCCCCAATCTACGGTGCTCCGCTGCAATGTCAGCCTCAAGCGAATCATTACATCCTAAAAGTGTTACAGCTAAGAATATCGGCGTTATTAGTGTTAACAATCTTCTTATTATCGAACCATAGTTACTTTTCATCATTCTCCCCTTATCTCAAACACCGTGATTTCTTATTTATATCCAGTAAATGCTGTAAGGCAGGAACGCCTTGCCAATACAAGGCTGCACTAACCGCCCCAGTTAAGTATTATTATACCTATTTGCCGGGAAAAGTCAAGAAAAAAGTACCTCAAAACAAGTTTTATCGAGGACTTTGTCACAGTGAAAACCCTCCAAGACACCCCCCTTTTAAAAGATGATGAAAAGGCAGTTTTTTCGAGATTGGCCCATTCGACTGCCCTCAGGACAGGCTTTGATTGGGTTTGATTGGGTTTGTTTTCACCAAGTGTCCAATTGTGTTTATATTCGTAAGCCATTTTCATACAATAACTTAGATTCATTTGCAATCCACCTACGGCGGACAAGATTGGGTTTGTTTTGCATAAAACAGAAGACAGATGACAGAAGACGGACGACGGACGACAGATGACAGAAGGCAGAAGACAGAAGGCAGAAGACAGACTAATGATGATAAGTTTTTGTTCCATAAGGAGTTATGTGGTAGTTTGAAATACTAAATTCTAAATACTATCCGCCTACGTCAAGACTACGGACTACGGCGGACAAGAATCCGAAACAAATTCAAAATACAAATGTTCAAATGCTCCAAAAGAGGTTTTTTTGCTTGTATCTGCTGATACGAAAAGGTGCGGTTCTCCGCAAAACTGTCGCCTGCTGGCGGTTTGCATCAGCCTGCTGGCCAACATGTAGATATTATACCATAAAACAGATTAAATTTCGAGTGAAATCCTGAAAAATGTCAGAGACACAGCACTGGATACGAAAGACAAAAGACTACAGACTCAAGACACAAGACGGTGTTAGTTAATTGGTTAATTTGTGATTAGTTAATTGGGGAAAAAATGAATATCGAATATCCAAAAGGAATGTTGAATGACGAAATGAGAGCCTTTGCTGGACTTTGAACTGATAAGGTCAGCTTTGTGTTCTAAGGCTGGTTGTCGGATTGCAATCCGAACTAGGGCGACTTTTTTTGTCATGGTGAGCTGAGCGAAGCCATGGATAAAAGAATAAATTAGGAAGTTAAAGTGAGTTTTCGCAAAGGAAGCCTTTGACCTTTTTTGTATAGGAATGTATATCCTGTCGGACTCTGTTCTTCTAAATTTGACAATTTGTTAAATAATTCAGGCTTGATTTCTTTGAGTTTGAGAAAGTCCGATTGTGTTTTATATGCACCGCACCAACATTCAGCCGAACAACCTAATTGTCGTACAGGATTTTCCGGCAAGTCGGCTGATTCAACATATTGGTCAACCTGTTTTTTTGTCCACCGAAAAATGGGGCTTACCGATAAACATTTAAAACTTGGATGATACCATATCGGTAAATATTTAGCACGCTGATTAGATTCCTCAGCACGAATACCATCAATTACAACTTTTTGCCCGTGAATTTTAGCCAAAAAATCCTGCACCGGCTTGATTTTCAACTCTCTGCAACACCAGCGAAATCGAAAACTTGGTATCCCCCAATCTTCCGCAAGGTCAAAAAAATCTGTTTCAGGCCTTACAATCGATAATCTTACCCCAAGTTGTCGGCATACTTTTCGAACATATTTTGTTACCTCTGGAAAGCCAACGGTAGTATCAACATGAATGGCCCTCAAATCAACTCCGGCTTCTTCTGATATTTTCTTTGTATATACTAATGTTGCTAAACTATCTTTACCCCCGCTTATTAATACAAAACATTTAGCGTTATTTAGAATCCTTCGAAAATCACCCTTAGAAATTTTTACTTCTGGTCTAATTTGTTCGGCCTCTTCTTCTTCGAGCCCGCATACACTCTTTACAGTGCCATTGCGATTATGAATAACATAAACCGGCTTGACTGTTGGTCCCTTGACCCACCTCGATGTTGCTGTTCCTCTATGGCCACATACCGGACAATCAACCCGGACTCCCCTTAGATGATATGGAGACATCAAACTATGAAGCTTTTCAGCCCATTTAGATACGTGATTTGGTACAGTTACCACTATTAACCCTTGCCGACTAACCTGCTTAAGCGATTTTTTCCAGCTACCAACTCTAACTCAATAATTTCTTATCGGCTCTCACGTGTTTAATCCTGAAATTTTTTCCCCTGACTCCTCAAATCCTCTACACTTTTTGAGGATCCATCCTACCTAATCTTTGAGCTTTTGCACTTCTTTGATAAAATCGTTCCATCCCTCGCGGTTAAAATCACGGTCAAAAATTTCCTCTCTTTTAGGTGCCCATGTGTAAAGGTACCAAAAGTGTTCATATCCAGCCTGTAATGCCTTCTCCATAACTCTATTTGGACTTCTCGGTCCACAGCACTCAGCAAATAACCACACTCTATCAACGTATTTTTTTATCTCCCTTGAGTATTTCTCATCTAAATCGGTTGACCTAATTTTAGATTTGCAACTAATCACGACAACTGCTTCTGTCATCAACACAAATCTAAAATCCATAACTGGTTCTCTTGTGCCATTCCATTGACGCAATTGACCCCGTTCTTTATAAATTATCACATCACACTCAGGTGAACAAAATTTCCACTTCTCGTCTAATAAGTGTCCCCAAGTGGCTGTCAATCCACTACCTATCAAAAGTTCTCTTATAGCATATACCAATTGGGCAGAAAGTCTAAGCCCTCGTATAAATGGTAAAACCCGCCCTTTTCCTTTAGAAGCCTCGAGCTGCCTTATAAAGTCAGACATTCGCCATGACTTGAACTCGGCGGCCATATGCTCAAACCGCTCACGCAGAAGAATTTCTCCATGACTACTACCTGAAGTTCCTCTTGTCATATCCCTCTTTCTCTTTCCTATCCTTCTAAAATCCTTACTACTAATTTACGCAGAGTGGTTCTTTTCTCTTTAGCTGCCTCTCGTAACTTTTTTTGGCCCCGATAAGACAATTCTAAAGCTGCTATGCCCTTTTTAACCTTGAATGAAACAATCTCAGTTTTTCCTACGATCTTCTCAAATCTTTTCTGTAATTGAGTCTTTTTTACTCCCTTCGGCATCTCAAACTTTACTATATATGTCTTTATATCCCGAGATTTCATTATTTTAGATATTGCTTTTCTTGTAGACTGACAACTCCTTCTTTTGAATGATTTGACCACACGAGCGTTATCGCCTGTCAAATCATCTTTTAAAAACTTATCAATAACCGCCCTTTGACCTTTTGCATCGAGTTTGCTAATTCGATATACCAAATCGACGCTGTCAATAATTCGCTTTTCTACAAGGACACGGATCTTATGGTCAAGAAACTTCACGCTTCTAAACTCACGCAGCATTTCCGTAGACAAGTCAACAGTCTCACCCACTGCCTTATAACTCCCTAACTCTGCACGCAAAAAATCTATAATAGCTGCAACTTCGACGATGCTTTTTGGTCGCCGCTTCCGCCGCGTACAAGCAATCAGTGTCGCAATTGCTCTCTCTCTTTCGTCCTCTTTGCACATCTACTGGAACACCGTAAGCTTCTTCCTATACTCTCAAGAAGCCTCTTTCTCTCAACCAATCGCAGATCGCTTCCCTAGCAACAGAGGTTTTATCCATATCGAGATCCTTTGCCGCTCTCTCGAGCGCTCTATCCTCTTCCGGTGCAAGCGATAGCATGACAGTTGGCTCATATCCTGGTTTCTTCGCTTCGCTAACTATCTCATCTTCATTCGCTCGTGGGTGTTTTTCCCCATATTTTGCCATTCTATCTTTGTCATATGTTGTCATAGTCGGCAGGTGATCCAATAATCGGTCAGCTTTACTCATGTTGCCTTGCGCCGCTCTTATAACTCGCTTAATGTCCTCTTTAGTAACTGTACCATCTCTCAACAATTTCTTTGCTTTCGGTGATGCAAACTCCTCAATCTTGAGATAGTCCCTAACAGTTCCTTCCGAAATCCCCAGATCATCAGCTACTTGCCGCACACTTTTGTTATAGTGCTTATAAATCGCGGCAATAGCTTCAGCAGCATCGGCATGATTTAGCTTGACTCTCTGCAGATTCTCAGCCAATGATTCCACATTCGCTTCAAAGTCCCCGTATCTTGGTCGTCTGAACTGTGCCTCAATAAGTCTTTTATCCAGTTTTTGGTGAGCTCGTAATCTCCTTTGCCCTATAATAAGGTCATACGGTGGTTTTCCAGGTGTGCCCCGAAGAATGATAGGTTGTAGCTGTCCGTGCTTTTGAATACTTTTCGCTAAATTCTCTATACCTACGTCTATGTCTCTATGCCTCACATTCAAACCACTCTCTTCGACGTCTCTTATGTCCCCGAGAGGTACCTTATATAGAGGTACCTTGGATATTTTTTCTTCTGCCATCCTTCTATCTCCTACACTACTCACTTAGAATATACGATTTGGAAGGCATACACTACTCAAATCCACAATTCCTGTCAACGAAAGAATTCTTCTCTCATAAGTGAAAGCCCAGTTGTCATTTCCAGATACCTGTTCCCCACACAAGGTAGTAACCGCTCTTCTTGTCGTATCAAAGTTTTTCATCCCGCTTCTGCCTACAAAATTATGTTCTGCTGTATCATCGAAAGCAAGAAAAATTTCGGAATCCCGTTAAATCAACATTTCTATTGACAGGGAAATCGGAAAGTGTTAAGTAATCAAAACTTATGACTTGGGAGTGTAGCTCAGCCGGCAGAGCAACGGTCTTTTAAGCCGTAGGTCCTGGGTTCGAGTCCCAGCACTCTCATTTATCCCGCTATTAAATAGCAGAAATAACAACCAGCGGCTGGTTCTGAAACTGAGTTTGTGTTGAATTGGAAATCCCGTGCGAAAGACCGTTAAATATGGATGCAGTTTTGCTTAACAGTGTGCATAAGTCCTTCGGCGATGTCCAGGCCGTGAACAATCTCAGTGTCAGGGTTCCAAGTGGCAGCATTTATGGATTTCTCGGGCCTAACGGTGCCGGCAAGACCACGACGCTGCGTATGATTATGAACATCATCCGCCCGGACAGCGGCAACATCGAGATATTCGGGGACTCCTCAATCGAACCGGCCAAAGCTCATATCGGCTATATGCCTGAGGAGCGCGGCCTATATCGGAAGATGACCTGCGCAAAGGTGCTTACCTACTTTGGCGCAATCAAAGGGCTGGCCGGCAAAAAACTTTCGAGCAGCGTGCACTGCTGGCTTCAGCGAGTTGACCTGACAAACTGGGCGAATAAGAAGGTTGAGGAGCTTTCAAGGGGAATGCAACAAAAACTGCAATTTGCCGTAACTGCAATCAACGAGCCGGAGCTGCTGATACTTGATGAGCCGTTCGCAGGTCTGGACCCGCTGAACACGGATTTGCTCAAAGGCATTATGCTTGAGATGCGTGATGAAGGCAAAACCGTAATCTTCTCCACACATGTAATGCACGAGGCCGAGAAGCTCTGCGATTCTATCCTTCTGATAAATAAGGGCAAAGCCATACTGAATGACAGGCTGGCTAATATTAAATCACAGCGGAGGTCTCATATCGTAAGCGTCGAGCTTGAGGGCGATACGGACTTTATCGAGAAGCTGCCTAAAGTAACCGCAATAAAGTCTAACGGACATTGCTATGAAATTAGCTTAGCGGACAATGCGGATACGCAAGAATTACTGAAGTCGCTGGTGAGCCGTGTTCGGGTGCAGAGATTTGAAGTAAAGGTTCCTTCGCTGCACGAAATCTTTGTAGAATTGGTCAGGAAAGGCGATGCAGAAGATTCTTAGAGTTGCACAACGCGAATATATTGAGACCGTCAAGACCAAGACGTTCATCCTTGGTATTCTGATGGTCCCGTTTATCATCGGTGGGATTATTTTCTTCACGAGCCGGATGTCCCGCGGCAAGACCGGACCGCAGCCACCCATTAAGGTTGCGGTTACCGATTTATCGAATAAGCTGGATGCCGAGATAAAGGCCTCTTTTGACAGGTACAATCAGGAAAATCCGAATCGCCGGATTGAGGTTCACAATCTCGAGGCGCAGCAAGGCTCAGAAGAAGCCGAGAACGAGGGAAGAAGCAAGCTGCGCCAGGGTCAGGTGGACGCATACGTTGTTCTGGACAGTGACATCCTGGAAGGTGGGGGTAAAATACGTCTGTACACCTATAAGCCGAAGGCGAGTAATATTGACATATTCTGGACTATCGAGGACCGCTTCCGCAGGGCGGTCGTCGATGAGCGGTACAAAATACAGAATCTCTCTGGGGACCTCTTGGACAAACTTCAGCAAGTTCCGATTGAGCAGGTGGAAATGGGCTCCGCCGATGACCAGGACCGCGTTCAGAGTAATATCGACAGGGCTTTGAAGATGATGGTTCCCTTCTTTTTTATGTACCTGATATTTTTGGGAATAATCGGCACAGGTCAGCACATGATTAACAGCGTAATCGAAGAAAAGAATTCACGTGTTATCGAGGTGCTGCTCTCGGCGATAAGTCCGTTCCAATTAATGGCAGGAAAGATTTTAGGATTGGGCGGTATAGGTTTGACGGTTGTGGGTCTGTGGGCAGGGGCGGCATATCTGACTGCTCGCTGGCAAGGTCTTAATATGGACGTTACCACCGAGCTTGTTATATATTTTGTAATCTATTACATACTCGGTTTCCTTTTAATAACCTCACTCCTTTCGGCGGTAGGCTCAATCTGCAACACGATAAAGGAAACGCAGGGTATGATGATGCCGATTATGATGGTCTTCATAATACCGTTATTGGCCTGGTTCAAGGTTGTCAGGGACCCGAATGGGTTAATGTCACGGGTGTTCTCGTTCCTGCCGCCTTTGACGCCGATGGTGATGATACTGCGTCTTTGTTCCGGCTCGGAGATTTGGAAAGTTGAGATATTCGCGACGATATTACTATTGGCCGTAACCGTCCTTTTTGCGATGTGGGCTGCTGCTAAAGTCTTCCGAACCGGTATCCTTATGTATGGAAAACGGCTGGGCTTACGGGAAGTCTGTCGATGTTTGAGACAAAGTTAGACTCGTTTTTAGTCTGAACTCGAGCAATGCGCCTGATTAAGGGGACCTGATAAGGTGAGCGGATTTTTTTACAATTTGGGCAGAAAGGTCGGGCCGAAGGTTCGCAAGGCCAAGTGGCTCTGGCAATCGATAGCGGGCAGTGAAGCTGACGCTATCAAAGTCGAGCATGAGGTTGGCCAGGACCTTGCACGGGAAATCAGACGTCAGTTGGAACTTGACCTGGAACCACAAGCCAGACAAATACTGAACGAAGCAGGTAATCGTCTGTCTGCCTGTGTTGCCAATAAGTCTCGTAAATTCAGCTTTGAAACAATCAAGGGCGTCGAACCTAATGCGTTCGCTCTGCCGGGGGGGTTCATCTTTGTAACCCGGTCGCTGATGGAACTGTGCCGGTGGAATAAGAATGAGGTAGCATTCATCCTCGGACATGAGATGGGGCATATTATTAAAGGTCACGCAATGGCTCGCATCATCAGCAACTCAGCCATTGCGACTGCATCCAGGGCTGCCCCTATTCGCGGCGTTCTTGCCGGCTGGCTGCGCAACGTAGGGGTGCAGTTTCTTGAAAGTGCCTATTCCCAGGACCTGGAGTCCGAAGCCGACAAGCTCGGAGTGCGTCTGGCTGCCGCCGCCGGTTATGACCCTAACGCCTGTGTGCGGTTACTTTTGCGACTGGCCAAGTTGAGTCCGCCCATCGGCCAATTCGACCTCGGCAGTTATTTTTCCTCGCACCCGCCTTTTAAGGTCCGTATTCAAAATATCAATAATTTTCTGCGTAAAGGGTCGAAGTAAGCGGAATTTATACTTCACAAATTTAGAGAAATATGTTTGAGTACGTGACTGCTTCTGATAAAATGCTGAACCAGTGAAATACATAGACGAACTGCTGTTACTGCAGAGTAAATAGAAGATTGGTTAGTCCGCTTTCGGCGGAAACAAATGGAGGATTACAAAGATGCTGAAAGTAGGCATTGCCGGATTCGGATTTATGGGTCAAACGCACTACAAGTGCTGGAAGACCTTGAAAGGTGCTGAAGTTGTGGCAGTTTGCGACATAAATCCGAACATAGTGGAAGATACGAAAAGAGCGGTGGGTAACATCGGCGATATGGAACAGGAGATTGATTTTAGCAGATTACAGTTGTACACGGATTTCAAGGAGATGCTCAAACGTGCCAAGCTCGATGCCGTTTCGATTACATTGCCGACATCTCTGCACGCAGACTATTCGATAAGAGCATTAGCTGCGGGAGTCAATGTTTTTTGCGAAAAGCCGATGGCACTAAACGTCGAAGATTGTGAGAGGATGATTGCAGAGGCCAAGCGCAGCGGAAAGGTTCTTCAAATCGGGCACTGCGTACGATTTTGGCCCGAATATGCCAAAGCCAAGGAGATAGTTGACAGCGGCAAGTACGGCAGGGTCATAGCAGCGACGTTTCAACGCCTTGGGGCGGCCCCAACGTGGAGCATAGATAACTGGTTTTTGGATGAAAAGCGCAGCGGAGGAATGGCGCTGGACCTGCACATCCACGATACGGATTTTGTGCAGTATCTTTTCGGGCTGCCGCGTGCGGTTTGCAGTTTTGGCGCAAAAGGCCCCGGCGGCGGGCTGATACATATAGTTACACAATATCTCTATGACGACAATAAAGTAGTAACCGCGGAGGGCGGCTGGGCAATGATGCCGACATTTGGATTTGAGATGAGCTTCAATATTGCCCTGGCCAAAGCAACGCTTGTCTATGATTTGACGCGGGAGCCGGCGTTTAAGGTCTGTCCGGCTGAAGGAGAGGCTTTCACTCCGAAAGTGCAGGAAGGGGACGGCTGGCTCCTGGAGATAGCCCATTTCGCCAAGACGATAAGCGGAGAAAAAGTTAAGCCGATAACGACTCTGGAGCAATCACGGGATTCGGTTAGAATCGTGGCGGCGGAGAAGGAATCCGCGAGAAAGATGGAAAAAGTCGAAATTAGCGAAGCAAAAAAGAAAAAGATTTGAATTGGAGAATAGCGCAATGAAATGCAAGGATTGGCCGATAGGGATTTGCAGTTGGTCGCTGCGAACAGATGTCGCCGGCGTAGCAGATGCGATGGAAAAAATCGGAATTGAACATGTGCACTTAGGAGTCAGAGCTGCACTGGAGGACAAGGGAGACGATTACCTGGCAGCCGTGCAGAAGCAAAACTGGACTGTAAGCTGTACAATGATAGACTTTCCCCAGGAAGATTATTCGACATTGGAGAGCATAAAAATAACAGGGGGAATTGTACCGGATAAATACTGGGAGCGTAGCCGGCGGTTATTCATTGGCGCCGTTGAGGTTACAGTTAAGCTCGACGTCGAATACCTTTCTATGCACGCCGGGTTTATCGATGAAAGTAAGCCGGCATATACCAAGAAACTTTACGACCGAATAAGACGTTTAGCTGATGCTGCCGGCCGGAAGGACATTATGCTGTTGCTGGAGACGGGCCAGGAGACAGCGGAAGAGCTCAAACACTTCCTGGAGGAATTAGACCATTCAGCGGTAGGAGTCAATTTTGACCCGGCCAATATGATTCTTTACGACAAAGGCGACCCCATCGAAGCTGTGCAGGTGCTTGCACCGTGGATAAAACATATCCACATTAAAGATGCGATTCGAACTAAAAGGCCGGGGACGTGGGGCGCTGAGGTTCCCTGGGGTGAAGGCCAGGTGGGGCCGGAGGCGTTTTTGAATGCGCTTGAAGAAATCGGCTTTGATGGCGTTCTGGCAATCGAGCGTGAAGCCGGGGACGACCGCTTCGGAGATATCAAGCTGGCCGCGGAGAGGCTGAGTAGTTTTGGCTAATGAAACCCATTGGAAATTCGGATTCCAGCGGTAAAAAATGTGGACATAAGTTAAGGAGAACAAAATGGACTCGAAATTGTACCTCGCTCTGAGCTTTGTGATGTTTATGGAGTACGCGGTCTGGGCAGGCTGGATGCCGGTACTGGCGGCACGGCTGCTGGGGCCGCTGAAAATGACCGGCAAGCAGACCGGATGGATTTACGCCACCTTTCCGCTTGCCTGTATCTTCATGCCGTTGGTGTCCGGGCAGCTCGCTGACAAGTATGTAAATACTGAGAACATTCTTGGCGTAGCACACGTGTTAGGCGCGGTTCTAATGTTCATTGCTGTGCGCAAAACAACTTTTAAGAGCCTGTTTGTAGTTATGTTTCTCTATTCTATCTGCTATGCCGCCACACTGCCGCTGGCCAACTCCATAATGTTTCACCACCTTGCGAAAAACAATCTTGACCCGAATGTCCACTCAAAGTGGATCTTCATCTGGGCCCCAGTCGCATGGGCCCTTATTGGCTGGGCCCTTACGGGCTGGCGATGGATATTTAAAACCGGAGAGCAGGGACGTGACTGCCTCTATCTCGCTGGTATCCTCTCGATAATAATGGGCGTCGGATGCTTCTTTTTACCCGATACACCACCCGCCGGAGCCGGCACCGCCCCTATACTCCAGGCATTTGAGATGCTCACAGACGGTAACTTCCTTGTATTTATTATCGTCTCAATGATATTCTTTGCCCTGATGCAGTTCTACTTCCTTGGAACGGCACCTTTTATGCAGGACATAGGAATCCCGGCTAAGAACGTCCCGGCCTCGATGGGCATCGCCCAGGCCGTGCAGGCAATAGCCACCGTCGTCCTGATGGCCTTCCTGCTCGAAAAGCTCGGGACGAAATGGACCTTGATAGTCGGAGCAACTGGCTGGTTCATACTATATATAGCCTACATAAAACAGAAGCCGCGATGGATTATTGTTACCTGCCAGCCTTTCCACGGCCTGGCCTACGTGCTCTTTGTCATTGTAGGCCAGATATTCGCAAACAAACTGGCGTCGGATGAAATACGAGGTTCTGTGCAGTCTTTGCTCTTTGCCGCGACCACCGGCGTCGGCCTGTTCCTCGGCACGCCATTCGCTGGATTCATCATGGACGCATTCAGGAAAGAAGAGAAGTTCCAGTGGCGTAAGATTTTCACGGTGCCTGCTGCGATAGCACTCGCGAGCATTTTGGTCTTTATATTCTTCTTCAAGGCATAGACCCGCTCACTGTTCGATATTCATAATTCATTTTTTTAAAAAACTCGTAGGGTTGGGCTAAAGCCCAACCTACAAGCTTTAGGGTATATCCAGCGGGTCAATATCTTTGATTCTCTCGGTATAGATTTTGTATGGATATTTTTTGAGCAGCTCGTCGCCGTATTTGGCCAGCAGGGCATCTCTCTGTTCGCTTACTATCCTCTCTTTGACGCGCTGTCCCATATCATTTGAATATCCTTTTACTTTGCCGGGATTTTTTTCCAGGATTCTGACGATTCGCCACTTGATGCTGCGCTGGTAAAAACCTTTAATCGGCCCTACTATATCGTTGGGTTCGCCCTTCCATAAATCCTTCCAGAACAATCCTTCGCCGCTGGGATAAGTATTAAATGGTTTGCCTTTCTTTTCCAAAGAGTATTTCTGTCTGACCGACTCGAAATCCTCGGAGCTGTCCAATTCAGCCTTTGCCTTGCGGGCCGTTTCAAGGTCCTGGCACCAGATTAAATCAATCTTAAGCGTTCTGTCTGTTCTGAATAATTCTTTATTGTTGCCGTAGTAAACGAATATCTGGTCAGCCGTTGGCTCTTTAATCTCCTTGTACTTTTCAGACCTGACTTTAGACAGGAGCCTGCTGTCTTCGTAATCTCTTACCTGCTGCAAGAGGCTCTTATCATTATCAAGTCCGAGTGACGTGGCCTCGGATATAAGAAGCGGCATTCTCAAGGCCCTATCTAACAAGCGTTCAACACCCTGCGGTGCATTAAGGTCTCTCGGTCGGCTGGGCGGGGCGCTCTCGCACAAAGTATCGAACCAGTCCTTTAATGTTATTTTTCCGTTGACGAAAGTTGCCAGAACAATGTCTCTCTCTTCCGGCGTCAGCTCTTCTGTTATTTGATAGTTATGGATAAATTGCATTTTGCGGGGCTTCTTGGGTTGAGTCAGCAGTCTTTGGTGGATTTGAGCTGCTTTGAGAAAATTCTCACTTAATTTTCTCACCTGGAATTTTTGGCATATATATTGGTAGTACTGCTCAAAAAGCACGCTGGCTTTTGCCCTTTTAAGCATCACTTCTGCCCTTTCCCGATTGAGCTTGGGGTCGGCTTTCATTTTTTGTTGAATCTCGGACTCTGTTACGGTTAGTTTGGGTTCGAGCTGCTTTTGTAACAATAAGTTTACAAGCCGTCTTTCCTTGAATTGTTTAATCGATGCGCCGAGCGCTTCATCTTCGAGATAACCCTGTTTGCGGGCCTCGCTGACCATAGCTTTTTCCGCGAGCATTTTCAAAAGCACTTTTTCGACATCGGGTGGTTCAGCTTGCTCGTTGTAACTATCATAGTCACGAGGGTAAAGCTCTATAATCAATCTGTTCTCAAGCTCCTGTCTTGTAATGACATAATCGCCTATACTGGCAACAATATTTGAGGTTTCATCAGCCGATTTGACCACAGACTCTCTCTGCTGATTTGGTTCGGCGGGGGTACTATTTGCTGTTTGGCTTCCGGCAACATTTAATTGGCAAAACAATATTGATAGTCCAATAAAAGCCAATTTTTTCAAGTATAATTTCGTCATAAGTATCTTCCTTATTCAATTATTAGCGTTTTTCATCAAATAACAATCATATTTTTTCGGCAGTTTTCGCCGCCAAGTTATCATTTTTTGCCGGTTTAATTATAACTTTTTTGTTGCCCTCGACCAAGTTAAATTGTTATTTGTCTATTCTCCAGATTGCCCGTTTTCAACCAAGTTAACTTGTCTATTTTCTATTTGCATCAATAAATGACTGCCCGTACAATTAACCTTAACTAATTATCAGTGTTTTTGTTCGAAAAATACTAATGAGCAAATGAAAAATAATTCCGGGGTGATAAATGTTCAGAAATATGACTTGTAAATTTACAAATCTCGGCCACGTAAATCGGATATGCCTTTGTGCTCTTGTGCTCTTGTTTGCCTGTACTCTTTGTTGGGCGGATAGAATTGTCCTCAAAGAAGGCCAGATTATAACCGGCGATATACTCGCTGAAAAGCAAACCCAGTTGTACGTTGACATCGGCATAACGGTCCTGACCATTCCTAAGGAAAAGATACTCGAGTACAAATACACCGGCTCTCTTGAGGTTAAGGACATTGATGTCAATGACATAAGCGATTCTTCGAGCGTAGAAGCGGCCAGATTATCCACCCCTGTTGAGGCCGAGGACCAGGGCGGTCGATTATATAAAACGGCCAATCTGAGAAAAACAACAATCGAAAAATGCGTGAAAGAAGTCTCTGAAGCGGTTGTCAAAGTCTCAAGTCCTGCCGGGACAGGCTCAGGTTTTTTTATCAACGAAGATGGATTCCTGATAACCAACTATCACGTAATAGAAAAAGAAACGAAGCTCGAGGTTACAGTGTTCCAAAAGGCGAAGAACGGCTTCGAGAGAAAGACATTCAAAAAGGTCAAAATAGAGGCTATCAATCCCTTTGTTGACCTGGCACTATTGAAGGTCGAAAACCTTGAGGACATAAAGGTCAAATTCGTTTACATAGGCGATATCGACCGCATTAAAGCAGGCGAAGAGGTCTTTGCTATCGGCAATCCGCTCGGCCTGGAGCGAACCGTCACTAATGGTGTCATAAGCACAAAGAACAGGGCCTTCCAGGGACTTATCTATATCCAGACCAACGCTGATATTAATCCTGGCAACTCCGGCGGCCCACTGTTTAACCTGGCCGGCGAGGTCATCGGTGTTACTAATATGGGATATATATTTTACGGCGGACTCGGCTTTGCAATACCGGTCAGCTACGTTAAAGATTTCATAGAAAACCGGGACGCTTTTGCCTATGACAAGGATAATCCGAACACCGGTTATAAATACATCCAGCCTGATAGAAGACTCAACAAGGACAGGCCTAAATTGCTCGAAAGCAAGAGTGAATAATATATAAACGTCAACCACAGACTAATCGTTAACACTAACGGTTAAATTATCGAAAGGTGCTCAAATGAAACATATTGCTAAAACAACTCATAAATTTCCCTCCGCCCTTACGCTTTTGTACTCTTGTGCTCTTATGTTCTTATGCCCATCAACCCCCGTTTCGGCAAGGACTCTTCCCAATACGGCAAAGCTTATTCCGCCCGAAACAATACTGCTGGTGGACGTTGACGATTTTGACCGTCTGCGAACGCAGTTTGAAACAACTAACTTTTACAAACTTTTTAAAGACCCTGCAATGACGGCTTTTGTGGATGACTTTAAAACCAAATGGCGGGAAAAAATCCGCAAACCCGATAACGAGCTTCTCAGGGTAATCGCTGATATGGATGCATTACCGCAGGGCAGAGTAGCCGTCGCTTTTGTATTAAATGAGCAGATAAATGAAGATGCCAATGAGCCGCCGCTTTTGCTCATAACCCAGTGGGGACAGACAATAGGCAAGATTAAAGAAGCGGTGGACAAGACGGTCGAAAAGGCCATCGAAGACGGCGCTCACCGGCAGAGCGAAGACTACCGCGGAGTCAGTATCACGACCATAACCCGCCGGTCTTCCGCGGCTCTAAGCTATTGCTTTATCGACGATTGTCTGATAGGCTCTATGGACCTGGATGTTCTCAAATTTGTTATCGCACACATCAATGGTGCCGAAAGCGCGACGCTCGCTGATGATACCGATTATATCGCCACAATGAAAGCTGTTGCGTTGTCCACTCAAACACAGATTGATTTCTATGTTAATATAAAACAAATCATCAAGATAATAATTGCCGAAGACGACACTCCCGAAATGGATAGTGCGTATGGCAGGACAAAAACAATAATCGGCAGCCTGGGCCTCGATAATGTTACATCTTTTGGCTGTTCAATTGGTCTTGGGCCGTCAGCAACGGATAGTAAGGCCTCCATTGGAAAAGCATTTCTGAAAGTCGGGGGCGAAAAAAAGGGCATTTGCAAAATGTTAGATATAGAATCGGCTGCTTTCAGGGTGCCACAATTTATCCAGCCCTCGGCATATTCGGTATCATTTGTAAATTTGAATATTAAAAAAGCCTATAATGAGCTTGGCAATATTCTTAACAGTATTTCACCACAGCTTGCTGCGATGATGTCTATGCCGCTTTTGCCTCCAAGTCCGCAAGGTGAACCGCCGTTGCAGTTGAAATCCGATATTGTTGACCACCTCGGCTCGCAAATTATTATTGCCCAGAGCATAAAGGAACCTTTAGCTAACGATAGCGCGCCAAAGCAGAAGAAATCACTTATTGCTGTGGCGATAGACAACCGCAGCGCTCTTGAGAAATCATTGTCGCTTCTGCACAGCAAAGTATTAGCTGCGAATAATCCTGATGCGAGGCGGCAGCTTCTCGGGCACACAATATATTTAATTGAACCGGCTGTATTTCCGTTTTCGCCTGGGGGTTCCACGAGGCCGATGCAGGCCCCCGCCGGTCCAAAACCAACCGAAATGCCTGAAAAAGCGGCATTCACTGTAACCGACACTCATCTGATTTTTTCAAGTGAATCTGCTGTTGAGCAGGCCATTCGCGCATTGAACAGCACCGAAACCGCATCAGTAAGCTCCGCACAGTGGTTTAACAGTGCCAAATCAACTATTCCTTCGGTTGTGGGATTGGCCGGTTTTCAAAACGATGCAGCCTTGGGCGAATTCTTTTGGTCGGACCTGCGCGAACTGAAGAAGGAAACGAGCAAGTCCAAAGGGCTCCTTACGGAGGACAAGGACACAGATTCGAGCACCAAGATAGGTATCGGAGTGGGCTCCGGGTCGCTCTTCCCACAGTTGATATTCTCACAGGCAGGTTCTGATTTGTTTGACTTCAGCCTTTTGCCTGAGTTTGATGCGGTGCGGAAGTATTTTGGCTTGTCCGCTTTTTACGGCCTCAGCAAACCGGACGGATTCTTCTTCGAATTCAAATATCTGAATCCACGCCTTGACAATCCTTGATAAACAATGACCGAAGAGTAAGTTGTAAAAGTGTTTAAAATCCCCGATAAACAATGACCGAAGAGTAAGTTGTAAAAGTGTTTTTAATCCCCCGATTGGGGAGGTAAGATTTATGGCGAGCTCTAAGAATAATGTCACCAGGCGTCGGTTTCTGCAGATTAGCTCGGGCTCGGTGGCCACAATGTTCTTACCTCAAATTTCCCTTAAAGCAGATGAAATCCCGGAAATGCCAAAACCAAACATCCTCTGGGTTAGCTGCGAGGATATCAGTCCCGACTTAGGCTGTTACGGTGATAGTTATGCCGTATCGCCCAATATCGATAAGTTAGCAGCAGAAGGTGTTCGCTACACTAATGTATATTCACACGCAGGTGTTTGCGCACCGGCGCGGTCAGGTATTATCACCGGGATGTACCCGACCACAATCGGCACGCATCAGATGCGCTGCAAAGGCGTGCCGCCGGCATACGTGAAATGCTTCAGCGAATACCTCAGGAAGGCAGGTTATTATTGCACGAACAATGTAAAAACCGATTACCAGTTTGACCCGCCGACAAGCGCCTGGGACGAGAGCAGTAAAAATGCACACTGGCGAGGTCGCGCCGAGGGCCAGCCGTTTTTCGCCGTTTTCAATTTCACAATTTCGCACGAGAGCCAGATTCGCAACAGGAGCCAAGAGATGCTCGAGCGTCTGGCGAATCTCAAGCCGAACGAGAGGCACGACCCGGCTAAAGCAGTCCTGCCGCCTTATTATCCTGATACGCCAGTGGTTCGCAGAGATTGGGCGCAGTATTACGACGTTATTACTCTGATGGATAAACAGGTCGGCGATGCCCTAAAACAGCTCGAAGAAGACGGCCTTGCCGATAATACGATAGTGTGGTTCTGGGGCGACCACGGGCGGGGACTTCCTCGCGCCAAGCGATGGATTTACGATTCGGGTATCAGAGTTCCGCTGGTTATTCGTGTGCCGGAGAAACTGCGAAAACTTGCGATGCCGGATAATCCTGATGCGCTCAAACCTGGCACCGTGAAAGACGACCTTGTAGCTTTCATTGATTTTGCGCCAACTATGCTGTCGTTGGCGGGCATAAGGATACCGGAGCACATTCAGGGCCGGGCGTTCTTAGGCAGCCAAAAGGCCGAGACCCGCGAGTATATTTTCGCTGCGAGGGACCGGATGGACGAAGCATACGACCTTATCCGAGCGGTACGCGACAAGCGTTACAAATATATTCGCAATTATATGTGGCATTTAAGCCGCGGCCAAGATATCGAATATATGAACCAGATGCCGACAATGCAGGAGATGCGGCGTCTCAATGCTGAGGGCAAATTAAAAGGGCCTGCGAAACAATACTTCGAGGAAATCAAGCCGATAGAAGAATTGTATGATACCCTCAACGACCCGCATGAGGTGGAAAACCTGGCGGATAATCCGGAATATAAAAGTGTGCTTGAGCGAATGCGCAGAGTGCATAAAGAATGGATGAAAGAAAGCGGTGATATAGGGCTGATTCCGGAATCTGAATTTGACGAGATGAAACGTCCGGAGGGCCGATACCAAAAGACGGCAGAACCTTTTTTCTGGTCGCCGAAGTGGCAGCCGGGTAAAACCGCACGTCACGTTACAATCGCCTGTCCGACAGCCGGGGCTTCGGTCGTCTATAGAATCAGCGGCGACGGCCCGCAGCCACGTCTTGCGACGGGAGACGCTGAGGCTGGCGAAACCAAGAATAGCTGGAAACTATATAGAAAATCCGTTTGGCTCACTCCGGGCAAAGTGCTGCACGCCAAGGCCTGCCGCATCGGCTTTAATGATAGCGACAAGGTCAAGCTCAAATTCGACGACCAAGTCTCAACACCCCCCTTGTCTTCTGTCGAAGACAGAAAAGGGGGTCCCCAAGCACCGGCTCAGGACGAGCAGCACTGGCGATATAAACTCGACCGAACAGACCTGCTTGAGCGCCTGCAAAAGATAAAGGAATTAGACGGCCAGGGCGACAAAGCAATACCTAAATACTTTAAGGCTTTAAGCGATAAGTACGCCTCTGTCCGCTACTGGGCAGTGATTGGGTTGCATAATAACTGTAAGAGGACAGATACAGAGCGGGCAAAGACATCGCTTAGAAAATCGCTGAAGGACCAGGCGACGATTGTTCGTATTGCCGCGGCGCATGCACTTTGCGACTGGGGCGAAGAAAAGGAAGCTTTGCCTGTTTTGGCCGAAGCGCTGAAAGATAAAACAGACAAGGCACAACTATACGCTATGAGCGCCCTAAACAAGCTCGGCGAGAAGGCCAGGCCAGTCTTGCCAGAGATAAAGGCTATGCTGAAGGATTCGGACGATTATGTCCAGCGAGTAGCACGCACTTGCATGAAACAGCTTGGCGGGGAGTAAATTAAAAAATTCGTAACCGTTCACGCAGAACATAATGCGTTTTTGTGTCATTGCGAGGCCTTTAGGCCGAAGCAATCTTAAAAAACGAACGGTTTTAGATTGCTTCGCTTCGCTCGCAATGACAAAAATAACGCTTACAAAAATTCTAAATGGAGTTTATAGCTACAGGGTTGTTATGAAAAAGGGGATTGTATGAAGGAGTTGAAGATGTATAAGCGATTCATTTTTAGAGTGCTGGGGGTTGTATGTTTTAGTGAAGTTGTGTTCGGCGCCGTCGGCCTTGAGCAGAAGGAATTGTTGTTGAACCCCACGTTTAAAGCGGCGGAGACAGAACAGTTGCCGGCTGGTTGGTCTGTCTGGAGGCCTGTATGGGAGAAGGCCGCTTGCCGGCTCAAAAGCGTTGGCGAAGGACTTTTGGTCGAAGCAGCAGACCCTTACGCAGTCGGTGGGGTTGTTCAGGAAATCAAAGACATCAAGCCTGGGCAGGCATACAAGGTTAAAACAGTTTGTCAATTGCACAATGTTCCTACTCCTTACCAGTCGGTATTGGTACGTGCAAGCTGGACTCGGGGGGGGAAGCTGCTTCATCCGGCTGGGATGCTTGTTCGAGGGCGGGTGCTTGAGCCGGATACAGTGAGCTTTGAAGATGTGCTTGTTGCGCCCGAGGGGGCTGATGGTGCACAGTTGTCATTAGAGGTCAAATGGCCCGGCGGTGGTTCGGTGATTTGGAAACAGGCGAGCTTACAGGCGACGTCTCAGCCTAAGCCGCGAAAGGTCAAAGTCGGCACTGTATATCTGCGGCCCAGAAACAGCACACCAGAGAATAACCTGAAGCTATGGTGCGAGCAGATAGATGCGGCCGGTAAACTCGGCCTTGATATTGTATGCTTGGGCGAGACGATTACTATGGTTGGAACGGACTGTTCGGTGAAAGACTGCGCCGAGCCGATGCCGGGCCCGGCCACCAGGCAATTAGCTGAAGCTGCAAAGAAAAATCGCATTTGGGTTGTGGCGGGTCTGACGGAGCAAGTGGACGATGTTGTTTATAATACCGCTGTACTGCTGGACCGTCAGGGACGGATTGCAGGCAAGTACCGGAAGGTTCATCTTCCCCGTGAGGAATGGAAGAACGGTGTCAGGCCTGGTGGTGAGTATCCTGTTTTTGAGACGGATTTCGGGAAGGTGGCGATTCAGATATGTTACGATTGGTTCTTTCCGGAGCCGGCGGCGATATTTGCACTTAAAGGGGCAGAGATTATCTTTGCACCGACCTGGGGCAATACGCTGCCTGACGAGGGCGGTCGGGTAGATGGGGAGTCGGTGTTCCGGGTTCGGGCACGTGATAACGGAGTCTATATGGTTCCATCGGTGTATGACGGCAATAGTCTTGTGATTGACCCGATGGGAAGAATATTAGCCTGCAGCGGGGGCAAAGAAGGCGTTTTCTGGGCGGAGATTGATTTGAGCGCGCGAGAAAATCTCGAATGGGTCGGATACTGGCGTTCTATCGGACCGCGTCACCGCATGGTAGAAAGCTATGGACCTTTACTGACGGCACCGCAGGACTCAAAATACTGACTTGCAGCTTATCGCTCCCAGAATCGTCTTTCGTTTAAGGTTGTCGATGCTCGTATCGATTCTCGCCCGCCACACTGATTGGCGGGCAAGCCCTGGAAACTCGAAACTCGGGGTTCCAGCCTCCAGTCTCGATACTCGCCCGCCTTAAGTTGGCGGGCAAGCTTCGACAACGACAAACCAGCATCGCCTTTCGTTTAAGGTTCACTTATGTTTTTTCAACTGCAATGGTGTAAATTGGTCTTTGGTCCTTGAGGTATTTGCGTTCAAAGTTTGTGCCGACCCATTCTCCAGTATCTGCACCGGCAGTGGGGAGGAATTGGATTTCTTCAAGTCCTTTGTCCAGATTAGTGATTAGCTTTTGTATTAGCTGGAAATAGTCCACGTGGTCGGTGGCGATTTTTAGCTGTCCGCCGGTCCTTAAACAGCGGAGCAGATGCTCCAAATTATCGGGGCAGATGAAACGTCTTTTGTGATGGCGTTTTTTCGGCCAGGGGTCGGGAAAATAAATGTGGAAACATTCTACAGAGCCATCGGGAATAAAATCGGCTAAAAAAGCGGCGGCATCGGTGCGAATTATCCGCACGTTTGTCAGGCCCCATCGCCCAATGCGGTCAACTGCGTAGCGGTAGTATTTGCGGGCCCATTCGATGCCGAGGAAATTGTCACCCGGGTAGGCTTTGGCCTGGTTGAGCAGGAAGGTGCCTTTGCCTGTGCCGATTTCGATGTGGACAGGACCCGCACGTCCGAAAACACGGACAAAATCGATTTTGCCGTCCTCCGTAAGGAGCCCCTGCGACAAATCTTCGGGTTTTAGTAAGACCGAAGGATATTCCTTTAAAACACGAGCCATCCGCTAAATCAAGTCCAAAAAACAAACGTTAAAAACAATAACAAGCAGCCGGCATCCGTATTATACACAATAAAACCGTTCAGACGAAGAGCGAAATTGTTTTTGAGCTTTTATTGTGATTAAAGTGGATGTGCAGAGTGTTCGATAAGAAGCTGTGAACTTGATTGTCGGCTGATGCGTATTCATTATAGGACGGAATAGCAGAGGCCAAGATAAGGAAGTCCGAAAAATGATACTACAACTGGTCAGAACACGGCGTAAGCAGATTCTAATAGACATTGATACACAAAAGGACTTTCTTTTGGCTGGGGGCAAAGCGTGTATAGGAAACCACAGGAGGATTTTGGCGCATATTCGCAGAGTGATGGCCTGGGCAAGACGCAGAAGTATCCCGATAATCTCGACCGCCGAGGTTCACCCAAATCATAACAGTGAAAGTGAAGCCGGCTACTGCCTTGATGGAACAGAGGGACAAAAGAAGATACGTTACACATTGCTTAATAACCGTGTAAGTTTTGCAGCAGATGGAAACACTGATTTGCCGAGAGATATGCTTCGGCGGTATAGACAGGTCATTCTTCACAAGCGTTGCGTTGACCCGTTTGATGAGCCTCGCATTGACAGGCTGCTTAGCGAAGTTAAAGCCAATGAGTTTATCCTGGTCGGTACAAGTCTCGAAGGTGCCGTTGGGGCTGTGGCACTGGGATTACTGCAGAGAGGCAAAAATGTAACCGTAGTAATTGATGCGGTAGGCTCACATAATAAAAGAGAAGCCAAGCTGGCACTTCGCAAGATGGAGACTAAGGGAGCGAAGTTAATTGAGACCAAAAGGCTTGCGGGAGTGTCACATCTCAAGCACGTCGGCGTATGCGATTGCGAGAGCTGCCGGGGTCAGAGAAAAAAATCGCCGGTCTGGACCAAAGAAAAAAAGTAGCATCTGACTTCTTATACTGAGCCTTGGGCTTATTCGAACACAGGTTTTCAAGACTACCTCATTATCCATTTCACTACATACTTCTGTTTTTCCCGAGCACATATCATTGATACAAACTCGGCGCACTATTGTCTTACCGGAAGTTCTTTAATCATCGACATAGCTTGTTAGCCGTAATATTTTTGGTTTGGAATTGTTAGCCAACTAAGAGACAACATAAAAAGATGCATGAAGATTTTTGGGGAAGGAAATCATTATGAAACAATTTAGCAGACTGCAACTTTCAGGGGAGCGCAAGCGGACTTGGCCATCCCTAAGAGGAGTAACACATCTCCTGCATCGTAGTGTACTTTATTTATAATTAGTATAAGGGATTTTCCATTTCTGTAAATTCTTTTTTGGCTTTTGAAAAAAGAGTTGACTATGAGCCTTAAGATGTGTTATTGAAAACATTTTCGGAAGGGTAAACTGTTTTCTATGATTTAGGTAAAAAACGAGAAAGTATGCAATAGCAGAGGGGTATGCAATATGAAGCATATAATGCGAAAACCAAAAGTCGCTGCGATTGGCGCGGCACTGCTGCTTTTCGTTACGGCCGCCGTGACTCCAAAATCAGCAGAAGCTCAGGACCTGGCGGAATTCGAAAAGCGGATGACGGAATTCACTTTGGACAACGGCTTGAAATTTTTAGTCCTGGAGCGGCACGAAGCGCCGGTTGTTTCATTCCACACCTACGCCGACGTTGGTGCGGTTGACGAGGTCAAGGGAATAACCGGCCTTGCACATCTGTTTGAGCACATGGCATTTAAGGGGACCAAAACCATCGGCACCAAGGACTACAAGGCAGAAGCTGTAGCAATGGATAAGATTGACGAGCTGTTTTTGGCACTGAAGACGGAGCGCAGGAAGGGCGAGAAGGCAGACAAGGTCCGGTTGGAAGAGCTTCAGAACCAGTTCAAAGAAGCTCAAGAGCAAGCCCAAGAGTATCTGGTTCATGATGAGTACGAAGAGGCATTTTCGCGGGAAGGCAGCATGGGTTTCAACGCCGGAACCGGCCAGGATGCCACTCAGTACACAGTCAGCCTCCCATCCAACAAGATAGAGCTCTGGACATCGATGGAGTCGGACAGGTTCCTTAATCCGGTTCTGCGAGAATTCTACAAGGAAAAAGACGTGGTTATGGAAGAGCGGCGTCTTGGTACGGAAAGTCAACCTGTCGGGCGTTTGTTAGAGGAGTTTTTAGCCATCGCATACAAAGCCCATCCTTACGGCGAACCGATAGTTGGGCATATGAGTGATTTGGAGACTCTGACCCGTTCCGAAGCTGAGGCGTTTTTCAAAAAGTACTATCTGCCGAGCAATCTGACCGCCGCGATAGTCGGGGACGTGAACCCGCAGGAAGTAAGAGAATCGGCCCGGAGATATTTTAACCGAATTCCGAGCGGCCCAAAGCCGGACCCTGTAGAAACTGTCGAACCGCCCCAGCTCGGGCAGCGCCGTGTAATCGTAGAAGACCCGGCTCAGCCGTTTGTCCTGATTGGCTATCATAAACCGAGTATTAACCATCCTGATAATGCCGTTTTTGATGCCATCACCGAGATAGTGGGCATCGGGCGCACATCGCGGCTGTATAAAAGTTTAGTCAAGGAAAAAAAGATTGCGGTCGCTGCTTCAGGATTTCCAGGTATGCCCGGAAACAAATATCCCGGCCTGTTTTTGTTTTATGCGGTACCGTCGAGGGACCATACAAATCAGGAGTGTGAGCAGGCCATTTACGCTGAAATCGACAAGCTGAAGACCGAACCGGTCTTGCCTGAAGAGCTGGCCAAAGCAAAGACACGAAGCCGGGCCGATTTGATACGACAGCTCGCATCCAACTCAGGGCTTGCCGCTCTGTTGACTTTCTATGAGGTCGTTACCGGTGATTGGCGCAATCTGTTCAAACAGCTCGACGATATCGACAAGGTTACCGCCGAGGACATTCAACGGGTCGCCAAAGAATATTTTACGACCAAAAACCAAACAGTAGGTATTATCGAAACAACCCCGACTGAAAACTGATTTTTTTTAGCAGGAGAGGCAAAAATGAGAGCTAATAAATCGTCCGTGATAATAGTTACTATTTTTCTCGCCGGTATGTTGTGTTTTGCAGGCTCGGGTTGCGCCCAAAAGTACGCCCAGCATTACAAAGAAATAAAATATCCGAAGCTTCGCGATATTGAAGTTCCGAAGGTCGAGCAAGTTACACTTTCTAACGGTATGCAACTGTTTCTGCTGGAGGACCATGAACTTCCGCTTATCAGTGTTTCAGCTCGCATTCGGACAGGCTCTATTTATGAGCCGGCCGATAAGATTGGTTTGGCTGCTATCACCGGGACCGTGATGCGCACAGGCGGAACCATCGGCAAGACCGGTGACGAGATTGATGAACAGTTGGAGCAGATTGCCGCATCAGTGGAGACCGGCATCGGACTCAATTCGGGTTACGCTTCAATGGGCGTGCTGAAAGAAGATATTGATACGGGGCTGGCGATTCTGGCAGATGTGCTGATGAATCCGGCATTTCGCGAAGACAAAATCGAGCTTGCAAAGATACAACACCGCAGCGCGATTTCCCGGCGCAACGATAACGTCCTGGCAGTAGCCTCGCGGGAGTTTGACAAGCTCATCTACGGCGCGGACAGTGTCTATGCACGGCATACCGAGTTTGCCACCATCGACAACATCAGCCGTGATGACCTGGTTGCTTTCCACAGGAATTTCTTTGGCCCAAATAATATGATGCTCGGAGTTTGGGGTGACTTCGACACCGAGCAGATGATAAAAAAAATCGAAAAAGCATTTGAAGGGTGGGAAAAAGTTGACATCGAATTACCGAAGATTCCGCAGGTAAAATACGAATTCCCGCAAACAGTGAATGTGATTCACAAGGATGATGTCAACCAGTCGAACATCTACTTAGGGCACATCGGCGGGCTGATGAATGACCCTGACTATTTCGCATTAATTGTGATGAACCGTATTCTTGGGAGCACTTTTACCAGCCGCCTGTTCAAAAATGTACGGTCTCGCATGGGATTGGCCTATTCGGTTTTCGGCGACTATTCAGCCAACTATGACTTTCCCGGCGTTTTTTATGTCGGCTGCCAGACCAAATCGGATGCCACGGTCCGGGCCATCCGGGCTATGACCGAAGAGGTCAGAAAGATGACCGAAGATGAGGTTACCGATGAGGAGCTGGCCCTGGCCAAAGACAGCTATCTGAATTCGTTTGTATTCAACTTCGATACAAAGGGCGAAATTGTTAATCGCCTGATGACTTACGAGTACTTTGGTTATCCGGCGGATTTTTTACAGAAAACCAAGCAGAACATAGAAGAGGTAACTAAAAAGGATGTTCTGCGTGTTGCCCGGAAACATTTGCAGCCTGATAAGATGCAAATTTTAGCTGTCGGCAGGCCTGCGGACTTCGACGAACCGCTGTCGGTGCTGGGGACGATGCACGAGATTGACATCACCATTCCGGCACCCCGGAAATAACAGATCATCGTGTCGCGCCGTGGCCGCGATACGGCAAGACGGGCTCGCCTCCACTAATGAAATGATTGGTGGGGTGCGGAATTGCTCGCTATTAAAAAACCCTAATGGCAAAGCCGACCGCCATCGCCTTTACACCTTTAACAAATATACCGTACAACAATATACTTATCGGACTTTAATGGGAAATGTCCTCCTCAAATTTTTCCATACTTTTCTAAGCCTCTCATAGCAGATTTTACCCACACCTTATCCATCCCAACAGGTGGCGAATATATTCTATTTCGTTTAAGGGTGTCAATGCTCTGCCGCAAGGCATCCTGCGGAGTATCGATTCTTGTCTTTGAAACTCGAAGCTCGTTCATCCAGCCTCCAGCTTCGATACAAGCTTCTACAACGCCAAACCAGCTTCATAAATCACGAGGTTGAAGGGATAATTTGCTTGATTCGGGTATCTTAATTTGATAGAATACTAATGATAAAAATGTAAAGCATTAAGGAAGGGGTTGATGAACCCATGGGTTGAAACAGCAGGCGTTGTCCTGGTAGCTGTGTTTGGTGTTTTTCTTGGCAGGGTTTTTTCAGGCCTTCGAAAACCCTATTGGCAGTTTGGCTATTTTCTGTCCCTTGTACCAATCGCGATGCTGGTCCTGGCCAGGTGCAATAATGTGTTGTACTTTGTCCGGCCTTTCTGCTGGATTACAACTGGACGAGTCAAGTTCATAATTTTATCTTTGGCTGCTACAATGGGCCTGACCGTTCTGCTGTCACGTCTGCCACGCAAATGCGAAAAACTGCTGGTTAGCATCCTGATGGTCACGGTTGTCACCTGGTTTCTGGTTTTGCCTTTTCTTGTTCCAGCTTTTATTAAGGAGCGTCTATCGAATATTAAAACAAGGCTTAATTCCCAGGGTATCTGTTTTCAGAGTACAAATTATACTTGCGGCCCTGCAGCGGCGGTAACAGCTCTTGGGAAATTGGGTTTATCCGCTGACGAGGGCGAATTAGCTATACTTTCTCATACCAGTCCGGTCGCAGGGACACTGCCGGCCTGCCTTAGCTCGGCCCTGCAAAGTCGTTATGGTGCGGCCGGCCTAAAATGCGAGTATCGTCACTTTGACTCAATCGAGCAGCTCAGGAATGCCGGTGTTACGTTAGCTATGGTAAGAGACACGTTTCTTCTGGACCATTGTCTGGCTGTCCTTGAAGTCTCGGACCACACAGTTACTGTGGCTGACCCCGTTGCCGGTACAAAGCTGATGTCCCATAAGCAGTTCGAGAAAATCTGGCGATTTTCCGGAATTGTCCTAAAGCGGGACCATACTCGAAGCATCTAATCAAGCTGTCTAATTGTGGATTTCTTCACAAGCAGTAACACATGTGCGTTATTCGATTCGTTTTCTATAAAGCCGGGTCTGCAAAGCGCTCTTCCAGGCGGTCCAGTTTGAATCGCTCATCTCGCCGTCAATCGCGGCTGTTACCTGGCTTATCTTTGCATCGAGGTCATCGATATAATAGACCATAAAGGCCTCAGCCGTCGCCGGCAGCTTTGGTGAGCCGAATTCATATTCCCCGTGATGTGAGAGGATAATATGCAAGAGAGAATCCAGGACCGTCTGTTCGATTTGAATTCCCTTTGACCTTAGTGTATCAGCTTTTTGATTTACCATAAGAATACTTTTGACGATATGCCCGATTAGCTGGCCCGTATCAGTATATGAAAAGGCCATATCATACGAAAGCTCTTCGGTCTTTCCGATATCGTGCAGAAATATCCCTGCCAAGACCAAGTCGGTCTGCACCTGAGGATACAACGGTAATAACGCAACAGCTACACGCAGCATATTGTGTGTGTGCTCAAGCAGCCCGCCGATATAACTATGGTGGAGCTTCATCGCACCGGGCGCATCGCAGAATTTCTCCATCAGCTCGGCATCATCCAGGAATGCCCCGACCAGTGTCTTGAGCTGCGGATTTGTTATTCGGCCTACTATCTTTTTTATATCCTCAAACATCTGCTTTGTGTCTTTGTCCGTCCGGGCAAGAAAGTCATCTATGTGGACCTTGCTGGCATCGACGAGGCTGATATTATTTATGATGATTTGCAGGTTGTTCTGATAAAGCTCGCTTCTGCCCTGTATATGGACAAAGCCGGGTTTCGGCAGCGCCTTATAAACCGTTTCAGTTGCCTGCCACATCCGCCCGTTCAATTGTCCGCTGCGGTCTGAGAGGAACATTGCCATATACAAATCGCCTCGTGTTGTGCTCCGCAAAATCGGGTCTCTGACGATATAAATATCGTCGATTGCCTCTCCTGCCTCGATCTGGTTGATGAATTTATGTGCCATTGAAAACTCCGTATTTGATATTTATTGTTTGATATTAGTGCACCAATCATATTGTCTAACCGCCCTTTATGCAAGCTCCGTTATAAATTCTGTAATGAATAATATTGTTTGATACAGCCGCAGTTTGTTTTTCTGTTGATAGTACATACCACAGTTTGTATCATTTCTTACGAGCTTTTCGCTAACGATAGCAGATAAAAAAATCGTGCGATAAATTAAGCGTATCATATAAACAGGAGGTGTCTATGATTTATCAGGAACGTTATAGAAAGGTGAGCAGGAGTGTAAGAAAAAAGTGCACTCCGCAGGATACCTTTCGGCAAAGACAAATTCTGTTTTTTGCCTTTATAGCTTGTGCTCTTGTTTGCAGGGTGTCGGCAGCGAGCCGGTCTGTTCCTTTCGTAATTCCTGCAAAACCAAACGCCGACTCGCTGATTGCATTTACCTCTTTTGAGCCTATTGAGACCGGCAGTGACCGCCTGCGAGCAGATGGGGGACATTTCTACCGCGGTGGAAAACGCGTTCGCCTTTGGGGTGTCAATTTGTCGTTTGGGGCAAACCTGCCCAGGGGTGAGGATGCTCCATTTGTTGCTGCCCGCCTGGCCGCGGCAGGAGTCAATACCGTCCGATGTCACCATTTGGACACCGCCCGATGGCCCAGTGGACTGTGGAATGCCAAAGACGGCAAAACCATTACCCCGGAAGCCCTTGACAGGCTCGATTATTTTATCGACCAACTGGCTCGCTATGGGATTTGTGTCAATATCAACCTTCACGTCGGCCGAGCGCACAGCGAATATTCAGGCCTGCCCAAGACCAACCGTCAGTACGATAAAATCTCAAATATTTTCACACCTGCGCTGATTGATGCTCAGAAACTATATGCCAGCCAACTGCTGACTCACATCAATCCGTATCGCAAGGTCCGTTACGCCGATGACCCTGCTGTGGCTATAGTCGAAATTACGAATGAAAACAGCTTCTTTATGTGGGGCAGCGAGGAGACGCTGCGGACACTTCCTGCGTACTACGCGGATATTCTGCAAAAAAATTTCAACACCTGGCTTAAAGAGAAATACGATTCGGACCCGAATTTGCGCAAGGCCTGGGCCGAGGGCGCTCCGTCTGGCACCGGACAGGCCGAGCAACTCGGAGAGAACCTTCTTAGCAACAGTAACTTTGGGACGATTGTACAAGATACGAGTCTTCCTAAAAATTGGAACCTTGAGCAACATTCAGGGTGCAAAGCTTCGGTGTCCCGCCGACGCTACCGGTCCCGGGACGCACTGTGTATTGAGATTGATAAGGCCGATGATACCGAATGGCACCTTCAGCTCAACCAGAGAGATATTCCTGTTAAGACCGGGCAATATTACACGGTCGTGTTTGAAGCTGCCGCCGATGAGCAGAGGAAGGTAAGCTGTAGTGTCAGTCAGGCAAACAGTCCCTGGAAAAATCTTGGGCTGTCACGACAGGTGGAATTAAATCAAAAGTGGCAAACTTTTCGTTTTGGCTTTGTTTCCAACGCCGATGATGATAATGCCCGTTTGAGCTTTGCCTTCGGCGCCGGCACAGTCCCGATTTATCTTGCCAATGTTGAGTTTCGTCCCGGCGGTCGGGTAAGTCTGCAAGAGGGGGAATCTATTCAGGCCAACAGTGTTGCTGTTTTTGCCGACAATGAAAGTCCCGCCCGCACCCTCGACCGGATGCGATTTTTAGCTGAAACGGAAAAGGCCTACTTCGACCAGATGCGAAACTTTATCAGGGATGACCTGGCTTGTAAAGCGCTTGTAACCGGCACGATTGTTTTTGGGCCGCTGGGTCTGTATGCGCAAAGCGATATGGATTTTATAGATACACACGCTTACTGGCAGCATCCGCGCTTTCCGGGAAGACCGTGGGACAGCAATAATTGGATTGTTGAACAAAAGCCGATGACCGATTACCCTGCTGAGGCGACGCTGTTTCAATTGGCCGCCGAACGTCTTCTCGGCAAACCTTTCACAGTCAGCGAATATAACCATCCCGCTCCTCTGGATTCACAGGCTGAGTGTGTCCCTATGATAGCCTCCTTTGCCGCTGCCCAGGACTGGGACGGCGTCTGGCTATACACATATTCCCATAGCTGCGATAATTGGGAAAGGGAGAATTTAAACAGCTACTTTGATATTGACACCAATCCTGCCAAGTGGGGCTTTATGCGGGCAGGAGCAGCCATTTTCCGTGAGGCGGTGGTTACACCGCTTGAAGGGCACCTGGTTGCGGTTCTGAATCAGTCATCAGATGTTGTGCATCAGCTGGCGCAGTCCACAGTCCACAGGATGCCTTGCGGCAGACGCCTTGCGGCGCTACATCTCAAGTACGACCGTGACATGTTAGATGTTGTTACTGCTGTCTGTGGTGCAACCTACCAAAATGTGTTGAGTAATCAGTTGTACGTAAGTCTTCGGCCCTCGTCCGGCATAGAACAGACAGACCGGTCTTTTACAGAATTGATATGGTCGGTCGAAGACGGCAAGGGATTGTATATTGCCCAGGGCGGTGCAGGTGTTCTGGCGGGAGACACAACCAGATTTGCACGATGCCAAATCAATGACCCTGCATACGCGGTAATTACAGCCACCCCTCTCGATGGTCTGCCGTGGCCGAATAGCAGGAAAATACTTATCACTGCCTGCGGGCGGTGTGAGAATGTGGGGATGAAGTTCTCCCAGGACAGACGTACAGTTGGACGTGAATGGGGGCACGGGCCTGCTCAGATTGAAGCGGTGGAAGGAACAATAGAGATACCAGGAGGAAATTGGCGGTGTCAGGCACTTGGGCCGGATGGTCTGGCCAAGACAGATGTACCTGTCCGCTCTGACCCGCCGCCCCGACTCGCGTCGGGAGACGCGGGGGCTGGGAATGAAAGGAACTATATTGTTCTGTCGCCACAATACAAGACTATGTGGTATCTTCTCCGTAAGGAGTCCCCAGGACTGACACAGAATCCGTAATGGGAGTAATTTTTAATGTTTATACTAACACTTTTCGATTGAATGGAGGACATTATGAATAAGAAAAGCTCTTTAACTGGTTTGGCTTGGCGCCTTTGGGGGTCTCTGGTAATTATTGTTTCCGGCCTGCTTATCAACGGGACGATTACGTTGTCTGCCGCAGAGATGGAACAGTCACAGGTCCTTTTTGATTTTGGAAGGAGCTTTGATATCGGCACGGTTATAACGAGTGACGCAAAGGTCAGCCTGTCCGAAAGTGGTGCGCTGCGGATTGAAACCGGTCATAAAGAACCCTGGCCAGGCATTACATTAAAAGCGCCAGCGGGCAAATGGGACCTGTCTAAATACGAGTATGTATCCATCGACGTTAAGAACCTCGAAACAAAACCGCTTACGGTTTCCTGCCGTGTGGATAACCCCGGCGCCGACGGCAGCAAGAACTGCGTAACTGATAGTATCGCTCTGAATCCTAAGGCAGCTGGAACGCTTGCGGTACGACTGTTTCCCACCCCCTGGCGGCTTTCCGAGCCGGTCGAGCTGATTGGTATGCGGGGGGCGCCTGCCCACTCAGGCAACGTCGATGCCTCAAATATCATTCAGTTGCTTATATATGTTAGCAAGCCCAGTGCCAACCACGAGTTTGAGGTCAGAAATATCCGCGCCGGCGGGAGCGTCGAGACACTGGATGTAAAGACTTTCTTTCCCTTTATTGATGAATTCGGCCAATATATCCACAGGGATTGGCCTGGCAAGACACATTCCTTAGAAGAGCTGATTGAACACGGCGAGGCTGAGGAAAAAGACCTTGCCTCTCATCCCGGGCCGACCGACCGTAATAAATACGGCGGCTGGCTGGCAGGACCAAAGCTCGATGCCACCGGCTTTTTCCGCGTGCAAAAGTACGAGGGAAAGTGGTGGCTGGTGGACCCACAAGGCCGATTGTTCTGGTCGCACGGTATTGATTGCGTCAACAGCGCAAACACCACACCGATTACCGACCGTGAACATTATTACCGCAACCTGCCTGAAGCTGATTCACCATTTGCGAAGTTTTATGGTACCGCAAGCTGGGCGCCGCACGGGTATTACAAAGACCATTCGCCATATAAGACCTACGATTTCAGCCAGGCTAACTTCTTACGAAAGTATGGGCAGGATTGGGAAAAGGTCTTCGCCGAAACCACCCATCGCCGGCTCAAAAGCTGGGGAATAAATACCATCGCCAACTGGTCGGACAGCGACATATATCTGATGCGCAGGACGCCCTACGTCTGCACTATCAGCTACAGTTCAAGACCTCTGGAAGGCTCAGAGGGCTATTGGGGCAAGTTCTACGATGTGTTTGACCCGAGCTTCCGTGCGAGGCTTCGCGAGCGGCTGGCAAAGGAAAAGGGCAGGGCCATAGACGACCCGTGGTGCATCGGATACTTCGTGCACAACGAAATAGCCTGGGGAGACGAAGTGTCACTGGCGGCAGCCGCCCTGATTTCGCCTGCCGACCAGCCGGCCAAAAAAGTTTTTGTCGAAGACCTCAAGGCAAAGTACGGGACTATCGACAAGCTCAACGCCGTCTGGGAGACCGAGCACCCAACATGGGATGCCCTTCTGCAAAGCCAGCAGGCCCCGGACAAAAAGAAAGCCTGGGCGGACCTGACGGCTTTCTATACCAAGACCGCCGAGACTTATTTCAGCACCATCCGCGAGGAGCTAAAAAAAGCTGCGCCGAACCAGCTCTATATGGGCTGCCGATTTGCCTGGGTGAACGACCGGGCGGCACGGGCGGCGACGAAGTTCTGTGATATCGTTAGTTACAACCGTTACAGCTACAGCGTCAGGGAGTCCGTCAATTTTGCCGGACCAGATGATATTGACAAGCCGATAATTATAGGTGAGTTCCATTTTGGTGCGCTCGACCGCGGTATGTTCCACACAGGGCTGAGGAAAACAGACAATCAGCAGGACCGTGCCGACAAATATAAAAGTTACGTCCAGGGGGCTCTGCAGAATCCGTATATCGTTGGTACGCACTGGTTCCAATACAAGGACCAGGCCACGACCGGCCGGGGAGATGGCGAAAACTATCAGATTGGCTTTATTGATATTTGTGACAAGCCCTATCCTGAGATAGTCCGGGCCTGTCGTGAAGTTGGATACAACCTCTATGAATATCGGCTAAAAGGTGAATGAACCTGAATAGGGGCTGTGCTGCACGCAATATTCGTTTCGGGGGTTGCAAATAAAACTTTTAGTTTTTAGGGTTGTGCCGCAATCCGGCAAATCTGCCGGACTGTGGACTGTGGATTACCAGCCTGGGGTGGGAGTGGCCGGCCGCCAGCTCTCGGGTTGAGTCCAGGTAGCCGGGTGAGCGGTCGGGTCAGAAATCGTCAACGAGTTGCCGCCGCCATCTGTTGTCGGGTACCACCTGTCGCTGTACTCAAACCTCAGTATTGCTGCTTCGAGAGGCCAGGGAAGCTTGAGAATGATGTTTTCGCCACCGTTACTCAGGTCGCCGGAATATTCGCCTGCGAGGTTTGTACTTGTGCCGTAGATTGACCGAAAGGCCCCGGCCAAGGCCGGGACCACAACGTATCGGCCTGGGTCAAGAAACATCTGCGGAAAGGTAAAATCAATCCCTCCGGTCAAGCGCACGCCCGTCAGGTTCAAAGCAGTTTGACTTATATTCTTCAGCTCAATGAAATCGAAGTCGCTGCCATCGACGGCGTGGTACATCAATTCACTGATGCGCAGGCCCCTCAGCAGCGCAAGCGCTTCGGTAAGTCCGGCAATTCTGCCGGAGTCCGAGGCTGCAACGACGGCATCAAGCTGCAACCCGAAGACAATATCACTGCTGGTAGTGCTCGTTTGATGCACCTCGACTGCGATGACATTGTCACCGGCAAGTCCGGCAAAATTGACGGACTCCGTGGAGATTATGAACGGACCTTCGTAGTCTGCGTTGCCTACGCTGCGGTTGGCTACTGTGGCGTGCTGGATAGTACCGTCCGGCATACCAAGACGCAGCACCTCAAAGCCGTTGATATAGAATACTGCGCCATCGTCAATTACTGTGGAAAGCACAAACTCTGTTATCTCATCAGGGTCGGCATTGAGGGTGAAGTGCTTTCTAAAGTAGTATGTCATAGCACCAAGCGTTAGCTGCGTGTTCTTGGGAGCCGGCAAATCGGAATTCTCAACATACAACAGCGCTCTTCCGGTCGGCCAGGATGAATCATTATAGGAAGGCCCACTCCATCTGCGTATCTCAGGCAGTGCCGTATTCGATTGCTCATAGGCCCAGACGTCGTCAATGGCGATGAGGTTGGTCACGGTAACAGCTCCACCTAACGGATTGGCAACGCCGGGAGTCGGCAGCTCGAAAAACTCGAATTTCTCTAATCCATCGGGCGCACGACCCTGCGATGTATCTGTCGTCTGCGGTCCGTAAAGCACCTTATCAATCTCGTTAAGCTCGGCATCGAACAGGCCGAGTATTTCGCCGTCGGCCGAGAGCCTGAAATCGACGTGGCCCGTCAGCGAAGCTGCCGGGTCGTCAGCAGTGATTACAGCGAAGCCCTGACCGGCTATAAAGCTCAGCCCGGCAATTCTGCCGGAGTGCTTGTACGGCTGCGTTATAGTATTGTCGGTCAGATACAAATCGCTCAGAGCCACAGGAAAGGCGTGTGGGTTAAACAGCTCGATGAAGTCGTCCTCGAAAAGAACCTCGCCGTTGGCGAACCACTCGTTTATCTTCAGCGTCTTTGGATTGCCGAGCGGTTGAGGGATGTTGGGCCGGCCAAAGGTAGGAATAGTAAGACGCCACGACTCGGCTGAGCTGGCCGAAGTTTGACCATCATAGCCGATTCGACCAATAGACAAATCCGGCAATTGCAGGCCGAACTCGACCGAATCGAGCAGCACACCGTTTCTGTCGTAAAGGTAAACACCCTCCCCGTTGCCGTCAAGAGCGAAGCCCAGATGGAAGCCTGATGTAGTTGTTTCGGAATCAGCGCAAAGAACCAGGTACTCGCCGGGGCTAATTGTGGTCCCGGCAGGAAATACGAACTTTGGCCCGTCAGCGAAGCTGCCGGGATTGTCGGTTATGCTCATACCGGATAAATTAAGTGAGGCAGGCCCATCGTAGTACAACTCTATCAGGTCAGGGAATGTCCCCTGGTGTTCGACGGCAGAATTGTTGATTGCCAGCACCTCATTGATAACCAGACGTTGATGAGAGACATCGATGGTCCAGGTACGTGAGACGCTGGGATTTTCTTCGCTTTGCCAAAAGCCGGCGGAATTCCTGCCTATCGCATAAACGGTATAAGACTGTCCGTTAAGCAGGTTTGTCAGCTCGACAGGCACTTGCACCGACTGCTCCTGACTCCACGGGCCGCCGTTGACGGAATACTTGTAATGCGTAATGCCCGGCCCACCAACGAAGAGTGCAGCATTGGTGCGGTGAGTTATCTCGTCAGGCTCGCCGCAGATTGCAGCGCCGCCGGGCACATAGGCTCCCATATCGAGACCGCAAGGCCCGTCACAAATCGCCGGCGAAATGGGGCTAAGATGAAAGTCAGTATTTGGGTCAATGAAGATAGGGTCGGCGTCGATATTGTCCTGGCCGAGGTAGTGCCACTCGGCGGGAATAATCGAGCGATTGACGGTAAGAACTATGGAGGCAGTTACCTGGCCAAAAATGAGGTTTGTATTCCAGAAGATGCTGCCATCCACATAAGCCCCACGACCGGGTTTGGTCTGGCCGGCCAGGTCGAAATAAAAGACCGCCTTGCTTGCATCAACCACCGTGTTGTTCTCGAAAGTTACGAATGAGTCTTCCTTAATAAACGCCACATGGTCGATATCATTGAAGAGATTGCGGACCAGACAATAGTCTTTTCCGCCGCCTGCTGAGATTACATTCGCCTGGCCGGTGCTGGTGTTATAAACGTCTTTATGGTAGTGCTTAAAGACGTTGCCCTCGATATGTGCATCGGCTGCGAGGTCGAGTGCGTCATCACCGCCGCCCATAAAGACATTGTCAAGGATTTGCACGATTGGTTTAGGACGTGAAGGCCCGTCGAAGTCAATCGCGTCATTGTGTCCCTTAGTAGTCCCGAAGATATTGTTTTCGATAATGAAGCAACCGTCTTGCGGGATACCGCTACCCCAAATATGCTCGCTGCGGTTGTCGGTGGTCGGCGGCTCATCCGGACCGAAGATGTCGGTGAATACGCAGTTGGACACAATCAGCGACGAATTACTCGTGCTGATACGGCGCAGGTCGGTGTTGTCTAAAGTAACGTGGTCGAGTAAAAGGCTGGAGTTTTCAAGGCCGACCATTCCACTGTCGGTTCGCCCATACTCGATTACCGCGTATGTAATGCGATTGTCGCGCATCGTATTGACGAATTGAATGCCATTCCAGGTGTCGGCTCCGCCGGGTGGGCGTGTGAAGCGAATCAGCTCATACTCGGTGCCCTCGGCGATAAGCCGACCCCTAATAACGATTTTCGCTTCCGGGTCAAAGAAGACTGTAGTGCCCGGCATAATGGTAAGGTCAATACCGAACGGCACGGTCAGCTCACCTATAATGCGGTAAGGGCCCTCCTGGGGTGTCCAGGTGGTGTTCTCCGTCAAAACACCCTTGGAGTAATCGGCCTGACCATATTGGTAATACCCCTGAACGCCGGCGAGGCCGTCATCGTTACCTGCATTGATGCACGGGGAATTTTCCAGGAGGTGGTAATCATTATTCACCGAATCAACAAACAGAGGGTCGCGGTTGATGTTGTTGGTGCCGGGCCAGAACTCGCCGATTAGTGAGTAATCAATGTGGATATCGGCAGGGTCGTAATCGGTCTGCACCGGGTCAGCGGCAAGGATGATGGAGTTGATTACAAAATATTCAATCAACGGGTCGATGGGATTGTACTTATTGAAGGATTGAATACCAACATCGCGGCAAACGAGCGTTGCGTGGTTAAGAAAAACCTGAGCGCTGCTGTGGCTATTGGCCTTGGCCGAGATACCGATGCCGTTGCTCACGAGCAGCACGTAGTCAAGTGATACCTGGCCGTCAAAGACGCTGACGCCCTTGTCGAGGCAGTCGCGAAAGATATAATCCTCGACCAAGACGGTCGAACCCAATGTATCAAGCCCATCATCGTCCGTATCGGCAATCACACCGCGGCGGAGCGTTACATTCTGCCCGGCACTCTGGCTGTGGATATAGATACCATCATTGTCGTCCGGCCCGTGCATCTGGGTAATCCAGCTATCCTCAAACAATAAGGCAGTGTTGCTAATTTCAGGTCCCATCACCGACCTGGCCAATTGACAGTTGCGGAACGTCAGGTCCGAGCCGGAGGAGGATTGCATGACTTTGCCGGCGTTGTCGGTGATAGAGACATAGTCGAAAGTGATATTAGAACCCACGGGCCGAATAACAGGGCCGGAGCCGGTATGTCCGCCGCCGGGTGAGTTTCCGCCACGAGTGATGTTCGTGTACTGATATACCGACGGCGCCGAGTAGTCATGGTGGATTTCACCCCAGGCCTCGGCCGGGTTCGATGCTGTGAATGTTACTGGCGCCGAGGCAGTGCCAAGAGACTTGATAGTGCCCTTTATGTCGATGTCTGTTCCCGTTGAGCCTGAGCTTACCCCGTCGAGCAGGATGAGTGTTCCCGGCTGGATGGTCAGGGTGTGTCCGCTGGGAACCAGCAGGTCGTCGGTTATATGGATAATGCCATTCCAGACGGTGGAGTTACTGCCGGAAGGCATCCCGTGGACTGCAAGTGTGCCGGAGACGCTCGTGATTGGCTCGCCGCTCAGGTCAGTCAATAAACGGCTGTCCTCCATGCCGTTGACATTGGCCGTCAAAATGAAGTCGCCGCTGCCTATAAAAGTTACCAGCGCGCTTCCGAAACCGTTGCGCAGCACAATCTGGTTTGTGGAGAGATTGACGCCCTGGTTGTCCACTGAAAGTGTCGCCACCGCATCCCACAACTGGCGTTCAATATTGCCGTCAGGTCGCACGACCTCGACCCGAACCAGAACTCCAAGGCCCGGCAGATAGCTGTCGCGAGTCAGGAGCTTAGTGCTCAAACTTGCCCCTGCGTCTTCCGACGCAAGTCGGGGCAGCGGGTCCGATGCAAGGGTTGGGATTCCACCGCCATTGTTTTTCGGATAATCGTTAGTCATACCGACGTCGTACCAGATGTCGATGTACTGGCGTTCGAGCTCGTTGCCGGTGCCGTTTTGGCCGTCGAACGTCTGTACAACAATGCGATTTATACCCGGCTGCAGCGTTCCGGCACCCTGGGGAAGCAGGATGCCTTCAAGCTCCAGGTCAAAACTAATGTCGGCGCTCGCTCCGGAATTCTGGTGGATTTCGACGGCCAGGACATTAAGGCCGTCTTTGAGCAGGCTTGCGTCTATGATGAAGTCGAAGAAGGTATATTCAACATCACCAGATATGTTGGTGCTGGCGGTCGTGAGGTAGTTAATCCGGCCCTCAGGCATATTGCTGCGGGCAACTTCCACTCCGTTGAGATAAACCACCGCTCCATCGTCGCGCATCAGTGCCAGGTGCAGGCTCGAATACCGTGATGCGTTGTCCACGTTAAAGTAATGCCGGAAGTATGTTGTGATAAATCGATTATCGGCAGGCCCACTGTTGAGCTGGGTTACTTCAGGGCGGGCGTTTGCTGTGTCTCCGTAGCCCAGTTCGGCCGGCCCTTCGAGCCAGGATGAGTCGTTGTAATTTGGATGGCCAAACCAGCTTGTTGCGGCAGCAGATATTCCCTGGTCGGAACCGTCGTCGAGGTATTTCCAGACCGAGCCGCGCCTCACGAGCGGTTCACTCTTACTGCCACCTTGGCCACTAAACAACCAGGTTCCGTCTTTCTGGGACCACTCGGCGAACTGGCCGTTCACCAGCACAGAGCGAGTCGTAACTGCATTGGCTGTGCCCGACAACGCAAAAGTATTGCCGGTCCTACGGTAATAATAGCCGCCAATTAGCGGAAGATTGCTGCTGACCGTCAGTCGGCCCTGCGGAATCTGGTCCAAAACATATTTAGTGCGGTCCACGACGAACTGTTTCATTTGGTTTATCTTCGATTGCGGGACCCAGTCACCCAATATATGGTCTATCAACGGATTGAATTTTTCCGGTGCAAAGACCGTGTCTATCAGGTCCAGAAACTGATTATAGTAGATTCTCACAATCTCTGGGTGGTTTAGCAGCCGGTTTAATCCTTCTACCTGCTCGTAGTAGGTGAAGATGCTGCGGCCAAGGTCGGCGCTACGATGACCCAGTATAGTGTCCAGGTCGTGTGGGACAAGCCAAAACCGTGGGTCTTCAACACCCCGGTACATTGCATAATCGTCGCCCCTGCCGGTAGTGAACCCACCCTCAATGTTGCCCACGAGCGAATCAACAGCCAGGTATCGCATCCACTGTTTTAGGTTAATGACCCTGCCGACCTTTTCCATGAACTCGCTATCAGAAATGCTGTCATCGTTGAGTGTGTATGTCAGGTTGATTAAATCCGTCCAGTCATCATCGGACTCATTAGTCCTCTTAAAATACCCCCTGCGGTAGGCGTTGGGATTATCACCTGTATAAGCCAGCTCCGCCGGTCCCTGGTCGTCGGCACAACGATAGAGGTTGCCTGCGCTGTCATCAGGGAAATGGTTGTCGGCCCAGTCACTGTTGAGCACCTCCAAAGCTACGTATGAACCGTACATACGAGATGGGTCGTTCAGAGCCAAGTTTTCACCATTCACTCTTACCTGCACGGCGGTGGCGTCCGCAGCCGGCAGTCCCGCCATGCGCCACAGAGCGCTGCCCATTATTTGTGAAAACGCGTACTTGCTGTTAATATTCAGTGCGGTTACGCCCTTCCAGGGCTGGTCATGTGGAATGTTGAGGCGATAATTGTTGGGTGGCGAGGCTCTGGTACCTTTGCCGCGGTTACGGATGCCCACTAAGTATCGCACCTCCATATCCACTCCATCAATAGTGATGAATGTGCCGTTCATCTGGGCATTCGACCCACTATCGGATGAGTGGGAGCCGATATACGCCAGCCTACCCCGCTCGGCCTCGGTCATAATGAGGTAGTAAATCGGCTGGCTGCCCGGCGTCCAGTAAGGCTCGAACAAATCGTCCACGATGTAGAGCAGATTAGTTACCTGCTCTGCGAGGCCATCGACAATGCTCGGCGCAGGCCAGGTTCGAGATTTGGCAGCGCCATCACTCGCTTCGAGATAAAACTCGACGATTGTGCCATCTGACTGGGAGGGTAGTTCCACGCCATACACACCATCATTAGCCTGCCCGTCACGATGTGCTCCATCGTCAAACATTATCAAGCTGTTGTAGTCACCAGGGTTGTGGTGTGGGTAGGTTCCTGTACTATACGCTGAGACGTCAATACGATAATGCAATGTTACCATAATATTGGGCATCAGCTCGTTAATAATGCGGGCCGTTACTGTCACGGGGTCGTCAGACCTCGGGATGAAGGGATAATGTGACACGTCCAAAATCAAAGGAGCGACGTCATCAGCAGTAACCGAATTAGCCCTGCCGGGTGTGCCTTCATTAGAGATGCTGGCAGCCCAGTTTTGTCCATACTCATTGGGCAGCATCGGATTGATTAGCTCCAGCGATTTGCCGCCGCCGTCGTGCTCATTTGACCAGAGCCATCCGCGGTGGTTGTTATCTCTGGGCCCCAGCTCGCGCACCGCCCAGTCACCTTCATCGGCATAGCGGACCCAGTCAATTCTCACGCCCGCATCGTTAACCAGCTCAATCATTTCACCGCTGTTGCTCAAGCGTCCGTTCCAGCCGCCTATGACATTAGTAACGCCGGGATACTTGGCCTTAAAAGCACTCACGTTCGCTGCTATAACAAGGTAGTCTCCGCCGCCGAGCGTTATGTCAGGGAAAAGGAAGTCCACACCATTGTTGAATTGCCAGCCGGCTAAATTGACCGAGTTATTCCCCCGGTTAAACAGCTCGATGTACTCGACGCCGATGTTCTCGGCCCCGGGGTAGGGATGGTATGGATGGTACATAATCTCGCTGATGAGGACTTCGATGGGCTTAGCCCTGTTGGACGCTCCCGGTGTGGGGCTGCGAATGACCTGCCAGTTATCGCTGCCGTCAGGCAGACGAGCGGAGGAGATGTCTCCTGCCTGCGAGCCAAACGTAACACTATCGATAAGGGTAACGCCATCGGCCTCGAACAGGCCTATTTGCTCGCCGTCAGCACTGAGCTTAAAGCTCGCATGAAGCAACCCCTGGTTAGTTTCACCATCAGCCCAAATCAGTAAATAGCCTTGTGGGCCGATGGTGGTTGCAGCAGGATTATCATCAGGGACCCGCCATCCGCCAGGAGCGGATAGGTCATCCGTTAGATACAACCCGCCAATATTAACGGCATTGTTCCCGTAGTTATAAATTTCTATCCAGTCGTCATAATCGCCCTGTGGGTCCTGGATGAAGCTGTCGTTTTTAGCCATAAACTCGTTGATGACAAGTGTTTTTTGCCTGTAATCGGCAAACCCTGCCAACAAGGCAAAATCCGACATTTTCACCACAGGCATGCTATGCAGGTTATCCTTCCAGCCGGTCGCTGAATAGCTCGCATTCAATGCGCGGCTGGGGAAAATCCTGTCTTGCCAATCGGTTTTGCAGTCCACAGTCCACAGGATGCCTTGCGGCAGATGCCTTTCGGCAGCACTACTTAAATCATCCGTGGCGTAAGGCACAGCACCAGCCGCACCCTTTTCTGTCTCGGCGAATCTGCCGAGGCAACGAGGCAGAAATGATGCCACCAACGCCAGTGATAGTACCAAGATTTTCTTAGATATGGCTATTTTCTATCTCCATCCTTTCCAATGTCCAAGGCCACCCCGCACCAATTGTCCTGTGGAAAAAGAGCACCATCTGCGTTCGATATGGGCAGCACCAATTTTCTTTTCCTCTGTTAAGCTCCGTCCTTATGACGGCAACTTCCGCCTAAAATCAGAAATTGGTGCTGCCCCGCAAAGGCTCAATTGGTGCGGGGAACCACGACTACAAAATATATGGACTTTTATTATTTTAACATATATAGAACGATAAAGTCAATTAAAATAGAATTGTAGGGTGGAACTTGCCCCACCAAATTCGTCTCGGTGGGCTATGTGTCAACCGGTACATGGGTAACACTTTAAACCGGGAACATAGGTAACAGGTAATAAGGACTTAGGATATCTGCTTGCTGGGGTTAACCCCAGCAAGCAACGCACGGCTCTTGGCCGGCGTAACCTGCCATTTGCGATGGTCAATAGTTCCCAGTTCATAGTTACAATACCACAGTCGACTCCTGTCTTCTTCTATC
>Ga0315314_1000292_pt1 | contig 61975 bp, 72 predicted proteins | sample TDP9_MG_FD_203631 | JGI IMG/M metagenome (GOLD analysis project Ga0315314, IMG submission 203631) | Freshwater sediment microbial communities from Lake Towuti, South Sulawesi, Indonesia - TDP9 | ecosystem: Environmental > Aquatic > Freshwater > Lake > Sediment | place: Indonesia: South Sulawesi...
CCGGTGGTATGCCTTTAAACATTTCAAGGATTCCGTTCAGAATGCCAGCATGCTTCGAAGAGTCTAATCGTGTTTCGCGCAGAAGCAGTTTTGCAGCCGCGTTGCTTATCAGTTGTTCCAGTTTGGCGGCGCGTTCAACATAATCAAGTTCAATTTTTATCTGTTCATTAATCAGTTTAACGAGTTCTTCTCTTCTGCTCATTCTGTTTTCGCTCCAAGTGTAGTTATACAGAATGTTGAATTCAGTCATTAAAAGTTTGTGTTAGGCAAACATAAACGTACCACGTTTGATGCCATTGGAAAACTAAAGGGATTTATAGGCTTAGTCCATAAGCAATTTTGAGGCAGAAAAAATCGAATGGGTTGGACATGAAGGTCAGCGTGGTTTCTCTTACATGTTGCGCTGGGTGCGTGTGTTCTTTTTTGAACGCGGGCGACGCTTTGCTCGAGATTCTTTCAGGCGACTTTGACATAGTTTACTCGCCCACCTTTGTTGACCTGAAAGAAATCCCAAACGTTGATTTAGCCATAGTAGAAGGTGGAGTTAGAACAGCAGAGGACGAAAAATTCATCCGCGAAGTCCGCGCAAAGTCACGAATCGTTGTCGCCTTGGGAATCTGCGCCACGCACGGCGGAATAACCAGTCTTGGCGACATGTTTTCCGTCAAAACGCTTTTGGAAAAAGAATACTCGCTCCTCGAGACAAGCAAACTTCCAGAACTGAAGGACCTGATGTACCCAATATGCAACTTTGTCGACATCGACTACTACATTCCGGGCTGCCCACCCATGCCCTTCCTCATAGTTCACACGTTGAAAAGCATAGTCAGCGGAAAACCACCTGTCCGCCACCAAGCCGTAGTCTGCACAGAATGCCACCGAAAAATAATCCCCGCAAAACTCGACCGACTGTATGGGGTTTATGAGAAGGAAGCCGATCCCGTCCTTTGCCTCGTCAGCCAAGGCTTCATCTGTTTGGGCTCTCTGACCCGCGAAGGCTGCGGTGCACCATGCCCCCGTGCTGGCTTCACGTGTTTCGGGTGCCGCGGACCATGCGACTCGCTGCTTTACAGGTCGAGGGACATGTACGCTTTCCTCACTCAAGTAATATCCAAGCGAACCAGCATTCCCGAAGAGAAGGTGCGAGAGGAGCTCTACCGCAACCCCTTCATCTTCCATACGTTTATTTTCTCGAAATTCGAGCGGGCAAAAGCGAGGGAGAAGGTGATTTGAGCGGAAAACGGGAAATCAACATCTCCCCCACCACCCGCATCGAGGGGCACGGGAAGGTTACAATTTTTCTCGACGATTTCGGCAACGTTTCGAACGCGTATTTTTATGCCACGGAAATTCGCGGGTTTGATTACTTTTTGAGGGGCATGGAAGCGGACAGATTACCCTTCATAATCTCCAGAATCTGCGGCGTCTGCTCAACTGCTCACATAATGGCGTCTGTTAAAGCCATCGAAAGCATCTACGGCACCGAAATCACCGAAACCGCCAGAAAGCTCCGCGAGCTTCTTCTCATGGGACAAATTATCAGCAACCACTCGCTCGTTTTCTTCTTTCTTATCCTTCCCGACTTCTGGTTCTCCACCGAAGAAGACGCCTCGAAGAGAAACATCTTCCAAATAATGCAACAAAAACCCGACATAGGCAAAAAAGCCATAGCACTGCGAACCTTTGGCGCAAGAATCCTAGAAGTAGTGGGCAAGCGCGACGTGCACATTTTTTCCACGATACCCGGCGGAATAATCAACCCGCTCAAAGAAGTCGAACGGCAAGGGCTTTTGAAGGAAGCCGAAAACGCCTACGCAGTTACCAAAGAAGCTCTTGCGCTTGGGAAGGAGCTGTTCGAGAAGAATTGGGAGGATTTCAAGAAAGCCGGCGACTACAAAACCCACTACATGGCGATGACAAATGCCGATGCCCTAGAATTTCACGAAGGCAAAGTACGCATCATCACACCAGATGGCGCTGTTCTTTCAGAATTTGAAGCGCAAGATTACATGGTGCATGTTGAAGAAAAAAGCTACGAATGGACCTACGCCAAGTTTGCCTACCTGAAAGCCTTAGGATGGCCGAAAGGCATCGTTCAAGTTGGCCCGACTGCTCGCGTAAACGTCAACAAGACGGCAACGACAGAAATCGCCAACAGGGAATTAGCCGAGTTTAAACGAAAATATGGTAGCCCCACGCATGCGACTTTGCTGTTTGATTATGCACGATTGATTGATTTGATGTACGCTTGCGAGAAGGCTAAGGAAATCTTGGAAGACAAAACCCTAACAAGGACAGACACGCGAGTTCGAGTCACGCCAAAAGCAGGTAAAGGCATAGGAATTGTGGAGGCGCCTCGTGGAACGCTCGCCCACGAATACGTGCTGACCAGAGACGGTCGACTGGAAAGACTGAAGCTAATAATTCCCACTCAAGTCAACAACGCGGCTATAAATCTTAACGTGAAAGACGCGGCGATGGAGTTTATACATCAAGGCGAGGTCAAGCCGGGACTCTTGAACCGAATCGAGATGGTGATACGGGCTTATGATCCGTGCATAAAATGCGCCACAAGACTAACCAACGACCGGGTAAAAGTGGAAATAAGAAACAGCAAAGGCGAACTATTGAAAACCCTGTAAACACCTACGCCGAGATTTCTATCGCCTGAGCCGGACAATTAACTTGACAAGTCCTCACAAAATACAATCCTTTTCATTCGCAACCATAGGTTTCGCCGATTTCCTATTGCGAAAAACCGAAACAGGACAAATTTCGACGCAGAGTTTATCGGTTCCATCGCATTTGGCATAGTCGATTCGTATTCTAACCATGCGGTTCGCCTTTTTTGAACTGAGCTTTCGGGCGCTATTAAACCTTTCTTGCTCTGCACAGGTTTATCTTTTGCTTTTTCGAGTGCGGTTTTTGAGAATGTTTAAATATACGACTAATCGTAATTCTCTTTGCGTGTGTGCGTAAAATCTAACCGAGGATGATGCTCAAGCCATGTATGAATCGTTGCTTCCAAGTTTTCTGATAGTCTTCAGAGAGGCACTCGAAGCCTCCCTAATCATGGCCATCATAATCGCCTACCTCAAAAAAAGCGGAAAACAAAACTTGGTCAGATATTCTTTTTACGGCGCGGGTTCTGCAATCGGGCTTAGTTGTCTGTTCGGGGCCGTGTTGTTCGTGGTTTATGGGAACTTGACGGGGTTCGGCGCGCAGGTTTTTGAGGGCGTAGCGGCGCTTACGGCTACTTTGGTTTTGACTTACATGATTCTTTGGATGACAAAACATGCGCAGACCATAAAAGCCGAGTTGGAGCAGAAGATCGAGTTAGCCGTCACCAAGGGACAGCTACTGGGCATCGTGGCGCTGGCTTTCATCGCAGTGTTCCGAGAAGGACTGGAAACCGTGCTGTTTTTGACTACGCTTTTAACCATCGATTCAGCGGGCACGTTAATCGGCTTAACTCTCGCGGTCTTGGTTGTGTTGGCGCTCGCATGGGTTTTAATGAAAGGCGTCTATCGGCTGGGCGTCAAAAGATTCTTCCAAGTCACCAGCATAATCCTGATAATCTTCGCCGCCGGGCTCATTGGTTACGGTGTTCACGAATTAATAGAAGCCGGAGAATCGGCAAACATACAATTTGGCGCATTGGGTCAGCATGCCTTCGACATAAACCCGCCTCTCGGCGTCAACGGAACCTACCCGTTACTGCATGAGAAGGGCGCGGTTGGTTCGCTTTTTGCGGCTTTAGTGGGTTATGATGGGAACCCTGAGTGGCTTCGCGTTATCGTTTATCTTACTTACTGGCTGGTCATGGGCGCATATCTAATCAAAAACTACAACACTACCCGAAAAACGCCGCCTTAACAACTCCATTGACAAAATCTGCATTTTACTAGAGACATTATATGCAACGCTTGCGTAGGCTAGTTTTGTATGCGACTGCCTCGTTTCAACACGTTTGCCCAAGGCTTCTGCACCTGCCCGCCAAAGTACAACCTGAACACGTACCTTGGACGCTGCGGACACAACTGCATCTACTGCTACGCAACAAAATTCCCAACCTTCAACGGACCGCCCACACCCCGCACGAAACTGCTTGAACAAATAGAGGCGATGGCAGCGAACACGACGCAGAAACTGCCCGTGATGATAAGCGACTGCACCGACCCGTATCAGCCACTGGAAATCGAACACCAAATCACACGCAAATGTATCCAAGTCTTGGTTGGGCATGGGTTTACTTTGTTGATTGTTACTAAATCTGATTTAGTGACGCGGGACATCGACTTGTTCAAGAAAACTCCTACAGTAGTCTCAGTTACGATTACGACGCCAAACGAAGACATAGCCAAAAAAACCGAACCCGACGCGCCTTCGCCAGAAAAACGAATTGCGGCGCTACAAGAAATCATCGAAGCGGGAATCCCTGCGCATGCGAGAATCGACCCGATAATACCTTACGTTAACGATGACCCAGAAGAGTTTGAAACCCTAGTCGCTACGCTTGCGAACATCGGTGTAAAACAGGTTACAGTCGCTACGGTGAAGCCTGTTCGAGGATTCTTCGCAAAAATCAAACAAGTTTTTCCAGAAAAACACGAAAAAATCGTCAAAGCGTACGAAGACGGCAGATGGATGGTGGGCTACAAATACCTGGCCGCAGAAAAGAGAAAAGCAATAATCAGTAGACTAAGACCCATCGTGCTCAAGTATGGCTTGGAATTTGCAGCGTGCAGGGACGGTTTCCCCGAATATAACACGACAGCCTGCGACGGCACAGCCTACTGCACCTGCGTCTCGTCTGTTTATAAGCAAGTTACATTCTAGTTACTAAAAGAGAAAAGCTACAGCAACAAGTTGAAATGGAGGAGATGGAGAATGGGGGAAAGAAAATTATCAATCAGGGGCTATGTCCTGCTGGGTGGCATCGTTCTTCTTTTTGTCGCCATTGTTTTGATTATTCAGCGATTGTTCACCGCTGATTATCCAATGCATTCGGATGTTTTCTATATGGGAGTGGAAGCGGGTGCGCTTGCGGTTTTGTTTCTGGTTTGTTTGTCTTTGATGGGTCTCTTTTCATATCATTTAGCGACATTGATGTACGGGCAAGGGTAAAGAGAAAAAACGTGGAATGAACCAGGCATATCATTAAGCTTGAAAGATTCTCATGCAAGGAATTGGGTATGTGTCTGTTCTAGAGATTTATTTGCATAGGGTTTTATAGGAGAATGTGCATTTTATTTGACGCTTAAACAGCAATGCAAAAGCAAGGAACGTAGGAAAACATGAGCCAAGAAAGAGACCCGAACACTATATTCGTTGGGCGCAAGCCACCGATGAACTACGTCATGGCGGTCATCAGCTGCTTTAACAACAATGCAGAGAAAGTTACCCTGAAAGCCAGAGGACAAGCCATCAGCACCGCCGTGGATGTAGCCGAAGTTACTCGAAGAAAATTCCTCAAAGACGTCACCATCGACCAGATCGCCATCGGCACTGAGGAAATCACCCCACAGGAAGGCGGAAATCCGAGAAAAGTCTCCACTATGGAGATTACTCTCAAACAATAGACGCAAGCTACTAGCGACTAAAACCGCCATCCAAAACTTTTTCTCTTTTGTCTTTTTGTGAAGACACACACGCCCTCCCCTAGTCTAGGTATCGTTTCTGCATAGCACAATGAACGGATAGGTTACGGTTTCTGTGAGAGCACGCATAGCAGTAGACTAGACCATTTTATTAGGCTCAAATTGTGACTATTTGTGGTTAGGCGTGTTTTTGCCAGTTTATGCCGATTTCGGTGGCGTCAACGATGTTCACGATGCCGTCGTTGTTGATATCTACATTTGGTAGTGCTGGTGGGGCTGTTTGCAGCCAGTATATGCCTATTTGGGTAGCGTCTTTGATGTTTACGAAGAAGTCGCCTGTGACATCGCCTGGAATCGTGACCTTGATTAGTCCACATGTGTAATTATTATCGGCTATGTCTGTTTCTCCCGACACTCCAGATGCAGAGATGCTTAGAGTGTAGTTGCCATAAGCTAGACCTGTCGTGTCAAGGGTTAACGGTATTGTTGAAGAGTTTCTGCTGCTTAACGTTACGCTTGCAATCGTAGCCACTACAGTGGTGTTCGCTAGGGCGATCAAGTTAAAGGTCTCTGTGTAGTTACCTTGATTTTCAAGGGTAACCGTTAGGTTCATAGCATATCCTTTTCCAACTATAGTTTTGGCAGAGACAACGTTTGCTATTTCTATGTCGTGTGGCAGCGTCAATCGCCCATCAGGTTCTAATCTTACCGTTGTAGTGTACAGCTCGCCTGCCACAGCTGTGCCTTGCCACCAATCAATATCGGCGAGTGTTTCATTATAAATGGACTCTATAAACATCGTGTACGACCCATTTCCTTTTCCAAAACAGGTAATCAAATAAGACCCTGGAATTGGCAGAGGAATTGCAATTAGCTCTGGCTCAGTTCCTTGTCCTGAATAGTTAGCTCCCGAAATCTCGTTGACCACCGAATCAGTTATCGAGTCGTAGCCAACTCTTAAACCATCAGGAGCGGTCACTAAAATGTCCACTGAATCACTAGAGGAAAAGGCGGACACACTCAACTGATCACGCGCCGCTGGAGTATACGCAAGCCTCAATCGATTAAGACTACATTGGACAAATGGATTAAAAGTAACTGCCCAAGCGGATTCAAGGGTGAAACTTATCTTGACAATATTAAGTTTGTTGATGTCTAGCTGACCTCTCCAATGTTGACTGGCACGTTCGATAAATGCTTTGACGTTTATTTTCCATTTTGCGGTATCCCCAGTATATACAACTCTTTCCACGAATTGGGGAAAGGCGTCCAATGCTACAAGATAATTGAAGATGTTGGAAGAGCCGGAGTTGCGATATAATTCCTTCTCATTCCCTCCTAATGCCTGCCACCATAAGTTCCCACCTTGCCTCAAAAAATACATTTCCAACATTAATACCTTCTGATCGTGACTTGAACGGTTTTCAACTGCGAAGACATCAAATTTCCCTCCTGTCCAACCATTAGGAAGAGTCCATTTGTGACCATGCCAATCTTGAACCACTCCTTCAAGTATTATGCTGCTCTTGTCGCTTATTTTGAGGTTAGGAGGTTGATAAGTAGGGAAAACAAAAGATTTGCTGTAGCCTCCGAAATTGAGGAGATCGTAAAGTGTGGCACGAGAACCATTTGTCAACTTCAAGGATGAAGCTCGCTCATTCCAGCCATCAACGCCCAAGTCAGGAACGTCCGACGCATAAGTGATGTTCTCCCCAGTGAACCCGATCCCATCATAAAGTGTCACAGATCCCTCCACCATCAAAGAACTTGCTTTGTTATCCCAATTTTCCGTCCAAGGCCAAATTCCTCCTTCTTTTTTCCAATCGCTGAGGTTGGCTATCTCGTTTTCATATTGTTCGTATCCTTGGTCAAAATTAATAGCCTTCCAAATGTCTCCGCCTCCATCTTGTGCCTGTGACTTGACTAGTCCATCATCGTTCCAGTCGACATAGTTATTGCTGTCCCCATGAAAAATGTTCAGATGATCAGTGTCCCAGTGCCACATTCTGCTATCCCAAGCGCTTTCATTTCTAATCAAACTCGGGTTTGCGTTCCACTCAGTTCCGATGTCATCGTAGGGGAGGTTACTGCTTGTGAAGGTCATCTTTCTTCCACCAAAGTTTGGTTCTTCATACATAACGACAGTTCCGTCTACCCTCAGAGATTTCGCCGCGTCATCCCAATTCTCAGCCGATCCCCTTTGCTGCGTGGCTAAGTCTAGGACCGATTGGTTACTGAAAGTTATCGTGTTAGCGCTCAAACTCAGATTGTAATCGTCAAAGAGGATGACAGTGCCAGCCACTTTCAGGGAAGAGTATCCAATGTCGCTATGATAATCTAATTTGTCGAACCCAACATAGTCTGCCATAACTTGTTGAACGTTTAGTACGAAAGACAAGCTTCCAATCAGCAACAATGTAAGAATTGTTCCCGAAATAGTTCTTTTCAACAATCTCCCTTTCCCTTAATTATTGTTCTTCCTTTGTTTACTAAAGCCTTTTGTTATTTTTATATAGAACAAATTTCTACAATACGGATAGGACTTAAAGTAATTTCTTTCACAGCTCCCTTTTTTATGAGCTAAAATATAGACTTAAATTTACTGTGATGCAAGATTGTTTGTTATGGGCATTGTTTACGCTTGTATAGCGCCGCATGGTTCCCAAGTTATTCCCAAACTTGCTGGTGACAAGCTTGAAGCGTTTAGCGAAACAAGAAAGGGCATGGAAGAATTAGCCAGACAGATGAAGAAGCATGGTCCGCACACGATAATCATAGCCACACCTCACGGCTTAAGACTCGACCAGACAATCGGCATAGTGACAGCGCGATATTCTGCGGGAAACCTTAAAGACAAGGGAAAATCCATAAGCGCCCGCTTCAAATGCAACCATCAACTCGCACAGAAAATCTATCATGCAGCCAAGAAGACTGGACTGCCAGTTGTTGCCGCAAATTACGGAACAAGCGAAGGACCCGCCTCATGCATGCCCATGGACTGGGGCACGCTCATCCCGTTATGGTTTTTCGGTGGACAGGAAAAGGGCAAAAAGAAACCAAGAATAGTCATCGTCACGCCTTCCAGAGAAATCCCATTGACACAACTCATGGAATTCGGCAAAGTCGTCGCCGAAGTTGCAGAAAAATCTAAACGACCAATCGCCTTTGTCGCCAGCGCCGACCAAGGACACGCCCACGCAAAAGACGGACCGTACGGCTTTCATCCAGCCTCCGCAGAATACGACCAACTGGTCATCCGAGCCGTAAAAGAAAACAACCTAAAACAGCTCTTGGCGTTAGACCCGAAATTTGTGGAAGACGCAAAACCCGACAGCCTCTGGCAAACCGCTATCCTCATCGGCATCCTAGAAGAGATTCCCATGAAAGCCAAGTTCATCTCATATCAAGCGCCCACGTATTTTGGAATGTTATGCGCCGACTTTGAGAAGTAAACGAAGTCTTCGCAACCGTTTATTCTTTGTCGGAATTCGAGTTTGACCCACACCTAATTCTTAATTTAACCCGAAAAGACGCACAATTGAACATTCGTTTACCCTGCAGTCGCGTTGAATGATGAGAAATGAGCAAAACAGTCCACCTCTCCTACCCGCCGGAAAAATTGGAAGACACTTGGCGTTTTCATAGGCTGAAAAAGGTTGCAGAAATCCTAACAAAAAACTGTCACGGCTTGCTTCTCGACATAGGCTGCAACGACTGCTCAATCACAAGTTTTCTTCCAAAAAACCGCTTCAAATACCTAGGCATAGATCTGAGCCGCCCCGCATTGCAAAGAGGAAAGCACCGTCAAAGAATTCTCTCAGACGCATGCAACTTACCCTTTCTCGACCAGACAGTCGACGTTGTTTCCTGCTTCGAAATCATCGAACACACGCAAGAACCCGACCAAATGATGACGGAAATTGCCCGAGTCTTAAAGCCAAACGGCAAACTCCTCGTCTCCACGCCCAACCAGCAGAGCCTCTTCATAAAAATCCAAAACACCGCCCATCTGCCACGTTTCCACGACTGGCGATACGTCGAAACCCACTATCAGACTTTCACCCCACAAAAACTCGATTCGCTATTGAAGCAACATGGCTTCACTATAACCAAAAAAATCCGCTCAATCGCCTTTCCACCATTCCGCATTCGAGAAAAAACGTCATCTCCTCGATAATGATAATCTTCTTGAAACCTTGCCTAACCAACTCGTTGTAGGCGTTTTTTATCGAGTTCAGGCTTTGTTCTAGGCTGTTTTCTGTACTGAAAAAATACTGCCCGCCTTGGTCGATTAGCCGAAACGCTCCTTTCTGCATATACTTGTCTGCGGGGATGCCGAGCTGTTTCAGGGCTAATGCAATCTGGGTAGGGTTTTCTTGGCTGAAAAAATAGACTGCCGCGCCGCCTTCTGCGAGGATCGTTTTGAGATAGGTGAAAAGCACTAATTGTTTGTCTTCCGGATATGTGTAGAACATTATCGCGTGGTCGCCGCGTTTCATTCGCTTTACGAATCCCAGAACCTCAGCCTTTCCCAAACCGTTCACTAAAATGCAGACTCTGCGGCGGGTATAAATTTTGTAGGGACTGTTCAGAATCAGACCGACGGTTAATTATGCATAATTATGCAATGCTAGAGCGATTTTTCCGCGTAGCCGTGCCCCACGCATTCAACGAATTCGCGACCAGCGCCTTGCAGGCTTAGTTTTGTCATGGTTTCAAGTTGCAGATGGTAGCGATTGATGAAATGCTCCAAGGTTTCCAAGCCCATCAAGTTTCGAAAACTTACGTCCAAGAAGCTGTAGTTGTCCTCTTTGTCTTCCTTAATCACCAAGTATACGAAAAAGATTGGAAAGTCAGGTTTAGCCAATATTTTACCTAGGCACGCTGCCTTGTCAGAGTTCTTTTCGCAGTCGAAAAACACTTTCTGCTCGTTGGAAAACCATTCCCTAAGCTTGTAAACAGGAACCTTCAAGCCCTTATACTTCTGCTCAAGAACAGCCGCGTATTCAGTTGCGGGAACGATTTTCGACGACATTGGGTCTGCCCGTAAGAATAGAATGGCGTTTCAGATAAATCTCTTTTGCGCACACACATGAGAAAGAAGGAAAAATGGAGAATTAGGTTCTTGCAGCAGCTTTCTCCAGTGCAACCACGCCGGGGAGTTTTTCGCCCATGAGAAACTCGATTAAGGCTCCGCCCGCAGTGCTCACGTAGCTCATTTTCTGTGCATAACCGAATTTTTCAGCCGCCGAAACAGTGTCTCCTCCGCCTATCAACGAATACGCCTTGGAAGCAGCAATGGCTTTGAAAATCTTTTTTGTCCCAGTTGCGAATTCGTTGTTTTCGAAAACTCCCACGGGTCCGCTGAACACGATGGATTTTGCGTTTTTTATGCTTTTACTGTACCTTTCTATTGTCTCGGTGCCGATGTCGAAGATCGGATACTCTGTGGGAAGTTGTTTCACAGAGATTTCTTTTCGTCTCTTGCCCACTTCCACAGCTAGATCCGATGGGACTTCGATTTTTGTCGGGTAGGTCTCCATTAGTGTTTTTATGCCTGGAATAAAGCCCATAAGTTCTTTCTTCTGAAGAAACTCTACGTTCGGTTTCCCAAGGTTAACGCCTTTTGCTGCGAGGAACAAGTGCCCCACCACTCCGCCTGTTATCACTTGGTCGGCGATGTTGTTCTTCAAAACGTACTGCGAAATCTTCAACGCGTCGTCTGCTTTTGCGCCGCCGAGGATGTAGATGCATGGTTTTTCTGGTTTTTCTGCGGCTTTTGTTAAGGCTTTCAATTCTCTTTCCATGATTCTGCCCGCTACGCTGGGGAGCACGGCTGTGAAGCCTACTATGGAAATTTGGGCGCGGTGCGCTGCTGCGAACGCGTCACTGACGAAAACGTCTGCCAAGGGGGCAAGTTTCTTTACAAACTCAGATTTGGAGTGTTCCTCGGGCGTGCCCTTCTTTAACTCGTCGGGATAAGTACGTACGTTTTCGAGGACTAGTATTTCGCCGCTTTTGAGTTCTTTGATGGCTTTTTGAGCCTTCTCTCCGAACAGGTCGTCAACGTACTTCACTGGCCTATTCAAGACCTTACCCAGAACCTCTGCATGTTGCTTGAGCGGTGCAAAGTCGGGGTCGCCGGGTCGTCCCTGATGCGCCTGGATAACGACTTTTGCTCCTTTCTGGGTGAGTTCTTTTATGGTTGTTTCTCCGTGCGACCGTATTCGCGGGGCTTCGACGATTTTTTTGGTTTGTGGGTTGATGTTCGAGTTAAAATCAACTCTCACAAGCGCTGTCTTGTTCTTGAAGTCGAAATCGTCCATCGTCAAGAATTTCGCCATTTTTTCACCTACTTTTGATGATAGAAAGGGGAAAGGGTTTGGAATGAATTCGCTGCTTTTTTAGAGGCCTGCTTTTTTGCCGATGAGTTCGATGAGTTCGGTCATGCGGCAGGAGAAGCCCCATTCGTTGTCGTACCAAGCAAGCACTTTGACTAGGTTGCCGTCGACGACCATGGTTGACTGCGCGTCCACGACTGCCGAGTATGTGCTGTGGTTAAAGTCCACCGAAACCAGTGGCTCTTCGGTGTAGTCCATGATTCCCTTAAGTAGGCCTTCTGCGGCGGCTTTCAATGCGGCGTTTACTTCTTCTTTTGTGACGTTCTTTTTCATCAGTGCGGTTAAGTCAACTATTGAGACGTTTGGCACTGGAACCCGCAGGGAGATGCCGTTCATTTTCCCAGTTAATTCAGGAAGCGTCAGTGTGGCTGCGACTGCGGCGCCTGTGGTTGTTGGTATGATGGACAAGGCTGCGGCTCTGGCTCTGCGCATGTCACTATGCACGAGGTCTTGGACTCTTTGGTCGTTCGTGTACGCGTGAGCGGTTGTCATGAGTGCCTTTTCTACGCCGAAGTTTTCGTTGAGCACTTTAGTAACAGGTGCGACACAGTTGGTTGTGCACGAGGCGTTTGAGAGTATGTTGTGTTTGTCATGGTCGTATTTGTCATGGTTCACGCCCAAGACAACGGTTATGTCTGGGTTTTTCGCTGGTGCGCTGATGAGGACTTTTTGGGCGCCCGCTTTCAAATGCAACGCGGCTTTTTCTCTGTCGGTGAAGAGCCCGGTTGATTCTACGGCTAAGTATACGCCGAGGTCCTTCCAAGGCAGCATTGCAGGATCTCGTTGAGAAAGCACCTTGAGTGGTTTGCCGTCGACGATGATTTCGTTCTGTCCAACTTCAACTTTGAACGGTGCACGTCCGTGGACTGAGTCGTATTTCAGCAGGTGCGCCATGGTTTTTGCGTCGGCGATGTCGTTCACTGCGACGAAGTCGATGTTTGCTTTTCGTTCAACTGCAGCTCTGTAGAGAAGTCGTCCGATTCTTCCGAAACCGTTTATCGCTACTTTTATTGCCATTATTATTTCACCATTGAAGTTTAGAGACTATACCATTGTTGGTTAATTAATTTTCCGCTAAAAGGCTAACAGAAATGTCGCTAATCATCTTCATATTCTATAAACAATAAAAGCCCAAAAGCCAACGGAAAGTGCAATGCAGGGTGGCTGGGCGGTTTTCTCGCCTGGTATGCGCTAGAACAGAATTTTGTCGCTCATCTTAACTCTGCCGTTCTCGATGGGTACTCCCTCTTGCTCCAAGTTTCTTCTTCGAGAATCAGCTGCTTTTCTTTCCCCGCCAAAGGTACCATCAGACTTAACGACCCGGTGGCATGGCACGATTGGATGAAGCGGGTTCTTGTGCAGGGCGTTGCCGACGGCTCGGTAGGCGTTTGGTCTGCCTATTCGTTGGGCTACACGTTTGTACGTGCTGACTTTCCCTTTGGGAATCTTGAACGTTACTACAAGAACGTCTCTTTCGAATTTTGTCTTATCCTTCAAGAAGCGGATGACATCCTCTTCTGTCTTAACTTGGCTCTTTTCCATTTTGAACAAACCCTCATAGAATAGCGTTCTTTGATTGTTAAAAAGGTTAAGTGAGCTTGCTTTGTTTCTTGAGTAACGATTTCAGTAAATCCCTAAGCTTCTTCTCGGTTTCCTGCTGTTTAGCGAATTCCTCATCCGATGTCGAAAGAGTACTCGCATACTCCATTACCTTATCCTTCGTAAAGATGTCCAAATCCTCAAACTCTGCAACTTTATCAGCATATTTTTCTGCACCACAGCATTCGTCTATCTCTGCTTGTAGCTCAACTAGTTTAGAGACTTGTTTGTCGTCGAACTCGATTTTGAACCCGAGTTTTTTCAGGGCGTTAAGAGTCGTTGTCATTTGTTCTTTTGCGACTTTCACGTTTGGGGAGACGTTGCCCACACTGCAATAGAAAGACTCTGCGGTTGCTCGGTAGTAACTTTCGATGAGGTGACCTAGGCGTTCTTCGCGGGGGACCTCTACCATGCCCGCGTCTTGGAGTTTCTTTATGTGATGATACACAGCCTGAGGGGTGAGGCTCAGTTCGGCGGCTAGTTGGCTCACCGTCATTTCCTTGGCACGCAGAAGATAGATTATCCTTCGTCTTGTGTCATCGGCTAACAGCTGAAACGCTTCAGGGTCTTTTATGATTATCATGGACTTCATTGTTTTTTCACCTAACCAATACATTGTTTGAGTGAGTATAAAAACCTTTTTATTATTAAAACATAAACTTTATAAGCATCTTTGTCTTTAGTATTAAAACGAAGGTTTGAATAGTAAAGAGGTGATTGAAATGGAATGGAAACAAAAAACAGCAAAGTCCGGCAGACTGTTCAGGGCTTTAGGCTTGTCAAAGGAAGACTCATGCGCGCCTCAAACCGTTCTCGCCCCTCAAAGCGGCTCAGAAAAGACTGCCTGGGATGCCAGACAATCAGACGCTGAACGTGCACGTTCACTGGGCACGATTTACTACTACACATTTCACGACGCCCGAACACGATAAATCCTCACCTTTTTCCTTTTTTTAAGTTTATCTAATTATAAACGAAAATTTTTGGTCATGCAAGAAACAATTTTGTCGTGGTTTTTGGCTCTATCAGTGATGGATGGTGTGTTAGAGCTGTCTTTTTTGTACGTGAGGAAACGTAAGGTTTAGAACAAGCAACCGCTAATGATTGAGTGGTCTCAGAATTGAGCTTGGAGAAGTACAGGAGGAAAAGAGATTTTGACCTCACAAGCGAACCAAAAGGAGAGGTTAAGGAAATGAGCCGAGACAAACAAGGAATTTACGTTATTCAGAAGCATCAAGCCACACGTCTGCATTGGGATCTGCGGTTGGAGATGGAGGGTGTTCTGAAGAGTTGGGCCGTGCCGAAGGAACCGCCCGTCGAGAAGGGCGTTAAGCGTCTTGCCGTCATGGTTGAAGACCATCCGTTGGACTATGCGACTTTTGCGGGCACGATTCCCAAGGGCGAGTACGGGGCGGGAACCGTTGAAATCTGGGACAAGGGGACTTACACGTTAATCGACAAGAAGCCAAACAAGATAATCTTCGAGATTAAGGGTGAACGGTTAAAGGGAACCTACTGCCTCTTACGGTTCAAAGAAGACAAGAACTGGCTGTTCTTCAAAACAAAAGAGGAGAGCAAAAACGAATGAGAGAGGAACTGCTTCTGAAAGTGCTGCGAGAATTGATGAAAAACGCACGTCAAAGCGACCGTACCATCGCCGAAAAACTGGAGGTGTCTCAGCCCACGGTGACCCGGGCCAGAATAAATCTGGAAAAGAATTACATAATCACCTATACGGCTATTCCAAGTTTTCCCAAAATAGGCTACGAACTTATCGCCATAACCTTGGTGAAGACGTTAGCTTCACTGTCTCCTGAGGAACGACGCCGGGAAGGAGAAAAAGGAAGACAATGGACACTAAAGCAACCTAACGTCGTGTTTGCTTGTCAGTGCGGCGGCATGGGGTTCACGGGGTTGATGATATCGTTCCACAAAAACTATTCCGACTATGTCGAGTTCATGCGAAAATGCAAGACCGAATGGAGCAAAGCTGTCACGTTTCAGGAGCCAATAATGATTCATATGGATGAAAAAGAGTTGATAAAACCGTTATCGTTTGCCTCTCTTATTGAAACATGAGAACTAAGGATAACGCCTGTAGTCGTTTCGTTGTTGTGTTATTTTTCTTTGATCACGTACCTCATGATGGGTCGGGTTTTTGAACGGCGAAGGACTTCCTCGAAGCCTGCCTTGCGGAACGCCGACACCAGCCCTGTGTAGGCGAACGGGTTGGGGATTCGCTTTGTTTTTGGATCGATTGGATAGCCTTCGACTATTTTGCCACCATTCTTTTTTGCATGTTCTACGGCTGACCGTAACAGACGCCCTGCGACGCCTTTGCCTCTGTATGGTTTGGCGACGAAAAAACAGACAACCGACCACACAGGCTTATCGTCTACTCGTTTTAGTGTGCGTGACCGCTCCAGTGGTGGATAAGATTCTCTCGGCGCAATCGCACACCACCCAACAGGTTCACCTTCTGCGTAAGCGAGAATGCCGGAAACTTCGCCGGATTCGACTATATTTTTTAGGGCTTTTCTGTTCTCGTCGCCTCTTTGCTTCATGAACTGGCTTCGGGGCAGCCGCCACCACATGCACCAGCAACCTCCGCATGCACCTCTGGGTCCGAACAGTTTTTCGAGGTCTGCCCATCTTTCGCGGATTAATGGGTGAAATTCCAAATCTATAATGCTAGATAGTTTTTGTGGCATGTTATTTCACGCTTCTGACAGTCGTTTTAGCGTTCTTAGGACTATTAGGGTTATCCACTTGCTGGGCTTGCCTTTCGGTTCGAGGTTTGTGTGCATCCTCCCGATAGGCCCTGTTTCGAGCAGCCACGTGCCGTCTTTTTGACGTTTCTGCATGAGAACTTCAACGGCGTCTTTGAGGCGTTCGTCTCTGGTGTAGCCCAGCTTCGTGAGGACATCTAAGCCGCGGAGTATGTTGTAGCCCCAGAACCACGGAAACCCGAGTCTAAGCCATGCTTGCCTTATGACCTTGTAACCGTGATGGTCTGCCTTGAAAAGCCTATGCATGAGCACCCATTCTGCGCCCTTCTCGACTGTTTGCTTCATAGGCTTTGCCCAGTCTTGTCTGGGGAGTTCGCTGAAGGCTTCGAGCGGGCAGATGGTGCCGTAGAAGCAGCTGTGCGTGTCTCGTATGTGGGCTTTCCAGTAGGGGCAGAGCCAGCCGCCGTCCCTGAATTGGATCTTTGTGAGCCATTCTAGGGCTTTTTTGACTCGTGGGTCGTCTTTGTATCCTATGCGTATCAGTGCGGCGCACACGTTGCCCGTTAAGCAGGACATTTGCTGTTCATAAACCAACGCAGGCGCCATTTCGGTGGGTGGTTTGGGCAGTTTCTTTCCTTTCTTCTGCAGGTACTCGTACTCTTCGGTGGCGTGTTTGAGGGTGTAACTGGTGAATCCGCCTTCACTGTGCTGGAACTTGAAAATGAACTCGCAGGCTTTCCGCATTCTCGGGTCTGTTTTATCCATGCCCAGTTGGCTTAGAATCATTATTTGCCAGTAGGAGGACTTGTATTTTGGCAAGTAAGGACGATGTGGAATCATCCAAGAACCGTCAGGGTTTTGTTTGGCAAAAATTTTTGTCAGTGTTTTAGAGTGAGGAATTGCTTTCTTCGCGGCTACGACTTCTGGGTCGTTTTCGCCTTTGCCTAAAATTTCTCGAAGAGTAGAAATGCGAACAGAAGGGTTGCTTTGTTCAAGAAGCCAATCAACAGGGCTTTCCTTCAAGAGTTGACTCCAACTTTGCATAGTTTACGCTCCTTACCTAGCATATTCTTGGTATTGGGTCGCCGATGGGCGTTGCGATTATTCTTTTTCCGCCGACCACGGTTTGCATGGCGACTTGGCTGAACTTGTCGGTGGCTTCACCTACGATTTGTGCGTCTTTTCCTTCTTTCGTCTTTTTCAGTTTTGCCAGCAGTTCGTCTGCTTTTTCTTTGACTACGCCGATTATGAGTTTGCCCTCGTTGCCGACTTCCAACGGGTCGATGCCCAGCATCTCGCAAGCCGCTTTAACGTCTTCTCGAATGGGCACTTTGTCTTCATGAATCAGGATGCCAACCTGAGATTTCTCGCTCCACTCGTTCAATGCGTTCGCTAAACCGCCACGCGTCGGGTCCTTCAAGGCAATAACCCCGCCCACCATAAGTAATTGCTGAACCAACTTGTTCAAGGGCTTTACGTCCGAAACAATCCCACTTCCAAAGCTTAGTCCCTCCTGTGCCGACAAGACCGCCAACCCATGGTCGCCAATCGTGCCCGAAAGAATAACCTTGTCGCCTGCTTGGAGGTTGCTGTCTAAAAGCCACCGACTCTTAAAACCATGTCTAAATTGCGTAACAACCGCAAGATTCTCATCCAAAGTCTTTGTCCGCCGTCCAATTCCAGAAACATTCACCACACAACCACCGAGGCTTCCCTTCTCCACCACCTTAGTATCACCAGTAATCACGTAAACACCAGCCTCGTCACAAGCCTCCCGCATACTCGCCAAAATCCGCTCAAAATCCGCAAAAGCCAAGCCCTCCTCCAAAACAAACCCGCACGCAAGCGCGACCGGTTCGGCGCCCAAACAAGCAATGTCGTTCACTGTGCCCGAAACCGCTAAACGCCCAATGTCTCCGCCCGGGTAGAAGATGGGCTTCACCGCATGCGAATCTGATTTAAGGACGATGTCGTTTATCACGGCGGCGTCGTCTAAGGCGTCTAATCCGACCTCCGCACCAGACTTTTCGTTGCCCAAATATTTCAGAATAAACTGTTTAATCAACTCGTTCATGACCGCGCCGCCAGCACCGTGCGCCATCGTCACGTGACCTTTAACGCTCATGTCTCACACACCATACTTACACTATATTTCCACGCCATTCTGCAAAGCAAACCAGCGTGGAGAATTAAACAGTCAATGATAGAAACTATAAATATTTCCTTACATATGGCTAATATTCCAACCGAGCCAAAACCGCTCGACAAAAAACAGGGAAAAGGGATGCAGAATGCCGCTGAAACATCAAAAAACCGAAACCGAAACCCAACTCCTAAACGAAAGAATCCACCATGCCAGACACTATGCTCTTGCCGTAGACAAGACCTTATGCGTGGGCTGCGAGGTCTGCAAGCTCGTGTGTCCGAGAGAAGCAATCACCGTGACCAGAGTTGAAAAGAAGACTGGAGAAAAAGCGCAGAAACCCAGAATCGACGTGGACTTGGCAAAGTGTCATTATTGCGGCGTCTGCAACACCATGTGCCCCTACGGAGCCATAAAAGTTCTAATCGACGGCAAAAACATCCGCTCAGTGATTGAGAAGGAAAGTTTTCCAGAACTAATCCGCGAAATAAACGTGGACACAAGCAAATGCGACGCTACATGCATGGACTATGCGGAAGTATGTCCACTAAACCTCATCACAGTCACATCCCTCACGCCCGACGGCGAAAAAATCGAAAACCCAGACGAACTGTCAGAAAGCGAAAAGAAAACCCTGAAAGCCCAAATCGACATCAAAACCGAACTCTGCCCATGCTGCAGAATCTGCGAACTGAAAGGTCCCACAGACGCGATTCAGGTCAAAAAAATGTTTTACGGAACGATGAAAATCAACGAGGAAAAATGCCCCGAAGGATGCCGAGACTGCCTCGACGTTTGCCCAATCACCGGCGCATTATACCTTTCTGACGATGGCAAGAAAGTCAAGGTCAACGAAGCCTTCTGTGTCTACTGTGGCGCGTGCCGAATCGTCTGCCCTGTACCCGAAGCGTTGGAACTTAACCGCACAACTGTCAAACACACGCCAGTCAAGTCAGGCGCATGGAACAAAGCCCTCGAAAAACTTGCGTCAACAAAAGAAGTGGTAAAAGAACTGCGGGCGAAAGGCTCGACGAAAGCCCGAGACTCGGTCGACAGGCGATTCTAAAAAGGGAGGAAACCAAAAAATGACCATTACTCAACAGGAAGAAAAACCGAAAGACACAGTGAAAGTCGAATTCGAAGAGCCCAGAATAGGCGTTTTCATCTGTCACTGTGGGCTCAACATCGCAGGCGTGATTGACATTAATGCGCTTGAAGAATACGTCAAAACCTTGCCCAACGTCGTGTACACTAAGCAGAACCGTTACACGTGCGCCGACCCAGGACAAGACGAAATTAGAAAAGGGATTAAGGAGTACAAGCTCAACCGTGTGGTAGTTGCGGCTTGCTCGCCCCGCATGCACGAGCCGACTTTTCGCAAGACGGTTGCTGAGGCGGGTTTGAACCCGTTCTTCTTCGAGATGGCAAACATCCGCGAATTCGATTCATGGTGCCACGGCAGCATGCCGAAAGAGGCAACGGAGAAGGGAAAAGAGATTATTCGGATGGCTGTGGCGAAGGCAAGGTTATTGATGCCTCTGAAGACGATCGAAGTGCCTGTGACGAATCAGGCGTTGGTTGTTGGCGGCGGAATTGCGGGCATAAACGCGGCTCTGGACCTTGCTGAGATGGGTTTCAAGGTGTATCTTCTTGAGAAAACCGAGAGCATCGGCGGTCACATGGCGCAGTTGGACAAGACCTTCCCAACGCTCGACTGCAGCATCTGTATCGAAGGACCAAAGATGGTGGACGCGTCGAGGCATCCTAATATCGAAATAATATCGTACGCGGATTTGGTGAGTGTTTCGGGTTTTGTTGGTAATTTTCATGTGAAGATTAGGAAGAATCCGCGTTATGTGATTAGGAAGAACTGTACGGGTTGTGGCGAGTGTAAGGATGTTTGTCCGATCGAGTTTCCGAACGAGTGGGACATGAACATGGGTGTGAGGAAGGCGATTTCGATTCCGTTCGATCAGGCTGTGCCGCTGGTTTACACGATCAACAAGGACCACTGCATCGAGTGCTACAAGTGTGTGGATGCTTGTGGTGCGCGGCGGGCGATTGATTTTGAGCAGCAGCCCGAGGAGGTGGAGTTGGATGTGGGCGCGATCGTGGTGGCGACGGGTTATGACATTTATTTGCCGTACGATAATGCGTTGTATGGTTATGGTAAGTTTGATAACGTGATTACGGCTTTGGAGTTTGAGCGTTTGATTTTGGCGGCTGGTCCGACGGCGGGGAAGGTGGTTCGGGCTTCGGATGGCAAGAAGCCGCACTCTGTCGTCTTTCTTCAGTGCATCGGCTCGCGGGATTTGAACAAGTACGAGTACTGCAGCGGCTTCTGTTGTATGTATTCGTTGAAGAACGCGATTCTGCTCAAGGAGAAGTACCGGGACGATGTGGAGGTTTATTTGGTTTACATGGATATGCGGACGCCGTTCAAGGGCTACGAGGAGTTTTATCGGCGTGCTAGGGAATCGAATATTAATTTTATTCGTGGTCGTGTGAGCCAGATTATGGAGGACCCGCAGACAAAGAACCTGATCGTGAAAGCTGAGGACATGGCGCTTGGGAGTCCGATTGAGCTTGAGACCGAGATGGTTGTGTTGTCGACTGCTGCAGTGCCGAAGAAGGATGCGGGCGAAGTGGCCAGGATTCTGAACATTTCTCGTGGGACGGATGGGTTTTTCATGGAGAGTCACCCGAAGCTGAAGCCGATTGATACGCCTGTGGACGGCGTGTTTTTGGCTGGTTCGTGCCAAGCGCCGAAGGACATTCCCTACAGTGTTTCGCAGGGTAGTGGTGCGGCTGCGCGGGCGGCTACGATTTTGTCGAAGAAGACGTGGCGGATTGACCCGATTGTGGCGGTTGTGGATCCGAAGAAGTGTCGTAACGTGACGACGAAGTGTGGCATCTGCGCCGAGAGGTGTCCGTACGGTTCGATTCGGGCTCCTGAGAAGCAACCAGCCGAGGTGATTACGGCTATGTGTCATGGTTGTGGCACGTGCGTTGCCGAGTGTCCCTCAGATGCGATTCAGCAGATGCACTTTACCGATGCGCAGATTATGGCTCAGGTTCGTGCGGCTTTGGAGGACCATCCTGAGGAGAAGATTCTGGGTATCTTGTGCAATTGGTGTAGTTATGCGGGTGCGGATTTGGCTGGGACGAGCAGGTTTGAGTATCCGACGAGTGTCAGGGCGATTCGTGTGATGTGCAGTGGACGGGTGGACCGGGACTTTATTTTGGAGGCGTTCAGGTTGGGTGCGGGTATGGTTTTGGTGGGTGCTTGTCATTTGCCGTATGACTGTCACTATATTAGCGGGAATTATAAGATGAAAGCCCGTATGGATGCGTTGGCGCCGATGCTGCAGAAGTTGGGCATGAGTCCGGAAAGGTTCAGAGTAGAATACGTATCAGCGGCGGAAGGAGTAAAATTCGCCGAAGTTATACGAGAAATGGACGCAAAACTGAAAGAAATGGGACAAGAGAAGGTCAAAGCCGAAAACGCCAAACTAAAACCAATCCTAGACAACATGCTAACAAGAAAGAAAACATAATTCTTTCAGAAACAGAGCGAATGCATGGAAGTTTTCGAAAAAAGGGTCTTCGATGGTTGTCTTCTGTCAGAGAACTTGAGCCTTGTCTTCTTCGATGTGTCTTATGATTCCTTTGCCAATATCTATCATTTCAGTATAGTAATCCCTTACTTCATCTAGTTCAGAAGTTGCCGGTGGGAGAAAAACAAAATGGATAGTCAAGGTCTTCCCTTTTAGCCATCCACCTTCATTGTTGGGGTCTCTCTTATAGCTTTGCTCACCATAAATTTGAACCATGAACACTTCTGAAGGCATTGGCTGTGAAGGCCTGAAATTTATCCAAGAACAGTACTGCTGCATCCATAGACTGATTTTCTCATCTTCAACAACTAAGCGTTTCCACTGTTCTTTGCTGTTTTTCCATTTGTTTACCTCTGTGTCTTTTCTTGGAAGAAGGGCGTATTTCAGGATGTTTTTATCAGGTTTATGTTTGATAATCGGCGCTTTGAAAACCAGTTCAGGAGAACTGAGATATTTTGAGACGTAAACTATGCAAGGTTCTTCTCCAGAAGTGCTAATTAATTTATGACCCTGTTCAAATTGCACATAATAGCCATCTACAAATTCGCAATATGCATTGTATCCCTCAAACTTTGAACGCCCAACACAAGCCCAAGATTTAATCAAATCTGAAACTGAGTTAATGAAAAAAATCAAATCGGTTCTCTTCGTGTCTCTTGTCAAGCGAAGGAAAGAGAACAAAATAATAAGAACCCCAAAGGTAAGGAAAATTGAAGTGATCGCATATTCTAAAGGAAACTTTGCATAAACTAAACCAAAGACTAAAACACCTAACACAAAAACCAATATCACCACAAAAACAATGCTCCTCAGAAAACCACCCTTTGATTTTAGCACGTATTTTGGACTAGGATTTGCTTGTGAATTTATGCATACCACCCCCTGTAAATTCAATTATTATTTCAGTTTTTATGACTTTTGGAGATGCACTAAACAGTTTAAAGTATCCCTCGTATAGATATTCGTGCAGTAGACACAATTTAATTTTCTCTCCTTTCAATGAGAGCACATGAAAACCCAATTCTCTTCTGTTCTGTAAACTGATCCTCCACACAAACCTATTTGGAGTCTATTAGGATGGTCTAGTCTGTTGCTGTGTGTGTTCACACAAAACACAAAAGCATCCAGACAAACAATAATACCATCATGCCCCGCATACGCTTAATCCACTGGAACCAAGCCGAAGCCAAACAAAAAGCACAGACCCTCCAATCTTTAGGCTACACAGTCGATTATGCGTCACTGGCTCCTCAAACGCTTAAGGAACTAAAAAACAACCCACCCGACATCATAATCATCGACTTAACAAGGCTTCCCATGCAAGGACGCGACATAGCCATACACATACGCCACAACAAACAAACACGCAATGTTCCCATCATCTTCGTCGAAGGAGAACCCCAAAAACTAGCCCAAATCAAAACACAACTCCCCGACGCCACATACACAAACTACAGCCAAATCCACACAGCACTAAAACAAACACTCGCCCACCCACCAAAAATCACCATAATCCCCACAAGCATATTCGAACAATACAAACACACACCACTGGCCAAAAAACTCGGCATCAAACCAAACACCACAATCGCACTAATCAACCCACCCGAAGACTTCCAGAAAACCCTCGGCACACTCCCACAAAACGTCACAATACTCGAAAAACCCACAAACAAAGCAGACACCACCATCTGGTTCGCAAAATCGCAAGAAAACCTCGAAACCAACATCACCAAAACAGCGAAAACACTCGCCCCAAACGCAAAAATCTGGATAGCATGGCCAAAGAAACAAGCACAAACAGCAGAAACCGCCACCGACCTCACACAGACAACAGTACGCAAGACGGGCTTAGCCCACGGCTTAGTAGACTACAAAATCTGCGCCATCGACCAAACATGGTCAGCCCTCCTATTCACCAAACGCAAAAACAAAAACCCTGCATAGTCCTATGCAAAAACGATACTAGACTAGGAGAGGCGTGTGTGTTCCCTCAGCGAGCCTCAAAAGTGACAAGCAAGTCTAATCATATTTGGAGCATATAGTGAAGAGGGGGTAGAAGCGCGTCGAGAAACACTCACCCAGAAAGCCATCCTTGTGGAAATACTTAATTAATGCGACACAAAATACCAAAGGCATAACCAAAAAAAGGTTTTGAGGAAAAAGAAAATGACCGAAGATATAAGCCGACTCCCAGCCCCCGTACAAGAACGATTACTAAGGCTTCAACAAGTGCAACAAACGCTTCAAGCCATACTAACCCAAAAACAACAAATCGAACTCGAAATCGGCGAAATCGACACAGCACTGGAAGAAATGCAAAAAGCCGCCGACGACTGCCCAATCTACAAATCCGTCGGCTCAATCCTGGTGAAAACAGAAAAACCCAAAATCACCACCGAACTCACCGAACGCCGAGAACTCCTAAACACGCGGCTCAGCGTACTCGCAAAACAAGAAGAACGCACCAGAACCCAAATGAAAGACCTCCAAGCCAAACTACAACAAGACCTAAACCCATCAGCCCCATCTCCATCTGAACTGCCACCCCCGCCATAGGAGAAAAAGCCGTGGAAGAAATCGGGCTGCCACAGCTTTCCCCAGAACAAAAAGAAACAATCTGCATCGTGGCAGAGAATGCAGCCCGCAAACACATCTCCTCCAAAATCCCCCTACGAAAACTCACAGCACTCGACATCATTGTTGAGGTAGAAGGAGAAAAACCCGTAACAGTAAACATCGACATACAACTCTCCATCCCACTAGGCATCACAAACCAAAACGCCCAACAACTCGCAAACGAAGCAGCCAAAAAAGCCCAACAAGCCGCACAAGCATACCTGAAGGAAATCGCATGCAAATCAAACAAATAACCGAACTCATCGAAAAGAAAAACGCCAAACTCGCCACACTACTCTGCCACCACAACGCCGACCCCGACGCAGTATGCGCAGCGTTCGCAATGTCGCAACTCCTCCAAAAAACACACCCCAACCTAGAAACCGAAATCGCCGCAGCACAAGGACCAAGCCGCCTATCAAAAAACCTGCTAAAATTCCTACCGGCAAAACTCGTGAAATCTCCCCGCATAGAAAAAGCCGACATCCTCATCCTCCTCGACACAAACACCATCCAGCAACTCGACAACTGGGCAGAACGCATAAAAACAACAAAAACGCCACTAATCGTCATAGACCATCACGCAAGCCACCCAGAAACCGAAAAACTCGCCACCCTATGCGTCGCCGACGAAAACGCCGCATCCACATGCGAAATCGTTTACAGGTTCTATCAAGACCTACAATTAACACCCTCAAAAGAAACCGCCAAAGCCTTGTTCTTGGGCATAGCCTTCGACACCCGACACTTCGTCTTAGCAAAATCCACCACGTTCAAAATAGTCGCCGACTTAATCGACGCAGGCGTGAACGTGGAAGAATCACTTTCGCTGCTTTCTTTACCCATGGAAGAATCAGAACGCATCGCCAGGCTTAAGGCCTCGAGACGTGTTAAGCTTCTGAAGATTGGCGAATGGATTGTCGCCTTCTCCCACGTAAGCGCATACCAAGCCTCAGCCGCTCGGGCTTTAATCTACCTAGGAGCCCATGTGGCTGTAGTCGCAGGACAAAAGGGCGACACTCTACGAATCAGCTTACGAGCAACCAACGACTTCTACAAGAAAACCAACGTACATTTAGGCCGAGACATCGCCAAACCACTCGGCGAGCATCTTCAAGGCATGGGCGGCGGGCACTCTGTGTCTGCAGGGGCGAACGGTGTGGGCGACGTGGAAGTCGGACTGAAACATTGCCTCCGTCTGCTGAAGGAAAAATTGCAGGTAAGTTAACCCTTTTTTAGGTAGCTACTCTTAAATGAACGAATCTTCGCCATGACTTGTGGCATAAACGGTAGGACATGAATGTGCCAATCATAGAAACCGAAGGCTTAACTTACACGTACCAAGGCGCAACCAAACCGTCCATTCGAGACGTCTCCATAAAAATTGAAAAAGGCGAATTCATCATCCTCACAGGCCCAAGCGGCTGTGGCAAAACAACCCTCTGCAGATGCTTTAACGGGCTCATTCCCCACTTCTACACAGGAACATTAAACGGCACCATAAAAGTCGCCGGTTTAGCAGTTGCAGAGCGCCAGATTCACGAACTCGCGACTCATGTCGGGTTTGTTTTTCAAAACCCTGAAAATCAGCTTTTCGCGTTGTCTGTAGAGAAGGATGTCGCTTTCGCTTTAGAAAATCTAGGCATGCTAAGAACAGAGATGCAGAAAAAAGTGGATTGGGCTCTAAAAACCGTGGGCGCTTACGAACTTCGCGAAAGAGCGCCCCATGAGCTTTCTGGAGGGCAACAACAACGAGTAGCGATTGCCTCGGTGCTTGCTATGCAGCCTGAAGTGATGGTTCTCGACGAGCCCACCTCGTTTCTTGACCCGTTGAGTGCTAAGAAGATTTTCGAAGTAATCGCCGAACTAAACAAAAAATTCGGCATCACTGTCGTCTTGGTTGAACACAGGCTTGATTTGACCGCTCAGTATGCAGACCATGTGATAATCGTGGACGAAGGCAAGGTGGTCTTGGACGGCAAACCGCGTGATATATTTAACTCGGATGAAGCCCGACTCATCGGCGTAGGCATCCCAAAAGCCACGAGGTTATTCCAAATTCTGAAAGAAGACGGCGTCAACGTAAAAGATGTGCCCGTAAGCTCAGCTGAAGCGGCGCAAATACTACGGAGGGTTCTCAGACATGATTGAAGTGAAAGATGTTTACTTTGCCTATCCGAGTGGTGTTGAAGCGTTAAAAAGCGTGTCCTTAACTATCCACGAAGGCGAATTCGTGGCGATTATGGGTCAAAACGGTGCCGGTAAAACAACTTTAGTGAAGCATTTTAATGGATTATTGAAACCCACCAAAGGCGAGGTTATCGTCGACAGCAAAAATACTCGAGAAACAAGCGTTGCCAAACTCGCCCGCAACGTTGGATTCGTCTTTCAAAACCCTGACCATCAACTTTTCTGCGAAAGCGTGGAGGAGGAAATCGCCTTCGGACTTCGTAATTTCGGCTTCGAAGAGGCTCTCACAAAAAAACGCGTCGACTGGGCGCTTAACCTTTTAGACCTGACAGAATACCGTCAAACATCGCCTTTCCTGCTGAGCGGCGGAGAACGCAAACGCGTCGCCTTAGCATCCGTTCTCGCATGGGACCCGAAAACAGTTGTTTTAGACGAGCCCACCATCGGGCAAGACCATCAGCAAAAGGAGAGACTCCGCCAGTTCATCGTTCAACTTAATACGCAGGGCAAGACCGTTGTTGTGGTTACGCATGATGTTGAGTTTGTGGCCGAAAGCAATCCTCGTGTTGTGTTGATGACGGAAGGAAAAATCGTGGCAGATGGATTGGCTGAGAACATTCTTACGGATGAAGCACTTTTAACCAAAGCTTCAATAGTGCCTCCGCAAGTTGCCCAAATCTTTCTCCAACTAGCCGATTTGGGATTTCCAGCAAATATCATTGACGTGTACCAAGCCAGAGACGTGTTGCTTAAACTTCTGGAGGCAAGACGCAGATGAGCATGTTCAGCGGTTTCCAGTTCCGAAAGATTTCCACTCCAGTACATAATTTGGACCCAAGAATCAAATTCGTCTTCATTATCGTAATCTTTGCAGTCGCGATTATGTTCAACGAATTCCTCGTGTTAATCATTTTGTTCTTTGCCCAGATTCCAATAGTGCTAGTGGCAAGAGTTCAGCGAGAATGGATTCGTTCCATGAAGGGCGCGGCTTTTCTCGCCACAATCATTTTCGTAACCAACATTGTTTTTTCCTACATCTACGGAGGCTACCAACTTACACCTTTGCTCATAGAAAACGCGGTTGCGTTAACCTTGCGTTTTGTAGTGCTCGTCGAATCATTTTCCCTGTTTTTCCTGACAACCTCTCCGGACCATCTAGGACTTGCGCTTGAGCAAAGTCACATACCGTACGAGTTCTGCTTCGCCTTCACGACCGCCGTGCGTTTTGTTCCAGTTTTAGCAGAAGAAGCCCAGACGATTATGGACGCACAAAAGGCGAGGGGGCTGGAATTGGAGAAGGGCAATTTTCTAAAAAGAATCAGAAACTACATTCCCATTCTCATTCCTCTAATTGTAAGCGCTATTCGAAGAAGCCTCGAACTAGCCGAGGCGATGGAATCGAGAGCATGGGGCGCGATTAAAAGACGAACCAACCTCTACGAGTTAAAAGTAAGGAAAGGAGATTACATCCTGATCGCATTAACTGTTACCGTATTAATCATTGCCGTTTACGTTCGCCTCTACGTTTCCATACCCTCGCTTACAAGCTTGATTGCTCGCTAAATCTTCGTTTATCCTCCTTTAATGCAGAAACATCTTCTACCACAAGATTTTTAACAAGATAAACGCTATTGCCTTCTCGCAGAGCGTGGGAAAATTTGAAATGGTTGAAGGCGGCAGCGGAAGAAATCATTTCAGGCGCAAGCAGAGCGATAGAAACTCTTGACTCAGAAAGCGTACAGAAACTCATAGAAATGCTGATAGACGCCAAGAAGAAGAAAATTTTCGTCATCGGCATGGGCAGAAGCGGATTCGTCGGCCGATCCTTCGCGTTGCGACTGATGAACCTTGGGCTTAACGTGTACTTCATAGGCGAAACCATCACGCCAGCGGCTGAAGAAAGAGACCTCGTCATCGCGATTTCTGGCACCGGCGAGACAAAAATGGTGGTAACAGCGAGTGCAGCAGCCAAAGAAATCGGTGCAAACGTTGTTGCAATATCATCCTACGAGAAATCATCACTCGGAAAAATTGCAAACCATGTTGTATGCATAGGCGGCAGGACGAAGACTGGCTGGCCGAAAGAAGAGGATTACATGGCAAGGCAAATCATCGGTGAGAAAGAATCGCTAACTCCGTTGGGCAGCATGTTTGAGAACAATTGCATGATTTTTCTCGACAGCCTTGTTGTGGAGCTTATGTATGCACTCAAGAAGACCGAAAAAGAATTGAGAGCAAAACACGCCACAATAGAATAAGAAGGGGATGAAACCATCCGGGCTAAATGGAAAAAGAAACGCATGCGAAAGCAGAAGAAAAAGCGGCAGAAAAGAAGAGAAAGATACAAGTAACAATCTTTAAAGCTCAAAACGCTACGTAACGTCTGATTTCTTTCGGGGAAAAGACTCCGAGAACCGTGGCGGGGAGTCTACGCCCGATTTTTGGAATTAAGCCCGCGGCGTCCGTTCCCAACTTGCACACAACTGTATGTTCTAGCATGCCCAAACTTTCCGTCTCGACAACATCACGAGAATGACCAGATGCTCTAACCGCATCTTCAACCTCAGAAGGAAGCGCCCCTAAAATGACGAGTCTATCAAGGCTCGATTGCATCCATGTGCCAAATTGTGAGATTTGTTTTTCGCTCAACTCTGCCAAGAAACGTTTCCGCAGAGGGTCTTTTTGCCTTATCAAGACTTCCAAAGGCAGATTTTCGAGGAGACAAAAAAGCTTGGCAATTTGCTGGAGAGGCATGTTTCGTCCATCAACAAGTTCGGCTTGGAGATGTTGCAGGGGAATTACTGCGTCTGTTGGAGAAGGAAGAAAAGCCCCAAAGTCAACATGAACTTCCGTTTTATGTGTAGAGATCATTTTTCCACGGTAAACCGAGCCTTCTTTAACATTTGTTGTGTCCGATGGCGCAAAACCGAATTCTTTCTCAAGCATGTTTAACGCTGCAACTTCATCTTCGCCGGAAACTTCAATTCTGATCCAGCCACGTTCCGTTGTTCCGCTAATTTGAACGGCAACCTTAAGCCCTTCGCACAACGATTGAACCCATGCCTCAACAGTTTTGGTCGAAAAATCGGCATACAATTTTTCAAGCAATGTCAGAGTGGTCATTAAAGCTCACCGAGCAAAGATTCAAACTCTTCATGAAGCGCCTTCAGTCGGGCGTTTGCAGGATGGTTTTTGCCCAGTTGTTTTGACGTTTTCGCGATTGTCTGCTCAATACCAACCATGCTTTTGCCTTCAATGCGCTTGTCGGCGTAAGTCACTATTTTTTCTTCTAAGGTTTCGGGCAAGTAGTTTTTTTTAGGCCACCCTAACTGTTTTGCCTCATCCTCTGGGATGCCAGCGCCCACATGTCGTTCAACAATCCGTACTATTGGTTCAGGTAAGGCAAAAGACTTCGCAATTTCAGCCCCCGCAATTGCATGATGCACACTGTGGGTTTTTGAGCGTCCCATGTCGTGAAGAAGCGCGCCTATTTCGACAAGGTTCAAATCGACGGCATATCCTTTTTTCCGAAGAATCTTAGCGATTTTGACTGCGAGTTTGGAGACGGTTTTGCAGTGTTGGATAACGTTTTTTGAACAGCCTGTTTCCTTGAGAAGCCTTAAAGCCATCTCTCGCGATGGTAGCCGTTCACTCACCCAATTCCTTCCTCAACTGCTCGACCTTTTTACCAAGAACCTCGACAATTTTACTGTTGTCAAAATGCATCAAGGGTTTGGTGCACGTGGGGCAACGGAAAACAAGTTCCATGGCTTCTTCAAAAGGCACACGCTTACAGCCTGACGTGTGACAGTAGTAGAAATCGTGGTTCTTTTCATAATTAAGCCTAGTCTGCAACTTTTCCAGAACACGACGTTTCTGGTTTAGAATGAAGCCTTCAAGCTGGTCGGGCTGGAGTTTCCAATGGAAGATGAACCAGCCGGTATTTTCGTCTCGTGATCGCCGTAGAGAGACGAGAGAGTGGTCATAGAGTTTGTAGAGGATTTTTCTGACCGTGTTCAGTCGTATTTCGGTCTTGTTGGCTATTTCGTCGTCTGTGATTTCGTTAGAGTCTTTTAGTATTTCTATGACTTTGATTGCGTCCTCGCTTCCCACGACTTCGGCTACTTTGCGCAGAGTTTCTTCGTCAACGAAAGTCAACATTAACCGAGCCTCTTTTTGTAAAACGCTACTCTTAGCCCTCACATAATATATATCTGTATTGGAAAACTTAAAGTTCACTACAGACTCAGACTAAACACCACGCTTTACTACATGCTTTCCATGGGGTTTTGGAACCAATTTAATCCTCCAATCCTTAAACCCTCTCTCCAAAGCCTTGCCTTCGAAAAATCGGTCAAGAAAAACCGCTAGGCTGGAGCATTCAGAGTGCGGTTGGTTTCCAATGGCAACGTTAAAATCCGAAATTTTCTCGCTGTAAAATTCGCTGGGAACCTTTTGACTCCCAACAATCACCAAGATGTCTTTCCCGGTCGCCTTAATCCTTTGCAGGATGTCGCTGGTTTGGATGTTCTCTCCATACATCGTCAAGTGAACTACTAAGCCATTTTTCGCTCTCCATTCCTTAACAGCCCGCCTCCACGGTATCCCCATCTTGAAGTCGAACGGTCCACCCCATTGTTGCACAGTTTTCTCGATGGTTGCTTTGATTTTCTCGTCTTTAACGTCTGCTAATATAAATTCGGAGGCGCCAAATGCACGCGCGGTGAGAGCGACATGCGTGGTGAGGCGTTCGTCTCTGAAGGCGCGGTGACCCCACCTCAAAACTGCCACTTTCTGCATACAACATTCACCAGGGGCTACTGATTTAGGGTGTTGAATTTTCCGTTCATTTTCTCCACACGCCCTCTCACCATGTCAGCGAAATCTGGGATTGCCTCAAAAACTACGGTCGCGTTGTTGCCTTCATAATCAACTTTTTGCACGTTTACGTGGGTGAAAAGCCACGAAATGAACGACAGCGAATCATTGGTAACAGGCACGGTAAACGATGTCTGGATATACCGTTTCAGAAAATTCGTCAATTCAGCCTTGAGACGATTCATGTTTGTTTTCTTCAGCGCAGAAAGAGGCACGGTGTTTGGCGCCATGTTTTTCAACTTCTCCACCTTTTGCTCAACTTCCTCTTTCGATAGCAAATCAATCTTGTTAAGCGCGGTGACTATTGGGATTCCAGACGCGTTTATCTTTTCAATCGTATCCAAACTGCAGGACAGTTTTCTTTCAATTTCGCTTTCGGGTTCGCTCAAGTCGAGCACGAGGAGGATCAGGTCAGAAAATATGGTTTCTTCAAGAGTGGAGTGAAATGCGTCTATTAGAGTGAGCGGTAGTCGGTCGATAAAGCCCACCGTGTCGGTTAGTAAGGCTTTTTTTCCGAATAAATCTATCATTCGAGTTGTTGTGGAAAGGGTTGTGAATAACCCTACGCCAACCTGTACGGCTTCTTCTGCTAGAGCGTTAAAGAGAGAGCTTTTGCCCGCGTTCGTGTAGCTCGCCAAGGAAATTGACGAAAATCCCAATTCCGCTCTTCTTGCGCGGTGGAGGCTTCGTTCTTTTCCTATTTTCTTTAGTCTGTTTTGTACGATGTGGATTTGGCGTTTCACGGCTTCGTAGTAAACATCGACCTCGTAAGCTCCTAAGCCCATAAAGCCCGGCTGTTCTTCCACCTTAGCCAGTTTTACTTTGTCTTTTGCGTGGGCAAGTTCGTATTTTTGGCGGGCTAGTTGGATTTGCAGCTGGGCTTCTCTGGTTGATGCTCTTTTGGCGAAGATTTCGAGGATGAGCTGGAATCGGTCGATAGCTTCTATTCCAGTTTCTTTCGCCAAATTGTAGGCTTGTACGGGTCGCAGGTCATTGTCGAAAATCAATTTTTCGGCGCCTGTTTTTGTCACAAGCTCTTTGAGTTCTTCGACTTTTCCGCTTCCGATTTGGTAGCTGGGGTCTGGGTTTCTAATCTGCTCCAGTCTGCCCACGACAGTGTAGCCGGCGGATTGAGCGAGGCTTTCGAGTTCGTCGAGGCTTGAACGTTCGCGCTGGAGGCGGCGCTGAATTATGAGGGTTTTCGTTCCTTAGCTTTCCTCCGTTTTTCCCTTAATTTTTATCAAATCTCCAAGCGTGATCTCTTGTTTTTGTTTGGCTACGGTTAGGGCTTTTTGCGGAAGTTTGGGTTCTGTTGGAGGTGCGAGGAGTTTGATTTTCAGCGTGTGTTCGAGTTTTTCCGCGAGTCTTTGTGTGGGCTTCATTTTTCCCGTTTCAATTTTTCTGAGAAGGGAAACTTTTTCGTTGATTTTTTTGCCTAGGTCTTCATGGGTTAAGCCGAGTTTTTCTCTGGCTTTTCTAATTTTTTTCGAGTATTCTTCAACCAGTTCAAGTGATTCTTCGCTAGTCTTTTGCGTTGGTGTGGCTGGGGAGAACAGTTTTGGTTTTGCAGATGGCATGGGCAGGCGCTTGGGTGTGGGCTTTCCAGTCTCTGCTTCCCAGAACCTTGTGCCGTAGTGGGCGCATTCGCTGCAGACGAGCATTTTTGCGCCTTCGATTATGGCTTTGTATTGTTTGCCGATTATTTTTCGTCCACAGACTTCGCATTGCATGGTTTGTCTGTCTCCGTAAGTGATTGTATTTAAATTGTGTTTCAGTTCTTTATAGTTGTCGAAGGGTAGGAGTGCCAAAACTTTGAAGGACGATGCCCTGTTGCGGATTAGGAAAACTGCTGATTACCAGTTTGGAAAAGACGTCGGCGAAGTTCTCTTTCCTGACCATGTGAAGATTAGCTTCTCACGGCAAACGGGCAGAATCAGACATGTTCTTCTTGACGGAAAACTTTTGGCAACATTACGTCCAACCGACGGCATGTTTTCTTTGACTATTCACGGAGCAAAGCGTATTGCGGCTGGTGTCAAGCCTCTGAAGTGCTGGGTCAAGGTCCAGAACGATGTTGCTTCATTTATTAGGAAAGGTAGGAATGTTTTCGCCAGGCATGTTGTTGACGTAGATGATGAGATTCGCCCAAGAGAGGAAGTCATTGTCATAGATGAAGCTGGCGAGGTCCTGGCTGTCGGGCGGGCAGTTTTAACTGGGCAGGAAATGAGGACGTTCAAGCGTGGAGTTGCGGTACGCATACGCAGGGGCGTTGGGGAAGAAGCGGAAGAAAGTTAAGAGGGAGAAATGAAGAATAGTAATGGTTGGAGTGGTTTACAATTGCGTCGTGTCAATCCCCGCGAAGCGAAAAGAATGATGCAGCGAATGGGAATGAGCATGGATTCAGTTCCCGACGTGAGCCAAGTGATTCTCAAAACTGCCACGAAAGAAATCATCATCGACGAACCCGAAGTCGCCATTCTTAACATGCAAGGACAGAAAATGTATCAAGTGATTGGCGGAACGGTGACCGAGAAAGCAATTGTGAGCGAGAAGAAACTTGCCATCCCTGACGAGGACGTTCAGCTCGTTGCCGGCCAGACGGGTAAAAGTTTCGAAGACGCCAAGAAGGCTTTGGAGGAAAGTGGCGGAGACTTGGCGAAGGCGATTCTTTTGCTTCAGAGCCGGTAAAGTAATGCACGTCGCCGTATGGCAAGTTATATTTAGTCCTTACAATGAGTATTTAGCTGATTGGAGTTGAGGTGAGAAGGGTTGAGTGAGAAAGAGTTGAAAGAAATCGGTAAAGTAACGCATTTTTTCACAAAAATAAGCGTCGCGATTGTGGAGTTGTCGGGCGAGTTGGCTGTGGGCGACACGATTCTTGTAAAAGGTCCATCCACAAACTTGGAACAGAAGGTGGATTCAATGCAGATTGAACATGAGAACGTGAAGAAAGCCACAAAAGGTCAAAGCATCGGGTTGAAGGTTAATGACCGTGTGCGGGAGCATGATGTGGTTTATAAGGTGGTCGCTTAAGGCTTTAGTGGGCTTAGAACTGTTTTAGTATGTCTTGTTTTTCCATGATGTAGCCGCAGTAGTGGCATTTCACGCTTAGGGGTTCTTCGTTTTCCACGTAGAATTTTGGTTGCACTGGCTCGTTGCTGTTCGAAACACAGGCTGGGTTGGCGCATTTAATTATGCCTTTGACTATGCTTGGGAGTTTGACTTCTTTTTTTTCGATGACTTCATAATTGCGTATGATGTTTATGCAGGCGTGGGGTGCGAGGAGGGCGATTTTGTCGACTTCTTCGGGGTTGAGTTCTCTGCCTTCGATTTTGACCATGTCTTTTTTGCCGAGTTTTTTGCTTGCGACGTTCATTGCGATTGTTACTACGCCGTTGTATCGGTCGGTTATGTTCAGGATTTTAGCGACGTTCATTGCTTGTCCTGCGGTTATGTGGTCGATGACTGTGCCGTTTTTTATTTTTGCTACATAGAGCATTTTTTTGGGCACTGTTTTTCACCTTCGTTTCTGCAATTTTGCCACTTTCTGACTAAAAGAGTTATCTATAACTTGTTTGCTTTTTTGTCTGGTGTCAGGGTTTGGAGTTCAAGGGCAGAGACATTATTTCGATTAAGGATTTTTCGCGTGAGGAGATTGATTACGTTCTCGAGACGGCGAAGGCTATGGAACCTTTGGCGAAATCTGGGTCGGACATATTGCGGGGAAAGATGCTGGCGACGCTGTTTTTTGAGCCTAGTACGCGCACGCGGTTGAGTTTTGAGTCGGCTATGCTTAGGCTTGGTGGTTCGGCGATTGGTTTTGCTGAGCCGAAGGGCTCGTCGGTTGAGAAGGGTGAGAATTTGGCTGATACGGTGCGTGTGGTTGAAAGTTACGCGGATGTTTTGGCTGTGAGGCATCCGTTGGAGGGTGCGGCGCGGGTGGCGGCGGAATTTGCCAGTGTGCCTGTTATGAATGCGGGCTCTGGGGCTGAGGAGCATCCGACGCAGGCTTTGTTGGATTTGTACACGATAGTGAAGGAGCGGGGGGCGATTGACGGTTTAAGTGTGGCTTTGGTGGGTGATTTGCGTTATGGGCGTACGGTGCATTCGTTGTCGTATGCGTTGTCGAATTATAAGGTCAGGCTTTACTTAATTTCGCCAGAGTCGTTGCGGATGCGCCGGGAAGTGCTGGAATCTGTGAAGGGGAAGATGCGGGTGGTGGAGAAAACGGCGTTGGAAGAAGTGGTTCCGGACTTGGACGTGCTTTATGTGACGCGGATTCAGAAGGAACGGTTTCCTGATCCGGCTGAGTATGCGAAGGTTAAGGGTGTGTACAAGATTGATTTGAACCTGCTGAAGAATGCGAAGAAGGACATGATTGTCTTGCATCCGTTGCCGCGGGTAGACGAGATTGCCGCTGAAGTTGATGCTACGGCTCATGCAAGGTATTTTCAGCAGGTTTGGAACGGCATAGTAACGAGGATGGCGCTGTTGGCGCTGGTTTTCGGAGCGATTGATTAAAGGGTTTTTCTGTTGTGTGTGGCTTCTCGACGCGCCTCTAGACCTCGTTCACTATATGATCCAAATATGACCCAAATATGAACAGAGAATCCGAGGTTCTCTCGGGGCTACGCATTTTTAGCCAGTTCAATCCGATTAGAGTGGCGTCTATGATGTTGATGATGCCGTCGCCGTTGATGTCGACGTTTGCTGGAGTCGGTGAAACTCTCTGAAGCCACCATATTATCAAAATTATTGGCTTTCCGATTTTCTCCCTCAACTGGTTCTCCTCCTTTCAACTTGCCGCCTTTGTTTCGTGGTCTAACAGAAGCTAGACTCTGCGCTCGCCGGTAACGAATAATAATTATCATAGTAAAGAGAATATTTGTGACTTGATACAATCCTCTACCTCACACACTCGCCCACACTCACCCGCCACACGAACAAAAAGTCTACATAGTGTTATGCAAAAAACTACCTAGACTAGGAGAGCGTGCTGTCGCAGCCAAAAAACGGGCTTATTCTTGTATTAGCTTGTCGTCAGCCAGATACTTCAGGTCAAAAGGCTTCATCGCAAGTCCTTTCTTCACACTCACCAAAAAGGACTGCAAATCCGTCACGAACTTCGCCCAATCCACAGTAAACTCCCGCATAAAATCCGCATAATCACTGTAACTCCGGTGAAACGAAACAATAATCGCATCCTTCCCCAGCCCTTCGCCGTCACTGGAAAAGACAACGTTTGGATGCTTCAGGCACCATTCACGCGCATAATTTATCATCTTTTCCGTCTCACTCTTCTCGTAAGTTTTCGACTTGCAAAACGTAAAAGCCAAAATCTCATACCCAATCCTGTCAAACCGCGGAACCAGCGTGTAAGTCTGAATGTAATCCTTCTCCAACCTCTGCCGTGTTCGCGTAACCGTCGGCTGAGAAACATGCAAAACCTTCGCCAAGTCCCTGTCACTTCGACGGCTGTTCTTCATCATCTCGAGCAAGAGCCTCAAAGCACTCTTTTCCTTCAAACCCGCGCACCATCCACCACAATCTTCAGAATAGCCTATGGTTTGGACCTTTAAGACTTAAAGATTTTGATTAGAGTTCTCGTCCTCGTCTTCTTCAGCGGCGTCTCCCTCTTTTTCTAAAACAATCGGTCCCCTGTAGCCGCAGTCTAAACATAGATATCTTCCAGGGACAAGCCAAAAATCCAACCCGCTCGACAACTTCAACCTTGGGCTCCCACAACGGGGACAAAACTTCGCCGAGGCTCCTCTGCGTTTCAGTCCTTTAACTACTTCACGCAGGTCCCGTAGCACGCCCACGTCTTCTTCGCTCCAGCCGAACTACTGAACTTCGATGTTTTCCTGCGGGTACCCCAACTGTTGAACAAGAAACTCCACCGACTTGCCCCGTTGGTCACCTTGCAACATAATCTGCCCGTTCTTAGCTGTACCGCCACAGGCGCAGAACGTCTTCATTTTCTGTGCAAGCCTGCCAAGGTCTTGGTCTTTATCGTTTATTCCGTCAATGACAGTCATGGGTCTGCCGAATTTTCTCGTTTCCAAACGCACCCGAATACGCTGCTGCTCCTTACTGATTTCGCTGCATACGCAGATTTCTCGAGGAAGCCCGCATGTTGGACAAATTTCCGCCATTCGCACTCAACACAATAAACACGTCGCGACATATATAAGACTTTCAACAATGAAACATGGAGATTATAGTTTAAAAAAAATAATCGAAAACGACCCAAAAGCCCCACACAAGTCCAAGCAGCATATAGAACAAGATTCCACAAACCTCAAATCAAAGAACAAGAGAACCTATATTGCTAAACAAAGAGGGAGAAATGGAAAATGAAAAAGGCCATTCTCGTTTTAATGTCAACAATCCTTGCTTTAACCCTCGTTGCTTCTACACACGCTACTTGGCAAAAATTCAGAGGAGCATACGTCGACTTCAGCTATCCAACATGGGACTCGGACATGATTAACATCGAAAACGTAGCCGGCTACACGGGCAACGGCGTCTACATAGCTGTACTGGACACAGGAATCGCGCCGAACTGGAAGGATTATTTCCCCAAAGATAGGATCGCAACTGAATACGGCAGGGGCTTCTGGCAACCTGCACACGTGGATCCTATGACTGACGAACTCGTGTTCGGACCTCTTGAAGAAACTTCTTACATAGGCTCGTTAGGCACAGAGCACGGCACCCACGTTACAAGCACGATCCTAGGTTACTACTACTATGCCCCACAAGATTGGGCTGTCGGTCTGGCGCTTCCGCCAATATTTGTTGAAGGAATCGCCCCAGGCGTGAAAATAATACCCGTAAAAGTCTTGACGACCTACCACTTCCCAGGCTACACGGGACCAGCAGGAGTCACGTTCGGCACCGACTTGGCTGTGGCAGCAGGCATCGACTACGTGACCAGCCTCAAACTAGGCCCACTCAAAGACTATCCAGTAATCATCAGCATGAGCCTCGGTGGACCACTGCCAGACGCTGTAGGTGAACAGGCAATCGACGACGCAATCGCGGCTGGTGTCATCGTAGTCGCAGCAGCAGGAAACGAAGGCTTGGCAGGAATGGGCTGGCCAGGCGCTTACCCACAAGTCATATCAGTTGGTGCTTCAGGCTGGCGATATGAGTGGTGGTGGCCAAACGACCCTGACGGTCCAAACGGTCCTGCTTATCGTCCAGGCTACAGGTATCGACTTTGGTGGTTGCAGTCGGGTTACTACCCATACATAGACGTGGCCGAACCGCCTTCACTGGTGAACGATGTCTACGTAACCGACTTCAGCAGCAGAGAAAACCAAACCATGGTTCCAGGCTATACACAGGAATTAGATGTACTTGCACCGGGCAGCTGGGTCAGAGGACCATATGCTGGACTTCCAGGTTACGCGCATCTGCCGTGGTGGAGTAAGAACTGGGCATGGCTTGTCAGTCCAAACCCGGGCAACTTCTACTACGTCGGAGGCACCAGCATGTCAACGCCGCATGTTTCAGGTGTTATAGCCAGAATGCTGGAAAAGAACCCGACGCTTAACCAATTCGCCGTTGAGGCTATACTGGAATCCACGGCGCTCGGAATACCGCCCAATCCAACTGGTATGCTGATATTCGACGTCAATGACTTGGGAGTGTGGGGCTGGTACAACAGAACTTGGGGTGGCTCCGAAGCAACAGGCTACGGACTAGTCCAAGCAGACGCAGCAGTAGCAGCATCCTAAACAATCTAAGCAGCAATAATAAATTTCCCCCTTTTTTCTTTTATATACCGCCTACGTGTAACGCAGGAGAAATAAGAATGAAGACTCTTCAAAGACTGATGATTTTATTCATCATCATAGTCACTACTGTAGCTTTTCTGTGGTTTGTTGTTCCTGCGAAAGCAGAAGCTAGCGGGTTTATTCGTCCCAATCATTCGATGTTTCGTGATTCACTATCAAACGTACACATCGTGGGAGAAGTGCAAAACATTGGAGACGTGCCGGTAAACCTGACTCGCGTGACAGTGACATTTTTGGACGCACAAAACAACCCTATTTCACCCTCAAAATCGGAGTACACAAAACTGAACGTAATCCTCCCTAGAAGAACTGCGCCGTTCAAGATAGTTTTCCCAGATTCCGCTGGAAAAGTAGCAAATTACGTTTTCTCCTCTCCAACTTTCACCTCAACCACAGCCAAACCAATTGGACTTAACATTTCATCTACTAACTCCTACCTTGATAGTGGCGGCTGGATGCATGTTGCAGGCACGATAAAGAACACAGCGAGCATAAACGCAACGTTCGTGAAGATAGTCGCGACTTTCTATAACAAAACGACAGGCAAAGTCGTAGGCGTCGCCGACGGCTACCTTGCTACTAGCACGTTGGAAGCGAACCAAACCGCTAATTTCGATGTTCAAGTGAGTGGAGTAAAAGTTCCTTCAAATTCTTCTTCAGTAGTCACTGCTGAGTCGATGGAGTTCCTTTCCGAAACTTACTCTGCGGCTCTCGTCGACAGAACTCCTCCAGACATAATCTCGGTCGCATGGAATCCGCAAAGTCCAAATTCAACTCAATCAGTCGACGTGAGTGCGAGTGTAGTGGAGCCTGGCTACGCAAGCGGAGTCAAAAACGTAACGTTGTGGTATGCGGTTGACGATGCGCTGACATTTCAGCCCATCTCGATGCAATGGCAAAACGGACAGTGGAGGGCTACTATTCCCGCTCAAAATGGAGGCGTAACCGTCCAGTTTTTTGTTAAAGCCTTCGACAACGAACAGAATGGTGCGATGTATCCTTCACCACCCTACGGTTACACAGTAGTGAACGAAAGCGTTGCTTCGCCCTTTCCGCTTGAACTCGCCGTAGCGTTGGTTATAGTCGTCGCAATAATAGTTGGCATCTTGATAAAGTACAGAAGAAAATTGCGCTAGCTCCATGGGCAGTATGGTGTGGGGCATCCGCCAGCGTATTCGGAGTCTGCTCTGACGATTTTGGGCGCGGTCTTGTTCAGTTCCATCGTGCCGATGTACAGGACTTGCTCGCTTTTGCTTCCGTACCGGTACACGGTTATGCCCTTGCATTTCAGTTCGTAAGCTAACCAGAAAATGTCCTCCACGTTTTTTATAGACGCGTTGTTGGGCAAATTCACTGTCTTAGAAACAGCGTTGTCCGTGTATTTTTGGAAAGCCGCCTGCATACGAACGTGCCACTCGGGCGCGACGTCGTGTGCGGTTACAAAGACCCTCTTCACGTCGTCCGGGATTTCCTGAAAACCCTTAATCGAGCCGTGCTGCGAAACCTTCTTCATCAACTCATCACTGTAGAAGCCTCTTTCTTTGGCAACTTTCTCGAAGAACTGGTTGACTTCCAACAGTTGCGTGCCCTCCATGACGTTGCGGATGAAAGCGATGGCGAATAAGGGTTCGATGCCGCTGCTGCATCCTGCGATGACGCTTATGGTGCCCGTGGGCGCGACTGTGGTGACAGTGGCGTTGCGCAGGGCTTTGTAGCCTTTTTGTTCCCAGATGCTTCCTTTAAAATTGGGGAATGAGCCTCGTTTTCCCGCGATTTCGATGGATGCTTTGTGTCCTTCTTGTTCGATGAACTGCATGATTTTTTCACCAGCTGCTAGGGCTTCTTCGGAGTCGTAAGGAATTCTAAGCTGCACGAGCAAATCGGCAAAGCCCATGACGCCGAGTCCGATTTTCCTGTTCGCGTAGGTGAGTTTTTTGATTTGCGAGAGCGGGTATTTGTTGGCGTCGATTATGTTATCGAGAAAATGCACCGCCAAGCGTACGGTTTTTCGCAGTTTTTCCCAGTCGATCTGGTTGTCTTTTACCATCTTCGCCGTGTTAATCGAGCCCAAATTGCACGATTCGTAGGGCAGTAGTGGCTGTTCTCCGCACGGGTTTGTTGCCTCGATTCTACCCACATGAGGCGTCGGATTATGCCTGTTCACTTCGTCGATGAAAATCATTCCAGGGTCGCCGGTTTTCCAAGCCATCTCCACGATGAGGTTCCAGATTCCTCTTGCGTTGACCTCGTTCACGACTTCTTTTGTGCGTGGGTTGACCAGTTTTAGTGTGCCGTCGGTTTTTACGGCGTTGATGAACTCGTCCGTTACGGTGACGGATATATTGAAGTTGGTCAAGAAACCCTCGTGCAGTTTGGCTTTGATGAAGTCGACTACGTCGGGATGTGTGATGTGGAGTATGCCCATGTTGGCGCCTCGGCGTTTTCCACCCTGCTTTATGACGTCTGTGGAAACGTCGAAGACCCGCATGAAAGAAATCGGTCCCGAAGCCATGCCTTCTGTGGTTTTCACTATATCGCCTCGTGGGCGCAGGTGAGAGAAAGAGAAACCCGTACCACCACCTGACTTGTGAATCAGAGCCATGTTTTTTACGGCGTTGAAAATGCCCGGAATGCTATCCTCGACTGGTAGTACGAAACATGCGGAAAGTTGTCCTATGTCTGTGCCCGCGTTCATGAGCGTGGGAGTGTTGGGCAAGAATTCCAAATTAAACATTAACCGATAAAATTCTTCCTCAGTGTTGGCGACTTTCGTGTCACTCGCACCATACTTTCTGTCCACTGCTGCTACAGCTTTCGCAACGCGGCGAAACAATTGCGCCGGGATTTCGACGATTTCACCTTTCAAGTTCTTCAGCAAATAGCGTCTTTCGAGAACCTTCAGTGCGTTGATTGAAAGTTTCGGCTCTTCCAAATCTGCACCAGCCTTTAGAAACACATATCTTTATTTCTGGATTTAATAAAACAATCCCATTTAAAGGTGCGCATATAAATGGAAAACCCTGCTTTGGAGTTTGTTTTTCAGCGGAGAAGCATACGTAAATTCAAGCAGAAACCAGTTCCACGAAAATTAGTAAACAGAATCGTCGACGCTGGACAGCGGGCGCCTACTGCATGTGGAATGCAAAGCTACAGTTTCATTCTAATCACTGACCAAAAACTGAAAGAAGAAATGTTCAAAGCCATCGGAAAACAAAAATGTATGGAAGAAGCGCCCATCTGGATACTCGTATGCGCAGACATGGCGCGACAACTGAAACTTTTCGAATTGCTTGGCATCAAAACCAAGATGGGACCGTTGAGCAAGTTTGTACCCGCCATTGTTGATGCTGCGTTGGTCGCTGAGAACATGGTTATCGCTGCTGAGATGCTGAGGTTGGGCTCGGTTTACGTGGGCTCGGTGTGGGAGGCGATGAAAAAAATCGCGGACTTTCTTGGGCTTCCTGAGAACGTGTGTCCCGTAGTGCTCGTGTGCTTAGGATATCCAGATGAGTCGCCGCCGTTGCGGCCGCGTTGGCCTCGAGAAGCGGTGCTGCACGAAAATAGGTACAAGATGCCGTCCAAAACACTCATGAAAGACTACTATGAAAAAGCAAACAAACAACTCGCCGAAATGAAGTATTTCCCAAAAGGCGTCCACAACTGGGCCGAGCATTGGCAAAGAAAATTCCCACCGAAAGAAATGGGCGAATGGGAACAGCGCCTCAGAAAAGACTTGAAAGCGTTAGGGTTTTTGCCCTAAACCGCTTTTTCCAATCCGACTTTTTCCAGTTGCTCCAGCACGTAATCGCGGATTTCTTTAGGTTTTGGAAGTTTTGCCACGATTTTTCCATTCTTGACCAGCGGCTGTAACATCGGGGTTGTTTTACCTCCACATTTTGGGCATTTCGGCTGAGGCTGCTTGTATGGCTGTAAAACGTCTACCATGCACTTGCCGCATCTCCAGACTTGCTTCTTGCCGCCGATTTTTCCTCTTTTTGCGCATGGTTTGCCTTGTTTTTCTATTATGTCCATGGCGAAGTCTATGGTCGGCGCGTTGCTGACGTTTGTGCCTATGCCGAAGCCTTCTGCGCCTGCTTCGCTTAATGTTTTGACTGATTGTTCGTTTAGTCCGCCTGAAACGTAGATTTTAACGTGCTTGTAGCCTCTGAGGTTGAGTTCCCAACGGACTTCCTTCACAATCTCGGCAAAGTTGCCCTTTCTCGAACCAGGCGTGTCGAGTCTTACGCCAGCCAACCGTTTCCCAAGCGCATCCGCAGCCATAATCGCCTCAATCTTCTCGTCAAAATAAGTGTCCACCAACGCCACTCGAGGCGCGTCCTTTTCGATTATTTGGTCGAAGGCTTTCCATGCCATAACTTGGTCGCCGAACATTATGATTAGTGCGTGGGGCATCGTGCCGGATGGTTTTGTGCCGATTGCTTTTGCTCCGCTAAGGCTTGAAACGGTGTCGAAGCCTCCGATGTACGTCGCACGGTCAAGCATCGGCGAAATGGCGGGATGCATCCGGCGAATTCCAAACGAAAGGAGCGTTTTGTTGCCAGTGACTTTTCTGATTCTTGCGGCTTGGGTGGCAACTCCAGAGGCTTGACAAATAAGCCCCAGCATCGGAGTTTCGTGCAAGCAGAATCTGCCGTACTGGCCTTCTATGAACATCACGGGCACATGAAAACCATGATAATCTTCAGGGGCGAAAATCGCGCCTTCAGGCATAGCGTAAACGTTGACGGGAACGCCTTCAAACAGTTTTGCTTCTTCTTCAATCCCGCAGAGAACAGCCCACGGCCAGTTTTCAGGGAGCCCGCTTGTTGTCACGTCTGCGACTACGGAGATTTTGTCGAGTTTTTTGGCTTTGAGGATTTTTTCGGTGCGGACAAAGTAGATGTCGGTGGTTTCGCCGCGTTTTATCTGCTCGTCTGAGGCTGTGTGAAATTTTGACATGGTTTTACTTCTATGCGGCGAGTTCTTTTAACAATTTTTCTATCGTGGTTATTTTCGCGTTGTAGACTTTCCTCATGTATTCGAGACTTATTTTTTGTGCTTCATCTGAAATGGTTTCTACTCCGTCTTTTGGCACTATGATGTGGTAGCCTCGGAAAAACGCGTCGCCCGCAGTGTGCTGCACACAAATGTCCGTGACTAATCCGACAATCACAACCGTGTCAACCCGCAACTCTCGCAGAAGCGTATCCAAATCTGTGCCAAAGAAACTGCTGTAGCGGCGCTTGTGAACCACAAAATCCGTTTTCTTCGGCTTCAGTTCATCAACCACTTCAGCACCCTTCGTTCCCTTCACCGCATGCGGAGGCCAAACATCAAACTCGCTGTCAAGGTTCGGCAGGTGAGTGTCGCAAGTGTAGATTACGGGAACCTTTTTCTTCCGCGCAGAGTCCAGCAATCGTTTGACGCGGGGGACGATTCTTGGCGCCCGTTTGCTTCCCAAAATGCCAGTAACAAAATCGTTTATAATGTCAACAACTATAACCGCGGTCTTCATGCCGTTTACTCCCCAGTCTTTCTCTATCGTTGTTTTGGTTATTTAAGAAATCGCTTACTGTGCAACTACTACCATGCGAAGAACGTTCATAAAGCCAACTTCCACGACCGCCGCGACAAAAAACAACCCATAAATGAAGATTAAATCCTTGGTTTGCATGGTTCTTTTGAAGGTTTTTTGCAGGGTTTGGAAGATGCCGTAGGCTTCGATGATTCCGTTGGGCAGACTCAATAACACGATGAACGCCAACGTGTCCACTCTGACTTGGCCGTAAACCAGCATACTCGCCCTGAAGATGCTCACAAAAATAATCACAACCGTAAACACAAGCGCAAAGACGCGCGGATGCTCGAGCACCACATACTCATACTTACGTTTTGGGAAGAAATTCAAAACCAACCCCACATAAAAAGTCATGCTGAGCAGAATAAGCGAAATCACCAACACATTATGCACAAAAACAACCGCCACCGCCAGCGGAGGATTAGAGAACGCGCTTCCTGCGTAGTTGAAGAAAGCCGTGTTTTCCACGAAGGCGAGTCCCAAGAAGCCTAAGGTCATCAAACCTAACAAAACCGTTCTCGTCTTGGCGTTCACGGTTTTTCGCCCTTTTTGGTTCCTAAAGCAACGACAGTATCACGAGCGGAAGCAACCTCTCGAACAAGACGAACGAAACCACGAACACGATTGCCAGGATAAACAGCACGACAATGAAGACCACGACTGCAAGTATCGCCACCGCCAAGGCGCCCAGCCAGCCCGTTTCGTAGAAGTGTTTGATCAGCGCCAGCCAGACGATGATTTGCACTATGAGGAGGATGAGAAAGGACGGGATGAACAGAGCAAGGATTATGCCGATGACCGTGCCCAAGAGCGCGATGAGGAAGGCGTCGCCGAAACGTGCACGTTGGCCTCCAACGACTATGCGTCCCGCAAGGTAGAGAACTATTGTTAGGACAATGAGTGGCACGAGAAAAGCCGCTATGCTGAAGAGGAATCTTAGCTCTGGGGGTATTCTGTCCCACCAGTTCTGGCCTACGAACTGCATTATGGTTAGGAGAAGATTCCACATTTGAGTTGTCACCAACATGTTTGCTACCTTAGTTATCCAAGTGAGCATAAAAGAATTGCCCAACAGGGCGGAAAATAAGCTGTCTTCCTCGCTGTGTCTTATCCGATAACTTTATGAAGCTTAACTCAAAAGGTGAAAAGGGTAAAGGATACTGAACACTGTTTATCATTAAAATGAAGCATTGGAAGGTTGAAGGAGAAAAAACCAGATGCAATTTCGTCATCCAGCAATAATCGGAGCCGGCAGAACACAGTTTGGCGAGCATTACGAGAGTGAGCCAGAGTCGCTGATAGAAGAGGCGGGGCTAAAAGCCTTCGACACTGCGGGCATTGAACGGCGAGACTTGGACGCTTGCTTCTTAGCCGACTATTTCTTGCCGTTCACAAACAAAATAGGACTCGAAGAAGGCTTCTTCTCAGAACTTCTGGAACTCCACGTCCCCATGGAAATCACACGGTCCTTCAGCTCCGCACTGCTGAGCGCCAGCAACGCCATCCAATCTGGACGTTATCAGCTTGTATTGGTCGGGGGAATGGAGAAGATGACCGACCGCTGGGATAAAATCCGCGACGACCTTATGCTCTTGGAAGACCCCTTGAGCTATTATGCGGGCTGCACGCCCGAGGCAAACCATGAACTTATGCTGAGGGCGTACATCAAGAAGTATGGAATAAAAGGCGAAGACTTGACAAAATTCAACACCGCACTAGCTCAGATCCCAGTGAAAAACCACAAGCACGCCACGAAAAACGAGTACGCTCAATACCGCCGGGAGATTTCGGTTGAACAAGTCTTGAAAGAGAGAGCGCAAGCGCGGAAGCCTCTGGGCTTGTATGACTATGCACCCGTTTCTGATGGTGCTGCGGCTTTGGTTCTGGCGAGTCCTGAGGTAGCGAAAACATACACTGACATGCCTGTCTACATTCTCGGCTCAGCATCAGCAACTGATTACGTCACTTTTCCTGCCAGAGAAGACCGAACCGGCTTCGTCGCGAGTTCGCTTGCCATGGAAAGCGCCTTAAAAATGGCAAAAATGCAGCGAAACGACATTCAAATTCTAGAAATATACGACCAATCCAGCATGCTCGAGATGGTATCGTTGGAGGACTTGGGTTTCTGCAAGCGTGGAACTGCTTGGATAAGCATTTTCGATAGTTGCCAGGATTATAAGGGCTATTATCTGGTCAATGGGAAGAAGCTTTTCGTCAATTTGAACGGTGGTCTGAAGGCAGACGGCAACCCACTAGGCGCGACCGGTGGAGCGCAGGTTTTTGAGGTTGTTAAGCAGTTGAGCGGCGACGCTGGCGAGCGGCAAGTTGACGCCGAGGAAGGGCTTCAGTATGGGTGTTCGTTGGAGTTGGAAGGTTTTGGCACGAAGTCGTACGTTTATCTTTTTGGGAGGGACTAGTGAATGAGCAGTGAACCCATAGAGAGAAGAGTTTCTTACCTTTGCGACAGACTGCGCGGTGCTCGATGCAGTGTCTGTGGTAAGGAGTATTTTAGGAAGAAGGACTACTGCGGCGACTGCGGAAGAAGAAGTTTCGGTTTGATGCAGGACATCGACTTTTTCTTCGAGAAGGGCGAGTTGGAGGTTTGCACGCTTGTTAACGAGCCGACGAACAAGTTCACCAAACTGGGCACTTTCGTTTACGGCATCGTCTCCTTCCACGACGGCAAAGTCCGCGTGCCCGGCAGATTGACCGACTGCCTAATACGGGAAGGCGAACAAATCGATCTTTCGAGTTTTGAAGACCGCCCTGTAGTTCCTCGCTTTAGACGAAGACATACTGTAGACGAAAGCGAAATCATCCCAACCATCTCACTAGCCTTCACTTTCGCCGATGAGTATTACCCTCACCAAAAATACACAATCACTCAACCGAAAAAAGAAAACGAAAAACCAGGAATTGTCGGCTATGGCGCCTACACTTCACGTTTTCGCTACAAAGAACCAAACATGGAGCGGGCAGTACCGTTCTTAGACGAAGATTCCATAACAGCCGCAGTCGAAGCAGGAAAAATGACGCTGCTTCAATCAGGAATCGACCATTCGCTGATAAGCAAAGTCTACGTGGGCTCAGAGTCGAATCCCTACGCTGTCAAGCCAATTGCTTCAAAGGTCTCGCAGGTTCTGAAGCTCGGGCAAGAAGACAAAACCGACGGCGTGCAATGCGTCGACGCTATTGACACGGAATTTGCCTGCAAAGCGGCCACGAGCGTCTTCAAGGACGCTGCCTCGCTGGTTTACTATCCCGAGAACAAAGATACGTATGCTATGGTCATAGGCACGGACAATTCTCAAGCCGCGCCCAGAGGCGAGCCGGGCGGCGAACTCGACTTCTTCGTGGGTTACGGGGCTTGTGGTTTCATGTTTGGCATGCGTGACGTAATCGCTGAGATTGAGGGCTGGTACTCTTGTACTTCTGACACGCCCGACTTCTGGAGAAGAGACCAAGAACCTTACCCGAGCCACGGAGGACGCTTCACCGGCGATCCAGCCTACTTCAAGCACGTCGCAAAAGCAGCCACAAAACTCATGGAAAAAATGAAGCTAAAAATAAGCGACGTTGACTACTTTGTTTCACACCAACCAAACATCAATTTCCCAACAAAAGTGGCCAAACAGCTGGGCTTCAAGGAGGAACAGTATCTTCCAGGCTTGCAGGTGGCAAAGTTCGGCAACACGTATTCGGGCGCTTCACCGTTCGGGCTGGCGGCAACCCTCGACATAGCAAAGCCAGATGAAAGAATAGTCATCGCCAGTTACGGCTCGGGGGCAGGCAGCGACGCCTACTCATTCCTGACGACCAGTCTGCTTCCAGAGAAAAGGGAAAAGCAGAGATTCACGATTCGACACCAGGCAGAAAACCCGTTCCTCCAATACGTCGACTACAACACATACAGAAAACTAAAACACGGACTATAACAACACCCAAAGAAAACCACCAGTTCAGTCATCATATTTGTAGCTTATTTGAGCCTAATAGAATGGTCTAGTCTGCTGTTGTGTGTGTTCCCTCAGAGACCAGAAGCCCAAAGCCTACTGCATCGTGCTATGCAGAAACGATACCTAGACTAGGGAGACGCGTGTGTGTCTTCTCACAGAGCCTAAAACGTAACAAGAAAGGTCTAATCATATTTGGATCATACAGTGAACGAGGCCTAGAGAAGCGTTGAGCAGCCCCACACACCCCGCCAGGGAGAACGCAACCTATAAGAAAACCAACCCACAAACAGAAAAGCACCCCTCAAAAAAAGGAGAACCCAAACATGGAATTCTACAGAGTCATTCAAACCCGAAGAAGCATAAGAAAATACCAGCAAAAACCCGTCCCGCAGAAAACCCTAAAAAGAATCCTCGAAGCCGTCCGCATCGCACCATCGGGAAGCAACCGCCAACCATGGAAACTCATCATAATCAAAGACAAAACACTCAAACAGAAACTTGCCACCGCATGCAACAACCAAAAATTCGTCGCCGAAGCCCCGGTCATTATAGTAGCCTTGGCACAAAGACTCGCCTTGAATCGTGGAGGATACATGGGCGAAATGAGCACGCTAATGGATGCGACAATCGCATTTACACACCTCATCCTTGCGGCCAGAGCCGAAGGCTTGGGCACTTGTTGGATAGGCGCGTTCGATTACAAGGAAGTCAAGAAACTCCTCGACGTACCCGAAGAATACCATGTCGTCGCAGCCACGCCGCTCGGCTATCCTGCAGAAGGAGAAGGAGCATTCGCGGCCCCTCATGATAGAAAACCCCTAAAAGAAATTATCACGGAAAACAAGTTCTAAGACACGGAAGCATTGAATTGAAAATCGCTCGCTTCAAACACAAAAACAGACACCACATCGGCACAGTAGACGAGAAAGCACAAACAATCACAACCATCACGGAACCCAAAACAATCCAGCAACTAATCCGCCAAAACCCAACGACACCGAAAACTGTCGAAAAAGGTGCGATTCTAAAGCTAAACAGAGTGCAACTACTGGCGCCGATCGCGCATCCGACGAAAATCATCTGCCTTGGCTTAAACTATTACGATCACGCAAGAGAACAAAACGCTCCGATTCCAAATGAGCCTATAATCTTCATCAAACCTCACACAACCGTAACTGGTCCAAAGCAGCCCATACTGAAGCCCAAACGCGTGAAACAACTCGACTACGAAGCCGAACTCGCCGTCGTAATCGGCAAAAAAGCCAAAAACATCGCATTAAGCGAAGCCAGAAACCACATCTTCGGCTACACCATCCTCAACGACGTCTCAGCTCGCGACGTACAATTCAAGGACAAACAATGGACAAGAGGAAAAAGCTTCGACACGTTCGCCCCAATTGGACCATACATTGCAACAGCCGACCAAATCAAAAACCCAAACAACCTAAAAATAAAAACTTGGGTAAACCAAGAACTACGGCAGGATTCGTCCACGAAAAACATGGTCTTCAAACCACACGAAATCGTCCATTACTTAAGCAAAGTCATGACGCTCGAACCCACCGACATAATCTCCACGGGCACACCAGCAGGCGTCGGGTTCGCCATGAAACCTGAACCAAAATTTCTAGAACACGGCGACACGGTCACAGTGGAAATCGAAGTAATCGGAAGACTCGAAAACTGCGTCGTTGAAGTTTAACGCACACGGTCAAGCGAGCTAGCCCATGCCTTCTTTAACTCGGCAACAAAACCGGCCTCGTCTTCGGCTAAGCGCTTCTTAACCTCTCTCCAAGTTGCAGGACAATTCTTGTATTCTGTGTCTACTATGCCGTGAATTATCTGGTCAATCTTCTGTCTGTTCTTTTTCGTAACGGCTATGCCCGCTTTTCGGAAAACCTCTTGAAGATGCCTAAAATAACACGTCACATTAATTGCCTCTTTCAAAGCTTAACAGCTTCGCCCTTCTTCTGCTTCTCCCAGCACTGATCAAACAAGTCCACTGCACGGCGCAGATGCGGAATCGTAATCGAACCGCCAACCACCAACGCCACGTTCAAAGCCTCAAAAAACTCCGCCTCAGAAACACCCTCCTGAACACAACGAATAGCATGATAAGTTATGCAATCATTGCAACGCAGAACGGTGGACGCAACCAACCCAAGCAGTTCTTTAGTCTTGACGCTTAAAGCACCCTTCTCATAAGCCCGAGTGTCTAACGCGAAAAACCGTTTAATCCCAAGATTACCTGCGGATAGTATGCGTTTGTTCATGCGTTCACGATAACGCCTAAACTCCTCTAGCTCATCCAACGAGAATCCCAACAACTTCTCATAATTAAAGAAACGCCATAAAACACTTTCCAAATAAATCACGAAGTGGTGGGGCTGCCCGGATTTGGACCGGGGTCTATAGAGCCCAAGTCTACAAGCCTAGACCAAGCTAGCCGACAGCCCCATGTACGAAAACAAAACTCTGCAACCAACAAATATATACCTTATTACCCCCAACTCAGAATCTAAAGCTTAAAAATACGCGTAGATTCCTTCGGGATTACGTCACTTTGATTCGTCGAACAATTTGTTGATAAATTTGCATCCGCGGTTTTCTGGCGGGTTGTAAAAGCACATTTTGGCGGGCTCTTCCTTCGAGAACCTTACACAACCCCAGCATTGGCTGAACAAACGAACCTTGTGCTGGTTCCTGTACTCTCTGCATAATTCAACAGCTTTCTCCAGAGGAATCAAACCACTGTTTGGCATGGGAAAAGAATAATCGCCAGAGGCTTAAATTACTTTGGCTCTAAAAGAGCAGGGTTATTCAGGCATGTTCCCATCCCGATAGACAGAAGCCCGTCCAACATAGTGCAATGCAGAAAAACTACCTAGACTAGGGAGAGCGTGTGTGTTCCCAGAAAGCACCTAATTGTTTGGCGCCTAATAGAAAGGTCTACTCCACTGCGCCGAGCACACACAAGACAGAACAAAAATCCCCTCACGAAAACCTGCCCAAAAGAAGCAGAATCATCGTGTTAAGATAAACAACCGTGAAGCTTAAGATGATGGACTTGTCGAGCCGAATTCCTTTCCCGAAAGAAAAAGCCGCAGACAAGAGCAGTATTGTCCAAACCTGAAAAACAAAAAGCGCATACCGCATAACCGCATAATCCACAAACAAACTCACATACGGAAAAATCGCCAAAGGCAAAGCAGCCATGCCCAAACAAGCGAAGAGCTGCAGGTCGCCACCAGTTCGTTTAAGAAACACGTAGATTATCAACTCGCTGAAAAGAAACAACCCTACCCAATTGGAAATGAAAAGCACAATAATCGTCTGAAACGAGTAAGTCGTGAAGGGAAAATAGAAAAGCAACATAGGCTCCAACCCAGCAACCGCCGAGCCCAACGCCCCCAAAAACAAAATAGCAAGAGCCACCGGCAATAGAAACGTCAGGTTTGCTGTTTTCGCAAACACTGGCGAAAGAAACAACCATTTTCCCACACGGTGACTCAACGCCTCACCCATCTGCAACGCCGGCGGCAGGCTTCCCTCCTTCAAAGACGCATACAATAATCGCCCCCGGTCGTTAAGCACATACTTCCGCTCCTTGTCCTGAGCCAAAAATTCAGAAAGCATATCCAAATGATAATAAACCGTACCCACCCCCAACCCCAAACTCTGCCTTAACTCCTTGAACCCAACCTTACCCTGCTCACCCAAAACCTCGATAATCTTCCTGCGAGCAGGATCACGAAGCAAAGTATGATAACGCGAAGCGTCCTCCAAAGCAAAGCACTCTTTCTGTGAATGAATAAACAAAGTTTTAATCGTTACGGTCACCCAGAAAAATTCCTTCGCTCCCCATCTTTCGCAAAAGGTTTAAATATCAAATACGATATCGTTGTTGATATCAACGTTGAGGTTCAGGTGAGAAATGATGTTTGAAGGCGGTCCGGGTTTCAGGTTTAATCATCTAAAAAGGCACATGGCATTTGTTCCGAAAGGGTTCATTAGGTATTATGTGCTGCGTCTGCTGAGTGAAAAACCCATGTCGGGCTCAGAAATTATACAGCATGTGGAAGAAAAAAGCGGAGGACGTTGGAGACCAAGCCCTGGCTCAATCTATCCGCTGCTTGCGTGGCTACAAGAGCAAAGGTACATCAAAGAAGTCTCCACAGAAGAACCGGGAATAAAACGGTACATGCTGACGGATGAGGGCAAGAATTTTCTCAAAGAGCACGAGAAACGAAGACACAAGATGGAAGAACGATTCAAAGCCTTCGGGCATGGCTTCTTTTTCGAACCTCCATGGCTTATTATGCCCGAGCCCGTTAAAGCTGTGGTTAACGCCGACTTGGAACTTCATCACGCCTTGTGGAAACTTCGACACAACGCTGCCGAAGAAGATGCAGAAGAAATCGCCTCGAAAGTTTCAGGCATTTTGAAAGAGGCCACTGAAAAAATCGAAGAGTTAATCAAGAAGCGGGGCACACACAAACCATAACATGTTTAGCCGGATGGGCAAAACTTATGGAAGAAGTGATAAAGGTAGAAAACCTGACCAAAGTATTCAACAAATCGCTCACCGCTGTAGACCATGTCAGCTTCAGCGTAAAAGAAGGCGAGATTTTCGGGTTCCTCGGACCCAACGGCGCAGGAAAAACCACGACAATCAACATGCTCATCACTATACTCAAACCCACTGAAGGCACGGCTCAAGTCTGTAAGTATTCCATTACTAGAGACGCTAACGAAGTTAGAAACTGCATAGGAGTGGTGCCGCAAGAATACACGGCGGACGAAGACCTGACAGGCATGGAAAACATACTACTCTGCGCGGATTTGTACGGCATCCCACGGAGCGAGTCGAAAAAGCGCGCCGAAGAACTGCTTGAACTGGTGGAGATGAGCAAATTTGCTGACAAACGGGTTCAAACATATTCCGGAGGCATGCGACGACGCCTCGAACTCGCCTGCGGACTCGTCAACAGACCACGCGTACTTTTCCTCGACGAGCCGACGCTTGGGCTAGATGTGCAAACGAGAGCCGCAACTTGGAATTACATTAAGAAACTCAAAGAACAATACAACATGACCATCTTCATGACGACGCACTATCTTGAAGAAGCAGACAACCTGTGCGACAGAATAGCCATCATCGACCGCGGAAAAATCATCAAACTTGACTCGCCAGAAGCGCTAAAAGAAAGCTTGGGGGGCGACATTCTCACGGTGACGACAAAAGAAGACGACGACTTTTCAGGGTTGATTGACAAAATTCCAAAAGTAAAAGAAGTAAAAAAACAGGATTCAACCTACCGTGTCAAGGTGGAAAGAGGAGAAGAGACTGCTCCACATATTCTGAACACCCTAATGAAAAACGGGGTTACAATAACGAGGCTTTCGCTTTCCAAGCCGACGCTGGATGAAGTTTACTTGGAGTACACTGGAAAAACTATGCGTGAAGAAGAGGCCACAGACATGTTTCGTCAAAGAATGACGTTAATGAGGGCGAGACATTGACCTCAGAAAACCACAACTCCAAAAGCATCTTTCACGGTTTCTGGGCACTAACAAATCGAGACTTGAAAAAATGGTACAAAGAACCCATACTGCTCTTCATGTCCATCATTCAGCCCATAATCTGGATGGGACTTTTTGGCAGAGCAATGAACATAGGCGCCATGCTAACAAACAATCCCCTTGTACCGCCACAGATTGCAGATGAACTCATGAAGAACACTTTCGGAGTCAGCGACTACTTCTCTTTCATGTCAGTAGGCATGCTTTCGTTCGTGACCCTGTTTACTACCATGTTCAGCGGCATGTCAATCGTCTGGGATCGGCGTTTGGGTTTTCTCAACAAAGCCCTGAGCACACCTGTCGCGCGTGGCACAATAATTATGTCGAAAGTACTGTCAGCCGTGATCAGGTCACTGATTCAAGCAGCGCTAGTCATCGGGTTGGCTTTGTTGTTGGGAATGCAACTTAGTTCGTCTTTCACTGTGCTTCATTTGCTGGGCGTCTTTGCTGCGTTGTTCCTCATGTGTCTCGGCTTATCTTCACTGTTTATCGCCATCGCCATACGCTCGGCACGGTGGGAAACACAGATGGCAGTTATGAACCTGCTAAACTTGCCGCTACTATTTACCAGCAACGCCTTGTTTCCAACATCTTTCATGCCTGACTGGCTACAAACAATCTCAAAAGTAAACCCGATAAGCTACGGAACAGATGCTGCCCGACAATTACTGATCCTGCCAACCATCAACGCCTCCCAATTGGCAATGGATTTTGCTTTTCTGAGTGTTTTCGCTCTGGTGTTCGCAACTATGGGCATCGTTCTTTCGTGGAAATACCTGTCCAAATAGCATCACTGCCCCTCTTTCTTGCTTGCCGTCACGATAAGTCTAAATTGGGAATATCCCGTTAATGGAAATAGCATCTTTATTAACGGAGCAATATAATCCATTCAGAGAAAGCAGGAGAAGGCATGATGTCAGACCTAAAACTAAAAGCAGCAACCCTGTTTACGATTTTCGCTGTGATAGCGGCTTCTTTGACTGTTTCTGGAACGGGCGCCACTAACTATACGCTTGGCGACGCCAACCACGATGGGCTTGTCAACCTGAAGGATATTATGTTACTCGCGATAGCTTGGATGTCTGTAACTGGCGACATGAACTTCAACCCTGACTGCGACTTCGACAGCAACGGGATAATCAACATTGAAGATGCGACGTACATTGGACTCAACTGGACAGTGTTCCTAAACTCGCACGTCTATATAATGCCCGAATCTCTAAACGCGAAAAGTCAAGGCAGATGGATAACCGCAGTAATCTTGTTGTCCGAAGAAGCTAACGCCACCGGCGTTGATGTTTCTTCCATTAAACTAAACGAAACCATTTCTGCGTCGAAGGTAAGCATCTACAACTTTTCCGACGTCTTAATGGTCAAGTTCAGCCGACAAGCGGTGATAACGTTGATTCGCGAAAGCCTCAGCGCGCAGCCATCTGTAAACTGCAAAGAATCTTATCAGGTAACCTTAACGGTCATTGGTAAACTCGCCAACGGGCTTTGGTTCTCTGGAAGCGACACAGTCCGCGTGCTTCACCTAAACGTCGACTAACGCCAACAGGCGCGCGCAACGGAGGCGCAAACCCACGACTACTGTCGATTTGCGAAAAGATAGACTGAGAAAACTGCAATACGTAGTCCTCATTTTACCCTTTATTTTTGCGTTTATGTCTCTGCTCTGGTTTCCAGTTCTTTCTGAGGGCTTGATTCGCCTAGCAGGCTATGTGCCTAATTTCAGGGCTGCAAGTGTTCTGTGGTTCGTGGCTGTGTGGTTCTTCTATGTTTGGTACACGTTCCTAGCCATAGGCATCGCCGGATTTTTTGTGACAATTGCGTGGATTGTTAGGCGCAGGAAGACGCGTTCTAAGCCTGGAACCCGCTTTTATCCGATGGTTTCCTTTGTCGTGCCCTGTTTTAACGAGGGAAAGCGTGCTGGGCGTGGTGTTTTGAGTTTGTTCGAGTGTGCGGCTCGTTATGAGGGCTTGTGCGAAATTGTCGTGGTCGACGACGGCAGCACAGACTTGACGTACGAGATTGCTTGGGGTGCGGTGGAGGCTGGAAGGCGACGCTATCCGAATGTACGTGGCAAAGTTGTGCGGCATTCTGCGAACTTGGGCAAGGTCGAAGCCGTGAGAACTGGGGTGAATAAGGCTTTTGGCAGCTTAATCGCTGTCGTGGATGGGGATTCTTGGTGGGCGCCTGACACGTTGGTTAGGCTTGTGGATTACATGTTGGCTAATGGGAAAGCCGCAGTGACTGGCTACGTACACCCAAGCGACGGCGGACAAGAAGTCAACTCATACAGTGCCTTGCAACAGTTGGAATACAGCCAAGGTTTAGGGGTTTTCCGCTGCGCCCAAAGCATGAGCAACTGCGTCACCGTGGTGCCCGGAGCCGTAGGTGTTTTCAGGGCTGATGTGCTGCGTGACATCCTGAATTCGAGCAAGCCACGGTCAGTGACTGAGGATTTGGAGATTACGTTGGAACTGCAAAAGCGCGGTTTAGGTGTTGGTTATGCGAGTGAGGCGTTTAGCGGGACTGTAGTGCCCTTGAATCTGAGTGGTTTTTGGGGACAACGACTGCGATGGTTTATCGGATGGCTCGACAACTGCTTGGGCGTGCACAAGGATTTGCTGTTCAAACGCAGCTGGCTGAGTACCTTGCTGTGGTTCAGCCTCATAACAGAATACGGCGGAGCTTTGGTTGACATGGCTGCTTTGGTTGGGTTTCCGCTCTTGTTCTGGTTCGCGCCCGACCGAGTGTTTTTTGCGCTAAACTTCTTGTTGTTTCTCGTTTATGCTTTGGTGGTTGGTGCGGTAACGCAGGCAGTGGCTTTGAGGTTTTGCTATGGCGGGCTCAATTGGGGGTGGCTTTTGGCGTATACGCCGTTTTATTATGTTTTGAAGTTTTTAAACGGTGCGGCGCGGTTGGTAGGTTCTGTGAAGTTTTTGTTGTTGAGGGATAGGGGTAATTGGCATAAGAAGAGTGTTTAGTGCTTTGTGTGTTCTCGGCGCGGTAGACTAGACCGTTCTAATAGGCTCCAAATAGGCGAGTGCGCAGCATAATTTTCGGTCTATTTTGGGCAACGGAAAATTAAAATCTTTACATCAACTAAATGGCTGGTGGAAGGTGAGAATGCTTGAGAGAGGTAGGGTGGTGTCCTCCAAAATGGATGTACCGAGACAAGCGACCTTCAAATGACGATGCCTATTTTGAGAACATGACTAGAGTCATCTTTCAGGCAGGACTAGGCTGGAAAATGTTTGACGAAAAATGGCCCAACTTTAAAAAGGCTTTCAAAAACTTCGTTGTGGACGAGGTCGCAAAATTCGGCGACGGTGACATAAAACGGCTGGTAAACGATGCCAGTATAGTGAGAAACAAAGCGAAAATAGTCGTGGCAATTGAAAACGCAAAGCAATTTCAAAACATAAGAAATACACATGGGTCATTTCGTGCCTTCATCGATAGCCTCGACAAGTCCAACAACTACGACCTAGTTGTTAAAGAACTAGGCAAAAAATTCAGCCGCCTAGGTCCATCATCAGCACGCATCTTTCTCTTCACAGTAGGAGAAAATGTGAGACATGCTGAAGAAGAATGACAACAGAGCGAGTAGACCTTTTTGTTTGCAGCCTAATAGGGTCAATAAGCGCGGAGGACCTCTTTTAGTGTTTCTCTGATTCTTTCGATGCATTCTTTAACGTTTTCTTCAGGGATTTGTTTGCAGAGTTCCTTTTCTATGGGTGCCATGTTGTTGTATTCGTCTATTTCCTTGTTGGTCTGTTCTACGATTTTTCTGATCCATTCGAGTTTGTTTTCGATCTCGTTTGCCGTGGTCACGAGGCGAAGTTTGTCGCCTATCACGAAGATTTTTCTCTCCCACAACTGCCTGCTCATCCTCCACTCCCGGTCAAAAATGTCCTGCCACGCGTGGTCTGGCTGAGCATCCAACGGCAAGTCAATTATGTAGGCGTTTGGAAAATAATGGTCCCTTTCCACCTTGATTTTGCCAACGTCTACGGGTTCCAGAAACTTTACTTTATGAGCAATTTCCTTCAACTCTCACCCCTCAAATAAAGACTTTCTCATTCCAGTCTTAAAAGAAATTCTATTCAAAGCAAACTTTGGAAAACATGGTTTGAAAAGTTACATGGAGCGAGCAATTAATTGTAAAGTTTGAGCCAATCCGAGCGCATCTTTCTTTTCGCACAATTCTATCTCAATTTTAAGGATTTCTTCTAAATACTCCTGTAAATATGACTTGGATCTACTTATCTCATCTTTCAAGACAAGTGGCATTGTAAATAGTTTTCCAACAATTTTCTCTATTCTAAACCCAGTTCTCGTACACAATTCAACTAATTCATCAGGGGTTGTTCGATATATTTCGATTCTTGTTCCCACAGGTGATTCCAATTTATTATGAATCTTTTCTTGAAGCAACTGCAGTGCGATTTTTGGGTCTTCGGAAACATGAATTAAAGACATCACATATCTATTTGGAACCGAAGCTATCATAATTCCGTCTTTCCGCAGAACTCTGTGGAATTCTCTAAGGATTTTTTCTTTGTTCTCAAAAATAAACAAGACCTGATCGGCAAATACCAAATCAAACGTTTCTTCAGGATATGGTAAATTGGTGATGTCACCTTTCTTTATGATTACTTTGTCTAGAAGACCTTTCTGTTTAACTTTCCTCCTTGCCTGATTAAGCATGCCCTCAGATATATCAACTAGATGGACTTGACAACCCGCTTGCGCCATAGGAACTGACCATCTGCCTGTTCCTCCGCCGGCGTCGAGAACAATTGTGTCCTTCTTAATATGAAGATAAGGTTCAAGGTATTTCCAAGTTAATGCGTCATAGATTCTCCACGTAAATTGTTCAAAGTCAGAATCATATTTGATTGATCTTTCATCATAGTAATTCTCAGCGAGGGTTTTCATTCAGTTTGTCCTTCTAAAGTGGTTTTTCCACAAGGTTTATCAGTTGCCGTCGTATTTATTAGTTGCTCCATTTAAGTGGAGGTTTGATGGAATGAGTAGTAGCAGCGAAGTTAGAATAATCGTGCCTTCAGAGTTGGACAGGGTTTTAGAATCACTGGTGCGGGTTGGCTTTGCAGGAAACAAGGCAGAAATCGTCAGAACAGCGCTGATTCATTTCCTCTCAACCATGCCTCAACAGGTGCCGAAGGGCTACGACTTGGAAAACGCTTTCTCGCCCGATGGACGAATTTTCCAAATCGAATATGCCATCGAGTCGATTAAGAGGGGCGGAACCATAGTCGGCGTCTGCTGTAGCGAAGGCGTGGTTTTGGCTAAAGAGTTCAAGGACGAGTGCTTGCCGCCGGGAATCGTCATGCCTAACCTGTTTGTGAGAATCTTCAAACTCCACAAACACATTGGGCTAACTTATACGGGCATTCAGCCAGACGGCTACTTGGTGATAGACGAAGCAGAAAAGCACATAGCAGAGATGGAACGAACCGGAAGCGTCGACATCGAAACATTAGCCAAAAAACTGGTGCTATTCATGCAACCTTTCGGACAGAGAAAAGATGTTCGTCCCTTGGCTGTAGGTATGCTTTTTGGAGGGCTTGACACGAACGGCGTGCCAAGGTTGTTCTATGTGAACAGTGTTGGGGTAGCTATGGAATGCAGCGTCAGTGCGGTTGGAGTTGGCAGTGAACAAGCAGAGGAGGCGTTGCGAAAGGGCTACGATGCTAAATTGGGGTTGAAAGAGGCCGTTCTTGTGGCAATCAGGGCAGTTTTGGATGAGAAGGGCAAGCCCGGAAACATTTTGATTGCGACCATAGACAAGAAGACAAAGGCGTTTAAAGAATTGACCGCACAGGAAAAACAGAACCTGATAAAAGAAGCCTTCCATTAACACCATTAAAACCTCTCTTTTCTATAGTTAAGTTCTTATAGCCTTTGCTGGTTATTGTTGAAGGCAAAAAGTATTTAAAAACGAGAGAATGGTTAGAAGCGTCACGGAGTGTACCAAAGCGGTGGCGAGAAAAGCTCGAATACGGCTGACGAGTTCGGATTACGAGAAACTGGAAGAAGTATGCGGCGAACTGAGAGCTATCGCTGAGAAAACAGGCGTAAAGATCACCGGACCGATTCCTTTGCCTACGAAGAAGCTTAAGGTGCCTGTTTTGAAGTCTCCCTGCGGCGAAGGCACACAAACGTGGGACAAGTGGGAGCTGCGTATTCACAAGCGTCTTATTGACATTGACGCCGAGGATCGCGTAATGCGCAGGATTATGCGTATTCGTGTGCCTGAAGAGGTTTACGTGAGCATCGAGCTGATGTAGTTTTTTGGCTCAAATGTAGAGTACAGTAAAAATCATGAGCCCGATTGAGGCTGCAAACGCCAAAGCCCAGACGGGTTTGTTCCACAAGAAAACTTTGTAGCCATCCATGATGCCGAAGGGGATCAAATTGAACACGGCGAGGAAGGCGTTGATGAAAGCCGTGTAAGTGGTTATGTAGGCAATTAAAGGGTCAAACGTGAAGAACGCAAAGGTGCCGAGAATCGCGGCGAGTGTGATGTTGGTCAACGGTCCAGCGATGGCTGTTTTTCCCATGATTTTCCGGTCAACAAACCCCCCTGCAATCATCACTGCGCCTGGTGAGATTATTTTGAACAGTGGCGAGATTATGGAGATTAGTGTGATGAGGGCGCCCCACAACGTTAGGCGGAATTCTGCCCAGAGCCGGTAATGTTGCGCGGTGATTTTGTGGGCTAGTTCGTGTATGATGAATGATGCAGTGAATAGTGCGGCGAGGATTAGGGCGGTGGAGATTTGGGCGTTGAATTCGAACATGATGGAAAATCCCACTGCCAGCACGAGTAATGTGCCGACGAGCAGGTGTTGTAGTTCTTTTTTGCTGAAGGTGACGAGTTTGGTTTTAGCGAAGGGTGGTGTGGGCTGGTAGGTAATGGTGTGTTCGTAGGCGTCTTGGTTTTTTCGTGGTGTGAATACGGGTGAGGTTTGCTGGGGCGTTTTTGCTTTCCACAGTTCAGTGCAGTTGTGGTTTTCTGGCAGTCGATGCTGGGCGCAGAAGTAGCCCTCGCAGTATGGGCATTGGAAGGGCATGCAGGTTTCAGTGCTGCATTGTTGGCATTTCAAACGGTTTTCACATGGTTGTTCTTTGATGAAGGTTTTGAATTATAAACGTTCTGTTTAGGTGTTTGACGCTGGTTTTATGGAAAAGTATATTTGTGCGTGTCTTGTCTTGAGCGTAGAGTAACACGGATGTGTTCACGA